>Ga0272441_10001906_pt1 | contig 43636 bp, 28 predicted proteins | sample SSMProp6N_FD_193582 | JGI IMG/M metagenome (GOLD analysis project Ga0272441, IMG submission 193582) | Marine sediment archaeal communities from Little Sippewissett salt marsh, Falmouth, MA, United States - SSM-Prop-6N | ecosystem: Environmental > Aquatic > Marine > Wetlands > Sediment ...
AGGTCCGGGCCGCTGTGCGCGGTGACCTCGCCTTCGACCACGACGGCGGCGGCCTTGACTTGGAGGGAGCCGCCCTCGTCGGTGCCCTCGCCGTCGGCCGAGAGCCGTCCGCCGGGCTCCACGACCACCCTACCGTTGGTGATCAGCTCGAGGCTGCCCGAGCCGACGCTGATCTCGCCGCCGGCCTTGATGATGACGTCGTAGCCGGTGAGGTCGAGCAGGGTGCCGTCGCCGACGACGAGCGGGTAGTCGATCTCCAGCGGGACGGCAGGGTCGCAGGCGTCGCCGATGCCGTCGTTGTCCGTGTCGACCTGATCGGCGTTGGGATCGGTCGGGCAGTTGTCGCTTGTGTCCGGAACACCGTCGTCGTCGGTGTCACCCAGTTCGGGCTGGCAAATACAGTACTGGATGAAGGACGTCGTAGAGGAGGCGAGGCTGCCTTCGTGGGCGTTGATGAAGATCCCGGCGAACTCGCCGCCCAGGTCGGGCAGGGTGCTCCAGGGTCGGGACACCACGGGCTGTCCGTCCACCAAGACGTGGATCGCCACGCCCTGCTCCACCACCAGGGTATAGGTAGTCTCGAGGCTCTCGAAGTCCCACGGCAGGGTGTACTGCGGGGCGGTGAACTCGGGCTCGTCCCAGTCGGGCCCTGTCTCGCCGAGGGCCACGATGCGCTCACCGCCGTAGTAGCCCAGCGACACGGTGGAGATGCGCTCGCTGTCGGCGGTCCCCATCATGAACAGGCGCTTGTCGGGCATGTTGATGGGGTCCTGCCCCTCGAGCTGGACGCGGACCTGCATGACGTAGACCGGTACGGTCGACGTGGCTAGCACGGGCTCCCAGCGGCCAATGTTGACCCCGCCGAGGCCTGGGGTCGGATGCGGGTCGGGGATGGTGGAGGGGTCGGGGAGGGTGACCACCAGCTTGTCGTTGAGGATCATTTGGGTGGCGCCCCAGGTCATTTCGACCTGCCAGGGGAAGTCCAGGCTCGGGTCGTCGGGCAAGAGCTGAGAGGCGGGGTCGTAGCGGACGTCGCAAACCCAGGTGCCGCACTGGCTCAGCACGGTGTCGAGGCCGCTGGCCGGATCGACGGTAGGCGGGCACTCGGCCTGCGCTGGTCGGGGAAGCACCAGGACGAACGAGCAGAGCGCCAGCGCAAGCGCCGCCACCGGTGGCAGCAGCCACCTCGTCGATGCAGATCCCTGGTGTTTCAGCCCGCCGCTACACCTACCTCCAGCCCCACCGCGTCGATGCGATGCGATGCGATGCGATGAGATTGAGATGAGATTGAGATGAGATGAGATGAGATGAGATGAGATGAGATGAGATGAGATGAGATTGACCGTCGCTTCCCGAGCATTGTTCCGCTGATCATCTGGTCGCTCCTCTTCCGACGAGCTGGCTCGCTGTCGCGCTCGGTGGCCCAGCTCCACACACTGCGTGCAACTTCGATTTGTAGATTCTTCCGATTATTACTGTACCAGGTACAATCCTGAAGTTTCAATGTGTAACTTCTGTGTCCGTGGGAACGTTTCGGCGAAATAGGGCATTTCGGCGTAGGTAGATCTACGCAGATTTGGCCCAATCGACTACGTAGTGCCATCACCTAGCAGATCTTTAAGGTTTTCCAATCCGGGTGCTCCATGATCTGGGTCATGGGCGCGCCGGGCTCCGCGATGGCGCTCCTCGACCCTTCGCAAAAAAGAACGCAGCCGCTCCGGACTGCCGCCGATAACCCTGGCAACGTTCCAAAGACAATCACCGCCGCCAAGGAGCGGCAGACAGGAGCCAGACCATGGGAAACGTTATCCAGAAATCGGCCAGTGCCAACAGGATCGCCAACGATCTCTAAACGACTCGCGCCAACGCCGCCGCCCGGGGCGGCCAGGTCGACCAGCTCGCCGACGCTCGGCTCGGTTCGCTGGTCCAGCCCCTCGCGGACAACAGCGCTCAGCTCGAAGACTCGCTTCGGGTGCTCGACGACCTGAACAGAGCCCTGCTCGTCGTCGATGAGCAGAGTGACCTGGAGATAGGGGCCGTGCTCGATGAGATCTGGAACGCCCTCGGCCGCCCAGCTCATTCGCCTGACTACGCGACGCTCGCCGGCAGCGGCGTCGGTGCCTGGACCAATGGGCACCCCACTCGCCAGCACAACCTCATGCGCGTGCTCGCCTCGAACCTGCGCGTCGTCACCCACACCAATCTCCAGGCCCGCAAGCAGGAGTGGGCCGACCGCATCGAGGCCAAGGCCGCCGTCCACCAGGAGGCCGCCGGACCCCTCGAAGCGGCCGACGCCCTGGCCATGGTGCTTCGCAACCAGCGGCGCACTCTGTGCAACCACGCGCAGGCAGCCCTGACCCGCCTCAAGCGAGACCTCAAAAACGCCGGGCTCACCGAGGTCCAGATCCACGAGATCATCCCCAGCCATACGCGCGTCAAGAAGCCCGCCCCGCAGCCCGAGCAGACCGCCTGACCTCGAGACCGATCCAAGAGGAGAGCGCGGCCGGCCATGCATATGGCCGGCCGCTTCTGGGGCAGTCATCCGGGCGCCACGCACCCACGCGGCCACCGAGGTCGCGCGTCTCCCTTCTCCGTGCAGCTGCAAGCTCCCCTGTGCCGCCCACCCTCGAAGGAAATTGAGTCACCCGACCTCCGCTACCGCACAAGCGACGCGGCAGCGCACCTGCACGTCCATCCTAGCCGAGCCTTCGTACCCGCCGTGAGGCTACACGCCGCCAATCACGTCCGTTTCGCATCGCCGTTCAGGTGCAGGGCCCCCCACTGCGTCCTCCCGGCTCAACAGTCCTATGGCGAACCGCCCCAATGCCGTGTTGGATGACCTGCTGGCCGAAGCGTTGGCGCTCATCGTGAGCTACTGGCGAGCAGCGTTGCTGCAGCTTGGTGATGTGGAGCTCGAGGCGGGCTATGGCTTGGATGTGCGGCTGGGATCGGCCGGCCTGGTAGTCCCGATCGCCTTGGAACAGTGCCTTGAGCAGCCGCCGCGCTTCCCGCCGCGCTTCCCGCCGCCGCGCTTCCCGCCGCCGCGCTTCCCGCCGCGCTTCCCGCCGCGCTTCCCGCCGCCGCGCTTCCCGCCGCGCTTCCCGCCGCGCTTCCCGCCGCGCTTCCCGCCGCGCTTCCCGCCGCGCTTCCCGCCGCGCTTCCCGCCGCCGCGCTTCGGGTTGTCGCGCGAACGAGCTGACATCCTTTGGCGCTGCGGTCGGTTCGGTGTTTTGGGTGAGGATTGTCGGCCGGCCGGCCTCGCGGGAGCTGTTGACGTGCTGGGCGGAACGGGTCTTGAGCCTGGTGACCGGCTCGAGGTCAAAGATGCTCGCACATGGGCGGGGGTTGCTGGTACATTCACGGCCGTCATGAGCGATGTTCGAGTCATTCGCGATCCGGACGAGATGCGGCGCGCCTGCTTTGAGTGGCGGCGGGACGGGGAGACGGTGGGGTATGTGCCCACCATGGGCTATCTGCACGAGGGGCACCTGAGCCTGGTGCGGTTGGCAAAAGCGCGGTGCGACCACGGGGTGATCTCCATCTTCGTGAACCCGACGCAGTTCGGGCCGGAGGAGGACCTGGACCGGTACCCTCGGGACCTGGAGGGGGACCTGGCCAAGGCGGCGGCGGCGGGGGCGGAGGTGGCGTACGTGCCCGAGGCGGCCACGGTGTACCCGCCGGGGTACCAGACCCGGGTCACGGTGCCGGACCTGGCGGCGCCCCTGTGCGGCGCGAGCCGACCGGTGCACTTTGGCGGCGTGGCCACGGTGGTGACCAAGCTGCTCAACGTGGTGCAGCCGGACGTGGCGGTGTTCGGCGAGAAGGACTACCAGCAGCTCCAGGTGGTGCGGCGGCTGGCGCGGGACCTGGACCTGCCCGTGGAGATCGTCGGGGGGCCCACGGTGCGGGAGCCCGACGGGGTCGCCATGAGCTCGCGCAACGCGTACCTGTCGGTGGACCAGCGGGCCCAGGCGGTGTGCCTGGTGGCCGCCCTGCGCCAGGCCTGGGAGCGGTTCGACGCGGGGGAGCGGGACGTGGGGGCGCTGGTGGACGAGGCGCGGGAGCGGATCTCGGCGCAGCCCGCGGCGCGGGTGGACTATGTGGAGATCCGGGACGCCGACACGCTTGCGGCCGTGGACACCATCGCGGGGCGGGCGGTGCTGGCCCTGGCGGTGTTCTTCGGCAAGACGCGGCTCATCGACAACACCGTGCTGGGCGGAGACCGGCGGCCGTGACCCACAAGGTCGATACGGGGGTCGGCGCGGGGGTCACGGTCCAACTTGTCGACGGCCTGCGGGCCCTGGCGGACGTCCGCGTGGAGCAGGATCTGGCCCTGGCGCCGCTGTCCACCTATGGGGTGGGGGGAGCGGCGGACTGGGGCGTGTTTCCGCGTACGGCCGAGGCGCTGTCGGGCGTGGTGCGGCTCCTGGCCGAGGCGGGGCTGCCGCTGCAGGTCCTCGGGCGGGGCAGCAACGTGCTCATCGGCGACAAGGGCGTGCGCGGGGTGGTGGTGGTCCTGCGGGACCTTGCGGGGATCGAGGTCCAGGGCGAGCGGCTCTGGGTGGGGGCGGGGGCCGACTGCACGGACGTGGCGGCGGCAGCGCAGGGGGCCGCGCTGTCAGGGGTGGAGTTCTTCCACCGGCTGCCCGGGTCAGTGGGCGGCGCCGCCTTCATGAACGCCCGGGCCTTTGATCAGGAGATGAGCCAGATCTGGCGGTGGGCCCGGGTGGTCACCCGGGCGGGGGACCTCGAGGAGCGACGGTACGCGCCGGGGGACTTCTCCTACAAGCGGTCGCCCCTCCAGGGCAGCGGCGAGATCGCGGCGCAGGTCGAGCTGCACCTGTCCTTCGGAGACCCGGACGAGATCCGCAGGCGCATGGACCACAACGAGCAGAGGCGGCGGGACAACGGCGAGATGGACCACCCGTCCTGCGGCTGTGTGTTCAAGAACGACCGCGCCTTTGGGGCCCCGTCGGGCCTGGTCGTGGACCGCGCGGGTCTCAAGGGCTATCGCGTGGGCGACGCCCAGGTCTCGCCGCGCCACGCCAACTTCGTCATCAACCTCGGCCAGGCCACCGCCGCCGACCTCCGGGCCGTGATCGAGCACGTCGAGCGGACCGTCGAGGAAGAGACGGGCCACCGGATGGAGCGCGAGGTCAGGTTCGTGGGCGAGTTCTAGACTCGAATCCAGTAGACTCGAATCCAGGGAGGCATCCGGCGCGGTCTCTGTGCGTCTCCCACTCCCAAAAAGAAGGACGGGGCCTCCGAAGAGGCCCCGGGAAATTGGGGTAGGGGAGTTGGTGGGGAACGCGCTCAGCGGTGGGTGGCCGCGTGGTTAGAGCGCTTGCGGGGAGTTGCCGGGCGTCGTCCGACCACTCTGGGTTGTTGAAGGGCGGAGCCTTTGTGCGAACCGAAGCGACGCGTTCTCTTGCACGGGCTCCTGCGTCAGTCGTCGGTCGGTGACTTTGATTACCGACCCTGTGCATTCATACGGACTACGCACCACAAGGATCGAAAATTCCCGGACATGACGGTTTGATGACAATACCCGCCGGATCCGGTGGTCTACCTGTGTGATGCCCTGGGTGTGTGATGTCGTGGGTGTTGTGACCTGTGTGATGTCCTGGGTGTGGATTGATGGAGACCGTTTTGGCTATTACAGTCGTATACCTGCTCGAATGTGCGAAACCCTGGGGAAACCCAGGGGAACCCCCGCGGAACCCCTGGGATCGCCGGGGAGCTGGAGACCGCGATGGCCGACGTTACCCTCGTCAACATGAACATGCTCTACGTGCGGTACTGCGACCAGGTGGAGCGCGAGTACCATGTGCCGCTGGGCACCCTCTATCTGACGCGGGTGCTGGAGGACGCGGGCCTGGACGTGGACTTCCGCGACTACCAGACGAACGGGTACGACAACCCATTTCTGGCCGAGTCCATCTGCGACTTTCTGGAGGGGAGCGCCCGCCTGGTGGGCGTGAGCGTCATGGCCAACCTGCTGCCCTTCGCGATCCATGCGCTGCGGGAGGTCAAACAGCGGCACCCGGACAAGGTGGTGGTGCTCGGCGGCGTGGGGCCGGCCTCGGTGGAGCGGAAGATCCTTCAGCGGTATCCGTGGATCGACGCGGTGTCGTCGGGCGAGGGGGAGCGGATGATCGTGCCCCTGGTGGAGTCGGTGAGGCATGGGGACGGGTTCGCCGACGTGCCCAATGTGTTTTGGCGACGGGAAGACGGCGAGATCGTCGGGAATCCCCAGGCGCCGCGGATCACGGACCTGGACACGATCCCATTCCCGGCCTGGGATCGGGTGGACCTGAGCCACTACGAGGGCTACGGCGTGATGACGTCGCGCGGGTGCCCCTATCCGTGCACCTTCTGCTCGGTGGCGCCCATCTGGGGCCGGCGGGCCAGCCACCGCTCCCACGCCAACATCATCGCCGAGATGACCGAGCTCAACCGGCGCGCGGGCGTGGACCTGTTTTTGTTCCAGGACGAGTTCTTCGTGTCGACGCCCGACAACGTTGTGGGCTTTTGCGACGAGCTGGAAAGGAGCGGCCTGGGCCTGGACTGGAAGGCCTTCGGCCGGGTGAACCTGTCGGAGGGCCGCATGATGAAGCGCATGGCCGAGACCGGCTGCATCGAGCTGCGCTTCGGCATCGAGTCTGGGTCGGACGCGGTGCTCGACAGGACCCGCAAGGGGTTTGGCGCCGAGGCGGCCGTGTCCATCGTGTCCGAGGCGGTGGGCCTCTTCGACCGGGTGGACGCCTTCTACGTGTGGGGGTTCCCCTTCGAGACGATGGACGACTTCTACCAGTCGGTGTTTCAGATGATCTCCTTCCGGATGCTCGGCGCCCGGGTCCTGCCGAGCCTGCTGTGCTTTCTGCCCCAGACCGACATCTACGCCGAACACGCCGACGAGGGGCGCGCCCTGGAGTTCTGTCCGGAGCTGTTCCCCGAGTACGTCCTCACGGGCCACGAGATCTGCCGGTCCGCCAGGGTGGAGATGGACCCGGTCTACGCGCCGCTCTACAGGCTCATCACAGCGAGCCCGGACATCTTCCCGGGGTTTTTCCACAACGACCTGGAGGGCAACGTCCTGCCCAAGCTCCGGGTGATGCAGGAGATGGGGTTCTACCCCCTGGACGCCGAGGACGTGGAGGCGTCTGACTCCTGTGGGGCACACTCACCGAGGGTCGCCCAGGCCACCACGGCCAGGGCCAACCTTTCGGTGCACGGGGACTGAGAGGAGTGACATGACCACCGACGACACGAAGCTCCAACCCGGCCAGGCCAGGCAGGCCGCCAAGACCACCATCGTGGGGGGCCAGCCTCCGGGCAACCAGCGGCTCCTGTCCGAGGTGCCCGTGGGCCTGGAGCAGCTGCTGGCCATGGCCGCGGCGAGCGAGGACTTCGCCCGGGCCCTGCGCCAGGGGCCGGACAGCGCCATCCGGGCCAGCGGCCTGCGGCTGACCGGCACCGAGCGGGCCGTGCTCGGAGCCACGCCCGAGCCCATGGTGGCGAAGATGATCGCCCGGGTGGAGACGCTGTTGCCCCGGCCGGAGCGGCGGGTCTTCCTGGAGAGGGCCGCGGCGGCCCTGGTCGTGCTGGTGGGCGGAGGCGCCCTGGCGGCCTGCAAGGGCGGCAAGACCGGCCCGGGCGCCCGGAGCGGAGGTGCGGCCGAACCCATGGACAGCGATCCCATGGGCACCGAGCCCGTGGATGTTCCGCGGCCCATGGAGACCATGCGGGATCATCCGCCTCCCGGCCCCCCGGCGGGGATCCGTCCGGATCCGTTGCCGCCCCGTCCAATGGATGCCATGGAGCGTCCCACCGACGCCATGGAGCGTCCCACCGATGCCATGGAGCGTCCCACCGACGCCATGGAGCGTCCCACCGACGCCATGAAGCGTCCCATGGGCAGCGACATGAGACCGGAGCGCCCCGCGGTGCCCCAGGCCGGCGCCACCATCGATCGGCCCATGGTGCCCCAGACGCGCCCGCGGCCCCGGGACATGCCCAAGAGCCGCGGCATCAGCCACCACCGCCGGAACGCGGTCACGGGCAGCCGTCCGAGCCGGAAGGACGACGACCTGTAGACATCCTGCGAGAGGTCCGGGCAGAGCGCTACATCAAGCTCCAGCGGCGGGGGACGAAGAGGTCCTGCCAGCGGCGCAGGGCGTAGCGGTCGGTCATGGAGGCGAGGTAGTCGCCCACGGCGCGGTCGGGGTCGTCGCGGAGCCGCTCGGGGCAGTCGGGCCAGGTCTCGGCGAAGAAGCGGTCGGGGTCTCCGACGCTGATCTCCCACAGGCTTTCGAGGATCCGGCGCACCTTGCTGAAGGGCTCGTGCACCACGGGGTTTTCGTAGAGTCGCTCGTAGAGGAAGGCCCGCAGGGCGTGCATGGAGGCGTCCAGGTCAGCGCTGCACAACACCCGGGCCTCCCGCTCGAAGTCGGTGGTGTGCAGGATGTCGGCGACCATGAAGGAGATGCGTTGACTGGTGCGCGCGCCCATGCGCTCGACGAGGTCCGCGGGGACCTCGCTCTGACGGATCACCTGGCCCCGCAGGGCGTCGTCCAGATCGTGGTTGAGGTACGCCACGATGTCGGCCAGCCGGACCACCTGCCCCTCCAGGGTCTGCGGGAGCCGCGCGGGGTCCGCCGACAGGATGGGGCCCTTGCCCTTGGAGTGGCGCACGATGCCGTCGCGCACCTCCACGGTGAGGTTCAGGCCCCGGCCGTCCTTCTCCAGGTCATCCACCACCCGCAGGGACTGCTCATAGTGGCGGAAGCCCCCTGGGAGCAAGTCGTTGAGCACGGCCTCGCCGCCGTGGCCGAAGGGGGTGTGACCCAGGTCGTGCCCCATGGCGATGGCCTCGGTGAGGTCCTCGTTGAGCCGGAGCCCCCGGGCGATGGTGCGGGCGATCTGGGCCACCTCCAGGGTGTGGGTGATGCGCGTGCGGTAGTGGTCCCCCTCGGGGCTCAGAAACACCTGGGTCTTGTGGGCCAGGCGGCGGAAGGCCTTGGAGTGGATGATCCGGTCCCGGTCCCGCTGGAACACCGTGCGCACCGGGCAGTGGTCCTCGGCGGTGCGTCGGCCGCCGGACTCGGCGGCCCGGGTGGCGTGGGGTGACAGGATCTGCCGCTCGGCGTCCTCGTTTTGCAGCCTGACGTCGTGGCCGGCGAGGTCGGTCATCGCCTTCTTCCCTTGCGGCGCCGGCCCGACGAGCGGTGCGACGACTTTTTGCCCTTGGGGCTTTTTTTCGGGGGCCTGGGATCGCGGGCGGGCGTCTCGGGTGGGTCGGCCAGGTCGAAGGTGATCTGCCGCCGCACCACCGAGGCGTCGATGACCCGCACCTTCACGTCGCTGCCCAGCGCGTAGCGGTGCCCCGATCGGCGACCCACCAGCGCGGCGTTGTCGTCCGACAGGTCCCACCGCTCGTTGCCGAGGGACTCCCGCTTGAGCAGCCCCTCGACAAAGGGCGCGGCCAGCTGGACGAAGAGCCCATAGGAGGCCACGGCGGTGACCTTGCCCTCGAAGGCGTCCCCGAGGTGCTCGCGCATGACGAAGGCCCGGTACATGTCCTTCACCGCCCGCTCCACGCCCACGGCTCGCCGCTCGGTCTCCGAGCACCCGGCGGCGATCTGCGTCACCCGCTCGGCGTCGGGCGGGGGGGCCGGATCGTCCCCGGGGAAGCCGGTCTCGGCGGCCAGGGCCTGCTTCACCGCCCGGTGGGTGATCAGGTCCGGGTAACGCCGGATGGGCGAGGTGAAGTGCAGGTAGGCCGGCGCGGCCAGGGCGAAGTGTCCGAGGTTCTCGGCGCTGTAGATCGCCTGGCTCAGGCAGCGCAGCATGGCCACCGCCAGGGGCCCCTCGGCCGGGTGGCCCTTGATGCGGTCGAGCAGCCGCTGGAAGGTCCGTGGCTCCGGCTTGGAGGCGCGTCCGATGCGCACGCCCAGGCCCCGCGCCAGGGTGACCAGGTCGCCGAACCGCTCGGACCGGGGCGTCTCGTGCACGCGCCAGGGGACCCGGAGGCGACGCTGGGTGCAGAACCGCCCCACGGCCTCGTTGGCCGCCACCATGCACTCCTCGATGAGGCGGTAGGCGTGCGCGATGAAGGGGCTCGGCTTGGACCGGCACACGTCCCGCACGCTCAGGGGATCGTCCTCGTCGAGCACCACCTTGGCCTCGGGCAGGTCGAAGTCCAGGCCGCCGCGGGCGATGCGCGCCCGGTGCAGGGCGTCGGCCACGTCGGTGAGCCGGGCGAGGTCCGGGCGCCAGGCGTCGCCGGCTCCCTCGCGGTCGTGCCGTCCGGCGAGGACCTCGGCCACGCCTTCGTAGTCGAGCCGCTCCCGGGAGCGGATCACCGCGGGGATCACCGCCTCGTCGGTGACGGTGCCCTGGTCGTCCACTGTCAGGCGTACCACCATGGCGAGGCGGTCCGTCTGGGGGGCCAGGCTGCAGATGCCCGTGGACAGGGGCTCGGGCAGCATGTGGATGGCGCGGTCGGGCAGGTACACCGACAGCGTACGCTCGGCAGCGCAGCCGTCGATCACCGACCCGGCGAGGACATAGTGGCTCACGTCCGCCACGGCCACGTGGAGGCTCCAGCCCCCGGCGACGTCCTGCACGCACACCGCGTCGTCGAAGTCCCGGGCGTCCCCCGGGTCGATGGTGAAGAAGTCCAGGTCCCGCAGGTCTTCCCGGCCGACGCGATCGGCCTCCGACAGGGACTGGGGCAGGCCGGCGATGGCGGCGAGCACTTCGGGGCCGTGGTCCTCGTCGATCTCCTCCATGATGAGGATCTTCTGCACCTCGCCTCGGGGATCCGCCGGATCGCCGAGCCGGTGCGACACCGTCGCCCGCACCTCGTCGCCGAGCTGGTCCGGGTAGGCGGTGATCCGGGCCACCACGCTCTCGCCGGCGGCGGCCGCCCCCAGCGCCTCGAGGCGGATGGGTCGGGGCAGGCGCGGGTCGTCCGGCTCCAGCTCCCAGGCCCCGGGCCTGCCGCCCACGAGCCCGGTCACCCGGTGCCGCCCCCGCGCGGTGATGTCGATGACGCGGCCCCGGATGCCGTTCCAGTCCGTCCACCAGTCCACGGTGACCCGGTCGCCGTCGAGGGCGGGGCCGAGGTCTTCGGCGCGCACGCGCACGGCCCGTCCGCCGTCGTCGGGGATCGCCTCGGCCCGGCCGGAGGGGAAGACCCGAAGCCGGCCGCCCACGCGTCGCTCACCGGTGGCCGGGGCGGCGCCCGCGGCCTTGGACCTGGAGAACCAACGCCCCTCACGTCCCTGCCGGGCTTTCTGTGCGTCCCGCAGGTCGGCCAGGGCGGCCTTGACCTCGGGTCGGCGTCGTCGTGAGACGTCCATGCGCCGCTCGAGGTCGGCGAGCTTGAGCCCCTCGGGGGCTGCCTCGGCGAGGACCTCGGCCACAGCCTGGGCGGTGATGTCTTCGGCGTCGTTCATGGGCGCGATTTCCTCGACCTCCGCCGGCGGTCGCCTGTGGCGCCACCGGAACTGGAACCCGTGGGTTATACCTCTGTTCGCGGCCTTTGCGGTACCGGATTGCGAATCACTGCAGCGCGTAGAGGTGCCCGTCGTCGCAGCCCACGTAGAGCCGACCCTGGGCCGAGATGGCCACCGTGGAGTCCACGTCGGCCGCGAAGCGGTGCTTCCAGCGCAGGGTGCCGGTCGCGTCCACGGCGTAGAGCCGGTGGTCCTGGGAGCCGACGTAGACGCGACCCTGGGAGCCCACCACGGGGGAGGCGTGGATCCGCGCCCCGGTGGCCAGGACCCACTGGACCCGGCCGGCTTTGGACACGGCGTAGAGCCGGCCGTCGTAGGAGCCCACGTAGACGGTTCCGTCCGCGGCCAGGGCCGGAGAGGATCGCACGGGCCCGCCGGTGAGCACGGCCCAGAGGAAGGCGCCGTCGTGCCGCAGGGCGATCAGCCGGCCGTCGTCGGTGCCGATGTGGACGGTGCCGTCGGGGCCGACGGCCGGCGAGGAGTCCACGTCCCCCTTGGTGCGATAGGACCACTTTAGCTTGCCGCTCTTGTCCACGGCGTAGATGTGGTCGTCCTGGGAGCCGACGATCACCGTCTGGTCAGGGAGGACCGCCGGGGAGGAGGCCACGCGTCTGCCGGTCTTGAAGTGATACTTGAGGGTCCCCGCGGGCGTCACGGCGAAGAGCCCCTCGCCGCCGACGTAGATGGTGCCGTCCGGGGCCACCGCTGGGGAGGAGTCCACGTCGCAGTGGGCGCTCTTGCTCTTTTTGCGACTCGAGACCTGGCAGCCGCCCAGCCGGAGCTTCCAGCGCTGGCGGCCCGTCCTGGCGTCCAGGGCGTAGAGGTGGTCGTCGTCCGAGCCCACGTAGACGGTCTTGCCCTTGGGCGACAGGGCCACCGAGGACCAGACCTTGTCCCCTGTGCGGAAGCGCCAGCGGCGGCGACCCTCGGCGGTGTAGGCGTAGACGTGACCGTCGTGGGAGCCCAGATAGATGGTCCCGTCGGTGCCGAGGGTGGGGCTCGCGTTGAGCGTGCCTCCCAGGCGCCTGCGCCAGCGCCGCTTGGGAGCCTGGGCCGGGCCCGCGTGCGGGGACCGCCCCCGCCGGAGCGTGTCCACCCGGAACATGGTCACCGGGGTGAGGGGGGCGCCCAGGATGAGCTGCAGCGGCTTCGGCCGGGGTCGGATCCGCGGTCGGGGTCGCACCTGCGCCACGGGGGGTGGGCACGTGCACCGGCAGGGAGGTCCAGGGGCGGCGCAGGCCCCACGGATGCACACGCGCCGTCCCTTGCAGTCGGTGTCCTTGAGGCAGCCCGCGGTGCGCACCGGCTGGCAGGCGGACGCCGCCAGGCCAAGTGCAGCCGCGGCCGTCAGAAGTCGCATGGGCGAATCCACATGGGCTATTCCATACCATGTCATCGCAGGCGCCGCGAGGGCGCCCGACATGTCTGGTACCTTCTGGCGGACCTCGGTCTTCCCCGGCGCGTGCCCGGGGATTCTGCTCAGCTGGCGGAGATCTGGTCGGCCTTGGTGCCGCTGCCGGAGTAGGCGGCGGCGGCCTCTGGGCGGGTGTAGTTGTGCTCGGCGTACACGTCCTGGAACTGCTCGTAGATCTCGTTTTCGGTCACGCCCCAGGCGGCCAGGGAGTAGCTGTGCTGGCTCTTGTAGCGCTTCTGCTTGGGGCCGGCCGCCTGCAGGATCTCGTCGAGGTTGTCCGAGATGGGGAAGTCGAAGTCGTTGAGCATGTTGCGCATGGCGACCCCTGGGTCCCGGACGAGGTCGTCGAACTTCAGGACACACAGCTGCCTCGAGTCCAGGTCGTGCAGACACTTGCGAGGCTGGTTGTAGAAGCAGCGGCAGAACTCCAGCACGGTGCCCATGTCCTTCTGATCGGGCGGCAGGGCGCCGGTCTCGTGCCAGACGAAGTGGAAGAGGCTGGCCGTGGACAGGACGGTGTTGACCGGGTGGCGCACCAGGCAGGCGAACCGCGCGTCAGGGAAGGTGCGGCGCAGGACACCCAGCTTGTTGGTGAACAGCGGGTTCTTGGACAAAAAGCGCTTGTCGCCGCCGGCATGGTACAGCTGCCGCTTCACCATGTTCATGTACCGCCGCATGATCCGGTCCTGCTCGCCGGTGGACATCTCCTGGTCCACGTAGAAGAGGCGGCGGAACCGCCGAACGGCCGGGAACAGCTCGTACATGGCGGCCGAGCACATGTAGTTCAGCAGTGCGAACTCGTCCTCTTCGGGCTTGAGAAAGCCGGTGTCGTGGATGCGGGAGTACTCATCCAGGAAGGCCTCGTCGAGGTACTTGACCACCCGGGCGCCGTAGCCGCCCAGCTTGGCGTCCACCCGGCCGAGGAAGGCCACGGCGCGCTTCATGGAGATGGCGGGCATGAACGCGTCCAGCATGCGGAAGCAGGCGTAGTCGTCGGAGGCCTCGGCCAGGGTGCGGTACATGAGCGTGCTGCCCGTGCGCAGGTTGCCCACGATGAACAGCGGTCTCGTGATCTTCTGCTTGCGGAACCCGGGGTAGATCAGGTGGTCGAGCGCCAGGAAGAACACGATGGACAGGCGGAGGATGGGCCAGATGATGGCAAAGATGAACAGCCACTTGAAGCGGCGCCAGTTTTGCGGCCAGGGTGCTGTGAGCACGGTGCGCAGGGCGGCGCCGATCAAGGTGAAGTAGTCGACCACGGGCGTCATGGATGTACATCTCCCTTCGCGGGGTATCGCTACGAATGTGCAACCGGAGGCTGTCGTACGCGAGGTGCTTTGAGGGGTGAGTATGGGGGGGACCCGGGCTCTGGTCAAGATAATAGACGGCAGATATCGAGATCGGAATATAGTTCTACTAACCAGAACCTCGTTTTGCCTTGCCAGAGGTCGCGTCTTGGGCAAAGCCCGCGTCGCGGCGGTCGCCTCCGGGGTGTTTCGCGATAGTCCGCAGAACCCTTGACTACACACAGTGTCAGTGATAATTGGGGGCCGCCCTTGGGTGAGGATTAGGACGATGGTCCGAATCGCTGGAAACATGGCTCTCGGAGCGGCGTTGCTGGGTGTGGTTTTCTTGACCGTCTCCTGCGGGGATCGCCGGATCGGCGATGGGGGGTTCGCCGACAGCTACGACCGCAAGGAGCTGGGATCGAACTACCGCGACACCATCGGGCGGTACGTGGTCCACGGCGGGCGGCTGCACGTGGCCAAGGCCTATAACCACCCCCTGTGGCTCAAGCGGCGGCTGCCTCGGGACGCTGTGATCGAGCTCGATGCCTGGTCTTTCACCCCGGACGGTGACATCAAGGTGGAGATCTATGGTGACGGCCGCAGCTTCACCGATCACCGGGGCGGCTACCGGGGCACTGGCTACATCTTGTGTTTGGGCGGGTGGAAGAACACGAAGTCCTTCATCGCCCGGCAGCTCGAGCACCCTCCCAAGCGGCGGGTCCGGGAGTTCATGGTGAGCCGCACGGACTTCAAGGTGAAGCGCGGTCAGAGGTACCATTTCCGCATCGTGCGAAAGGGCCGGGAGATCCGCTGGGAGGTCGACGGCAAGGAGTTCCTCAGCTTCATGGACCGTCGGCCGCTTTCGGGGAAGGGGCACGATCACTTCGCGTATTGTAACTGGGAGTCGGAGGTGGCCTTCGACAACTTGTCGATCCGGCCGCTGAAATAAGCGCCGGCTCGTGTGTCCATTGTTCGTCGATCCGCGCGGTATAGAAGGCGCGCCTTTTTTTGGGGAATGGGTAACGGGGAGCCAAGTAATAGCGTAATATCATCTCACCAGCAGCGTCCGGTGGAGCAAATTGCGTGACTTCGCCGTTGGAATCTGGCGACGCGAACCACGGGCAGGTGGTTTAGGCGAGCCGGGCGCGGCACCGTAGTTCGGCGATCCTTGATGGAGCGTCACCGGTCTGGGGCCGGGGATCGCGGGAGGAATAGTTGACCGAACGGCTCGGGAAATACGAACTGGTCAGTAAGATTGGCCAGGGAGGAATGGCCGAGGTCTTCCTGGCGAAGGCGTCTCTCGCCCAGGGGCTGCACAAGCTCGTGGTGGTCAAGAAGATCCACCGGGCCTTCTCGTCGAGCCCGCACTTCGCGCGCATGTTCCGCAGCGAGGCGCAGATCGCCACCTGGCTGGACCACTCCAACATCGTTCAGATGTTCTACTACGGCAAGGAGGGCGATGACCTGTACCTGGTCATGGAGTACGTGGATGGCCACGACCTGATGCGGCTGGTGAAAAACGCCCACCAGGCAGGCCAGCGCATGCCCTACGGCATCGCCGCGTACGTGGTGCAGGAGCTGCTCAAGGGGCTCGACTATGCGCACCGCAAGGCGAGCCCTACCGGGGACGCCTTGGACATCGTGCACCGGGACGTGAGCCCACAGAACGTGCTCATCTCCTCGGACGGCGCGGTCAAGCTCGTGGACTTCGGCATCGCCAAGACCCGCACCCAGGTGGAGGAGGAGGGGGTGGTCAAGGGCAAGTACGCCTACATGTCTCCCGAGCAGGCCGCCGGGCTGACCGTGGACCGCCGCTGCGACATCTTCGCGGCGGGGATCATCCTGTACGAGCTGCTGGCCGGCCGCACGCTCTTCGGAGGAATCAAGGGGGACAAGGCCCTGGAGGCCGTGCGCACGGCGGACATCCCGCCGCCCACGGAGGTGGACAAGAATGTCCCCGCGGGGCTGGTGCCGATTGTCATGCGTGCCCTGGAGCGGCAGCCCGACAAGCGCTACGCCACGGCCCGGGACTTCCAGCACATGCTGACGAAGTGGCTTTACTCTCAGGAGGAGATCTACGACACCGGCGCCCTCGCGGCCTTTGTCCACCGGGTGGCGCCGGTGGAGGCCAAGGACGCCGGGCCGGCGACGTCTCCGGTGACCATGGCGCCCGATAGCGCGAGCCAGATTGGCGTGGGCGGGGCATTCGGCGACAGCGACGTGCCGGTCGACCGGGGAACCCGCGGCGGCACCGAGCCCATCGTCGAGCGGAAGCGGGTGGTGTTGGTCTGCGCCAACTTCACCGAGCCGGAGAACGCCACCCAGAACACGGACCGGCGGTTCGTCGAGGCCGTGGGGCGGTTCACCGAGGTGGCCGAGGGCATCGTGTTCAAGAACGAGGCCCTCGTGGACGACGTGAAGGTGACGGGCATGACCGCCGTGGTGGGGCTGCCCGTGTCCACCGACGAGGACTCCTCCCGGGCGGTGGAGCTCGCCCAGTCCCTGGTGGAGGCCTTCAACGCCACCTGCGCCGACTTCCAGGCGGCGGGGCGCATCGGCGTGAGCGTCACGCGCGGCTTTGCCAAGGTCACCCGCCAGTCCGACGGCTCCTACAGCTACCGCATCAGCTCCCAGCTCGTGCAGCTCGGCTTTTTGTTGGCGGGTCGGGCGGACCACGGAGAGGTGCTGCTGGACGACGCCGTGCGAAAGGCGGCCGCCGACGAGTATCAGGTGGACGAGGTGCCGCTTCTGTCCGACAAGCTGCGCGAGGCCCGAGCGGCCATCTCAGTGCTCACCGATCCCGGCTCCGCTTCCCTGCCAGCGCGGGTGTTCCGGCTTCAGGGCCCCGTGGTGGGAACGGCGGTGGCGGCGCGGCCGAAGGCCATGTTCGGGCGGGTGCTGGAGATCAAGGCCCTCGAGGACATCTTCTGGAACGTGCAGCGGGTGCAGCGGGGCCGGGCCGTGGTGGTGTACGGCGACAAGGGCATGGGCAAGCGCACGCTGGTGCGGGCCTTCCTCACCAAGCTCAAGGCGTGGGAGGGTCAGATCATCCGTATGGTGGCCCGGCCGTCCAACAAGGTGTCGGCCCACGCGCTGCTCAGCGAGATCGCGCTCCAGCTCGTGACAGACGGTGAGCCGCTGGAGGGAGAGGCGCTGCGCCAGCGGGTCATGGAGGCCGCGGCGGCCATGGAAGCCCAGATGCCGTCGGACCATGACCACGCCTTCGTGCGCTCCCTGGAGGTGCTGCTCGAGCTGGCATCGGAGACGGCCATCTCCGGGTTGGATCCCGACCAGCTGGATCGCGAGGTGCAGGACGCGCTGTACCATCTGCTCCGGTGGCGGTCCTTGGACAGCCCCCTGGTGCTGCTGCTGGAGAACGCGCACCTGGCGAGCCCGCACAGCCTGCGCCACGTGGCCGAGCTGGCCATGCGGCTGCGGAAGCGGCCCATCCTCGCGGTGCTCACGGCGGTGCCCCGCAAGGAGGGCGACGAGGTGCTCGAGGGCGTGACGGGGCAGGCCATCATCCTGGGGGATCTCGCCCCGGAGGACCGCAAGGAGATGGTGCTGGCCCGCTTCGTGGATCCCAAGGAGGCCGAGCCCCTGGCCGACCGGGTGCTGGAGCAGGCCGGCGGCAACCCCTATTACATCGAGGAGCTGCTGGAGTCCCTCGTGGAGCAGGGAGTCTGCATCCCCGACACCCAGGACGTCCAGAGCCGGCTCCGCTGGACGCGTCAGGAGACCCAGCTCCAGATTCCGGCCTCCGTCGAGAGCCTGGTGTCCTCCCGGCTGGACCGGCTGCCGGCGGAGCTGCGGGAGGTGCTGCGTCAGGCCGCCGTGCTCGGGCGGGTCTTCGAGGCAGCCCACCTGGAGGCCCTGGCGAGCCACCCGGTGGACGACTCCCTGGTGGAGCTGGAGCGCCGCCGCATGGTCTCCTCCGTTGCCGGGTACGAGGGGCGTTGGGCCTTCTATCAGCAGGTGATCCAGGAGGTTGTCTACCAGAGCGTCGATCCGGACATGGTGTCGGCCTACCACCTCGACGCCGCCCGGGTGTACCTGGAGGACCCGCGGTACCAGCCCGGCGCCTGGGACGCCCGGGTGGCCCGGCAGCTCGCCCTGGGTGGGCAGAAGGAAGAGGCGGTGGAGAAGTACCTCAGCGCCGCCCGCCACGCCCGCAACATCAGCGGCAACCGGGAGTCCTTCCAGCTCATGACCCTGGCGCTGGATCTCCAGCCACCGGATCCCCGTGTCCTGTTCGACATCCACAACGAGCGGGAGCAGATCCTGCGGGGTTGGGGGCGGCGCCGCAAGCAGGAGGAGGAGGTGGAAGCCCTGGTGACCATCGCCGAGCAGCTCGGTGAGAAGGGGGCGACCGCCGTGGCCCTGGGGCGGGCCTTGCAGTTCGATCAGGACGGTGGGCGCGCCAACCGGGTGCTGGCCAAGTTCGATCAGGCCATGGCGGCGGCGGTGGCGGCCGGAACCCCCCTGCTCCAGGCAGACGCCCTGCGGCTTCGGGCCCGGGCCCTGAACGATCTCGGACGCAATGACGAGGCCTTGGACAGCGTGGGCAAGGCCCTGCAGCTGCTACCCGGGGACAACGAGGGTCTGCGGCTGCGAGGCGAGGTGCTTCACACCCAGGGCAACATCCGGTTCTACACGGGCAAGCAGCGGGAGGCGGTGGAGTCCTACGCCGAGGCCCTGGCGCTGTTCCGCAAGCTGCAGTTCCGCCGGTTGGAGGCGACGATGCTCATGAACATCGGCTTCGTCTCCCAGTGCATGGGCGAGTACGAGGGCGCCCTGCGCTACTACCAGGACAGCTACAACATCGACCTGGAGATCGGGGACCGCTTCTATACCGGGGCCAAGCTCGCGAACATCGGCCAGGCCCACGCGGAGATGGGGCAGTTCGACCGCGCCGAAAAGTACCTGCGCAAGGCCGGGGATCTGTGCCGATCGGTGGAGGACACCGGCGGGCTCTCCGACACCCTGACCACCCTGGGTCAGATGCGGCTGTGGCAGGGCCGCGTGGCTGACGCGCGCAAGTACCTGGCCAAGGGCTTGGACCTGGCGCGACAGGCCGAGAGCGCCTACAGCGAGATGCGCGCGCGAATCTACCTCGCCATGGCGAAGCACGAGGCCGGTGAGCCGCACGAGGCGGCCCTGAACGAGGCCCAGGTGGCCACGGAGCTGAGCCGCCGGTCCGACATGCCCCAGGGCATCGTGTTCGGCACCATGGTGGCGGCGACCATCCTCGCGGAGATGGGTAAGATCGACGAGGCGGTTTCCCGCTCGTCGGAGGCCATGTCGGTCATCGCCACGGGCACGCCCATCGTCGGCGTGGAGGAGCCCCTACACGTCCACGCCAAGCTGCTGCGAGACGCGGGGCGGCTTTCGGAGGCCAAGCCCTTCTTGCAGCGGGCCGTGGACGAGATCCGCAAGAAGGCCCGCCGGATCAAGCACGAGGACCGACGCGCCTCCTTTTTGAGCGTGCGATCCATCCGCGAGGTCGTCACCACCTACACCCAGCTCGTGGGCCCGGCCGACGACCTCATCTCACGGAAGTAGCCCCGCTACGTGACCTAAACAGGTCACCTTGGTTGTGAGACAAGCGGGAGACAAGGAAGCCGTGAGGAGCGCGCGGAGCGTACTCGAGTACTCGAGCACGCACCGCAGCGGCTGACGCCGGATCGCGCGCAGGATCGCAATCAAGGTGACCTGTTTAGTAGTCGCAGGGGCTGGGCGGGGTGAAGCTCACCATGGAGGGGCAGGCGAAGACGTTGGCGCAGTCCTTGGCGCAGTTTCCGAGCTCCTTCTGCTGGGGGATGGTGAGCGCGATGCACTCGTCCTGGCAGCGATCGAGGCTCGCGGTGGTGCGGGGACAGTTCAGACAGTCGGCGGCCATGTAGCAGTAGTCCCGGCAGGCGTCCGACTCGTCGTAGCAGCCGGGCGCGGCGAGCAACAGCGCAGCCACTAGCCCGAGCATCACGAAGGTTCCATTCCGCATGGTCTCGCTCCCACGGTCGCGGCTCCGGGCGCCAGACCTTGACATCCGGGGCGCCGCACCTTATCTAGCCCCGATGATCGCAGACGCCTCCAGACATTTCAACCGGGTCGTGGGTATCGACCTGGGCGGCGGCAAGGGCAAGCACACGGCGGTGGCCATCGGCGAGGTGACGCCCACCGGTCTGGAGATCCAACACTATGGCACGCGGGGGGCGGGCGGGCTGCCGTACTACGACCACGTGCTGTGCGACCTGCTGGCCGCCCAGCCGCCCAGGACCCTGGTGGCCATGGGCGCGCCGCTGGGGCTGCCCGCCTGTGTGCGGTGCACCCTCGCCCGTTGTCCGGGAATTTCGGCCTGCGCCGATCCCGCGGTCAAGTGGATGGTCGGACAGGGCGTCGCTCTGGAGCGGACCCATCGCCCGCGAGCACCGCGAAACAAGCCCCTCATCACGCCTTACACCCAGCGGGTGTGCGAGATCCTGCTGCGCTGCCAGAAAAACATCCTGCCCCGGGAGACCCTCGGGCAGGGCATGGGGCCCCTCACGGCCCGCGCCCACCATCTCAGCAAGGCCGTCGCCCCTCGATACCGGTTGGGCGAGTCACTGATCGAGGTCTACCCCAAGGCCACGATCCACCAGCTCGCCGGTTCGGAGACGGCGCGTCACTACAAGCGTCATCCGTCCACCTGGGCCCTGCGCGCGGGGTTGCTGGAGCAGTGGGCCGGGTCGTTGGAGTTTGCCACGTGGCGGGAGGAGAGCCTGCGCTGTGACCACAGCTTCGACGCGGTGGTCTGCGCCTACACGGGGTACCTGTGGGCCACCTGCGGATGGATCCTGCCGGACGACTATTCCGAGATCGCGGCGGTGGAGGGGTGGATCTGGATCCCCCAGGCTCGCGCCTAGGGCTCGTTCGAGGAGATGTTGCCCGAGCTCGTGCGGCGGGGCAGCAGGTCCCGGGCGACCAGCTTGGAGGAGCCGCGGTCACGCAGGAACTCGAGGAAGGCGATGGCGGCCGTGAGGTCGATTGCGGGGATGACGTCGATGAGCTCCTTGGCCTGGCGGCGGAGCACCTCGGCGGGGCTGATCGCGCCCTGTGCGGGGCGCGTCAGGGGCATGTCCGGCTCCGGCGGCGGCGTGACGTCGCCCCAGGGCGGTGTCGTGGCCGTGTCGATGTCGTTCTCCTGCAGCCACTCGTTGATGAAGGCGTGCAGGAGATCGGCGCGGTAGGAGAACCAGCGCTCACGCTCGCCGGGGTAGTGGAGCAGCACATCCTTGAAGCGGCGGAAGGCGCCCTTGCCGTCGATGGCGATGATCAGCCGCTCGCGCAGGGTTTCGTCCTCCACCGAGGCCACGAACCGCTCCATCCAGCGATACTGCTCCCGGGAGGAGGCGGGCTCGATGGCCGTGTACGTATCACTCCGCATCAGCGCGCTGTTGCGCTGGGTCTCGTCGTCGGGGTTGCCGTCGACGAGCATCAGCACCTCCCCGGTCTCGACATTCAGGAAGCTGGACATGTCCGGAGAGTTGCGTTCGAACGCCGTCTCCAGATCCGGCCAGACTACGGGTACGGGTGTCATGGGCTAGTCTCCAAAAAAAGAAGCTACTCCGCACGAGAGTCATTCCACTAGCACGCTTGCCAGGCGAATTTCAAGCCGATTTTTGGATATTTGGATGGGTGACGGCCCGATCCGCTCCGGCCCGAGGGGGTCAGGTCAGACCGCGCGGGCGCCCCTCACAGACAGAGCCGGAGCGAATGGTTGCGCCAGCGGCGGCGACGGCAACGGAGCTTGCGGTGGGCGTTGGTCGGGCAGTCGTCGTGGCTGGTGCAGGGCTTGCGGCAGCGACCTCGATAGCAGCGCAGGCTCGGTTGGCATCCCACGTCCCGGGACCAGTGGCTCGAGCAGCGCTCTCCCTGGGCTGCGGCCCGGCGACAGTAGCGGTACACCGCGGAGGCCTGGGCCCCGGGCTTGAGATGCGTTTCGGTGCCCCGGCCGTCACAGACGCGTCCCTCGCCACAGGCGGCGTCGGCCGCACAGAGGCGGACGCATCGGTTGCGGTGGCAGCGCAAACCGCGCCCGCAGCGGGGGTGGTCCACGCGGCTGCAGACCCCGCCCTCCTTGACGACGGCCTTGACGCAGGCGTGGTACAGCGGCGGCGCCGGGCGGCCGAAGGTCCGTGCCTTGCCCACCGGCTCGCATCGCTGGTGGGCGGGGCAGTCATCGTCTATCTTGCAGGCGCGGACACAGGTCCGGCCCTCGGCGCACTGCAGGCCGGGCTTGCAGCCGTCGGTGAGGCGGCTGCAGTCTCCGCCGATGTCGACGGAGGCCCGGCGGCAGTAGCCGCGCGACCTGGGCTCCGCCCGCTTTGGTGTCTGAAAGCGACCGCTGCATGCCAGACCGGGTCCGCAGTCGGCGTCCCGACGGCAGGCATGAACACAGGTGCCCCCCGACACCTGGGGTCGAAGAAGGCAGATCTGCGGCTTCACGCACCGCTTGTTCCGGCCGCAGGGCTGGAAGGGGCGTCGCTCGGCCTGGCGTTGCCGGTCCTTGGCACAGGCCCCCACGACGAGCACGCCAAGGAGGAGCGTCGTGTTGAGCGCACTGTGCTTTGTCGGCCTGGGCATGAGCTTGGACCAGACCATACCGCCAGCGTCGACAATGGGCCAAAAAGACGGTCCAGGGTCAATAGGATCCTATGGGATCCTGGTGTAGAATTGTCGCATGATTCTCGCGTGCGACCAATGCTCTCGACAGTACCGGGTGGAGAAGTACGCGCCGGGCCAGCACCTGCGCTGCCTCTGCGGCAACGCCATGACAGTGCCCGAGCCCCGCGCCCACGAGGCGAGGATCCTGCACTGCGCGGACTGCGGCGGCCAGCTGGGACCCGATGCGTTGCAGTGCGACTACTGCGGTGGGGTGGTCGATCCGGTGGCCAGGAACTACACGCTGGTCTGCCCCAAGTGCTTCGCCCGCCTGCCGGAGGGGGCACGCTTCTGTATCGAGTGCGCCCAGCCCATCCGCCCCCAGGAGGTCGTGGAGCACCACGCGTCGGCCCGATCCTGTCCCCGGTGCCAGACGCCCCTTCAGGCGCGGACCGCCGACGCCATGACCTTCGACGAGTGCCCCGCCTGTCTGGGCCTGTGGCTGTCGGCAGACGCGTTCAAGGCGGTCTGCGAATCAAAGGTCGCCGAGTTTCGGGACAACCCGCTGCCCACCGCCACTCGGGGCACCGTCGGGGTGGAGCCGGTGACCTACATCAAGTGCCCCGACTGCCAGAACATGATGAACCGCCTGAACTTTGGTCGCGTCTCGGGCATCATCATCGACCAGTGCAGCGCGCACGGCGTTTGGCTGGACAACGCCGAGCTGGAGCGCATCGCTCGGTTCATCGCCGAGGGCGGGCTTGCCCGGGCTCGTCAGACAAAGGCGGAGGATCTCGAGCGGCGCGCCCGTTCAGCCCAGCGGCAAGCCAGCCAAGGTGGCGGCGGGCTGACCTCGTCGATCCTGACCGGCGGCGTTTTGGGCGGCGGCGGTACGTACACCTTTTTGAGCGTGCTCGGGAGCCTGGTGGACTGAGGTCTTGTGAATGCCGCAGGCTACTCGTTGACCGGGAGATCGCCGATGCGGCCCTCGAGGAACTCGGTGAACATCTCGTAGCTGTCGATGACCCGGGACAGGGGGCAGCCCCAGATGTCGCATACGGCGATGATGTGCGCCTCGGTCAGCTTGGGCGTCAAAAAGGCCTTGCGGAGCATGGCATTTTCGGAGCACCGGCATCGGGTGAGCTCTGGCAGCTCCTCCCGGCAGGTGGGACACTTGATGGACAACTTGGTGCCCTCGGGAAAATCCATGCCGCGTTTGGACAGGTCGCCGTGGATCGGGCTGATCGCGATCTCGCCCTCCTGGCCGGCGCCCTCGAGCCACAGGGAGATCCCCGGGTAGCCTTGGAACAACTCCTTGGAGGTCACCAGGTTGTGTCCGTTGTGGCAGTACAGCTGGGTCACCACGACAAAGACGTCGTTGGTGTGCTCCTCGAAGACGAGCTTTGACTCCGCGCTGGGCTCGTCGCCATGCAACTTGACGTGTCCTGTTCCGTGTTTGTTGTCAGGCATCTCGTTCGTCTCCCTGAGTTCCGATCCGGGGGTTCGCGGTGACGCCGCAGCGCAGCGGCGGGCCGGTGGCGTCGGCGATGTGCTTGGCTACGGGTGCGTGGTGGTCCGCGAGGTAGTCCAGCTCCTCGCGCGCGAGGTAGCAGCGTCGACGCACCTGGAGTCGCGCCACATTCACGGTGAGGATGAGCCGTCCATCGGGCCCGGTCTCCAGCTGGAGGTCGAGCTCACCCTTGCGGGCGAGGGCCGTGAGATCTGCCGCCAGTCCGTCCAGGTACCGCTGGATCCGGCGGGCTTCCCGATAGTCCCGACGGGACAAGAGCGAAAAGTGCTTGTTCCGTGACAGACGCCGCCTACGGATCTCGTCGACCAGAGCCATGACCTGGGAGGCCACCATGGCTCGCTTATAGCACGGCCGCTGCGGGGGCCAGCGGGTTTTTTTCGGGGCGCGGGCGGTCAGGACTTTGGGGCAGCGTCCTGGGTAACTTCCCGCATTGACGATGGGATCTCAGGTCATGGGGCGGCGGTGTAGATGTAGAAGTCTGCGTCATTGTACGGATTGGGCACCATGTCCCGATAGTCCATGAACGTCAGCGTCATCGCGGTGCTGTCCACCGAGTAGCCGAAGGTATATCCGAACTCGTTGATCCCGTAGTCGGGGTAGTAGATGTAGTGGTCGACCGTGCTGGCTCCGGGATCGAGCTCGAAGAACCCGTAGCCCGAACCGGAGAAGTGGTCGAGATACATGCCGGAGCAGTCGGTGCTGTCGAACGTCTCGTAGAGCTCGTCGAAGATGATCCACCCCGCTGGCCCCATCGTCATGGTCCCCGTCCACTGGCCGGAGAGTCCGTCTGCCCCATCGTCGGGATCCACGGGGCTGCAGACCGAATGTCTCGAGTATTCGTCCACCTCTCCGGAGTTCCAGGTCTTGCTCGATGTGTTCCAGACGCCATCGAATGGGCCTGCGGTCGGGGTGGTGCGGGTGAACACCCAGCGTACCGCCATGCGGACGGCGTCGAGGTTGCTGCGCCAGTCGGTGTCGTCATAGTGCAGGGTGAGCACCTCGGCGTCGAACTCCACGAAGTAGACCCCGACGTCGTTGCCATCGGTGAGCACGAGCTTGCCGTCGGCCTGGTCCCAGGTGGCCGTGAAGTCGAAGGCCTCCACGAAGTAACCCACGTCGCCGTAGTTGTTGGCGTCGGCCACGACGCCCCAGCGAACCTCCACCTGGCCGTCGGTGGCGCCCGACGCCGCGAGGTCGGCGTAGCCCATGACCCGCGCCATGGTGCCGCCGAACTCGGGCAGGCTCACGCTGGTGTTTTCCGTGGTGAGCGGGATTTCGATGGCCGAGGGCCGCAACGTCGCTCCGGTGATCTCGTAGTACCCGTCCAGCTCGTCGAGGGTGCCCGTGAAGGGATCGATGGTCACGTTGTTGTTGTTGTTGTTGTTGTTGACGTTGTTGTTTTGATTGACGTTGTCGTTGACGTTGACGTTGTCGTTGACGTTGTTGTTGTCCCCGTTGGAGTCATCGCCGCAGCCCATTGCCCCAGCGAGTGCGCAGCAGGTCAGCAGCGCGGTGCAGGTGTTACGAAAGCTCATGTGTTCTCTCCTGGTTCGGGCGACATAAGCAGGCCTACTCGTAGATCGGTCCCGACCCCACGGTTGTCGCCATCTGACGATTTGCGCCAGCCTAGCAATGGTTCGCCGCTGCTGTCAATCGACAGAGTGTGGATGGCGCCTCCATTTATCCCTTGATTCATGGCTCGCGGACGGGCATTCACTGGCTATGACCGATCGCCTGCCCCGTGCCGCGGGGATCCTGCTTCACCCCACCTCCCTGCCCGGGCCCGCGGGTATCGGCGACCTGGGGGAGGGCGCCTATCGCTTCGTGGACTGGCTCGCCGGCAGCGGGATCTCTTTGTGGCAGCTGCTTCCCCTGGTGCCCCCCGGCGCGGGCAACTCCCCCTACTCGAGCTATTCCGCCCTTTCGGGGAACCCCTGGCTCATCGACCTTCGGGGGCTCCGCTCCGATGGGCTTCTCGACGAGCGTGACCTCGCGTTTGATGGCTTTGGTCCCGACACCGTGGACTACATGGCCGTGTGCGACTTCAAGGTCGCGAGGCTGGAGAAGGCGGCCGACCGGCTGGTGTCGGGGACGAACCCCGACCTGACCGAGTCCTTCGCCGCCTTCCGTCAGGAGGCCACCTGGTCCGAGGAGGGGGCGCTGTTCGCGGCTCTCCACCGGGTGGAGCGCCAGCGACCCTGGTGGCAGTGGCCGCCCGAGCTCCGAGAGCGCGACCCCAGGGCGCTCGCCGCTGCGCGGGATGACCTCTCCGACGAGATCGACCGGGACGTGGCGCTGCAGTTCCTCTTCGATCGCCAGTGGCAGGCGCTGCGCGCGCACTGCCGGCGGCGCGGGGTGCGGCTGCTGGGGGACGTTCCCATCTACGTGGATCGTGACAGCGTGGACGTCTGGGCACATCCCGAGCAGTTCCGGCTCGATGGTCACCGGAACCCGGAGGTGGTGTCCGGGGTGCCGCCGGACTACTTCAGCGAGACCGGCCAGCTCTGGGGCAACCCCATCTACGACTGGGAGCGCATGGCCGCCGACGGCTTTGCCTGGTGGCGACAACGTCTCGGCCGGGCCTTGGCCCAGACCGACCTCGTGCGCCTGGACCACTTCCGGGGCTTCGCCGCCTACTGGGAGGTCCCCGCCGACGCCCCCGACGCCCGGAGCGGTCGCTGGGTTCCGGGGCCCGGGGCCGGGTTCTTCGCCGCCCTGCGGCGGGACCTCGGCGACCTGCCCCTGGTGGCCGAGGACCTCGGTGAGATCGACCAGTCGGTGCACGATCTGCGCGACGAGGTGGGGCTGCCGGGCATGAAGGTGCTGCACTTTGCCTTTGGCGCCCAGGCGGATCACCCATTTCTGCCCCACACCTATCCGCACCACTGCTTGGCCTACACCGGCACTCACGACAACAACACCACCCTGGGCTGGTGGCAGGCCGCCGACGATCGCGTCCGGGATCACGCGCGCCGGTACCTGGCCACCGACGGGCACGACATCGTGTGGGACCTCATCCGGCTGTGCCTGTCCTCGGTGGCGGACACGGCCGTGGTGCCCATGCAGGACGTGCTCGCGCTGGACCACCGCTCGCGCATGAACCGGCCCGGCAAGTCATCCGGAAACTGGTCCTGGCGGGTGCGCGCCGACGCCTTCAATGACGATGTGGGCGGTCGCCTGCGGACCCTCTGCGAGCGGTACGGCCGCGCCCGGTAGGACCTGTTGGGAAGATTTTGACAATTGGATCTACTAATCCTTCCGTAGGGAAGGAGTGGTCCTCCGGGGCAATGATGCCGTGGGATGACCATCTGGAACTAGCGACTATCCGGCGTCGAGGGTCTTGAGGGCGTCCACCAGGGAGCGGAGCTGGTCCAGCTCGGCGCGGGACTGATCGAGCATGGTGTCCAGGACGGGATCCACCACGCCGGCCTTCTTGAGCTGCTTCTCGATGGTGTGCAGCAGGTTCACCACGCGGATGTCCATGGAGGACGACAGCTGGTCGAGCTGCTGACGGACCGGGTCGGGGAGCGCCGGGGCAGCGGGGGCCGCCTGGGCCGGTGGTTGGGGTGTGGGGCGCGCGCCGGCCGGGGGCTCGGGCTGCTTTTTTACGGTGTGGGGTCGCTTGGGCGCGAGGCCGGGGGCAGGACCAGCCGGTGGGGCCGCCGTGGTCACCGGCGCGCCCGCAGCCGGCGGCGCGGTGCCGGCCGGGGCGGCGGCGGCCACGGCAACCGTGGGCGGGTGGCTCTCGATGGCGGTCACGATGGCGTCCATGCCCTGGCTCAGGGCCGAGAGGTGCGCGCTCACCTGGGCCACCATGGCCGGGTCGATGGCCGGCGTGGCCGGCGTGGCCGGCGTGGCCGGGGCCGCCTGTGCCTGCGTGGGCGGAGTCGCTGCGCCGCTGGTCCGGGCAGAGAGGTTCTCCTCGAGCTTCTCCAGGAGCATGGCCTGGATCTGGTTGGACTCCGCGGTCAGGGCGCGATCGGCGTCCACGGCCCGGGAGGCGTCGCCGATGCGCTCGCCGATGTCTCCGAGCTTGTCCGACAAGAGGCCGAGGGTGCCGGTGACCCGGGTGACGGGATCGTCGTCGCCGCCGCCCATGGTTTTGTGCCGCCGGAAGCCCTCCTTGATCTCGGTCCACCGGGCCTGCTGCTCGTCGGTCATGCGCCCCCGCAGGTCGGCCAGCTTGAGCAGGTTCTGCTCGGCGCCGGTGGTGAGGGACTGGGCCTCGCCCTGGTAGTGGTCATCCACCAGGGCCTCGAGCTCGGCGTCGTTCATCACGGGCAGGATCTTCTCGGCCAGCTTGTTCATGTTGCGGTAGCTGCCCTGGAGCTGGAACCGTGGCTCGGTGCGGTAGGCGTCGTCCTGGGCGGCAGAGTAGATGTACTGCTGGTTGACCTGCAAAAGCACCTGCTGTACCCGCGTCAGCTTCTTCAGGACGGTGAGCACCTCCTTGAGCTCCACGCCTGAGTAGGGGTGGCTGAGCTGATCGGCCTGCACGTCGTCGCCGGCGGCCATGCGCACCAGCTTGTACAGGTCCTCCTGATCCCGGGTGGTCAGGGGCGCCAGTACTGTATTGGAGGTCAACGCGTTCTCGATGTACGACAGCGCGAAGGCCTCCTCGCGACCGTCGAGGATGTCGCCCAGGTTGTAGGTGTCGGCGCGGTTGGCGAGCATGTCCGGGATCTGGAACTTCTCGCCGGACTCGGTGTAGGGGTTGCCCGCCATGCACACCGCGAACTTCTTGCCCCGGAAGTCGTAGGTGCGGGTGCGGCCCTTCCACACGCCCTCGACGCGGCGCTGCGCGTCGCACAGGGAAATGAACTTCTGCAGCAGCTCGGCGTTGGTGTGCTGGATGTCGTCCAGGTACAAAAGAACGTTGTTGCCCATCTCGAAGGCGAGGTTGATCTTCTCCACCTCCTGGCGGGCCGTGACGTTGGGCGCCTCGGCCGGGTCCAGGGATACCACCCCGTGGCCCAGGGCCGGGCCGTTTATCTTCATGAAGACCAGCCCCAGCCGGTTGGCGATGTACTCCATGAGCGTGGTCTTGCCGTAGCCGGGCGGGGAGATGAGCAGCAGCATGCCCATGAGGTCGGTGCGCTTGCCCTTGCCCAGGGCGCCCATCTGCTTGGCCAGGTTGTCGCCGATGAGGGGCAGGTACACGTCGCTGATGAGCTTGTTGCGCACGAAGGCGCTCATCACCTTGGGCATGTACTCGGTCACCCGCAGGTTGTACCGCTCCCGCTCCAGCAGGTCGTGGCGCACCTCGCTGAACCGCTCGAAGCCCGGCACGCGCACCCGCCGGAAGGCGCCCAGGCGGGTCAGAAACTCGTCGAGCCGCAGCTTGAGCGTGCGGTTCTGGATGCGCGGGTGCTGTCCCAGGAGCCCTTCCACGTCCGCAGAGGTCAGGGCGTGGCTCACCGACTGCTGCACCTTGGACTCGGTGAGGATGAGCATCACGGCTTCGCGCACGGCGTGGCGGTTCTCTTGGATGGTCGCGTCGTCGGTGCCGTCCACAAAGGCCAGCACCCAGGCCTCGGCCAGCTCGAAGCGCTCCTCCACGCTGTCGGCGAGCAGCCGCAGATCGTCGGTGAAGGCGCGATCGTTCTTGGTCTTGCTGAGGTGCTTGAGGAAGGCGGAGCGCAGGGCCTCGGCCTCGGCGCTGATGACGAAGTCCACCGACTCGTCGCCGATCTCCTCGCCCAGCTCCTCGGCCAGATACTGCCCGGCCATGTGGGCCTCTTCGGCATCCAGGATGATGGACTCGGCGTCGAAGAAGGCGGTGATGGCCTCGGTCAGCTCGGCGTAGAGCTCCTGGTGGGCCGCGCTGGGTGCGAAGGTCTCGCGGAGCCGGGCCAAAGACCGCGCCCGGCGCATCCAGCGCTTGGCGCGCACCGCGTCTTCGTAGTGCGCCCAGAACAGGTTCGCCGCCGCGCGCGCAGACGAGGCGTATCGCAGCAGCCCGGCGGACTGGTGCAGGGTGAGCACCTTGCCCAGGATCAGCGCCGTGTCGGCGTCGTGCAGCCCGCGCTCGTAGCCCTCGTCGTAGGCCTCGGCGGCGTATTTCCGAACGATTTCGAGGAGGTCCTTCTCCGTTGCGGCGGCGGCGCGAAGCTCGGCCAGGGTGTGGCTCTGCTCCATCTCGGCCTCGGCGAGGATGCGGGCGGCCAGGTACTCGCCCCGGTACACGTCCGGCGTCTCGCTCACCAGCTGCTGGTCCCAGTAGGGGCGGGTCTGCGCGAAGTCCTCGTCGTCGATCTTCTGGTAGAAGTCGGTGCCGGTGAGGTGCAGGTGCATCTCGCCGTCCCGGGGCACCATGGTGAGGTCGAGGGGCTGGGTGTTGACGCTGAAGCGGTGGTGCCCCAGCCGGATGGCCTCGCCCCCCTCCTCGAACATGTCCTCCCGGTCCCGCAGGGCCCGAGCGGCGTCCTGCATGGCGGCCTTGAGCCGGGCCTCCACCTCGTCGGACTTTACCGAGTCGCCCAGGTCGCGCAGGCTGCCCGCAAGGTCCTTGAGCTTGGTGACCATGGGGTCGGCGGCGAAGTAGGAGTTCAGCTCATCGATGTCGGAGAAGGTCGAGGCGCGGCGGTCCACGGTCTGCAGGATGCGCTCGGCGGCCGACATCATGTTGCCGGCTCGTCGCTGGCGCGCGTCGAGGAGCTGCTGCTTTTTGGTGGAGAAGGCCTTGTAGACCTCCTCGCGCTTTGTGTTGAGGTCCTCCAGGAACTGGTCGAACTCCGTGTAGCGGCTCTCGAGCTCCTCCAGGCCCATCATCAGGCGGGACAGCTCCGAGTCACACTTCTCCGGCGAATCAGCCAGCCCCAGGGCGCTGGTCACGTTCTGCGAAAAGACGTTGAACTCGGCGGCGAACTCCGCCACGGCCTCGGTGGACAGCAGCTCCTTGCGTCGGTTTTCCAGCAGGGCCCGGCAGCGGTTGAGGCTGCCCAGCACCTCGGAGATGGCCTCCAGGATCTGGGTGCGCTGGGTGGAGTCCTCCAGCTCCAGGCCGCCCACCACCTCGGTGAGCATCTGCAGCTGCTCGTTGATGGTCTCCACCTGGTCCCGCAGGGGCTCGGCCTCGGCCACCTTCTCGATGGCTTCGCTCCTTTGTACCAGGTCGGCGATCTTCTGGTGGTAGGGATCCAGGGCGTCGTCGCCGAGCAGAAATTTCACCGTGTGGCCCGTGAGCCGCTCGAACTGCTCGACCACCTGGGCCTCGAGGCCGTCCACCCGCGCGGTGTCCACCTGGCGCAGGCTGCGCAGGGTGATGAGCTGCCCCCGCTGCTTGCGCAGGGCGGCGAGCCCCTCCACGAAGGCGTCTGAGGTGCGCCAGGAGTCGGGCTTGAGGTCCCGGAGCAGCTCCTTGAGCTTGGCCTCGGCTTCGTCCACGGCCTGGGCGGCCTGGCGGCGGATCTGCTCCACCTTCTGGAACTCGTCCACGATGAGGTTGGCGGTGGCCTTGATCTCCTCCAGGGGCTCCCGCAGGTTGCCCACCTCGTCGCGGTCGAGCCAGTAGTGCTCGTCGAGCACCCGGCCGACGGCGGCCACCAGATCCTCGTAGATCTGTACCGTGGGCTTCTGATCCTCGATGGATCGCCGGATGGAGAGCATGTCCGAGATGCCCCGCACCAGGTCCGCGTTGCCGATCTTTTCCAGGTAGGAGCCTGACGTAGGCGCCTTTGCGGCGAACTCGTCGCTTGTAAAGGGGGTCTGCCACACCTGCATGGGGTGCACCCGGGTGGGCTCGGCGCTCTCGGCACGGAACACGACCAGCTTGCCGTCTGGGAAGAGGCCGTAGCCGTGGCAGCGGATGGGGTTCTGCAGCTCCTTGCGGATCATGTTGTAGGGCAGCAGCACCGTGCGGCCCTCCAACCGGTGGTGGAAGATGTACAGCACGTCCTCGCCGTTGGGCGATTTGATCATGCGCAGGAACTCGAGGTTCTGGGTGTCGCCCTCGAAGGTCTTGGTTTCACCGGACTGCAGGTGGTAGCCCCCCGGAAAGATGATGCCGTGGTCTTCGGGGAGCTGCACGCAGGCCTGGCCGATGGCGTCGATGCGCTCGGCCTTCCTGGTCCGCGTGTTGTACAGCAGGTAGCGGTACGTGTCCTCGCGGTAGGGCAGCACCTTGAAGAGCACCAGCACGCCCACCCGGCAATACTGGATGTCCGCGTCGTCCAGGGACTGGTCCGGGTCGTCGACGGGCTCGCGGTAGACGCCCAGTCCGTCCTCGGTGTTGTCTTCCACCTTCACGGTGAGGTCGCCGCCCACGGTCTCGATGAAGACCTCGTCGTCGATGGAGACGTGCGGGTGGCGCCCCGGGACATGCTGATCCCGCGAGGTGGGCTTCCACTCGAAGTCGTGGGACGGCGGGAAGGTGTGGTACCTCTCGCCGCGGTTGTCCTGGTACTTGCTGATCGTGCCGTCGGGGTTGGGCACCCACGCGAAGACTTTGATGTCGTGGGCCGTGGCGCCGGTGCGGAACACGGCCAGGAGGCGCTCCTTGTTCCACCGAAGCTGCATGAGCTCGGTGTCTTTGTAGTACTGGTATAGCTCGGTGAACTCTGTCACGAACTTCGGGCTCGCGAGCCAAGGCGCCTCGCTGGGCTCGAAGCTGAATCCCTCCTCGGTCTGGCTGAACTCATGGAGGCAAAAGACATCGTTCACCTCGGTGGTCTTCTTCAGGCCCAGAAACACGTTGTAGCCGAACAGCAGCTTGTCCCCCACCTCCACGATGTCCCGGGGGACGCAGTTGTTCTCCGTGCGGATACGCTCGTTGCCGATGATGGCCATCTCCGTGCCACCGAAGACCTCGGTGCGCTCGGCGTTGAGCGCCCGGGCCTTCTCTCCCAGGCCCTGGGCTTGCTTGACCAGGCGGTCGCGGATGATCTCGTAGGTCCCCTGCTCGATGGCGGGAGATCCATTGGCTTCGGACTCCTCCGTCGCGCCGACGGCTTCCTCTTCAGCAGCCATCACCCTCTCCGATTCCGGGCCGGGTCAGCGATCGACGGGCGGCCCGGGGCAGTGGTTCGGTCGAACTACAGCTCCGCCTTGTCCACGCCGAGCTTCTTGGCCTGGGCGAGCAGGTTCTGGAGCTTGGTCTTGCCCGCCTCGTCGGACTTGAGCATGAGCTGGCCGAGCACCCCGGAGAGGGTGAGGTTCTGGAGGTCCTTGGCCGACAGGGACGGGTTGGTCAGCACCTGCTTGAGGTCGTCAGGCAGGTTCGCCGTGCCGTCCAGGTAGTCCTTGAAGGCCGTGGTGGCGGCGTCGGAGCCCTTGAAGAAGCCGTCCACGCTCTTGCCCAGGGTGACCGAGTTGACCAGCCGTTCGAAAAAGAGGTTCTCCCCGCCCACGATGTCGATCTTGGCGGTCTTGAGGGCCTCGGCCACGATCTCTGCCTGGGATCGGGCCACGTCCTTGCGAGCGTCAATGGCCTGCAGCTCGATGGCGCGCTCGTTCTCCAGCCGGAGCCGGTACTCCTCGTGGCCGCGGCTCGCCTCGTCCAGGGCGTTCATGGCCTCGGCCTTCTTCTCGAGGCCCGCCGCCTCGGCCTCCAGCTTGAGCTGGATGGTCTCGGCCGTGGCGGTGCCCGTCTCGCGCACCACGGTGGCGCTGGACAACCCCTTCTCGCGTACGACCACTGCCTCGGCCAAGCCGTGCTTCTCCGTGGCCCCGGCGTCCACTTCCTTGACCTTTGCCTGGGCTTCGCCCTGGGCTTCGGTGCCCTTGGCCTCGGCCTGCATCTTCTCGAGCGTTACCCGCGCCTCGACCATGCCCACCTTCTCGATGGCGTCGGCGTCGGCGTTCTTCACGGTGACGGCGGCCAGCCCAACGGCGGCCTCCTCGGCCTGGGTCCCCTCGGCCAGGCGCATCTTGGCCTGGGCCTCCTTGTCGGCCACCTCGAGCTGGGCGTCGGCCATGAGCAGCCGTTCCCGGGCGCGGAACTTGGCCGCCTCTTCCCCGGCCTCGGCCGCCTTGATGTCCTTGACCAGCTTCTCCTGGGCCTGGCCTTCGGCGGTGATGACCGCAGACTCCTTGTTGCGCTTGGCCTCCTCCACCAGCCGGAGCTGCTTGATGCGCTCCTCCTCCTCGGCCTGGGTGCGCTCCACGGCGAGGCGCTCGCGGATGACGTCGGCGATCTCCTTCTTCTCCTTCTCCACTTCCTTTTGCTTGGCGATGGTGCCCAGCTCGGTCTCCCGCTCCCGGGCGATAGCCTCCAGGGCGCGGTCCTTCTCCACCCGCTCGTTCTCCACGGCCACGACCCGCTCGCGGTTCTTCATGGCCACGGCCATCTGCCGCTGCTTGTTCTCCTCGTTGATGGCGACCTCTTCCTCGGTCTTGATCCGCGCCAGCTCGGACTTGCGCTTTTCTTCGGCCTGGACCTTCTGGGTCTCGGCGGTCTCTCGCGCCCGCACTGTGGCGATCTCGCGGCTCTGCTTGGCCTCGGCGTCGGCCTGCTGCCGCTCCAGCTCGAGGATGGCCTCCCTGGCCTCCACGTTCTGCTTGGTGATGAGCTTCTTCTCGTTGTTCTCGAACTCGTTCGTCCGGATGTTCTCAACCGCCGTGAGATCCGTGATCTTCCGGATGCCCTGGGCGTCCAGCACGTTCTTGGGGTCCAGCGACTTCATGGGGGTCTGCTCCAGGTAGTCGATGGCCGCGTCCTCGAGCTGATACCCGTTGAGATCCACGCCGATGACCTCGATGATCCGCTTCCGGAAGTCCTCGCGCTTGGTGTACAGGTCCACGAAGTCTAGCTGCTTGCCCACGGTCTTGAGGGCCTCGGAGAACTTCGCGTTGAACAGCTCTTCCATGGCGACCCGGTCGGAGGCCCGGGCGCAGCCCACGGACTGGGCCACCTGGATCACGTCCTCGGTGTCCCGCCCGACGCGGACATAGAAGGTCACCTTGATGTCGGCGCGGATGTTGTCCCTGCAGATCATCCCGTCTTGGGCGCGCCGGTCGATCTCGATGGTGTTCAGGGAGATGTCCATGACCTCCGCCTTGTTGTACACCGGCCAGACGAACTGCCCGGTGAAGGCCACCTTGACCTTGCCTCGGGGGCTGGAGACGATCAGCACCCTGCCCTGGGGGATCTTCCTGTAGAACCCAGCGAGGGTCATCGGAATGAGCAGGATCAATGCCAGAATGACGATGCCGATGACGGCCAGAAGCGACATCAACGGGCTGAGCCCCAAAATGCTGAATGCGAACATTTCCCAGACCTCCTTCGTCCCAGGTCCCTCACGGGCCGGTGTCTTCGATGCGGGGTACGGATCTCATCCGGATCTTCGCCGGATCTTCGCCGGATCTTCGCCGGATCTACCAGGCGCTCTCCCAGCGGCGATCTACGCCCGTGGACAGGCCCATGTCAAGTCACAATCCCGTGTCTCGACGGCGACATCGACGCCCACGTGGAGGGGGCGCCGACCGTGTTTTTCCGAGGAGGCGTTTGGGGGGGCTACTTGGCAGAAATGTCCACCGACACCGGGTGGTCGGTGCCGCGATTCCTCAGGTGAGCCTTGGACTTGTACCCCTGGGATGAGCGGTAGTAGACGTTGTCGTTCAGCCCCCGGGTCACGCGGCGGCGCCTTACGGCGGCCTTTTTGAAGGCCTGGACGAACGATCGCACGTCAGCGGCCGAGGCGAGGTTCACCTCGATCGCGGTGCTGGATCGCACGGAGGTGCGGCTCGCGGCCTGGGCGGTGAGGGCCTCCACGGCCGCGGTGTTGACCAGGGTCCCCACGAACTTCCGGTAGAGATCGTTGCTGAAGAACCAGCGAACGCTGCGGACCCGGCCGTCGACCGCGTAGGCGAGCCCAACGACCTGCCGGGGGTGGGGGACCCGGCCCAGCTGGGCGGTGATTCGACCGAGGAGGGCGGCGCGCCGCTTCCGGATCTCGGCGTTGTCCAGCGTGGCCATCAAGGTGCCGGATCCAGCCTTCACGGCGTTGTCCCGGTTCACCTCGGCGACCTTCTTCCACACCAGGGACTGGTTGGCCGCGTACTGTCCGGCGTTGCGCACCGGCAGGTTGGCCAGGGAGTCGACCGCCTGGAACCGACCGCCGGTGGCCTTGCCCGTCCGGTTGGGGTTCCACCGGCCCTGCTCCACGCAGAAGGCGTCCACGGCCACGGCCTGGTTCGGACCGATGACGAAGTCCTGGCCGATCTGGCGGTCCTGCTTGCCCCCCTTGACCACCGTGCCGGCGAGCACGACGATGGGGACGTCTCCCCGGTTCACGATCTCGAGCTGGTTGACCCGGGCGCCCGACCCACCGGCCTGTCTGTTGTCACTCGATACTGCGTATGGGTTGCTGTTGGCCTCGCCGGCAGGGACTGTCCGGTTGGATTCCGACTGCGTGGTGACAGTGGCTGGTGGGTTGGGGTTCGTGGTCCGCTGGTGCCTGACAGTGGGCCGAGGTCGGGCGGATGGCTGCCCCGGCCGACCGGTGCCGACCTCCCGCACCTCGGCGGTCTTGGCCGTGAGGGCGGATTGGAGGGTCGTGAAGGTGCCCAGGTTTGCCTGGACGCTGGCATAGATGGGGAAGATGGTGAGGTTTTCGGCGTGGATGGGCGCCCCAGCCGAGTGGGTCGCGTCCATGCGCAGCCCGGGGATCGGCCGGCCCGACGCACCGGGGCGGGGGGCGGTGGGGCCGGGGGAGGTCGGACCAGCCGCGGCCGCCCGGGACATGGTGGTCAGGGGCGAGTCGGGCGCCGCTTTGGCGGGCGCCTGGGTCTTCTCGGCCCGCGCCGGCGCGGAGGCGCGCTTGCAGGCTGGCGTCGAGCCGATCGTCACCATCAGGGTGGCGACGGTTAGGCGGCTGATCAAAAAAACCTTGCCAACTGGACCGCCGATCCATCCCGCCTGGCTTTGTCGCTCCTCGGTTGTGTACAGCCCGGTACGCGCCCTCGTCGCTTCGCGCCATGCGGGCACCTCGACGCTCCAGCAGGGCAATCTTATTTTGAACAGCCGCCTTAGCAGTTGGGTGCCGTGGGATCTCAGCGGTGCGCTCATGGTTGCCTCCTTGTTGCATCTAGTATGGAGAGCAGCGGAGGCGCCTGGCGTAACGAGATCGTAAAGTCGCCCGGCAGGTTCGGCGGCGAGACCGACGCCTTTGTCGAGGTCCCCGGGATCGCCCTGTCGGGCGATTCGGCGATTTGGCTGTTACGGCTCGATTTGCGTCGCGAGGCTCTGCGCATACCGCGCAAAGACAGAGCCATCGTCGTCCATGGTCCCACCGGTCACCATGGCGGTGGGGCTCGACCCGATGATCTGTGTCTCGTCAACGGCCGAGGGCGCGGCGGGCACGGTCAACGTGGTCGCGTTGGCGCCGCCGCGCACGTACCAGACGTTGGTCCCGCCCCGCCTGACTACGACGGCCGATTCGGTGACATCCTCGCGCCACTCCCACTCCATGGGCGCGTGGAGGGGGTGCGCGACCAGCGGATCGGCCGGGGTGACCCAGGTGGGCGGATCCATCAGCGTCGCCTGGGCATCCTGCACGGGCGTGCCCGGCACCCTGGTCTGCGCCATCTCTCCGGTGGTCGCTCTGACGTAGCAGAACCAGAAGGGACCCTGGACGTAGGCAGGCTCCACCCACAGAAACGAGATGTCGACGCGGTTCTGGCCGTCGACGACGTCGACGTAGGTGGGCCAGCCTTGGCAGTAGAGGGAGTTGCTCGAGCAGAAGTAGCAGTACGGGATGTCGCCCGTGCGGATCGGGCTGTCGGCCCGGGGGGGCATGACCATGGAGACGTCGGCGGTGTGCGTGGTCATCGCGTGGGCAGTGAAGTCCAGCTCCACGTCCACGGCGTCGGCGGTGATGGGACCGTAGTCCATGTTCATCCACTGGTAGATGGGTCGGTCGTAGCCCTGACCGGACGGCAGCTCCGAGTAGTCGTATTCCACCGCCCGGAGGATGAACGGCTCGCCGCTCGGCGCCTCGATCGAGTAGCCCTGGGTGCCGATGCCCGCCCACGCATCCGTTGTGACGAGGGTGTCGGCCGCGTAGACGCCGTATTGGTGCGCCGTGCTTGCGAGCCCGGTGGCCGTGCCGCTGACCGTCACCGTGTCGGGCGGGGTCGGCGGGATGAGGCTCTCCAGCTCCATCGGATAGTCGCCGTTGTCGTCGACCCAGGCCGAGAGGCGGTCAGGGTCCAGGTGGACGACGCTGATCATCGCGTGGCCGAAGAGGTGGACCGTGACCGCCGCTTCGCCGGTCGTCCAGTCGATGCCGCCGAAGGTCGCCTTGCCGTCGGCGCCGGTGTCCACCTCGGTGCGCTCGCCACCGGGCGCGTCGAAGGCCACGTTGGCGCCTGCGGTCGGGATGTAGGTGGCGTCCGCGTCAGAGTAGGTCAACACCACGAAGGTGACGCTGTCTCCGGTGGCCGCGTCCGGCGCCGCGTCCACGGTCGCGTCTTGCTGCGTGTTGTTGTTGTCTCCGCTGGTGTCGTCGTCACCGCAGGAAGTGATCAGGCCCAGGCAGAGACAGGCGGCCAGCGCTCCGAGTCGGTGGTTTTTCACGGTGTTCATCCAATCATCCTCCCTGGTCTATTCAGCTCGCGCGGTTGTGGTTCCCGGCACGGGACCTGCCGTGCTCGACCGCCTGCGCCGCCGCTGCGCGGTGCCAAGACTCCTTTCCCGTGAGCCCGGAACAGGTCTGCCCGTGAATCAAGACACGATATAGATAACTCTTTTCGTAGTCTTTGTAAAGCAACCTGCTCAGATCATTGGCTTAACTGAGACAACAACTGTCCTCAATGTCCCTGTTTTGCCTTTGGCTGGTGCAGGTGGCGGGCCTGGCGCTTGAGGGGGGCGGGGTGGGAGGTGGGGTCTGGTGTGGGCTCGGGCTCGGGGTAGGGTTGGAGCGTGGTGGGGCGGTCCCGTCTGCCGCCCCGGCGGTAGTCCGCCAGGAGGGTCGGGCCGACGCGGGCCGGGTCGAGGCCCTGGTCTTCGGTGAGGTACGTGAAGAGGAAGTCGGCCAGGCGCTTCAGGGCGATGGAGTGGGTCCGTCCGGCCCGGGCGTGGAGCCAGTCGGTGAAGCGAAGGAACCCGTCGAAGGGGGATCCCTGGTGCCACACCAGGCGGGCCGAGTCGCGGAAGTTGCCGTTGTTGACCACGCGATCCCAGGCCTGGGAGAAGCGCTTGAGGCGTTTCAGGGTGGGGAAGTCGAGGGTGGAGGTCTTGAGGATCTCGTAGGGCGGCTCGGGGTCGAAGACGAGGCCGTAGTCGTCGATGAAACCGTTGTCGGGGACTGAGATGGGGGCGCCGCGGAGGCGCTTGAGGATGCCCACCTGGATCTCCTGGGGGCCCAGGGCGACGAGTCGATCGAACCCCGCGGCGAAGGCCTCGAGGGTCTCACCGGGCAGGCCGGCCACCAGGTCCGCGTGGACGTGGGCGGCCGTGGTGGCGAGGAAGGCCAGGGTGTCGGCCACGCGAGCGGGGTCCTGGACCCGGTCGATGGTGGCGGCCACGTCGGGGTCGAAGGTCTGGACGCCCGCCTCGAGCTGGAGGGTGCCCGGGGCAAAGCGGGAGATCAGGGGGCGGAGCCGGTCGGGGAGCCGGTCGGGCACCAGCTCGAAGTGCGCCATGACCGGGTGTTCCCTGGGCTCCAGGAGCAGCCGCAGCACGGCCTCGGCGTGGCCCAGGTGTAGCGAACGGTCCACGAACTTGAGGTGGGTCGCGCCGCGGTCCATCAGGGAGCGGAGGCTCGCCAGGACCGGGTCCTTGGGAAAGCGGCGGACCCGGCGGTCCAGGGCCGACAGGCAGAAGGCGCAGGCGTAGGGGCAGCCCCGTGAGGTCTCCACGTAGATCGTCCGGTGGGCGATGTCCTCTTCGTCGTACAGATCATAGGGGGTCTTGATCGTCGCGAGATCCGGTGGCTGGGCGAAAACAACCCGCTGGGGTGGCGGCGAGGCTGGATCGCCGGCCAGGAGGGACTCGCAGACTTGGCGGAATGCGTGGTCCCCCTCACCCGCGACTACCACGTCGGCCAGGTGGGCCGGGTGGGCCGGGTGGCTCAGCGACTCGGCGTCCACCTCGTGGCTCACCTCGGGGCCGCCCAGGACGATGCGGATCTCGGGCGCGACGGCCCGCAGGAGCTTGACGAGGTGCGTCGTCTGCGTGGCGTTCCAGACGTACACCCCCAGGGCGATGATGCGGGGCTTCTCGGCGACCAGGGCCTCGGCGATGTCAGCCGGGCGGTGGTCCAGCGTGAACTCGCGCAGGGCAGCCCGCGGCCGCAGCGGACCGAGGTTGGCCAACAGGTAGCGCAGACCCAGGGCCGGGTGGATGTACCGGGCGTTCAACGTGCAAAGCAGGATCTCCGCCATGGCCGACACCATACCAGGACCACGCAGGAGAATATTTTTCATTTGTGCGAATTCGGCCGAACATGGGTCGCAGAAACGCCTACAGCATGTGGAGCGAACGGAGGTTGAGTCTCTCGTTTGGGCGTGGCAGGGCGGCGCGAGCCAGGTGGCTTTCCGCGTGCGGTCATGTCTTGGCGCCGACGAGTGACACGTCAGGAGAAGGACGTGAGGTCTGGCCCTGTGCCGCGCAAGGCGCTCCACAGCGCGAGCACGAAGATCGCGTCGTCGCGTACGGTGTAGTAGATGTGAAATCGTGTGGACCGCAGAAGCAGACGGCGGACGTTTGGAACGTCCGGATGCCGGTATCGACGACCGATCCCTGGCGCTCCGCGCAGCAGATCGAAGCCAGAGGCGAGCTCTTCTGTGAAGAGATCGGGAGAAGCGGGTCTGTTTTCGCGCCACCACGAGTCGATGGCCCGGATTTCCTCCTCGACCTCAGGAGGCGTGACTACGATGAAGGTCATCGCCGGGTGCGCAGCTCGTCGATGATCGCGGTGGCCGGTCGGACCTTACCGGCCTTTACCGATTCCCAGGCCTTGGAGATCGCCGCGTTCAGCGCGCGGCGCTCTTCTGGATCGAGCTCGTCGTCCTCGTCGTCCATCACCAGCTCCAGCACAGTCCCCTCGGGGAGGCTGGTTGGCTCATCGACGAGCAGACGTCCGTTGACAACTCTGGCACGTAGAGTGCTCATTCTCCACATTATAGACGGTTGACAGCGCGCGGCAAGATGGGGCTGTTTTGCTGGCCACCGAGTAGGGCCGGCGATGGCTACCCGCCGTCGGCGATGGCTACCCGCCGCCGAACAGCATCATGACAGTGACCTGGTCATCGCTGGGTGCGCAGCTCGTCGATGATCGCGCTGGCTGGTCGGACCCTACCGACCTTTGCCGATTCCCAGGCCTTGGAGATCGCCGCGTTCAGCCGCCCTGCTCCATTGCCCATGAGTGCCCAGGCCCGCTCGTTCCGGTGATGTGGCCGCATCAGATCAGCGGATTCGCGGGCACGCTTCTGTCCACGTCCAGCCCGTCGCGGAGCTGCCCAACGTAGTTGTGCCCCAAGCACCGGACCGCGCCCCCGCCATGGACGTCACCGCTGGCTGCGCCTTCCCGTCCCCCTCACTTGAGTCGCGGTCGTCCGTGTAAGGGACGGTGGCTCCAGGCGTTTGATTGGGGCAGGCAGGAAAGAAAGCGGACGATCTCGCTCGCTTGGACCATGGACAAGATACTGGAGAAAACATGAGAGTTTTTACAGCCATGGGGCTAGAAGCCACCTCAACAACCCCTTCGGTCGGTCTTCGGGCGAGCCCGGCACATCTGCTGCGTTGCTCGTTGGATGAGTATCCCCGATATTCGTCCTCCTCGCGCCTTTCATCCGTGCCGGCCATGCCGCGAATTCCTCGGTCGGGGTTTTTGAGATGGCTTCTGGTGACGATGATGGTTGCGATGACCGGTTGTGCGACCTCGGTGTATGCGCCGGGCCTTCGGGCCGGATTTGTGATGGATCCGGACCATGAGGTGACCGACAAGGACATTCGCAATGCCTTCAAGGCCCGGCCTCAGCTGCGCGGTCCGCTGAGAGTCGCGTTCTATTCCTTTGATCCGAAGAAAGTAAAGGAGATCAAAAAGAGACTGAAGAAGATCGAGGGGGTGAGGACCGTGTACGCCATCCCGTCTCTGTTTGTCACCGGCCGGCGGCCGTTTCAGGACCCCAGGTCGATGAACCGGCCTACCAAGCCCCCCTCAGCCAAGAAAATGCGGCTTCTCGCCGCCCGGGCGCGATGCAACGTGCTGATGATCTTCGACTACGGCCACCGGATCAAAAGGGACTTGAACTGGCTTTCGAGCTTCGGCTTCCTGCTTCTGCCGATGCTCGTTCTGCCCCACACCTCGGTGACGGTGGACAGCTACCTGACGACCTACATCATGGACGTGGGCAATGGCTACCTCTACGGCCAAATCAACGCGTCCAAGCGCCACCGGAAACGGTACACCACGATATTCAGCGACTGGTCCAAGGAGAAGACGCTGCACGCCTGGAAAACCATGGTGAGCCAGACCACCGCTCGGCTCAAGGCGCTGATCGTCGAGTACCAACGGAAGCCGGAGATGGATGCGGTCCAAAGGACCGCCGGTGCCACACCGCCGATCGCGAAGCCCAGTGGCAAACGCCCCAGATGACAAAACGACGGTCGCCGGCCTGTCCCGCGGTGGCTCCCGGCTGGTGTGGCCCCGTCCGCTGTTGAAATTTGCCGGTGTGGCCCCGTCCGCTGTTGAAATTTGCCAGGTTCCCGGAATTTGCCTTGAGACCTTTTTGTGCCCGGAATTTGCCTTGAGACCTTTTTGTGTTTTCGTCAACGAGGGTTTCGACTTCGCGCCTGAGTTCGATCATGATGATGTCGGTCAGTGCTTAGGTGCTGGTCATTGAAGGTGCTTTCTTAGTTGTCGCAAACCAAGGATCGCACCTTTTTTTGGGTGGGCCACCTTCCTGGATGCTGCTAATCGGAAACTGCGTCACGCGCGCAGGCTGCTGGGCACCGCGAGGATGCAGCAGCGGCTGGAGCGCGCCTATCTATCGGCAGCCACCACCGAGCTACCTCCCGCGCCAGGGATACGAAGGGGAAGTCGGCCGCCTTGCGGCCGACCGCAGTGAAGCGAAGCCCGGAGCAGCCCGGTCGGGGCCCCGCAGGGGACCCGAGGCGCCCAACCCCGCTGCTTTTGAATTTGATATGTAGGGAATCATCTCACGATCCAGCTCGCACGCGGCCGCTCTACAGCACACTGGGTGTGATCGCATCCCCTTGGTGCTGATCGCCCGGACGCCTGCCGCGCAGAGCGCGGGTTTCCCCCTGGGGGGACGGAAGGGGGGTCTGGAGCCACGA
>Ga0272441_10001907_pt1 | contig 43633 bp, 44 predicted proteins | sample SSMProp6N_FD_193582 | JGI IMG/M metagenome (GOLD analysis project Ga0272441, IMG submission 193582) | Marine sediment archaeal communities from Little Sippewissett salt marsh, Falmouth, MA, United States - SSM-Prop-6N | ecosystem: Environmental > Aquatic > Marine > Wetlands > Sediment ...
TACCCAGCAGGAGATTGAAATAGAAGGGCGCTTGGAGCAAACCCTTGTTATGGAGGTAGCGCGCATAGTTGATCATACCCACATCAAAAGCCTCCAGTTCGGGCAGGATTCCGAGTTCCTTCATGGTTCGCGCCAGATCCTTGACCATGGAAGGGGCATTCAGGCTTGCGGTTTGGTTAAAGTTAAGTGAACTCAGGGTAAGGCTTCCCATATCGGGTTTGAGATTACCTTCCAGGTAAAGCGGGTCCGCTCTCTGGGAAAGCGCTTTGAAATTTCGACCGCTTAGTGATACACAGATGATCAGTTCAGGTGCAAACTCCCTGATGCCACCGATAATCTCGGCGTAAATTTCTTTTTTGTAGGTGGGCTCTTCTGTATCCGGTTCCCGCGCATGCAAGTGCACCATAGTGATTCCAATATCGCAGGCTTTGCGGACATCTTCCACTATTTCATCCACAGTTACAGGAACGTGTGAGGTCATCGTTTTGGTCGGGATCATCCCGGTGGGAGTGAAATTCACAATCAGATTCTCAGGCATGGGTATGGCCAATTTGTTGGGGATTTCGCCCTTCAATTTTGCAAACAAGATAACTCTTCTGGCCCTCAGCGGTGGAAATTAATGGATCAAGACCCTTATAAACCGATAATCAGATGTCTGGATTGTATTTAATTATTTCTTATGATGCTGATAACTAATCCGATAAAGTCCGTTTTAAAAACCTTATTCGGAACCCAAATGCATCCAATAGTCCACCACGAGCACATCGTCCAGCCAGGGATGCAGAATCTCGCCAAAGCGTTTGTGATCCGGATGGGGCAGGTAGGCCGCCCGGTCCTCCTCGGAAGAAAACGTCAGGACAAAGCAATGGGTAAAACCCTTGTTAATACCTTCAGGTGAATTATTCAGGCCCCATTCGAAATCTGCAATTTCAGGAATTTTTTCGGGAAGGGAATAAAAGGCCTTCTCAATTTTACGAAGGGTATGCCGGGGAGTGTCCGCTTTAAACTTAAAAAGGACGACATGACGCAGTGCGCCTTGTTTTTCACTGGATTCCTCCATCTCGTAAAGGTCGGCAATTTGGGATTGACCCGCTGTGAGACAACATAAGAAAAAACAGAGGACGATCGTTTTCATCTGGAAAGGGTTTCATGTGAAAAAGGAAGATACGAAAACACAATAGCAATTCGGGCTTCCGTGAATAAGTGATACTTTTGAAAGGGTTTAAATTTAGGGAATGCCACAAACCGTTAAAATAATTGAATGTCCGAGAGATGCTATGCAGGGTATCAGGACTCCGATCCCTACCGAAGCTAAAACCCGGTATATACAGGCTTTACTGAATTGTGGTTTTCACACGATTGATTTCGGGAGTTTTGTATCTCCCAGGGCGATACCCCAGATGGCCGATACAGCAGATGTTCTGGCCGGGCTCAACCTGGAAAAAACCAGGAGCAAACTCCTCGCAATAGTAGCAAACCTACGGGGCGCCCAGGATGCCGCTCAGTTTCAGGAGATCGCTTACCTTGGGTATCCCTTTTCTATTTCTGAAAATTTTCAGATGCGGAACACCCATAAAACCATAGGGCAGTCTGTAGATATCCTCAAAGATATCCTCGAGGTGGCAGAGCAAAGCGGGCAGGAAGTAGTCACTTATATCTCCATGGGTTTTGGAAATCCCTACGGAGATCCGTGGGATGTTGACATAGTGGGGGAATGGACCGAACGCCTGGTCGGGATGGGAGTCCGGATTCTTTCGCTCTCCGATACCGTCGGGAGTTCCACCCCGGAGATTATATCACATCTTTTTCAAAACCTGATACCCAGGTACCCGGAGGTGGAATTCGGGGCGCATCTTCATACACATCCCCTGACCTGGCACGAAAAAGTAGATGCGGCCTACAAGGCTGGATGTCGCAGATTCGACGGGGCCATCCAGGGCTTCGGGGGCTGCCCCATGGCTAAAGACGAGCTTACTGGCAATATGCCTACTGAGAAGCTCCTATCGTATTTTACCAGCGAGAAAGCCCATACCGGGGTCAACTGGATGGCCTTTGAAGCGGCTTTCAACAAGTCCAAAGACCTTTTTCAGAAATATATCTGACTGGCCTGCCAACAGGAAGGCTCCCGTGTATCGGGCATTTACATTGAGTTCATAGCGCTTGTGTTCCAGGCTCACAGTGGCGTTCCACTGGTGTTTCGAGATATAGGGCATTTCGTCCCCGGCCGTTACCTGGCCCCACAGGTCGTCTTCGCTACCAAAAATCGGTTTGAAAGGCGGTATCGGTATAGGTATAGGAAAAGGTGATTGGAAGGTTCCATTTGGAATTTCCGCTGAACAAATTGTATTTCAAAAGAAGTTCAAGCCCTCCTACATTGACAGCTCCGGTGTTAAACTGATCCAGCGTTCCCGTACCTCCGGTCGCGGCGAGATCACTTCCCAACAAGTTGCTGTAATCATTAAAAAACCCTACGACTTCCCCACTAAATTCACCAAGAGAGAAGCGGGACCCCAATTGATAATTGATACTCTCTTCCGGATTCTCTCATTCTTCACTTCCGGGAGGAGCGAATCCTTTATGCACTCCACCGAATAGGGATAGTTGCTCAAAATTGTAGTTAAAACCGACGCCGGGTATAAAAACATCTACCTGATTTTCCCGCTCAGAGCTATCAAAACCAGTCCTGTCAGGGTCTGAGCCGCCGTAGTTAATTCTCCCCAGGGTTATGTTTTCATAGCGAATTCCGGGAGTGAGTGTCAGATTACCCGTTTTAAATTACCAAATGAAAGCATGTTAAAACCTTATGTTTTTTTATGGTATCCCAGGAGTTGGATGGGTCCATTGTGCAATTCGCTTTCCTTACCCGAAAAGTAGTATCTTTGCACGCAATTAATCCTTAATTGCTATGGAAGCCCACCGCGCCAAAATCATGGGAGAAGGTCTCACGTACGACGACGTTCTTCTGGTTCCCAATTATTCAGAAGTCCTCCCGCGAGAAGTAGATATCCGAACTCAGTTCACCCGCAACATTCAAATCAATATCCCGATTGTTTCTGCGGCCATGGATACTGTAACCGAATCACGAATGGCCATCGCCATCGCCCGGGAAGGGGGGATAGGTGTTTTGCATAAGAATATGAGCATTGAAGGCCAGGCCATGAAGGTCCGGAAAGTGAAGCGGGCCGAAAGCGGTATGATCCTCGATCCCGTAACCTTACCCCTGGATGCTGTTGTTCAGGATGCCAAATCGAGTATGCGGGAACACAGTATTGGCGGAATTCCTATTGTGGATGATGCAGGTCGCCTGATCGGGATTGTTACGAACAGGGATTTGCGGTTTGAGAAAAATAACGAGAGGCCTATTTCAGAGGTCATGACCTCTGAGAACCTGGTAACCGTAGGACAGGGAACTTCTTTGGAAGAGGCTGAAGACATCCTGCAGGAAAATAAAATTGAAAAGCTTCCCGTTGTGGATGCCGATTATAAGCTGGTCGGTTTAATTACTTTTAGGGACATCACAAAACTGACTCAGAAGCCTATTGCCAATAAGGATTCCTACGGGCGCCTGCGTGTTGCGGCCGCCATCGGAGTGACTGGGGATGCCGTAGAACGAGCCACGGCCCTGGTGGGTGCCGGGGTAGATGCCATTGTCATCGATACGGCCCATGGACATACCCGTGGGGTGGTGCAAATCCTCAAGGACGTCAAAAAAGCCTTTCCCGATCTGGAAGTGATTGTCGGGAACATCGCCACAGGAGAGGCCGCCCGCTATCTGGTAGATGCAGGCGCGGATGCGGTTAAAGTAGGTATTGGTCCCGGGTCCATTTGCACTACACGGGTAGTTGCAGGTGTAGGGTTCCCTCAATTTTCAGCTGTACTCGAGGTGGCAGAAGCGATAAAAGGCAGTGGTGTACCGGTTATTGCCGATGGTGGGATTCGCTATACGGGTGATATCCCCAAAGCCATTGCGGCAGGGGCGGATACGGTAATGCTCGGTTCCCTTTTGGCAGGCACTAAAGAATCTCCGGGCGAGACCATCATTTACGAAGGTCGAAAATTTAAGTCCTACAGGGGAATGGGGTCTGTGGAAGCGATGAAACACGGCTCGAAAGACCGGTATTTTCAGGATGTTGAAGACGATATTAAAAAACTCGTCCCGGAAGGAATCGTGGGAAGGGTACCCTATAAAGGGGATCTTTTTGAAAGTATTCACCAGTTCGTCGGGGGACTACGTGCCGGTATGGGCTACTGTGGGGCGGGCGATATACGCACCCTGCAGGAAAATGGAAGGTTTATAAAAATCACGTCCAGTGGCATTCACGAAAGCCACCCCCACGACGTCACCATTACAAAAGAATCGCCGAACTACAGCAGATGATAACAACCCAAACGGGATTATCTGCCTTCGACGGTATAGGCTTCCCAGTCCTTTTGCTTGTAGATATCTTCTCCGAAATACCTGGCAATCTTAAGGAAGTCTCCGGGTTTTTGATAGCCGGGAACCGGGGATAGCATTCTCAGGTCTTCATCGAGGAATACCACGGTTGGGTAACTGAGCTGTCCCTGAAGGAGGGCAGCGGCCAGCTGGTGATACCCGCGACGTCCGGAGGGTACATAGGTGTACGTCTTCCCCCCGTATTCTATAGGATCTTTCTGCTCGGCATCTAATTTGACCATATGGAAGTTTTCCGACATATACGCAGCGACTTCCGGATTCTGAAAGGTGTCTTTATCCATTTTTTTGCACCATCCACACCAATCGGTATACACATCGATAAAGATTTTCTTATTTCCCCCTTCTTCAGCGATTTTCTGTACGGCTTCTTCCCAAGAAATCCAGGAAACTTCCTGGGCTTGTGTTCCGTAAGGGGTCATAAAGAACAAACAAGGCAGGAAAGTTAATATCAGGGTCTTCTTCATAGCATTGTTCATAGTGCTTGGATGCATTTAAAACCTAACGTGTAAATCGCCTTTTTATTTTGTTTTTACTGCGCTTTCAACAACTCCAAACAAACCAACAGGATCTACCTGGTTTCGGGTGATATCCTCAAAAGTTTCATGTTCGCGGATCAGATATGCTTTACCCTGATGCCACAGGACTTCGGCAGGCCTGTATCTGGAATTGTAATTGCTGGCCATGGTGAAACAATAGGCTCCGGCATTCTTGAAACAGAGGAGGTCACCTTCTGATATCTCCTTGATCCTCCGGTTATTTCCGAAGGTATCCGTCTCACAAATATACCCCACTACGGAATAGTACCGCTCTTTCCCATCGGGGTTTGAAATATTCGTGATTTCATGGGATGCCCCATAGAACATGGGTCTTATCAAGTGATTAAAACCGGAATCAATTTGCGCAAAAACGGTGGACGTCGTTTGTTTGACCACATTGACCCGAGCCAGGAAATACCCGGCCTGACTAACCAGAAATTTGCCTGGTTCAAAGGTCAGGACCAGATCTTTCCCGTATTCCTCGCAGAATTTGTTAAACCGGCTTCCCAGCTTTACACCCAATTCTTCTACGTTCGTCTGTATATCTCCTTCCCGGTAGGGTACTTTAAAGCCGCTTCCAAAATCAATAAAGTCCAGGTCTTTAAAATTTTTGGCTGTTTCGAAGAGAATCTCAGAGGCATACAGGAAAACCCCGATGTCCAGGATATCACTTCCAGTATGCATATGAATCCCATTGATTTTCATCCCTGTGAGTTCCACGATTCTCAACAAATGGGGGATTTGGTGAATGCTAATCCCGAATTTGGAATCGATATGGCCCACCGAGATTTTCGAATGTCCCCCGGCCATAACATGTGGATTGATCCGGATACAAACCGGCACCTGCGGATGCCTCGACCCGAATTGCTCGAGTACGGAAAGGTTGTCTATATTTATTTGTACGCCCAGGGCAGCTGCTTCTTCCAATTCGCCCAGGGATACACCATTCGGGGTATAGATGATATCCTCGGGGGCAAAGCCTGCGAGTAACCCAAGCCTTACCTCCTGAATAGACACTGTATCCAGGCCACTACCCAAATGTTTCATCAATCTGAGGATACTTATATTGGAAAGGGCTTTGGCTGCATAATTAAGTTTGAGCCTGGGAACGGATTTAAAGGCCTGAGTGAGCCTTTCAAATTGAGATTGGATCCTGGCGGAATCGTAAACGTAGAGCGGAGCTCCAAAATCTGCTGCTACCTGGTTTAAAATAGTTGTATCCACGTCTTATAGGGCTTTCAGCAAATCTAGGGTACTTTTGGGGGATGCGCAAAAAGGAAGGTCCTTAAAACCTCCGGGGATATCCGAATATTGAATCAAGAGCGCATTAACTTGGTAAAATGTACATGGGGTTGTATCTTTAAATACCTATGAGAATACCATTATTTCCATTGCAAACCGTTTTTTTTCCGGGAGAAACGGTACCACTTCACATATTTGAAGAGCGCTATAAAGCCCTGATTCAGGATTGCAAAAATGAAGCCATCACCTTTGGCATTCCTGTATTTATTGACAATGTTGTGGCTTACGGTACGGAAGTACAACTCAAGGAAATTGTCAATACCTATGCCGATGGAGCCATGGATGTGGTCTGCGTGGCCCGGCAGGTATTCAAGGTGGTGACCTTCGACCCCCAAATGGACGATAAATTATATCCGGGAGGTGATGTGGCTTTTCTGGATCCCATACAGGATAGCGACCCCGAAAGGGTCCAAAAGGTACTGGAGGCCTGCCAGGAACTCTACAGGTTAATGGAGCTGCCCTTCGGCCCGATTAAGGTGGAGGTCTTCAACAGCTTCACCCTCGCCCACAAGATGGGTTTGTCTTTTCAGCAGGAATACCAGTTGTTGCAGTTGGCCAGTGAAAGCGTGCGGTTGCAATTTCTCCTGGATCATTTACAACAGACGATAAAAGTGCTCGGGGAACTGAATCGTACCCGTGAACGCATCGAGTTAAACGGGCATTTTCGGAATTTCGACCCACTGGACTTTAAAGATTACTCCCTTCAGTAATCCGTTTTTATTTCTATTAGGGGATGTCCACCCGGTTTCCTATTTTTGCATCCAACAGCTGACAGAACAACAATGAATTTACACGAATATCAGGGTAAGGAAATTCTTGCCAGTTTCGGAGTCCGCGTACAGCGGGGTATCGTCGCGCATAATGCTAAAGAGGCAGTCGATGCCGCCAAAACGTTAACCCAGGAGACCGGGACGAGCTGGCATGTGATCAAGGCTCAGGTTCACGCCGGAGGTCGCGGAAAAGGCGGTGGGGTAAAGCTCGCCAAAAATCTGGGCGAAGTTGAAGACATTGCCGGGCAAATTATCGGTATGAACCTGGTAACGCCCCAGACCTCTGCGGAAGGGAAAAAGGTTCATCAGGTTTTGGTAGCGGAAGATGTCTACTATCCGGGCCCCAGTGAGACCAGTGAGTATTATATGTCCGTTTTACTCAATCGCGCGACCTCCCGTACCATGATTATGTATTCTCCTGAAGGAGGCATGGACATCGAAGCGGTCGCGGAAAAAACCCCGCATCTTATCTTTACAGAAGAGATTGACCCGGCCGTGGGCCTTTTACCTTTTCAGGCAAGGCGGATAGCATTTAATTTCGGCCTGACCGGGACGGCCTTTAAGGAGATGACCCGATTCGTTATGTCGCTTTACAAAGCTTATGAGGAGAGTGATTCCAGTCTTTTTGAAATCAACCCCGTCCTTAAGACTTCGGACGATAAGATTATGGCCGTGGACGCTAAAGTAACCATTGATGACAATGCCCTGTACAGAAGGAAACAATACGCTGAGATGCGCGACTTGCGGGAGGAGAACCCCATTGAAGTGGAGGCCCGGTCGGTAGGTTTGAATTACGTGGATCTGGACGGGAATGTGGGCTGTATGGTCAATGGTGCCGGACTGGCAATGGCTACCATGGATCTCATTAAAATGGCAGGCGGGGAGCCTGCCAACTTTCTGGATGTCGGAGGAACTGCCGATGCCAAAAGGGTAGAGGAGGCTTTTAGGATTATACTTAAAGATCCCAATGTCAAGGCAATCCTGATTAATATATTTGGCGGAATTGTCAGATGCGACCGGGTAGCCCAGGGGGTTGTAGATGCTTATAAAAACATGGGCGATGCTATAAAAGTACCAATCATCGTAAGGCTGCAGGGAACCAATGCAGAACTCGCCAAGGAAATTCTGGATAATTCCGGGCTGGCTGTTCATTCTGCAGTCCAGTTTCAGGAAGCCGCCGACAAGGTTAAGGCAGTGTTATCCTGATATCCTTTCCACTACAGTTTTAAAGGTTATGCCACTCCGGCATAACCTTTTTTTATTGGTAATTACACCAATATGCCCCCCAGTGTTGTCCTTTGGTTAAACCATCACATTGTCCTTGTGTAACAAAGCAAGCCACCCGTAATTTGCAGTGTCAGAAAGGATATGGAACCCGCGTTTTCAAGGGATTTTCTCGAAAGGCATACAAACCCGGAGCTGAACCTCGCATTGTAAAAAATGAACTAAAACCTATAAATAAGTGTTAAAGTGACAAAAAATATGTAACAAACAGGAGAATGTATTCGTCTATTTAATCAAACAACTATTTATTCATCAATCATCAAACAATCATCATCATGAAAAAAGTTAGTTTATTGCTCGTGGCAGCGGCGCTGCTCATTTCCGGAAATGTTAAGGCTACAGAAGGTAATCCGGTTCCATCCACGGATCCAGAATCAAAGATTTGTGCCCAGATCGGGGATTTGCTGGATGACAATCGCTTTGAAATCAATAAGGATGAAGACCTTACGGCCTTTGTGCGCTTCACTGTCAACGACGAACACGAAATCGTCGTACTCTCTGTAGATACGCAGAACGACCGCCTGGAGGGCTTTGTAAAGGCACGCCTGAATTACCACAAGGTGGCTGATCAGAATCTCAAAGAGGGCAAGATTTATCTGGTGCCGATCCGGATTACGGCCTGATTTCTCTTTTTTTGAATTTAGCTAAAACCCGATGGCACCCCATCGGGTTTTCTTTTTTTACTGAATTTGAGGCTATTGTGATGTTTTATTCAGGGGGTGCTTTCATACGAAAAAGTAAAAAACATAGTTTAAGTAGTAGCGCGACATCAAAAAGCACCCGGAATGAGCAGCTATGAAGAGAAACTTAGTATTCTGTCGGAGATGATCTCCCTGGCCCGTGCAGACAAGGCTGTTAAGGATAGCGAGTTTGAGTTTTTGTGGGGTGTGGCGGATCAGCTCGGCGTTGACAGGGAGGATTTTGAATCGCTCTTCGATTCCCCCGTCCCGAATATAATACCCAAAACCCTGCTGAGCCGGATTATACAATTTCACCGACTGGTACTCCTGATCAATGTAGATCGTCAGCAGACCTTTAAAGAGATCGATAAGCTTCACAATATTGGACTGCGGCTGGGCCTGCCTCCGTCCGCGATCGATCAGGTACTTGTCCTTATGCATCAGTACCCGGACAACATTATTCCTCCTGAAACCCTTATAGGTATCTTTAAGGCCCATTATAACTAAGCGGCTTTTTAGCTTTTCACACTGCAGCCACTGTCATAAAGACAGTGTTTTTTATATTTATAAGTCAAAAAGGCAGTATTTTTCCTTCGGCACATCCTTTGTTCTAGGATAGATGATTCTGAAAATGAATTGTTTAATATAAAATACAAACATTATGAGTTTAATACGAAGAAACACAGATTTGTTGCCAGGCCTTTGGAACGATGTATTCACCCCCGATTGGTTCGGAGGTGTGGATTCGAATAGATCCAACCTGCCTGCGGTGAACATTCTGGAAGGTGAAAAAGACTTCACCCTGGAACTGGCAGTTCCCGGACAAAAGAAAGAAGATTTTAACGTGGAGCTGGATAACGATGTCCTTACAATTTCTATGGAAACCCAATCTGAAGTAGAGGACAAGGAAGCCGAGTATACCCGTCGCGAATTCCGTTATTCCTCTTTTAAACGCGCTTTTACGCTACCTGAAAGTGTCAATCAGGAAGAGGTTAAGGCCGATTACAAGGACGGTATATTGAGGTTTACCCTGCCTAAAAAGGAGGAAGCCCTTCCCAAGGCGAAGCGCCTGATTGAAATTGGGAAGTAATGAAATTATCAGGCCCGCCTAACGGGCCTCATAATGATTGGTTTGATTAGTTGGTTAGTTAGGAAAGCGCCCCGAATGAGATCGGGGCGTTTTTTTATCCGGAGGTCTCCTGCAGGCTTTTAATTTCATCCCGAAGTTGAGCCGCCATCATGAAGTCCAGTTCTTTGGCGGCTTTTTCCATGGCACTTCGCTTATTCCGAATCAGTTTGTCGCGTTGTTCCGGAGTCAGGTAGGCCGGGTCGGGTTCCTGTGCGTCCCGTTCTTTCTTTTCAAAATGGAAGGTTGATACCGAGTTGCGGGCGAGGGCACTATCGAGGCTTTTAACCAGGGCTTTTGGGGTAATGTTGTGTTTTTCATTGTAGGCCATTTGTTTTTCCCTTCGATAATTGGTCTCATCCATGGTCTTCTGCATACTGTCGGTGATTTTGTCGGCATACATAATGGCCTTTCCGTTTAGATGGCGCGCCGCCCGACCCACAGTCTGGGTCAGGGACCGGTTGCTCCTCAAAAAACCTTCCTTGTCCGCATCGATAATGGCAACCAGGGAAACTTCCGGCAGATCCAGACCTTCACGAAGCAGGTTTACCCCAACCAGTACATCAAAGATACCTTTTCGCAAATCCTGCATGATTTCTACGCGTTCCAGGGTATCCACATCACTGTGGATATAACGGCAACGCACATCGATTCGGGTCAGGTATTTGGTGAGTTCTTCAGCCATGCGTTTGGTCAGGGTAGTGACCAGTGTTCGCTCGTCCAATTGCACGCGTTGCTGGATCTCCTCCACCAAATCATCGATCTGGTTTTTGCTCGGACGCACTTCGATAACCGGATCGAGTAATCCGGTGGGGCGTATCACCTGTTCCACAAAGACTCCATCACTTTTTTGCATTTCATAATCCGCAGGGGTCGCACTTACATAGATAACCTGGTTCTGCAGCGCTTCAAACTCTTCAAATTTCAGCGGACGGTTATCCATGGCGGCGGGGAGGCGAAAACCAAAATCCACGAGGTTTTCCTTTCGCGACCGGTCCCCTCCGTACATGGCGTGTACCTGGGGGATGGTAACATGGCTTTCATCAACGACCATCAGGTAGTCCTCCGGAAAATAATCCAGTAAACAAAAAGGGCGTGTTCCGGGTTCCCGCCCGTCCAGGTAACGAGAATAATTTTCTATTCCCGAACAGTACCCGAGTTCGCGAATCATTTCCAGATCAAAATTTGTGCGTTCTTCCAGGCGCTTTGCCTCCAGGGGTTTCCCGATTTCCCTGAAATAATCGATTTGTTTTATGAGGTCGTCCTGGATCTGGTGAATCGCATTTTGAAGAATGTCAGGGGAGGTGACAAACATATTGGCCGGATAGATCGCCAGGGTTTCATACTGCTCTAAAACGGTATTGTTGTGAGGGTCAAAAGATTCCATTTCTTCAATCTCATCCCCGAAAAAATGGATGCGGTAGGCGTGATCCGCATAACTCGGAAAGATATCGACCACATCTCCTTTAACCCGGAAATTTCCGTTTCGAAAATCTGCTGTTGTCCGGGAGTACAGACTTTGCACGAGCTGATGCAATAATTTAGTGCGCGCCAGTACCTGGTCCCGCTCCAGGCGGATGACATTTTTTTTGAATTCCAGCGGATTGCCTATGCCGTATAAACAAGAGACAGAAGCGACCACCAAAACATCCCTTCTCCCTGAGAGCAGGGAGGAGGTAGCGCTCAGGCGGAGCTTCTCGATATCCTCATTAATGGATAAGTCTTTTTCGATATACAGGCCTGTGGTGGGAATATAGGCTTCGGGTTGATAGTAGTCGTAGTAGGACACAAAATACTCCACGGCATTGTTGGGGAAAAACATCTTGAATTCCGAATACAATTGTGCGGCCAGCGTCTTGTTATGGGCCAGAACCAAAGTAGGGCGCTGTACTTCGGCCACCGTGTTGGCTATGGTAAAAGTCTTACCGGAACCGGTGACACCCAAAAGGGTCTGGTAGCGTTCACCTTCTGTAATCCCCTCTTTTAACTGGGTTATGGCCTGTGGCTGATCTCCGGTGGGTAAAAAGTCAGATACAACTTCAAATTTCATATGTCAAAAATACAAAACACTCCTTCACGCAACGGGCTGCGGCCGGGATATTCCTAACGCTTCAGGCTGAAATGCCCTTGCAGGACCTGATTGTTATCATCCACAGCGCGAAACCAGTAATCGGATGCAGGCAGGGGCCGCCCGTTAAAGGTTCCGTTCCATCCCTGGGAACGCGGGTCGATCTGGGCAAGTAATTTTCCATACCGGTCAAAGATGTGCAGTTCCCGAATGGGGTTCAGGCCCGATGGAGGGGGGATGTATTGCCAGGTATCATTGATCCCGTCTCCATTGGGGGTAAAGAACTTGGGGAACCCATCGAGGGTCAGATCAGGTTCTACCAGGGCACTGACGATACCGCACCCGTTTTTATCCCGAACAAATACCCTGTAGTTGTCAATGGGCAGATTGGTAAACCGGTTACTGTCCTGGTAGGGGCCCATCTCATCCAGGGCGTATTCATAATCCCCCAGGCCGCTGGTAAATACTTCAATGCTGATCAGACCGGCCCCGAGTTGCACATCGGTACGGTCGATTACGGGAGCACCTGAGAGGGAGACGTTGAAGACCTGTTCGCTCCGGCATTCAAAATCTCCATCTGCGCCTGAGATATTGTTGTAGATTTCCAGGCGGTATTCCCCGGCTTCGGGGATGTCAAAATCCCGGCCTTCTGCCAACAACTCCTCCCGACCGAACGGAGGTACGCGGTACCACCGATACCCATCAGCTTCATCCTCTGCGCGCACCGTGGTATCCCCCTCCCCGCAGATTCCAATGGCTGAAGGGAAAGTGATTTGGGGATTCAGATCGATCAGGTTCCCATCGGCGTCGAAAAACGGGCCACACCCCAGGATGGTGGAAAAATTTGTTTGTGTACAATCCAGGGCCTCCCCGGCAATATTGAAAGGGACAACGCGGATATAGTAAACGCGGTTTGGTTCGAAAGCAATAACATCTGTTTCCGTCACATTGCCCAGGTTGGCATTGTCCAGAATATCGTTGAGGAATGGAGAGGTCCCTATAGACACCCTGTAACCTTCGGCTCCGGGTACTGCGGACCACTGCAGAAGAGGGGATAGCGGCACATTACCTTCTCCATTGGCCGGGCTGAAGAGCTCCGTGCACTCCGGCAGGGGGGTGTCCTCCCCTGTAGTGAAGCTAAATTCTTCACACCCGCTGGCCTGGCCATTATCATTCTCAGGTATGATCCTTACAAAAAATTCCGTTTCCGGATCCAGGTCTCCGGGCGGATCAAAACTCAGTAGGTTATCCACAAGTTGATTGTCAACGATATCCGAACCCCCTGAACTTGTTCCTATCGACACCCGGTACCCGGTAGCCGTAGGGCTGCACTCCCATCGAATGTCTGTTTGAACCGGCACACTCACAGCACCGTCCGTCGGATTCACCAGGAAGGTACATTCGGGAGGTGTTGTCACATCTTCTGTGGTAAAACTATACGAGTCACAATCTATAGGGGGTTGGTTCAGGAAAAAAAGGGAGACCGTTACATGGATCTCGGTGTCTTCTGGCAGGCTGCATGCCGGAGTCCAGGAAGTTTGAGATCCCGTGGCGGTCCTGCCCAATATATCGGTGCCCCCGGGTATTGAGCCAAGGGAAATCTGGTATCCGGTAACTCCTACGACTTCTTCCCAGCTAATGGTGGCGGTTACTGAAACATTGTTCTGCCCGGGAAAGGGAAAAATAGGTTCAGGACATTCCTGCCCATGGAGGGAAAGCCCTAAAAGGAGCAATAAAAACCCGGTTATTTTCTTGAAAATTTCCATTTCGAGGGAAGGGGAAATTACGAATTAATCGAGTAATTCCCGGGTAGTTCAGGGTGAAACTGCTGTTTTAACGGTTTACGGGACCTGTATGGGAAAAACTGCGGAAGGGCAGCCCTGGTTCTATAAATCGCGTTTGCGCAGCAGGGCGTAGGAGAGGTAAATAAAGAGCGCGGTCCACAGGAGTACAAGCAGAATTTCGTACCAGTGTACATGGTAGTTCAATTCAATTTGCTCCCCGATCTGATCCGCCACCGACTGCACGGCATTGAGGCGGGAAAAAGGTTCTTTGATGAGGTTGGACATGGACTGCAGGGGGAGGAAGGATTTAATGACCTTCGCGGTTTCCCAGGAAACAAATTTCCAACCCAGCAACCCGAAAATGACCTGTTCGGCTATGGCCCAGATGATCAGGAAGCCAAGGGCAAAGGCCGAGCGCTTAACCAGGATTCCCAGAAAAAGACAAAAACTGAAAAAACCCACAAGTTTTACAAAAAAGGCAATGAGGAATTCCAGGTCTGAAAAAACGATCGACAATTCGGTGTAATCCGAATACATCGCCCCCAGGATCAGGGATACCACAAAGACAAAAATCGTCGAGATCCCGGCAAAAACAAGTACGGTCAGGAATTTGGATGCTATAAATTCCTTTTTGGACAAACCATCTATCAGGTTCTGTTTGATCGTCTTATTGGTGTATTCATTGGACATCATGGAGACGATCACAATGGCCAGAAACAACTTAAACCCAGCTGCGACAAAGGTGTTGAAGTGCCAGATATACGGAAAATTAAAAATCCCCTGATCTGCCAGATGGAATTCTATGGGCCCGATATCAAATTTAATGGCCGCTATAAGGGCAATGGAGGTCAGCAGCACAAAATAGGCGATAATGAGGAATCGGCTGGAGCGGCTGTTCCAGAGTTTGATGTATTCTATTTGCAGAAGTCGTTTCATGCTTGGTTCTGAGGGCTGGTTTATGTGGCCTGGTTATTGGTGAGGGTGAGGAACTGTTGTTCCAGACTTTCTTTGCGTTTGACCAGATGTGTAAGGGTGATTTGCGCGTCAAAACAACGGCGATTCAGGGTGTCGGCCTCCAGGGGGGTATTCAGATAACCGATAAGCATATCGTTTTCCCGATCGATCCGCATAAACTCCTCACTGCTTTCCAGGACATTTTCAAGGGCTTGCATATCTGTGGCCCGAAGCTCGAAAAACCCATGACTGGCCAGCATCCCGTCTACCGTACCGTCATATAGATTTTCTCCTTTCCTGAGGATGACCACATGAGAACATACTTTCTCAACTTCATCCAGCAGGTGTGAGGCCAATAATATGGTCGTGCCTTCTGAGGCTATTTTTTTTATCAGCTCCCGGATCTGGTGAATCCCCTGTGGATCGAGGCCATTGGTCGGCTCATCGAGAATGAGTATTTCAGGGTTGTTGAGGAGGGCGGAGGCAATCGCCAGCCGTTGCTTCATCCCCAGGGAAAAAGTCTTGAATTTACTGTCTTTTCGTTCCCACAGGCCTACCATGGTCAGCTTTTCTTCAATCCGGGAATTGGGTACCTCCTTGATCTTACAAACCAGTTTCAGATTCTCGACTGCCGTCATATACGGATAGAAATTGGGTCGTTCTATAATGGCTCCTACTTTCTTGAGCGCCTCATGTGTGGAGGAGGCACCATCAAACCAGCTAAAGGAGCCGGAAGTGGCATTGACCACATTCAGCACGATACCCAGGGTAGTCGATTTGCCACTCCCGTTGGGTCCAAGGATACCGTAGACATTCCCTTTCTCTATAGTAAATGAAAGGTTTTTTACGGCCGTGAGGTGTCCGAATTTTTTGGTCAGGTTGGTGACGGTAAGGATTGTTTGCAAATGGAATGTTTTTATCAGACAGTTCCTATACTTGACGAGATAATACGTAATTTGTTACATCAAATGCTAAAAACAGGTGTATGCCCCAGGATCCCGTTATCTCAAAAAAGAAACCGGCCTACCCGGTGAGTCCCGATCTGGATGCCTATCTGGACACCTATAACCGAAAGATTGAAATTCCGATTTTCTATGAAGATCTTTTGCGTTTTTCAGGATCTGTTGTGGTCTATGATACCAAAGGGGAGGATTCCCTTTGGGTGCGTGTTTTTTACTCGGATTCCGAGCGACAGGAGATCGACGAGAGCCTTAAACGCGTTTATTCCATCCTGCATTCTGATGGGAGTAACCTTATTTTTGAGTTCCTGAATGTGGACGCCGTGGATTTCTGCACTTTTGGAAATTCAAAGCCTTTCCGAATACGGATACGGAATATCCTCAACGATAACTTTACCTATTTCTACGTCAAAAAAACGGATGCTTCCCGGGTTTACGGTTTGGAACTCGAACATATGCTTTCCCCGTACAACCTTAATTTTCTGGTGTATAAGAATACCCTGATTGAAGAGCATATACCCGGTATTCCGGGGGATGTTTTTATGAAAGAAATGCTGCCGTCCTGTACGGAATCCGAGAAATCACAACTGGCCAAGGAGTTTGTGAAATTTAACGAGCGGTGCCTGATCCGTTTGCTGGGCGATATGCGTTCCTATAACTACGTAATTGTTCCGGTCCACGATTTTGACCACGTCGTATATAAGATTCGGGCTATTGATTTTGATCAGCAGTTCTACGAAGGTAAACTGGCCATTTACCGTCCTCAGTTTTTTAAGGAGAACCGGATCATGGTGGAATTGGTGCGGAAAAAATTGCTCCGTGGTTCGGTGGATCAATACAAGGTGGAGGAGCGGTCTTTCGTCGCCAAACGAATCCTGAGTTCGGGTAACCGAATCAAAAAACTGGTAGAAATTGCCAAAAAGGATACCCTCTCAAGACCCGAACATGTCGAAAGGCTCAGAGGGGAGATCTATGAGCTGACCATGGACATGCATTTTAAAAAGTGTACCCATATGGGGGAAATCCTCGCGTGGGCTTTGGACTTCGTCCGTCGGAATTACGAGGACGTGAGTATGAAGCAGATTATAGAGAAGCGTATAGACATCTGAGTTCCGCACTTCCCCGCTACTTACCGGAAATTGGAATCAGGGTAATCTCCTTCTGAAAATGGGACTGCTTGAGTACAGCCTTACCGATAAATTGGAGTATTTCTTCCAGGCGCTCATCCATAGCCGATACGGCAATACTGTGACCCGCCTCCCGTTCGGTCACCAGGGCAAAGGGATACCCCTCTTTTACAAATTGTTTTGCCAGGGCGGCAGATCCGAAAAAACCTTTGTTTAGTAAACGCCTTTTCGAATAGGGGACCGTTTTGTCATGGGTGCCATGAAAGAAGAGTGTAGGGCTGGGGGGACTTGCATATCGGGGTTTACCAGTGGTGCTGAAAATGGCCCCGGCAAAAGAGATGACACCCGCATACCTGAAATTTTCGGGCAGGATTTGACTTAACTCGTGGGAATTTTTCAGGTACCAGTCCGCCTGCAGACTGGTGATTGCCCCTGCACTGGATCCGGATACAATAAAACGATCCGGTGCGAGTCCGAGCACTTCTGATTCCGAGAGGAGGTATGAAGTAGCCTCATACAAATCGGTGACGGCCATATCTATGGCATTCCCAAGCGGTTTGGTGTTAAATACCCCCACCTCGTCATAAATACCGGAAAGCCCTAGCCTGTAATCGATAGAAGCTACTTTAAACCCCCGGCTGACCAGATTTTTAAAATAGGATTGATAGGCACGTGCATCCCGATTTCCAACGGCAAACCCACCGCCGAAAACAAAGATCACGCACGGGCGAATGGCCGTATCCCCTTTTTTCTGGTAAAAGTCCAGGTATAGCGTGGAGTCGCGTTCGGCAAAGGCGAGGGTCCGTTTTTCAAAATTTTCAACATCAAAAGAACCCGTCTGTGCCAGCCCCGGTATAATCGACAAAAACAGGAAAACAATAAAAAGACGGGCTGTGTACATTTGGAACTAAAAAGCCATTAAAAAAAAGGTGAAACCCTGTCCGGACAAGCTTTGCCTACCGGGAACCCGAGGCCGTGTTACGATTTTTGTTCCTGGTTGAAATAGACCAGGTAGTAATACATGCCGCGCTCTTCATCCCATCCTTTTTCCACAAATTTTTCAGCAGATTCAGGATTGATAAAATTCATTTTGATCTGAATGTGCGTATCCAGGTTAATGACATTTTTGATCTTTTTCCGACTGTCAGAAACCGCCTTATCCGCAATTTGGAATGTAGATACATCCTCAATACTGTATTTGGGTCCCCTTTCGGTCTTATAGTGCTTGAATTCCGGGATAAGTTCCGGGTTGTCCATGACTTCGTTGAGGAAGCGGCTTTCCTCAAAGGTGTCATTTTTTGCAAAATGGTTTACGGCCCGATTGACGAAGAGTACTTCCTGTTGTTTGTCTTCTGCCGGCAGAACCACATCCTTGGCAAAATTCTGGCAGAACTTCAGGTAGTTTTTGGTGTAAAAATTCTCGTCGGCCAGGGGCTCCAGGCCTAAAAATTCCTCCAGCCAGTATTTTGCATCATACCGATTGCTATCTATGGAGAGGATTTTATACCCCTGCTCAGCTTCCTTGTTAAAGATCAGGCAGCCTTTATCCAGCCGTGTAAGGTTTACCCCTTGTTTGATCAGCAAATCCAGGTTTCCGGAGTTCTCGCGGAATTGAAGGAAATCCTGTTTGACTTCACTCTTAAATATCCCCAAAGCATCTACCCGTTCATTGTCCAAAAGGACATCGGTAAGGTGGACTATATAACACTCTCCGTTTTTGATATGGGGGTGGTTGGATTTCTCAAATAAGTGAGAAGCGATATCCCGGGATACCTGGTGAAGTAGATCCGGGGAACCGAAAACTTTCTGAGCCGCCTCCCAGAGGGGGTGAAATTCCAATCCGGCTTCGTGGTCAAATCGAAAATAATTTTCTTCCTTTTCCCGAAACGGTTTGAAGAAGTACTCCTTGAGCAACCCATTGATCTCATCGTTTAAAGGAAAAGTGGATTCGGACAGAAAAAGGGGTTCTCCCCGATGCTTATTCCCAACCCGGTGTACGGAAATGGATTCGAGCTGCGTGGCGTATAGGTTGATCATGAGGTCTCCTTAAAGGTGTATTGTCAATTGAAATTAATTCCAGTTCTCGTCAAAATCCAGGTCGTCATAACTCCCAAAAGGTTCTTCAGTTTCTGAACTCGGATCGGCTTCAAATCGCTTTTCAGGAGGGGAATCGGGCAGTTCCCCAAAGCTAAAGAGCAGATTTGGATAAATGCGCCCTTCTTCAGGCTCCTCATGGTCGGCCAGCTCCACAAAAAACGTCCACATATTTAAAAAGTCATAGACATAGAGCAATTTAGGGGCCTGTTCATCCATGACCTCAGAGAGTCGGGTGTCCTGCATAAGTCGGGCATCCGTAGTTTCTCCAATGGAGAAGAGGGTAATCTCAAGGTCTTGATTCCAATTTTCATCAGCCGTGTAAAACGAGGCCATTTCATTCCCTAAAAATCCAAAACTCTGGGTAATGATATTGTGTAATTCCTCTAGGCTTATTCCGGAATCCACCTCGATGTCCCGGAAAACATCATCCTCAGAGTCGAGAATAACTCGGATTTTATAGATCATAAGCATGTGGGGTTACGATTCCGGCAAATTTACGAAGAAATACCCGTTCGGGAGGCGCTTTTCAACTCCATAAATGCATACCATTGAAAACCGAATAAGACTGCAGCCAGAAAAAGGTGTGTCGCCTGGCTTCCCCATGGAAATGCGAAATAATTCATGGCAATCCCTGTGGAAATCAGTCCGAGTAAAACAAGGAAGGAGGCGTTGATTTTGTGAAACCCCAAACGCAGGGAAACTACCCTGTAGGCAGCCCAGAGATGCAGTAATAACAGGAGTATGGAAAAGGAACGGTGCAGGTAAAAAACCACTTCGGGATTTTGGAGCCAGTAGGCTTTTGCCTCCATTCCGAGAACTTTAGCCTGTTCATCTATAAATTGTCGCACCTGGGTACCCATTAAGATTTGAAGTAAACTCAGGGGAACCACCAGCCACCAGATCCGGTAAGTGGTGCGGTCATAGCGGAAATGACGGATTCTCGAATCCGAGCTGTGGACCATCCAAAGGAGCATTCCCACAATCACCAGGGCCATAAACATGTGAAGTGTTATTTTCACGGGTTCCAGGACGGAATAAACCACGGTAGCCCCTAACCAGGCCTGAAATCCAATGGCAATAACACCCAGCCATGAGAGTAACACCCGGGATTTATGCGTTTTCCACCACCCCAGGGAAACCAGGGCGAGCAGTAGCATGGCCAGTCCCGCCAGTGCGCCGAGGAGTCGATTGATGTATTCGATCCAGGTGTGGGTTGCATTGAAGACCGCATAATCGTGACGGGTATACGGTTCCCAGTTTTCAGGACTGAAATCCGAAGTACTTGTAAATTCCGATTGGGCAACCAGAAGGGCTTCGTCCCGGATAATGACCTGTCCTTCCGAATAGGTTTTTTCGGGGGTCCATAACAATTCCGATTCTTCGGTAGGTGGTATGAGGTAGCCAAAGCACTTGGGCCAGTCCGGACATCCCATACCACTACCCGTCATTCGAACGACCGCTCCTGCCAGTATGACCAGATAGACAATAATGAGAGAAATTTTTGCCAGGGGGCGGTACCAATGTTTAATTTTTTTCATAATCCTCCCTTATTCTGTTGTTTTGCTTCGTCTGTGGGTGTCAGTCCCAGGTCCAGACCCTTTTCGATCATAAAACGATACGCGGCTTCCGGTTCATTTGGAATTTCTCCTTCGAGAATCCCCTCTTTGATCGCATCTTTTATTCTTCCGATTTCCCGGCAGGGCTCCAGGTTGAAGGCCTTCATGATTTGTTCCCCGGTGACCGGAGGTTGAAAGTTTCGGATCCGGTCGCGCTCTTCTACTTCCTTGATTTTTTTTCGAACCACTGCAAAATTCCTCAGGTACCGTTTTTGTTTTCTCGGGTTTTTAGTGGTTATATCCGCTTCACAAAGTGTCATCAAATCCTCGACATCGTCGCCCGCATCAAAAATAAGGCGTCGTACGGCGGAATCCGTTACGTGATCATCGGAGAGGGCAACCGGCCTGGAACTGAGCCTGACCAGTTTCTGCACGTACTTCATATGCTCGTTCAGGGGCAGCCTCAGTCTTTTAAAAACGGAATACACCATTTTCGAGCCTACGAATTCATGCCCGTGGAAAGTCCAACCAATTTTGGCATCAAATCGTTTTGTGGGCGCTTTTCCAATATCGTGGAGCAAGGCAGCCCAACGGAGCCAGATTTTATCGGTCGCACTGCAAATATTATCTACCACCTCCAGGGTGTGCCAGAAATTGTCCTTATGCCGCTGACCTTCGATTTCCTCTATACCCCTGAGGGCGGTTAATTCGGGCAGTATATACTCCAGGAGTCCGGTATTGTGGAGTAAAGCCAGACCCACAGAAGGCTGGTCTGCTGCCATTATTTTCTGAAGCTCATCCACGATCCGCTCACGGGAGACGATTCTGATGCGGTCTTTATTTTTTTCTATTGCCTTTAAAGAAGCCGGGGCAATCTCAAAACCCAGCTGGGTTGCAAAACGTATCGCCCGTATCATGCGCAGTGGATCGTCCGAATATGTAAAACCTGGCTCCAGTGGGGTTCGGATGACCCCCTTTTTTAAATCTTCGCACCCCTGAAACGGATCGAGCAGGGTAGCGAAAGACTCCTGGCGTAAATCCAGGGCCATGGCATTGATTGTAAAATCCCGGCGTTTCTGATCTTCTTCCAGGGTTCCATCCTCCACCAGGGGTTTGCGACTATCCGCACGGTAGCTTTCTTTTCGGGCACCGACGAACTCCAGGTGCAGGTCACCCTGCCGGATCATTGCAGTCCCAAAATTTTTAAAAACAGTGACCCTGGGCGTCCCGGGCAACATTTGCGAAACCTTTTTGGCCAGGGCTATTCCGCTGCCTATAGCTACAATGTCGATGTCCTGTTTCGCTCCCCGCTCCAGAAAATAATCCCGCACATACCCGCCGACCACATAAGCCTCGAGTCCAAGCTCGGCAGCGGCTTCACTGATGACCTGAAAAATAGGATCGGTCAGGGCTTTTTGGTAGTCTTTTTTTTCCATAGGTACATCCTGGGAAAGGACTGTTTATGTAACAGGCGTTGCTCTTTTTTAACAGCGCAGTAAAAGCCCCTTTCTTCCGGTTGCAAAGGTACCACATCTTCAATTTCCTGTTTTGACCTGGGAGAACTTTTTTCGAATCTGTATTTTTAAAGGAGTCATCCGAAGATAGCCCGGCAGACTTTTATACTTTTGCTTTTGTGAAAACCCCATCAGAACAGCTTAAAATTTCTGTAATTGTCAGTACTTACAATTCAGAAGCATGGCTTGAAAAAGTCTTGCTCGGGTTCAATTGCCAGAGTTTCAGGGATTTCGAGGTCATCATTGCCGATGATGGTTCTGCCGCCCCTACGCGGGAACTCTTGCAGCGGATGCAGGGGGAGGTTTTTTACCCGATCGTCCATGTTTGGCAGGAGGATGATGGCTTTCAGAAATCCCGGATATTGAACAAGGCGGTGGTGGCCTGTAATACCGAATATATCATTATGACGGACGGGGATTGTATTCCCCGCGACGATTTTGTAGAAGTACATTATATCAATAAGGAAGAGGGCTATTTTATTTCCGGGGGATATTATATGCTCCCCATGAATATTTCCCTGCTCATTACCCGTGAGGATATCGAAGAACAGAGGTGTTTCGACATCAATTGGCTGAAAGAAAAGGGAATTCCAAAAACCTTTAAAAATAACAAGTTGACTGCCAGGGGCCTCGCAGCCCGATTCCTCAATGCCATCACCCCCACCAATGCGAGTTGGAACGGCCATAACAGTTCCGGATGGAAAAAGGATATCCTCAATGTAAATGGTTTTGACGAACGAATGCAATACGGGGGACAGGATCGTGAGTTGGGAGAGCGCCTCTTTAATTTCGGGATTAAGTCAAAACAACTCCGATACAGTGCAGTATGTGTGCACCTGGATCACAAGCGCGGATACAGAACTCCTGAATCCCTGGAAAAGAACGCCGGGATACGCAAAAAGACAAAACAGGAGAAACGGGTATGGACCTACTACGGCATCACCAAGTAAGTGGTCAACTTGTTTTTCACTTCCAGCCTTTTCAACTCCCGGTAGCGCTCCAGGACACCAAGCGCATTGAGGTAACAGATTGTCACCCCTTTTTTTCCATCCAGGAATCCGAGCCTTAGAATATAATGGTGGATAAATTTCCATACGGGTTTTATTCCCATAAGCAGATAACTAAACCCCTTCTCTTTATAAAAATCCTCTTTGGCCTTCAGACGGCCATAATGCAGCATTTTATTTTTATAATCGGAATAGTCCTTATAGCAGTAATGGATGAGTTTATTCTCCAGGATTCCGGAGCTTCCTTTAACCTCAAGGGTTTCATGCACGAGTTTACAATCCGTAAAACTGGCGGAACTCTTTCGGAAAAGCCTGTAGTTTTTATCTGTTTGCCAGCCACTAAAGTGCAGCGGCGCTTGTTTAAACATGAATTTCCGGTAAAACCAGAAGGCTGCATGTGGGGTTTCTGAATCGATGGTCGCACGGATTTCCCGCTCTAATTCAGGAGTAACTACTTCATCGGCATCCAGAAAAAGGATCCAGTCGTTTGAGGCTTTTTGCAAAGCGACAGTTTTTTGTCGGGTAAAATTTTCGAAGGGATGCCGGAAGACAGTCACATCCGGATCTTTGAGCAGGAACTCATAAGTGCCGTCTCTACTGTAGGAGTCTACTACGATAATCTCATCGGCAAAGCGCACCGAATCGATACACCTTTCGATGTACCCTATTTCATTATAGGTAATGACCAGGGCTGTCAGTTTATGTGTGGTTTTAGGTTGCATGCACTACGGCTTAAAAAAGGGCTTATTGTAATAACAAAGAAACGATTAAAAAATTGTAATAACCCTATTTGTCCTGCACTTGCCAGGGGAAAAGCGCGCTATAAAATGGAGGTATTGAATTGAAATTCAGGCAGATACGCTATATGTTCTAAGCGCGTCGTTCAGAGAGGTTTTTTTATCGGTACTCTCTTTGCGTTTCCCGATAATCAATGCGCAGGATACCTGGTACTCACCCGCGGGAAAATGCTTGGTATAACTCCCGGGTATTACTACGGACCGCGCCGGGATACGACCTTTGTATTCCAACGGGGTGTCACCGCTTACATCGATAATTCGGGTAGAGGCCGTGAGAACCACATTTGCGCCTAACACAGCTTCTTTTTCTACATGTACCCCTTCAACCACTATGGATCTGCTGCCGATAAAGGCATTATCTTCAATAATCACGGGAGAGGCTTGCAGGGGTTCCAGCACACCACCTATACCCACACCCCCGCTTAAGTGCACATTTTTACCAATTTGTGCACAACTCCCAACAGTCGCCCAGGTATCGACCATAGTCCCTTCATCCACATAGGCCCCAATATTGACATAGCTGGGCATCAGGATGGTACCCGGGGCGATGTAGGCGCCATGCCGGGCAACAGCATGAGGAACTACCCGGATACCCCGGGCCTCATATCCTTTTTTAAGCGGGATTTTATCGTGAAATTCAAAAATACCCACTTCCTGGGTTTCCATTTTTTGAATGGGAAAATAAAGGACGACAGCTTTTTTGACCCATTCGTTTATGGTCCAGCCGTTGGTGTCAGGGCTCGCACATCTGAGTTCTCCTTTATCAATGGCATCTACTACTTCCCTGATAGCCTCACGTGTATCGGGGTTTTTTAAGAGTTCCCGTGATTCCCATGCAGCTTCAATAATAGAACGAAGGTGGTCCATAGAGGTTTTTTGACAAAGATAGGTACGCCTTTATAGTTATCCGAATTTTAAACACTTTGGTTTGAATATCTTATTTTTGCAGAAAATTACTGGTGGCACGAATTCTCGCTTTGGATTATGGGACAAGAAGGACTGGGATTGCGATAACAGATCCTTTTCAACTAATCGCTTCAGGACTCACAACGGTTGCAACTGACGATCTGTGGGCCTTTTTGGAGCAATACCTGCGCGAAGAAGACGTGGAGCGTATCGTAGTCGGAGAACCCAGGCAAATGGACAATACCCCCTCAGAGGTGGAGGGTGCTATCGGTGTTTTTTTAAAGGAACTGAATAAAAGGTATCCGCAACTTCCTGTTTCCAGGGAGGATGAACGGTTCACCTCGAAAATGGCCCTTCGCACCATGGTTGAAGGAGGGATGAAAAAGAAAAAAAGAAGACAAAAGGAAACGCTGGATCAAATTAGCGCCACCTTAATATTACAGTCATATTTAAGCAGGAAAACCCCATGATTTTACCTATAGTAGCTTATGGAGATCCGGTATTGAGAAAAACGTGTTCTGATATCGAACCGGATTACCCGGAATTAGATATCCTTATCGCCAATATGTGGGAGACTATGTACAAGGCCAACGGAGTAGGCCTGGCGGCCCCGCAGATCGGGAAACCGATTCGCTTGTTTTTAGTGGATACAAGTCCCTTTGCCGAAGATGAGGAATTGTCCCCTGAAGAGCGGGAGGAGCTCAACGGATTCAAACGAGTCTTTATCAATGCGAAGATAGAATCGGAATCAGGCCCAAAATGGGCCTTTAATGAAGGATGTTTGAGTATTCCGGATATCCGGGAAGATGTCAACAGGCATCCCGAGATTCAGGTAACCTATATGGACGCCAATTTTAAGACCCGCACTGATACTTTTGACGGTCTCCTTGCCCGGGTGATTCAACATGAATACGACCATATAGAAGGCGTCCTGTTTACCGATAAGATTTCATCTCTCAAACGACGATTACTCAAAGGTAAGCTCACCAATATCTCCAAAGGCAAGATTTCAGTAGATTATAAAATGCGATTCCCGGCCCAGAAAAAGGTCCGATAATACGACGGGATACAGATATTTCAGATTCCCGCAAAGAAGGGGTTTATGTATTAGAAGGAAATTCCCATATTTGCAGCTGCACTTTTTGATATGAGTTTAAATAAAATTTTATCCATCGGAGGAAAGCCCGGTTTATATCGGCTTATCACACAAACCCGGACTGGTTTGGTCGCTCAGGCCCTGAGCGATGGGAAGAAGATTTCTGTGCCTATTGCCAACAATATCAGTGTACTCTCCGAGATCGCCATTTATACACTGGAAGAGGAACTTCCACTCAGGGAGGTTTTTCAGAAGATTTCAGAAAAAGAAAAGGGGGCAAAAACGTCGGTTGCCCCTAAAGCCGACAAATTGACCCTTGAAGAATATTTCTTCGAAGTCCTTCCGGATTACGATGAAGACCGGGTCTACCCCAGCGACATTAAGAAAGTCATCCAATGGTATAATTTGCTGGTGGAGCACGATCTCGCGGATTTCTCAGACCCGGATGCAACTCCTGACGGAGATGCTGAAACCCTATCTGACGAGGAGGCCTCAAAGGATTAATCCTACCCGGGGCGCCATTTCCAATTCTTCAAAATTCAGGATTCCCTGAACCTTGGTCTCACAGGGAATACCCCTCTGGCAAGGACGCCCTGATACCCCTTTATTTCGTGCGATTATTGTACCAGGGCAGGAGGGAGTCTGCCTCCATCCAGGGTACACGCGGAGAAGGGTAAAATTGAATGTCCAGCCTTTTGAAATAAGGGGTTTGCCGTACCAGGCGTGATTTGTAGTCTTCCCAGGAACGTTCCCCCGAGGGTGTCCAACCCAATTCAGCGATTCCCAGCAGGCGTGGAAAAGCCAGGTATTCCAACTCCGCAATAGTACTTATGGTTTCCGACCAAAGCGGGGCTTCCAATCCCAGGATCGCCTCCCTGGGGATTTTATTGGAATACCCTGCCGGCGACCAGGTGTACGCGCTATCAACAGGGATGTATGCGGCCCAGTGCAGTCCAAATTTTGAAATACTGTCGTAGGACATATCGAGGTATGCTCTTTTGGCAGGGGACATCAGTATTTTCATCCCCTGTCCTGCAGCCTGCACTGCATTCCCTTCATCCTGCCAGAACTGGGCTACAACATCGGCATCGAGGGAGACTGTACCCACCTCATCCCAGCCTACGGGTATTTTACCATATTTGCGGACAATAGGAACCACCCGCTTTATAAAGTATTCATAATCCGCTTTCCGGGTGGCATGACTTTCATCTCCCCCGATATGAAAATAAGGTCCGGGGGTCATGGCCGAAATCTCACGGACTACGTCATCGATGAATTGATATACGGTGTCTTTTTTCGTATCTAATGTACTAAAGCCCACCCGCATTCCCGTGTAGGGTTTCGGGGTTTTTCCGTTCCCGTTCAGAAAAGGATAGGATACGGAGGCCGCATTGGTGTGTCCGGGCATATCCACTTCAGGGACTATGGTGATATAGCGCTCTCCCGCATAGGCCACCAAAGCTCTGTAATCCTCCTGGGTGTAATGCCCCCCGGCTTCTCCTCCTACCTCAGTTTGGCCCCCGATCTCTGTAAGCTTAGGCCAGGATTTAATTTCAATACGCCAACCCTGGTCGTCAGTGAGGTGTAAATGGAGATAATTCATTTTGTAGTATGCCATGACATCGATGTATTTCTTTACATCTGAAGGGCTAAAGAAATGACGGGCAACATCCAGCATACTACCCCGATATTCGAAGGTGGGTTTATCCTGTATCATCCCCCCCGGAATAACCCAGACCGGGTACTCCGCAAGGGTGTCATTTGAGGTTTCGGGCAGGAGCTGTCGCAGTGTTTGTACGCCCCTGAAGGCGCCTTCTGCCGTCGCCGAACGAAGCAGGATACTGTCAGGGGTAATCTGTAATTCGTACGCTTCCTCTGCCATCCCCGGGGTTTGTTTCAGATAGATGCCCCTGAATAAATTTGTACCGGAATCTGGATTTAGTGGAATGGACAATTTTTGGGCCTGTTGAATTTCCTCCGAGAGAAATTCGCCTACGCCGGTAAAGCCATCGCTTTCTGTTTCGGTATAGATTGCCGTATATCGATCGAGAGGGAAACCGCCGGGCCCGTCGTCCACTTTCAGGGGTTTGGGAATTACTGAGTTAGCTGCGAGATCCGTTTCAGGTAAGGCAATTTGAGGCAATTTCCGCTCTTCGGAGCATCCTGAAAGCAATCCTACAGCCACGCAAGCAAGAAGGGCTATTGACAAATTTGGCAATTTCCAGGACAGTATTGACATAAGAAAAAAGTTTTAGGGTTTGATAAAGGGTGTCAGGGCATGCTCCCAAATGTCATATCCGGATGCATTCATATGTAGCCCATCTTCTATAAAAAGTGAGGTGTTCAGTTTTTTATCCGTTAACATCGGGTTCCAGACATCTGCAAAATCCAGATGCCGATGGCGGGAAGCCCAGCGCTGGAGTTTCTTATTCAGCCGTTTGTATTTTCCCTTTAGGCCCCAACGACTGATACTGGGTTTTGCCGAAATGATAACGATAGAAACGTCCGGGATTTCGTTCCGGAGTCCCTCGGAAATATTTTTGAGTACTTTCAGGACCTGCCCCACTCTTTTCCCTTCTGCCAGGTCGTTGTCTCCTTCATATATAAACACCTTTTTGGGTTGATAGGCCAAAACGAGGGGTTGCAGGTAATACAATAAGTCGGTGGCCTGAGATCCACCAAAGCCTGTATTTAGGATATTCTTATTTGGAAACCGCTCCTGCAGATCTTCCCACATACGAATGCTCGAACTCCCCGTAAAAAGCAATGTCCTGTTTTCTCCATTCCAAAGGCTGTCCGATTTGTGTTTAAGCATCTGAATTTCTTCTTGAAAACGAAGCGGGTCCTGACTCCAAAGTGAAGCTGCCCCTATAAAAAATAGACAGAGTATCAGGGGGCCTAAAGACCTGAATTTATGGTCCCTTTTTTGTTCAGCCTTTTTGAGAATCGCATTGGAGTAAGGAATGGATTTCATTTGCTCAAAGTTCATTTCCCAGGGGTCGGCACGGCCAATTCTTCCGGGTATTAATGACGAATTTAGGAGTTTTTTTATGATTAATTCATTAATTTACGGGGGCTTTTACCAACCTGCCACCTACTCAGAGCATTAATCAATTTTGAAATTTAAATAAGCATAGTTATGAGTGACACTTCCGAAAAACTGGAAGAATTAAAGAGCATTGCCGTTAAACAACTGAATGAGTGTGGGGTTGATTCTGTAGATCACGGACGTCTTGATGAGATGGTAAACCGCCTTAAATCAATGGTTAATAATCCCGACGCGACCCTTGTAGCTACGAGCGATGAGTCCGAACTGGAAACGGTAAGGCGGAATTTCATTGAAAAGACAATGGGAATATCGGATAAGGATAAAGGGATGGCCGCGGTTAAGGCTGTAGTCGATAAAATGTCCGGAATCCATCAAAAAAGCCGTTCTGCTTTTTACTACCTGGTCCAGGATGAACTGAGCTGAAAAAGCATATTTTAAATAGAAGGAACCGTCCCGCGGTCAATCGGGATGGTTTTTTTGTGCCTTAACATTAGCAGCCGAAAAGAGTGGGGTTTATTTGGTTTATACCACAATGTCTGAAGGCCAAAGCCGCAGGGGTTAGAACTTATAACCAGGACCTTTGACAAACCGGCCTGGAGTGGCCCCTGTATGCTCCCCATTGGCGATCACCTGAACCCCGTTTACCAAAACATGTTCCACACCCGTTGTATATTGATGTGGGGCCTCAAATGTGGCGTGATCCTGAATTTTTGCGGCATCAAATACCACAACGTCCCCAAAATAGCCCGTTTTAAGAGATCCCCTTCGTTTGAGTCTAAGGTTTTCGGCCGGAAGGGAGGTGAGTCTTCGAACAGCTTCCTCAAGTGAAATCACTTTTTTTTCCCGCACAAAATATGAAAAAAGGCGGGCGAAGGACCCGTACGCCCTTGGATGGGTACTCTGTTCGAGGAAGACACCCTCATTGGTGTAGGAGCCGGCATCTGAACACACCGCCATGTAAGGTAAGGCCAGTTTCTTCTCAATATTTTCTTCGCTCATCGAGAAGTAGACCACCTGTATCCGGCTATCGTCCTCAAAAATCAAATCAGCTATGGCTTCTGCCGGGGAAACCCCGCGTTGACGAGCTACTTCATCCAGTGTTTTTCCGATGAGGTTTCTCAGGCCCCGGTTTTTAAAACCGACCAAAAGTATTTTGTCGGGAGGGACGTGGAAATTGACTTCCCGGACCATCCGGTCCTTTTTTTCCGGGTCTGAAATGTAGGCCATAGTCTGCTCATGCCCGCCTTCCCTGGCCCAGGGTGGGAGTAATACATTAAGACCCGTGGAACTCGCATTATACATATACATATCTGTCGTCACTTCAACCCCCCGCGCCCTGGCATCCTCTATGAGGGTGATGGCGCTGTCCAGCAGGTCCCAGTTATCCTGGCCTGAGGCCTTAAAGTGATATACCTCAGCGCGAATCTTCGCTCGTTCTGCAATATCGATTAACTCCCGAATGGCATATAGAAGACTGTCTTCTTCGTTTCGGATATGGGAAATATACATTCCGTCATAGTCCGACGCCACTTTGGCGAGCTCCGTAATTTCTTCGGTACTTGCATGCCCGCTGGGCACATAGAGCAGGGAGGTGGACAATCCTACAGCACCCTCTTCCATAGCCTCGCGCGCTAATTCCTTCATCTTCTCCATTTCGCCTGCAGTGGGAGGCCTGTTTTCATAACCCATGACGTATTCCCTCAGGGTCCCGTTTCCCACAAAGGAGGTAAAGTTGGTAGAAACGCCTTTTTCTTCGAGATATTCCAAATACTCTCCCAGGGTGGTCCATGGTACTTCGTAGGAATAATCCTGTTGTCCTTCCCGCATGTTTTTTTTCATAACATCATTCAGGGGCCCCATAGAACGGCCCTCTCCCATAACCTCCAGGGTTACGCCCTGTCGGATATCACTTTGGGATCGGCCGTCTACCAGGAGGGATACGTTGGCCCAGCTGAGCATGTTGATAAATCCGGGTGCGACATGTTTTCCTGTGGCATCGATTTCAACCGGTGATTGTGCTGCAGACAAATCCCCGATAAAGGCAATGGAGTCTGCGCGAATCCCCAGGTCTGCCAGATATCCGGGATTACCACTCCCATCCAGGACGGTACCTCCCCGAATAATGACATCAAAGTTTTGGGGTGGGCTACAGGCCACCAGAAGCAGTAGGAATACTAAGTAAGGAAGTCGCATGGTTTGGTTTTTTGGGATTGAAATCCTTTAAAATTAAGTGAAATTCCACTGCGTGCCAAAATCCTGTATTTGTACCTTTAACCAAATTTTCAAAAAATGAATTCCAGAGCTCAGCAACTAGCGGCATTTGATCGTCTGCTCACCATCATGGATGAATTACGGGCCCAATGTCCCTGGGATAAAAAACAAACCATGGAATCCCTCCGCCACCTTACCATCGAAGAGACCTATGAGCTTGGCGATGCTATTTTGGAAGGGGACCTGGAGGAAGTTAAGAAGGAGCTGGGTGATTTGTTGTTGCATATTGTCTTTTATGCCAAAATAGGTTCGGAAACCAATGATTTTGATATGGCCGATGTGGCCACGGATATTTCCGAAAAGCTCATACGCAGGCATCCGCATATTTACGGAGATACGCGTGTAACCGGGGAGGATGAAGTGAAAGCTAACTGGGAGAAGATCAAACTGAGCGAAGGCAAAAAAAGTGTACTGGAGGGCGTGCCTCAAAGTCTGCCAGCCCTGGTCAAGGCCAACCGCATTCAGGAGAAGGTGGCGGGGGTCGGTTTTGACTGGGAGCGACCCGGGCAGGTTCTCGACAAAGTTAAAGAGGAGGTCGGTGAGCTGGAAAGGGAATTGGACGGTGGGTCGGTCGAAAAAATAGAGTCAGAACTCGGAGATGTTTTGTTCTCCCTGGTCAATTATTCCAGATTTTTGGGAATTAACCCAGAAAATGCCCTTGAACGGACCAATAAGAAGTTTATAAACCGGTTTAAGTATCTCGAGGCCCGGGCTGCGGAGGCTGGAAAATCACTTTCTGATATGCCCCTTGCCGAAATGGACCAGTTCTGGGAAGCAGCCAAGTCCTTTGAGCATCCCTGAATCTGCTCAATGCATAAGCGAATGGATCCCTGTGTCCGGAGCCCGAAAACAGTTCAACTGCAGCTTACGTGAAACAGTATACCCGTGAATTCCGATATAATATTCGATTAGCCAGCCCGGTAATCCTCGGGATGCTGGGGCACAGTTTTGTGGCCTTTGCGGATAATATCATGGTGGGGCAGTTGGGAACTGCAGAACTGGCTGCTGTTTCCCTGGGGAATAGTTTCGTTTTTATCGCCATGTCTTTGGGGATAGGTTTCTCTACGGCCATAACACCACTGGTCGCCGAGGCGGAAGGGGCGGGGGATGCGCTGGAGGCGCGGGGCGTACTGCAAAATGGGCTGGTACTGTGCACCGTGCTGGGGGTGGCGCTTTTTGGACTTGTTTGGCTGAGTAAGCCGCTGATGTACCTTATGGACCAACCCGAAGAGGTAGTCGTCCTGGCGGGGCCCTATCTCGATCTGGTCGCTTTCTCCCTGATTCCGCTGATCATTTTTCAGGCCCTTAAACAATTCTCTGAAGGCCTTTCCAAGACGCGTTATCCCATGTACGCCACAATCCTGGCCAATGTGATCAACGTGGTTTTGAATTACCTCCTGATCTTCGGGTCCTTCGGGTTTCCGAAACTTGGGATCGTGGGTGCGGCTATCGGCACCCTGGCTTCCCGGGTTTTTATGGTCTTTTTTCTGTGGTGGATTTTTAAGCAGCGCCCTTTCTTTAAAGCGTTTATTGAAAACCTGAGGTTCCGGCAGGTCAAAAAACAATTACTCCGTAAAATTGCAGATTTAGGATTTCCCTCCGCCCTCCAAATGTTTTTTGAAGTGGCCATTTTTACCGCTGCCATATGGATGAGCGGCGTTCTGGGAAAAAATCCCCAGGCAGCGAATCAAATAGCACTCAATCTGAGCAGTATGACGTTTATGTTTGGAATGGGCCTTGGGGTGGCAGCCATGATTCGCGTGGGCAACCAAAAAGGCTCCGGGAACTATCCCGAACTTAAACGGGTAGCGACTTCTATATTTTTGATGACCATAATCCTTGAAGTCGGTTTTGCTGTATTGTTCCTCCTGGGCCGGAACGTCCTCCCAACCGTCTATCTGGATGTCAGTGATGTGGCCAACCAGGCAGACAATATGGAGGTATTGGCCATTGCAGCCAGACTTCTCCTTGTCGCAGCCTTTTTTCAAATATCAGATGGGATACAAGTTGTCGTTCTGGGTGCGCTACGGGGCCTGCAGGATGTGAGAATCCCGACCCTGTTGACCTTCATTGCCTATTGGGGTATTGGATTCCCGGTTTCTTTTTACCTCGGGTTGCACACCCCGCTGGAGAGTACCGGAATATGGATCGGGCTTTTGCTCGGGCTTACGGCCTCTTCAATTATGTTGTATCTTCGCTTTAGGTTTATGACGCAGCGCCTGTTGGAACCCCTCCCGGGGCCCCGGGGTGAGAGCGTTTAAGATAAATACCCGTGTAGATGAAACTACCAAAATTCCTCCTCGGAGACAATACAGATTTCCCTTCCGCCATTTTTATCGTTCATACGGAATTCCCGCGTTTTGTTCTCAATCTTGAAAATGACGAAGTGGAATGGATGGAAGAATTCTCGGATGAAGACCGGGACGAACTCGCTGCGGAAGCAGAACGACTCATTGGGGAAGCCACCGAATTTTACGACCGGGAAGTAGCCCGATACGAAGAGTGATATGTGGGAGGCCCTCATTGAAAAAGACCAGGAGTGGTTTTTGTACCTGAATCAACTGGGGACCCCGGCCTGGGATTCTTTCTGGTTGTTTCTTTCCGATAAATGGGGGGCATTGCCCCTTTATGGGTTGCTCCTTTTTCTCGTTTCAAGACAATTGGGTTGGAAAAAGGTGCTGCTCTTCCTGGTATTTATCGGGTTACTTATCACGACCACAGATCAGCTTTCCGGGTTTTTTAAATACGGTGTACAGCGGTTGCGACCCTGTTATGATCCGGGGATGGAAGGTTTGGTGCGACTGGTCAAGAGCAGTTGCGGAGGCCGGTTCGGCTATTTTTCGGCCCATGCAGCCAATGCCTTTGGTTTGGCCACTTTTTTTGCTGTATTCTGGGGGAAAAGCCGGCGGCTTTGGGGTGTGTTGTTGATCTTTTGGGCCCTCCTGGTCGGCTATAGCCGCATTTATCTCGGGGTACATTACCCACTGGATATTTTCACCGGATTTCTTGCTGGCGGTTTATTGGGATGGCTTTTTGCACAATTGTACAAGAAAGCGGATCAAAACATTTTCAAATGATCAGGGGCCGGTTTTTTTGGATTGCTTTCCTGGGGCTCGCGGGGGTCTATCTCCTGGGTTTGTTTGCCCGTTTGATGGAGAATGATTCAGCCCAGTTTGCGGTAATGGCTATGCGTATGGTTCAGGAACAGGACTTCCTGAATTTGTGGAAAGGGGGGGAGGAGTACCTGGATAAACCCCACCTGCATTATTGGCTGGCCGGCCTTTCTTATTCGCTCTTTGGCCTGCATGACTGGGCATACCGTATCCCGGCCCTTTTGGCGACCTTTCTGGGGGCCTATAGTTGCTATGGTCTGGGCAGTGCCCTCTATACCCGAAACACAGGCAGGATTGCAGCCCTGATTTTTATGAGTGCGCAGACCATTGTCCTCTCCGTGATCGATGTTCGTACCGATGCCGTACTGACCGGTTTCGCCGTTTTTGCAATTTGGCAATTGTACCGTTATCTTAAAGAGGGGGCCCTCACTCCACTGCTTCTGGGGGCCGCAGGCGCCGGATTGGCCTTTTCCACAAAGGGGCAGATCGCCCTGTTGGTCATCGGGTTGCCATTGCTCTGTCAATTGATCTATACCCGCAGTTGGCACCGGTTGTGGAACCCTAAAATCCTGCTGGGACTCCTCACTTTCTCTTTGGTGATCAGCCCTGTTTTATATGCGTACTACCATCAGTTTGATTTGCATCCTGAAAAAATAATCCGCGGGAAAAATGAGCGCAGCGGGGTGTTCTTTATTTTATGGGAACAGAGTTTTGAACGTTTGAGCGGAGAGGGAGTGGGCAAGAACAGCAGCGACTATTTCTTTTTCTTTCACACCTTTCTCTGGGTCTTTCTGCCTTGGACGCTTATGGGCTTATGGGCCCTGTGGGGAAGATTGAGGCGCGCTCCGAAAAATGAGGGTAGCAAAAGCCCCCAAAGGGAGGGCGAAATTCTCACCACGGGAGGCATTTGCAGCATCTTTCTGATCATCAGTTTTGCCCAGTTTAAGCTTCCACACTACCTCAACATTACCATTCCATTGTTTGCAGTACTAACGGCCTCCTTCCTCGACCGGTTGTACCGGGAAGGGGCGTTTGAAAAGCTCAGGAAGGCGGGGATGGTACAATTGGGAATCTATGTCCTTTTTTGTGCAGCAGTTTTCGGGATAGCCTTCTGGGTTTTCCCGCTGGAATCTTTGGCAGGGTATATTCTTCTGGTACTGGGTGTGGTTCTCGGATATGTGCTTTTTTTCAAATGGGCCGATCCCATGGTACGACTTGTGGGGATCAGCCTTTATGGGAGTATTTTGTTAAATTTCGTTTTAAACGGTCATTTTTATCCTTCCCTTTTGGAATATCAGGGAGGGTCCGCCATGGCGGAGCGTATTGAGGCTGAGTCCCTTGAGGTAAATACGCTTTACAAGCTTTCCGACCAGCACACCTGGGCCCTGGATTTCTATTTTGGCAAACCCCTTGAGATTGTAAATATCACAGACTTGCCCCGGGCTTCACAAACCATATGGCTCTACGCGGAGACCAAGGAACTGGAAAAACTCAGGAAAGCCGGAATTTTATGGGATACGGAATTTACTGTGGACCAGTTTCGGATTTCCCGCTTACAGGGACGTTTTCTTAACCCGGGAACCCGGCCGGAGGTACTCCGCCAACGCCATTTAGTTCGAATCCCCGGGCAAAGACCTTAATTCGAGCTGCGGTTTTTTGAAGTGATACATAAGCCCCGAGAGTGAGACCAGGGCCGTGATCAGGAAAAAGGTCATACTAATCCCGATGGACGTTCCTTCATTGAGTCCCAGCCATTGTGCCCCATAGAAAAAGACGAGTTCCCTGCTCCCGATGCCACCTATCGTAATGGGCAGAACCGCAACAATACTGCTGATCAGGAAGACGAGGAGATATTCCATTACGGAATCGGATACCCCAAGCGCCATCAGGATGAGGTAGACGGATACCAGCTGGGTCAATTGCACAAGTGCTGAATACCCCAGTGCGGGCCAGAATACGGGTTGCAGCTGGGGAAATACTTTACCGTGAACGGCCCAGTAAAAAAGAATTCCCAGGGGCAAGAGAAACCAAAGCCAAGGTTGGTAGGTCTCGAGTTCCGGCAGGGCCATCCAAAGCACGATAACGACGCTGTATAGAAACAATATAGCCAGGCCGCTAATCCTGTCGAGAAGGAGGACCGAAGCCAGTCGTTTCCCGGAAGCCCCGAAGGTTCGATGTAACAGATAACCCTTATAGGCATCGCCCCCAATCCCCCCGGGCAGGAAAAGGTTATAGAACATCCCAAGCAGGTATAATTTCAGATTGCTCGCTTCAGTCAGGGGGACTTCAATTCTTTCAAAATAGAGGTTGAGCCGCCGCGCTGCGATCCATTTGGATATGCCAAAAGCGAGCAGGGCGAGTGCCAGGTACCCGGGGTTTGCTTTTTTCAGCACTACCCAAACCTCCGAAAAAGGAATGCGGGTAAAAACAAGGTAGAGTAAAAGGACACTGAACAGCGCTTTGAGTACGGTGAGTCCTTTTTTACGCAACTTCCCCACCTATCGTGACGTTTTTGATACGGTAAGGCCTCTTGTCCTGGGATTCATAGTAGGTTCGGATCAGCAACTCCATTACGATTCCAATGGTAAAGAGCTGGATTCCCCCCAGGATAAACATCAGGCCAAAAATCAACAAGGGGCGGTTTCCAATATCCTGTCCAAAGCCAAATTTAACGATCAACAGGTAGATGTTAATACCCACCCCCAGCAGGATCATCAGTACCCCCAGAATTCCGAAAAGGTGGATAGGCCGTTGAAAATACTTTCGGATAAAAAGAAGGAGCATCATGTCGGCCACCACTTTAAACACACGCTCGAGGCCGTACTTTGAAACGCCCGCGTTGCGCGCGTGGTGTTTTACAGGCACCTGTTTGATCTGGGCCCCTTCCAGATAGGCGAGCAGATTGATAAACCGGTGCATTTCCCCATAAAGGTTAAGGTCTTTCGCAATATCCCTTGTAAATACTTTTAGGGCGCAACCATTGTCCTTTATATCTAGTTTGGTCACGCGCCTGACCATAAAGTTGGCGATTTTCGAAGGAACCTTTTTGACCTGGGAGTCTTTGCGTTTTTGCCGGATCCCTGTAACTACATCGTATTCACCGCTCAGCACGTAAGGCAACATCCCCGGGATGTCTGAAGGGTCATTTTGCAAGTCCCCGTCCATGGTAATGATATATTCTCCCTGTGCGTAATCCAGTCCGGCTGCCAGGGCGAGACTCTGCCCGTAGTTCTTTTTTAGGGAAATCAAATGGACTTTCGGATCCTTCAGGTCTGTAATCACCTTCCGGGTGCGGTCTGTAGAAAAGTCGTCAACATAGACAATCTCAAAGTTATACCCCTCCAGGCTTTCGTGGATTCGTTCAGTGAGAAGGACGACATTTTCCTCCTCATTGTATAAAGGGATAACTATGGAAAGAAGCGCATCGGTCAGGACAGGCATTGAATTTGAATTAATTCCGGGGTAAAGGTAGTTTTTTCCATAAACATCCTTCTAGGGCTGTCCTTTGTCTTGCGGGAGGTAAATCTCAAGCAATTTGTTCGCCGCTTTGGTGGGGCTCAGCTCTTTCCGGATCACCCGGTATTTAAAGGCCTCGAAAGCCTTTTGGATTTTTGGATTCCTGTAGAAGTCGGCGGTTAAAGCAGATTCAATACGCTGCTTAAGCCAGTGGATATTTTGATTGTCCCTCTTTTTTTCAAAACTGCCATCGGCACGGCAGGAGGAGGCATAATTACCTATCATTTGCCAGATTTCTGCAATACCGCTCCCTTCCGTGGAAGAGCAGAGTAATACGGGGGGAGACCAGCCGTTTTCCTTAGGGGGATAGAGGTGAAGGGCACTTGTGAAAATACCTTTCGCTTTTTCGGCGGCTGCAAGGTTCGGGCCATCTGCCTTATTGATCACCACGGCATCGGCCATTTCAACAATACCCCTTTTGATGCCCTGGAGTTCATCACCGGCCCCGGCAATTTTTAACAAAAGAAAGAAATCGACCATGCCATGAACGGCCACTTCGCTCTGGCCCACACCCACAGTTTCAACCAGGATGATATCAAAACCCGCGGCTTCACAAAGGGTAATACTCTCCCGGGTTTTCCTGGCGACACCGCCCAGGGATTCCCCTGCGGGAGAGGGCCTGATAAAAGCATTCGCATTCCGGCTTAATTCCTGCATCCGGGTTTTATCTCCCAGGATACTGCCTTTGCTCAGGCTACTGCTGGGGTCAACGGCCAGGATAGCCACGCGATGTCCCCGGTTGACCAGATGAAGTCCCAGGGTCTCTATAAAAGTGCTTTTCCCCGCCCCCGGGACACCTGTAATACCTACCCGGATACCGGGGACGGCTTTATTGAGGCAGGATTCCACGAGTTCTCCGGCGCGGATTTCATCCTCCGGGCGGGTGCTCTCTATCAGGGTAATAGCCCTGGATAGAGCCGTTGTATCCGAAGCGGCAATACCGGCGACAATTGCTGTATTGTCGGCAGCTTCTTTCCGCAACTGGAGTCTTGCCGCCGCTTCCTGTCGGGCTTTTAAGGCACTTTCTTTCAATGGGTCTAATTTAAAGGGACGCTCACCCGTGTCGTATCCCAGCTCAATTGCATAAATACGCTTTTGTCAGAATCATCCTCCACAAAAGAAATATCGAAATCTTCAACGACCCCGGGTAGTCGTTCTACCGGAACGATAATTTGCAGGGCATCCGATTCCGGTTTTCGGGTCGTCTCGCTGCCCCCGCTCAGCAGGGTCACCCCCCAATCGGCAATTTCACTGTTAAATATAACGGTCCATTGTTCTTTCCCGGGAATCGTCCAAAGGGAATACTCCCCCGCTGGCAGGGACTGGCCCCCTATATTCAGGGGAGTGCCCGTTGTAAACCGGGTAGGCTCATTGGCTCCGGTGCGCCATACGCTGCCATAGGGTACCAGTTCTCCGAAAATCGTCCTCCCTTTTTTTGAAGGGCTGGAATACGTAACCGAAAGGGTCAGGGAGTTTTCCTCGTAATAGGCTGTTTTTTCCGGGCTGATCTTTTTGGTCTGTTGCTTTAAAACCGGCAGGCCTACAAAATAAAGTAGAAGTGCCAGCACCACAACAATACCGAGAATCCATTTGAGTATTTTCATTGTTTTTGCAGTTTGAACCCCTAAGGTAGGAAATAGATGGACGGAAAAGAACTCAGATAAGGAGCCTTTTATAGGATCCGGAAGACTTCAGGGCTTTAAGGGAGCGACTCAAATACGAAACGGGATTCGTTTATATAGGTTTCCCCCGGATTCAGGCGAGCATCCGGAAAATGGCCAAAGCGGGGAGCATCGGGTAAATTCTGGGTCTCAAAACAGATTCCCGCGAAATGTTCAGGCGTATAGATGACTATGGCCGGTTGGTTCGTGTGCACGGTGAGGCGAATTCCCGAGACGGCTGAGGTCAGCCGAGCCGCAAAATCGCCATTTGCATCCAGTAAGAAGGGGGTGTCCATGGTGAAATCCCCCAGTCGGCGCTCCTTCAAAAAATCATAGTCTGTGCCTATTACCCCAGGAAGCCGGCCGGTGGGCAACCGCCGGGAGTTGGTTTCAGCTCTTTTTAGCGCATTGATCTGCAACTGGTAATGTGCAATCAGGGGTTGTGTATCTATTTTAAAATAAGTGTGATTGGTCAGGTTCACAACTGTGGGCCTGTCCGTCGTAGCCTCATGGCGGATAATAAGGATATTTTTTAACAGGGTGTAGGTCACAGTCACATCCAGAGTGCCGGGGAATCCTTCTTCCAGGTGCTTACTCCTGTATTTCAGGATAATTTCAGACTTTTCGGGGCTCTCACTTGAATGGTGAAGGGTCCAGTACTGCCTGGAGAAACCCCGGTCTCCTCCGTGAAGGGTGATTCCATCAGTATGGGTAAGGGGAAAAGCTTTTCCGTCCAGCTCCAGACTTCCCCCTGAGAGCCTTCCCGCATAGCGTCCTACACACGCCCCAATGGCCAAAGTATCGTTCAGATAGTCTTGTGGCGACTCCAGAGACACATTTACATCGGTCCAGGAATTCGCACGGGTGCGGAATTTTAGTTTCCGGATGATCGCCCCGTATTCCAGTACTTCCAGAGAGAGATGCTTGTTTTTTACAGTAACTTGCTTCAAAGGGAAATAAAAAAAGATACTCTAAAAGTAGCCTTTTTTGCAACACTGCATTTCTTCACTCGTCTATATGAGTGGTAACTAAAGACAAAAACTCTGGAAACCCGGGAACTGATATCCTCCGATCTGGTGGCGCAATGCCGGAAGAACAACCGTAAAGCACAACTGGCGCTTTACAAGAAATACGCCCATGGCATGTATTGCGTGGCCATGCGGTTTGTAAAAAATTCAGCAGACGCGGAAGATATCACCCAGGAAGCCTTTATTCGGGCCTTTCGTAAAATAGATCAGTTTCAGGGGAATGTCACCTTCGGGGCCTGGCTGAAACGGATTGTAGTGAATGGGAGTATTGATTTTTTGAAGGCGCGCAGGCAGCATTTTGTGGAGCTTGAAGAACACCGGCTGACCCTCTCCGAGGAACCCGACTGGACCATAGACCGGGAAGTGCAGGCAGAGGAAGTGAAAACAGCTATCGAATCGCTTCCGGATAAGTATCGTTATGTAGTGCAGCTGTATCTGGTAGAAGGATACGATCACGCCGAGATTTCAGAAATACTGGGTTTTAAACAGACCACGTCCCGCTCCCGATTGATGCGTGGTAAAACCTACCTGAGGGAACTCTTAAAAAACAAAAGTTATGTCGCAGGATCTTAGAGAACTATTCAAAGAAGAACGAGAGAAGGAGCTGACGATGCCCGAGGGCCATGAGGCCCGGTTTGAAGAGCGATTGGATTTGTCCCGCAACACGGGTAAAAACAGGTCGTATCTGTGGATAGGGCTGGCTGCCTCCCTGATCGCCCTCCTGGGGTTGACCTTATGGTTGCAAAATGGAACAGGCACATTTGTCGAAAACCCTGGGGAGGCTGTGGTGGAGCAAGCTGTGGATACCGCGACGGCGGACAGGGGTATCTCCCTGGGGGATCTCTCTCCGGATCTGGAAAAACTGGAGAATTATTATACAGCCAGTATCAATCTGGAACTCGCCAACCTCGATATTTCAGAGGATAACAGGGATTTGGCCAATGAGTTTATCCTTCGCCTGGGCGAGCTCAATAAAGAATATAAACAACTCAATGCCGAGTTGAATCGCATTGGCCCGAATGAACAAACCATTGGGGCAATGATCAAAAACTTGCAATACCGGTTGCAATTAATGTTGAAGTTGAAAGAGAAGTTAATCGAATTAAAATCATCAAAAAATGAAACAGTACATTCAAATAGTATTTAAGGGATTCCTGATGCCCGTCCTTTTGGGGGCAGGGCTGAATCTCTCCTCCCAGGAAACACGTACCTACCGTGAAGAGTTTAAAGTAGGGCCCGAGGTCATCGTTGAGGTGAATACGAGCTACGCGGATATCGAATTTGAAACCTGGTCAAAAAACGAGGTGGAGGTAGAGGCAATAATTACCCTGGAAGGGGCAACCCCCGAAGAAGCCAACGCTTTTTTTGACCAGCCGCGGGTAGACATTGTAGGGAACAGCTCCAAAGTATCCATCCGTACCGGAGGACATGGTAGTCATTCACTTTTTGCCTCCTCGGACATGGATTTTGGAGACCTGGACTTTCAATTTGAAATGCCGGATATGCCCCCCATGCCTGAAATGCCGGAACTGGCGCCCATGGTAGAAGACATCATTGCGTCCATTCCCGAAATCGCCGCGATGCCCCCCGTGCCACCTATGCCTGATGCCGATTTTGATTATGAGGCTTTCAAAAAGGATGGCCAGAAATACATTGAGAAATGGCAAAAAAAGTTCGAGAAAGAATTCGACGAAGAGTACCGGGCAGAATTTGAGGCCTGGGGCAAGGAGATGGGGAAAGAGATGGAAGCCCGAATTGAGGCTCGGGAAGCCGCCCGGGAAGCGATGAAGGAGCAGAGGGATCGACAGCGGGCCGAGATGCAGGAGCAACGCCAGGAAATACAGGAACAAATGCGCGAGCAGCGCGAAGAGATGAGAGAACAGCAAATGGAGGCCCGGGAGCAGGCTCGCCTTGCACAGCGACAGGCCCGCGAGGCACAGGCACAGGTCCCAAACAACCGGAATCCCGGGACATTCTATATGCGCGGGGCTTCGGGAAACCAGAAATTCACCATAAAAAAGACGATAAAAGTGAAAATGCCCAAGGGGGCACGCCTGAAGATGAACGTGCGTTATGGAGAAGTAAAACTTGCGGATAATGCGTTTAATACAAAAGCCAACCTCTCCTATGCCAGCCTGTTTGCCAATACTATCGATGGCAGGGATACCGATATTGCAGCCCGATACTCCCCGGTGACCGTAGAGCGTTGGAATGGAGGCCGGCTCCAAACGGAGTTTTCCGATGGTGTTGAGCTCCATGAGGTGGGGCAGCTCAATATGGTTTCCCGTTCTTCTATGGTGACTATAGACCACCTTTTGCGGGAGGTTTCTATCGATTCCAGGATGGGGCTATTAGTCATCAGTGGGGTGGCAGATGACTTCAGGGATATGGATATCTCTGTGGCCTACGGGGAACTCCGTTTCGACCTGCCGCGAAACTCTTATGATATTACGGTTAGTGAAGACCGGTCAGAAGTACTCTATCCCGATTTTATCAGTTGGGAAGCCCCACAGGGAGAGCGGCCACAGGTTCGCAAAGGTTTTAGTCAGCAAAAAGGCAGTGGGAAGTCTATCCTGATCAATACGGCCTATAGTGAGGTTACCCTGAATGATTAGACACTTCGACTGGATTGCAAGGGGGTATTAAAATTGGGAGTATTCCCTTAATGCGCACCCTCCTTCAGGAATTCTGAAAAATTGGCTTTAAAACGGTTCAGTCGCGGTATCGAAACATTTTGCACATATGGATTATTTGGGTTGTTTTTTTCGTAATCCTGGTGGTAGTCTTCCGCCGGATAGAACTTTGAGAAGGGGGTGATTTCTGTAACTATCGGCTTATCGTATACCCCGCTTTCTTCCAAAGCATCCATATAGGCCCGGATGGTTTGTTGTTCAGACTTGTTCTTGTAAAACGCTATGGAACGATATTGGGGCCCCCGGTCGGGCCCTTGCCTGTTGAGGGAAGTCGGGTCGTGGG
>Ga0272441_10001908_pt1 | contig 43626 bp, 40 predicted proteins | sample SSMProp6N_FD_193582 | JGI IMG/M metagenome (GOLD analysis project Ga0272441, IMG submission 193582) | Marine sediment archaeal communities from Little Sippewissett salt marsh, Falmouth, MA, United States - SSM-Prop-6N | ecosystem: Environmental > Aquatic > Marine > Wetlands > Sediment ...
AGATGAAAACTATCGCTATATTATGAAGCGCCTGTTGGAGGCGTCCATGGAGGAGTCCTACAACTCGATCATCATTTCCGAAGCGGGGCCGGGTTATCCGATCATATACGTCAACCCGGCGTTCTGCGAGCTGACCGGTTACGGACCGCATGAGGTGATGGGAAAATCTCCATCTATTTTGCAAGGGCCTAAAACAGACATGGAGGTCATCGATCGATTGAACATGGATATTTCCCATGGAAAGGTATTCCATGGACGTGCCATCAATTATCGCAAGGATGGCTCAGAGTTTATCATGCAATGGAAAATTGCCCCCATCCACAATGAAAAAAATGAGATAACGCATTATCTCGCTATCCAACAAATCGTATTTGAATAGGCTGGATGCATCGCAGCGTTCCACGCATCCTGTTTTCTCATCTCAACCGGGTGGTCAAGATGTCTGTATCTCGTTTTGAGGCAACCGCCGCGGGGATGCCATCAAAGATGGTCCCGTACCGCGGTGCCAACCCAATATCCTGCCACAGCAGGTCGGGGTCGACGGCGAGATTGAAATTGTAGCTGCGCACGGCACCCGGTGTTTCCAAACCCGGGTTGGGGCGAATGCGTCGAAAGGGCGTCAGCAGGGCCGTGGCCAGCAGGGCCAACCATTGGGGAAACATGAGCACGCGGGCATTTGGGTAGTGCCGCCTGGCGATGTCCAAGAAGGTGGCCCATGTCGATGGCCGGCGATCTCCAATGGGCAGGATGCCGGAAAAGGATTGCTCCGCACAGGCGATGATGGCCGCAGCCGCATCGGCGACGTGAAGGTGCGTGTAGATGTTTTTACCAAGCCCCGGCAGAACGAGGCGACCGGCTTGCAGTTGGCGAAAATAAAGATCTCGAACGCCGTATACATGCGGCAGCCGCAGGGCTGTGAAAGCCACACCCGCCGATGCGGCCATCGCCGACAACCGCTTTTCCGTGTCCACCTTAATGCGGCCATAATCGAGCACCGGATGGACCGGGGTATCGGCAGTCACGAGGGCTGCCTGGCCGCTGTAAACCAGCAGGCTTGAACTGTATACAAACCGGCGAACCCCGGCCTCGACACCGGCTTCCATCAAGGCGATCGACCCATCCAGGATGGATGGCTTCAAGGTGGTGTATGATTCGAAGGTCGCCCTTGCCCCGAGGTGAATGATGCCGTCGACACCGTTGACGGCTTGCCGTAGGCAGTCGGGATGTCTCAGGTCAGCCAGGGCGATGTCCGCATCGAACCGACAGATCTCGCAGTCATCGCCCGGTTGACGGATCATCAGCCGGGGTCGATACCCATCGCGCGAAAGCTGACGGGATACCTCATAACCGATAAAACCGGAAGCCCCTGTGACCAAAATTTTCATTTTCTTGGCGTTGGTCGTCATGTCAATCCCTTCGGTTCTCTTTTCGTATGTCTGCAGCAAGTGACGCCACTATTTGTTGATTCAATCATGACCATTTAGCAGACACCGGACCCTGACAATGTCCTGCCACCGGGAATCCAATGTCTCGGTTATGTTCAATAAACTGTATAACCCCCAGGTCGCTTTCCGAAACCGTTAGAAACGGGCATATGGTTTTTCAACCAGCTGCATGGGGCAGGATGCAGGCCGTATCCACCGCCCAAAATGAGCAGGGAGAGATCACGAGGAGAAAGTGGGTCCACCGATTGAATGGCGGGGCGGAAAACACCTCGGTCAGGCTGAGCACCGCCCGAGTCATCAATCCCCGCAAAGGCGTGGGTTCCCCTGACGCCTCGATTTCCTTGATTGGTTTGGGCTTCAGGGTTTACGGGCCGAGACGACCAGACGCTGGTTCATGCAGCCCACGTCTTCGGCACGCTTCAAGGCCGACGCGTCGCTATAACGCGCGATGTCGCTGAAACCGGCGCGAGCGACCAGCGCAGACAGATCTTCCGCTGTGTATGGGCGAATACAGTAAGTTTGATCCCGGATCATCCCATGGGCCTTGCTCAGCACCATCTCCCGGGCGCAGATACGGCCGTCTCTGACTTCCCGCTGCCGGCAAACGACCACGTCGTCACCGATCTCATGCCAGGCGTGGGGGGCCAAGGTCGTGCATGCGGCAGCGCCATCGGTGACATCCAGCAGCAGCCAGCCGTGTGGCTTGAGCAGGCGCAGACTCTCCTGCAGGATGCGCAGGTCGGCATATGGCTCTGTAATGTAGCCCAGTGAGTTGCCCAGAATGAGCACATGATCGAATGTCTCGGGGGGCAGACTGGTATGGCGGGCATCCCCTTGTATAAATTGTGCGGAACAGCCCTGGTCCGCGGCATCGCGTCTTCCGATGTCGATCAGCGGTTGAGAATAGTCCAGCACCGTGCAATCACGGAAACCGCGCCGGCAGAGCTCCAGTGCATGTCGTCCCTGACCGCCGCACAGATCGAGAATGCGGTCGTGGGGTTGCATGGGCACCAGCGACGTAAAGATGTTGATCTCCTGTCGCGTGATCGCCGCGTCGCCGATGCTGCGGGCATCGGTCATCAGATAGACCTCGTCGAAAAGGGTCTTCCACCAGTCAGGGTCGACATCGATGGTCATGGCGCCTCCAGGTGCGCGCCGAAACCAAACAGGCCATCCGCCGCGAAGATCGCCGGGCCGCCGCGCCAGGGCTGCAGGCGCGCGATTTCCAGTTCTTCTTCTTCAATATCGATATATGTATCCAGTTCGCCGGCGTACCACATTTGCTCCAGCTTGATGCTGTCCTCCCAAATACCCCGGCCGTAAGTCTCCAGGTCGACCAGCTGCTGCGCCGTGATGATGCGAGGCCGCAGGGCAATCTTGATCGGCCCCAGCAGGTAGGTGAATTTCTCTTTCAGCGCCAGGGCGTTCTGCGCATCTTCGATGGCCATCAGATCGCCGACATCCATCTGCGCGATGGTGCCGTTGATGCGATCGACAGCCTCGCGCACCGTCATGGGCGATTCTAAAATGGCCATGGGCTGAACGCCGCCGCCGCTGCCCACGTTGGTGGGCACATCGCCATAGCGGCACAGAAAACCGAAAATCTGGTCGGGCCCGATCAGGCAGCGAAAGTCCGTCTGGCGGTCCTTGAGTACGATCTGCCGTTGTTCACGGTCAATTTCCGGCATGGTTTCCCCCCACAGGTCCAGGGCGACCTTCGCCTGAACGATATACCCCCCCGTGGTGAGGGCGGTTTCAATGGCGTCGTCTCCGTTCTGCCCGATCCCGCCCACCTTTACGCCGATGCCGGAATAACCGCGCTCCGGTTTGAGCACGAGGTGAGACCAATTTGCCCGCGTCCATTCGACCAGGTCCCCGATGGTTTCGCCCTGGGGACCGGTGGTACGGCGGGAGAAAAACCGTCGGGTCCAGGGCGTTCGACGCACGGTTTCCGGATGGAAACGCTTAGACTGCGACCCGGTGATGACTTCAAACATGCTTTTCACATTGATCGGTTCGGTGCCGCGGGGATTCAGAATGCGGTTCTCACGGATGGCCTGGTAGAGCGGCGTCAAGTCGTGCTTGCGGTGCAGCTTCAGGAAAACGTCATTGTTGAAATCCATGAAGATCAGGGACACCGGCCGCCCATTATGGCAAACACGGCCATGATGCAGCTCGAATTCATGCGGCGCGGCGAGGATGCCGGTAATCCCGTCCAGGGCGTCCAGCCGTCTGGCCAGATTGATGTTCTCGGTGACATCGGCCAGGGTCTCCTCCTCGGCCACCACCGCCAGCAGACCATGATTGGCGCCTTCCCGCCGGCGATGGACGGCCAGCAGCATCTCGGTGAAGCCGACCACCGGATAGAGCAGCGGATGGTCGAAATTCAGGTCAACCCCGGTGGGACTGACCCGGTTGATTTTCTGCCATACCACCTTGGCGATTTCCTGGGTCATGCGTTGGTAGTCCCAACCGCCGGGGCTGCCGAGATTCCACTCCGAATGGTAGCCGCGAAAACTGGACACGCTTAACCTCCTTGCTGCAGTATCTGCGCTAAATGATTAAAACCGATTTCCCCCTGGGCCAGAACCCGGCGGGCGAAAGCGACAGGATCGGTTCCCTTTCGACAACTATCGTCGTGCAACCGGCGGAAGCGGCGCCGCCCCATGGTGTAAGCCAGCTGGTAACCCGGTTTCAAGCTGTATCGTCGGACCATGGCTGTGGCTCGGCCGTCGTCCATCCCCTGTGCAGCCAGGAAAGCGGCGGCTTCGTTGAGCGTTCGTCGGTGCATATGAATGTCGAAGTCAATCTGTCCGCGCAGAGCACGCCAGTAGCGCCGCTTGGCCATCAGCATGCGGTCCACCGGACCGGAGAAGAAGCCTGTTTCGAACATCAGCTCTTCGGCAAAGCTGGCCCAGCCTTCATAGAAAATCGGAAATTCAATGTGGCGCCGAACCGGTCGTGGGTGGCGCCAGCGGCCAGTGTCCAGCAGGTGATGGCCGGGGTAGGTCTCGTGAGCCGTCAGCAGCCGGTAATCCGCCGGGATCGTGGCGCCTTGGCCGGTCTCCAGGATAAAAAATGTGCCGCTGCTGGGCGGATGGATCGGCGGCATGCTGTAAGCGGCATTGCTGCGCACCGGCCGCATGTAATCCGGAATGCCCTGCACCGTGACCGGACATTGGTTCACCTCGTCGGCTGTGATCAACCCCTGTGACGAGCAATGCCGAGCCAGTTCGAATATGGTGTTGCGGTAGAGCTGTTGGACGCCACCGGACGGCATCGGGGGTCGGGACAACGCGTCGACGACCGATTGCCAGGGGCGACCAGGTGCCATTGATGCAGCCGATTGGTCAAGGATCTCCCGAGTCTCCTCAATTTCTTGGGTCAACTCATGTTCAATCTCGTCCGGTGTGAGCAGACATCCCATGTGCTCAGCGGCGATAAGCTCGTAAAGGGTGGTCGGCAGGCGGAAGTCTTTGACAACCGGGATCTGTCTGAGATGGCCATCCAGCCGTTGGAAGGCATCGATAATGGGCGCCCGGTAAGCTTCCAATAGTTGCAGAGATGCCAACCAGTGGCGTTGTTTAACCAGCATATCAATTCCCAGATCGCGAAAGAGGCCAGGGATGTGCTTGAGGGTTCTTCTGGCCTGGTCGAGAAATTCGGGAAGATGCTTCAGGCGCGCCGCCAGCGCCTGGGATCCGGCTTCAAGCGCTTCCGCCAATCCGATGCCGACGATGGTCAGGTAAAAGGTGGGCTGCGTCTCATGCACCTTGACAACGGATAGTTGGTCGCGAAGCGTGAGGATGACCCGACGCAGCATGGCCGCGTCGATGGCGTGGGCCGATGGTGTTGGGTGGCACGGTTGAAGGCCTAAGTCGTGTTCCCATCGGGTCAGCTTCCCGATAACGTCTGCCAGGCCTGTCGGGGAAAAATCATCCCAGCGGGACCAGTCGAACGCCCTGGCCCTGGCCTGAGGGAAAAAATGAAACTCGTCGCTGGCCATGCAGATCGGAAACTGCACGGCCAGCGACTCAAACACCTCGCCGGCAAGCAGCGCCAGTTGATCGTCAACAGGGTTGTCAGTAAAATGATCCGTCATTTGATGTCGGGCGAAGCGGCACGCGGCCAGGAAAAGGTCGATCTGTATTTTAAACTCAGCATAAAGAAAAAGGAGGACCTTGTCGACCCATTAAACCTGCCGGTAAAAAAACGCATCGACAATGTCTGATGATGCAAAGGGTCTCTTTGTGATAGCTTCAACCTGTCATCATACGGTCATCCGTTTCATATTGCGCCTGCCGCTGGATGTTGTAAGTTTTTGGTGTTGATCAATATCTCATATGGTATAAAGCATTTTAAACGATAAGGAGTCCTGCTGTGATGACGAATAAAGCATTAAACGTTCTCGGTGAACCGCTTGAAACATGTAGCCTTGATCCATTAACCGGTTTTCTGCGCGACGGTGACTGCCGTATCGGAAATAACGACGTTGGCCGGCATGGCGTCTGCGCCCAAGTGACCGATGCCTTTTTGGAATTCACCAAACGTCGGGGCAACGATCTGAGCACCCCCCACCCGGCGGCCGGATTCCCCGGACTCAAACCGGGAGACCGCTGGTGCCTGTGTGTCGACCGATGGAAAGAAGCCGAGGAAAACGGTTTTGCCCCGCCAGTGATCCTTGCCGCTACCCACGCAGCGATCCTGGATCGTGTTGACCTATCGCAATTGAAGCGCCATGCCCGGAAAGTGCGTCGGCACGAGCGATGATAGTCGTTGAATCTGGCCTCTGACGGAAAGGTGAAAATGACCGCGACAAACGGGTAACATTTAAAGATCGCTTCTAAACGAAGCCGCCTCGAACGGGTCTATGTCATCTTGAGCGGTGACGACCGCTACGATCGGGCCTGCGCAGCCATTCCCAATTCCGAATGCAGCGCGTTGCCCAAGAATTACGTCATGAACGTGCTCAACGGCGCTGCCTCTAAATTGGCGGAACAGGTGGCCAGCGCCAAGTTGGTGCTGCCCTGGCTGTTGAGCGCCATCGGTGCCCCATCTGCCTATGTCGGCCTGCTTCTGCCACTTCGACAAGCCGGTACCCTGCTGCCGCAACTGGCCATTTCCGGTTATATTCGCAGTTTCCCGATTCGCAAATGGTTCTGGGTGGGATCGGCCCTGGTTCAGGTGGTTACCATCAGAGGTAGCGATCATCCCTTAACTGGGCGATCTCCACACCCAGCGCGACGCACTGGCGGCCCGCCATACATGCTTCCGCGTCTTCATCCGGCAGGTAATGTTTGACCTCCTTGTTGCCCTTGCGCAGATATAAAACCGTGGCATGTTTTTCATCGTCGTATTCCACCTTGATGTCGATGCCACACTCACCGATATCCGGGTAGATGGATTGTATTTTTTCACACAGTTCTGTTTTGTCGACCATGCTTGACCTCCTTTATGCTGCCATTCTATGTTGAATGGAGCCGTCGTAACACGTGACCTACACCTGGGCAGTATAATGAATGACGCCGGCCGCATCGAGGATTCTGAAGGTAAAGGATTCCGTGAAGTAGAGTGCGACGGTGCTGGTCGTATGGCTGTCATAGCCGATCGCCAAATCGTTGCCTAGGATAATCTCGAAATCACCGCCCCGCTGGGAAACCATGTAAGCCTCCATCTCAAAATCGCCGGTCAGATAGGGGCTGAGCAGCACCGTGCCGCCCAGGATATTCTCAGCCTGCATTTTAACCGGGTAGCCCTGCAGGTGGGCGGACATCCGGCTCCACAGTTTCGGCCCCACGACGAAGGAGAAGGGTCCGTCGACGGATCGGCCGGCGAAGACGGTCAGGCCCTCGGCGATGGCCTCGAGCAATTGTTCCGGGGTCGATCCAATGGTCAGGCATTCCTGATCGGCACAATGTTTGAGCCCTTTGATGTTGGCCTGGGGCAGTCCGTGGTAAACCACACTCTCTTCAAACAGGGCGATCTCCAGAGCGGCGGATTCCAGGTTGGACAGATCGAGGTCTTTGGCCCCCCGGACGGCATTGTCCATCTCCTTGATGTCCAGTTCGAAGGGAATACGGGTCTCCACCAGGTGGTGCACCTTGTGAATGCCATAGGACAGGCCATTTGGTGGCTGATTGTCCGGATATTCCAGGCGTCCCTCGGGAACACCTGGAAAATCCGGTCCCATGGGTCCTGTCAGGTCAATCAGTTTTCTGGCCGAAAGGATAGCTTTCAAGCTCCTTGCCGCTTGGGCATCGATTTCAGCCCAGGCCTGCTGCGGGATTGGTGCCAACTCTCGTTTGAGTATATCCATGATGCCTCCAATTTCGATAAGTGTTTAAAATTGATCGCGCACGGTCGTTATTTCAAGCTGCCGATACCGAGCCCTTGCGAGCTGGCCCGAACCAGTTTCGAGCCGATGGCCCGCTGATTGACCTGTGCAGGCACCGCCGGCAATTCAATATCCAGCAGTTTCCGTTTGGCCTCAAGGAAAAGCTTGCCCAATGTCATTCGGTCCTCGGGACTGAAACGGTCGCGCGCCATGGGAAAGATTTCCGCCTCCTCCTCGTCCAGGTGGTGCGTGGTGTATTCACCGAGGCCTTCCACCTTGATGGGAAAGTCGCCGTGATCCTTGGGGAACCCTTCGGCGTCCTTGATGATCAGTTCAATGATATGATGCTCGTTAACCGCTTCAAGGGAATCGTGACGGGCGTCGGCAATCTTCTGGAGCAGATCGTAGAAGTACTTTTCCTCCATGGTGTGATGAACCACGAGGTGGCGCACAAATTCGACGAACCGGTCCCGGTTGCTTTCCGACTCTTGGTAGAGCTGTCTGAGTTCCTGGTGGTGGCCGACCAATGCATCGATGATGTCCATGCGTTCTCCTTTTAGCCAATGAGGTGTCTGTTGATGGGGGGATGGGCAGAGGCCTTACGGCGTGTATTGGTTCAAATCTTGAAAGGCCTGCCTTCACTCAGCAAGGTGAACCAACATAGTACATCCACTGTGGTTTGTCATGCATGAAGCCGCCGCCGGCTGTTCAGATCAACCGCCAGGCGCACGGCAGATACCGCCAAGAGAAGGGTTTATAATTGTTGGCGCAACTGGCATGGCAGGATTGACGAATCCGCAAGAACAAAGCGGTTTTCTCTATCCACGTCTTTTCTAAGCCATCTTGCCAATCTCGGCCGATGCCCACCTGACCCCCACAATCACATTTTCCGGGACACGCCAAAAAACTGTTCCGGCTCTTTTTCGCGACCGTTTTCGACCACATATTGCAGCTCAGCGGCCAGGGGCGAATTCATGCTGACGAGTGTGCCGTGATCTTCCAAGGCGAGTGATGGATTGCCCATCTGGGTGTGCAGCACCCCGCGGTACATGTAGGGCTCAGCCAGGTTGGGCTTCAATTCAATCGCCCGATTGTAATGCGCAAGGGCCTCCGCGTAATGACCGGGACCCTGTTTACGCAGGGTGTAGGCCAGATTGTTGTGGGCCTCGGCGAAGCGCTCGTTACGGTCTATCGCCTTGCGGAACTGCTTTTCCGCTTTGGAAAAATTTTTTTCCAGCATCAATTTGACGCCCGTGTTGTAATACTGAACATCTTTCGAAACCGATGGTTTGACGGATGGGCTACCGGCCGCGGCGGCCATCGAAACCCCTATGAAGATTAGTGCGATGGTGGTTGTAAATGCTTTCATATCGCCTCCTGTATGCTCGGGTGAATAATGCGCTAAGCTAGCCATACGACCCGCGTTGTCAAACCGGGGTAAGACGGTGGTTGGGGGCGTCTTGGGCTGCGGCAAACACTTTACCGAAGTTATCCAAACCGTCGGTACCGCCCGCTGACGACTGAAAATTAAACCTTTCAATCGTTTAACCCATATTATTTATTACCAAATTATTTGACTCACGTGTCAGTGCCGATCCGAAATGGCCTTAGCGACCAAGGTAGCCGACCCGCTCATGGCGGGAAGCTGAGAGGACGCAGACCTACCAGGATGCTCCCAAAAGACTAATTACGACAGGCATCCCTGGCTTACATGGGCGCATCGAATGGTCGGGCATAACCGGTTAGCTCCACATAACCGACGCCATCGATCGCCTTTCCGCTGCGGGTTCCCGTGGCCTGGACGCTGCCTTCCCAATAAACCACATTGGTGCTGTTCGGGGTGCGCATCTCCTGGTCGTCCAGGTTGGCCGTCAAGGCCAGTTCCAAGTCCAGCGGACCCACGGCCACCCGCCACTCGACCGGGTAGCGGGCGCCGCTGTGGGGACTGGTCCAATGCGACAGCGGCTCGATGCGCACATCGCCGCGCGACAGTTGCCGCGTCCGCCCCGAGGGCATCACGGCGGTGCCACCGGAGGCTGGATTCAGAGTTCCGTCCGGTTGGCGCAGCAAAAAAATCATGATTTCGGTCCTGTCACGCAACTGCAGGCTGAACCAATCCCAGCCGGTGATACCCGGCTGCAGGGGAGCCGTGCTGAACTCGTGGTCCATCCAGGCCGATCCCTGCACCCCATGGCGGGTGCCGTCTACGGTCAGGCTGCCCGAGGCTTGCAGGCGGGTAAACGAGTAGTAGCAGCTGGCGCGCTCGGGCGACTGTCCTTTGCGGCTGTATCCGCTGTCGCCGTGCAGGGCCACAGGCTTGTCCGGTGTCAGGTCGAGGGTCAGGGCAAACGCATCGGCGCTGGCCTCCAGGCGATGCGCTTCGGGCGCAATGACGGCCTGCCAGCCATGGACGTGGATGGTTACCATGCCACCCACCTGGTCCGCCCCGGCCAGGGAGAGAACCGGGCGGGCCATCCGTTCAGCCTGCAGATGGCGGCCGCCGCTGATATCGCTGATCGCGGCATGGGCCAGATAGATCTGGTCGGTGCGCCAGGCCGAGGCCGGATCCGGCCACTGTCTGCGATTGCCGGGCGGTTGCAGCCCGCTGCGGAAAAAAGTCAGCTGAAAGCCGAAGCGGCGGTTGTCGCCGTCGGTCAGATTACCCGTGTAATACCACCATTCGGTGCGGTAATCCGTGTGGGGGCCGTGATCGGCGGGAAAGGAGAGCCGACAGGGGCCGGTGACCTGAAGAAATCCGTCGTCCGCCGCCACCGCCGCATAGGCGGTAAGCACAATAAGAACCGCGATCCGGATAAAACGGCTGAAATGCCTGCATCGTCCCATTTTGTTACCTTCTTTGATTCCAAATCATTAACGCGTTCCTCCGCGCAGCAGTATGGCCGGTGACGTGCTCAAGGCCAGATTGACCGCCGGCAGGGCGGCCAGCAGCGCCGCAGCGAAAATCAACGGCACGGCTGACAGGAGGGCCGGCCAGTCGACCTGGTAGACGAAAGTCCATCCGAACGATTGCCGGTTGACGACGAAGATCAGCAAGGTCGACAGGATGAACCCGCAGGCCAGCCCGGCCGCCTGGCCGACCATCACGATCAGGCCCGCTTCCCAGAAAATCATGCGCCGCAGCTGGGCGGCACTGCCGCCCACGGCCCGGATGGTGTTGAGCTGCCGGCGGCGCTGGAGTACCAGCACGGCCAGGGTGGTCGCGATCCCCAGGGCGGCAACCACCAGGGCAATCAGCAGCAGGACCGTAGTGATGGCAAAAGTTTCGTCGAATACGCGCAGGACGGCCTGGCGCAGGCTCGGGCCCTCCATCATCTCGATCGTCTCCCCGCAGCAGTTCAGCAGCGAGGTGCGCACCCGGTCGACGGCGCCCGCCAAACCGGGGCCGCGCTCGGTTAAATTGACCTGCACGCCGCTCCAGGTCGGATCGTCGAAGCGCCGTTGGTAGTGGGTCAGCGAATAATACACCGCGCCGCCCCGGGTACGGTAGTCGCGAAAGACGCCCAGGATCGGTTCGTCGAACAGATGCCTGCCGATCTGGACCCGATAGCGGTCACCGGTTTTCAGACCGGTGCTGTTGGCGAAGACCTCCGATATCGCGACACCCCTGCCGGCGATCAGATCGGCTTCGATTTGCCGGATGTCGCCGCCCATCCAGATAAATCGGCTGCGCCGGGCATAGGCGTCGTAATCCATGGCCTCGAAAAGGTGCTGGTGGCCGTTGACCTGCAATTCCAGGCGATGCATGGGCACCAGTTCCACGGGCACCGGCAGTGTCTGCACCGCTGCCACGACCCGCGGCGGCAACGGGTCACGGAAACGGTTCAGTTCGGCCAGTTTGGGGCGGACGTAAATGTCGCCGGCGATGCTCTGCTGCACCCACAGGGCCACGGTGCTGCGAAAGCTGTGAATCATCACCACCAGGGCGGTAAACAGGGCCACCGCCGTGATCAGCGCGCCCACGGAAATGGCCGTCTGGACCCCGCTTTGTTTGAGATAAGCGGCGGCCAAAAAGGCCGGCTGACCGCCCAGATGAAGCAGCCGCGGGGCCAGCAGCCGGCCGACTTGCTGCAGCATCAGGGGGGCCAATAGCGCGAAGCCGACAAACAACAGCAACGCCGCCAGGTATCCGGGCAGGGAGACCGACGGCGGACTGGGAAGCCGGGCAATCGGATAGACCAGCACCAGCAGGCCGAGGCCCCCAAGGGCCATGCGACGGATCAGCTGTGGCCGGATATTGGCGGTGGGGGCGATGTCCAGCGCTTCGCGCGGAGGCACGCGCATGGCCTCGCGAGCCGGCTGCAGGGCCGCCAGCACGGCCACGGTCAAGGTGACGCCAAAGGAGAGCAGAATCTCCCAGGGGTCCAGGGTCAGTCCATCCACCTGCACGCGAACGAAAAGCACGGAGACGGTCCGGCTGACACCGGCCAACAGGGTTTTGACCAGCAGGCTGCTGATCGGCAGGGCCAACAGCCACCCGCACAGGCCGATAAAGGCCCCTTCGCCCACGAACAGGAAAAAGAGCAGCCGCCCCGACGCACCGGTGGCCCGCATGACCGCCAACTCGCGCCGACGGGCGGCGGCATTGAGCGCCACCAGGCTGTAAACCAGAAACATGCCCACGAAAAGGGATATGAAACTCAAAAAGGTAAGACTGAGCTGGTAGGCCCGGATCATTCCCTGGCCGCTTTCACTGAGCGCAGAGGGCGACCGCACGACAACGCCGGCGGGCAGCAGCGCTTGCAGGCTGGTCGTGGCATCTGCTGCGGCGTCGGTCTTCAATCGTATATCGATGCGGTCCGCCAGGCCGAACTGGCCGGTGAATTCCTGGAAGGTGGCAATGTCGCACAGGGCGATGCGACCGCCCTCCACCATCGCCAGCCCGTCGGGATCCAGCAGGGCCAGGACCTTGAAATCGGATGTCTGTCGGGAGTGGACCAGCTTGATCGATTGGCCCTCCCGCCAGCCGAACTGTTGGCCCAGCCTCGCCCCGATCAGCAAGGAAAAAGGCTGGGTCATCATCGACGCCCAATCAGCCGCCTTGCCTTCACCCGGGGACCGAACGGTCCAACTTCGCAGATCGCGATCCAGGATGGGATCGAAACCGATCAACAGGAAGGGGGTTTCATGGTCGGCTGGTCTGACATAGGCAGACAGAACCGGCGACGCCGTGAGGACAGACGGATTCTGCATCAGCGACGACACCAGCGTGTCGGGGACCCGGCCGCCTGGGCGGAACAGGGTCAGGTCGCTGCTGCCGGCGATCAGGTCCATGCTTCGCGAATAGGACTCCATGGTGGCCTGCACGGCCAGCCGGACACTGGTAAAGACCGCCGCACCTAAGGCAATTCCCAGCAGCACCGCCAGGGACCGACCCATGTGGCTGCGCAGGTGGCGCAGGCTGAACCAGCCAAACAGGCGCAGGCCGCCCGACATCGTCGCCATGGCGCCGTTCATGGGGCCACGCGGCCGTCTTGCAGCCTGAGCACCATGGTGGCGTATCCATCGGCCAGGTCGCTGTGGGTGGCAATCACCACGGTCCGGTCGAACTGGCGATTCAGATCGGAAAGCAGGGCCATGACCTTGCGGGCATTGCGTGAGTCCAGGTTGCCGGTGGGCTCGTCGGCCAGAACGATGGCCGGATCATTGATCAGCGCCCGGGCGATGGCGGTACGCTGCATTTCTCCGCCGGAGAGCTGACGCGGCTGGTGGTTGAGGCGGTCGCCCAGGCCGAGCCAGTCGAGCAGTTCCCCTGCCCTGGAGCGAACTGCACGGAAGGCGCGGCCGGCCAGGAGTGCAGGCAGACAGACGTTTTCCAGCACGCTCAACGTCGGCAGCAGATTGAAAGCCTGAAAGATCATGCCGACGGTATTGCGTCGAAAGTCGGTCAGTTCGGCTTCCCTGCAGTGATTCAGGTCGTGGCCGGCCACGGTCAGCTCCCCGGAGGAGAGCCGATCCAGCCCTGCCAGCAAAGACAACAGGGTGCTTTTGCCCGAACCGCTGTCGCCCTTGAGCACCACCAACTGGCCGCGGGTAACGGAGAGATCGATCCCGTCGATACCGGTCACCCGCACCGAACCGACCGTGTATATGCGGGTCAGGCGGTGGGCATGGATGGACAGGGGCCCTGCATCAGGTGTTACTATTGCTGCCGGCGGCGCGTTCATGGCGACTGAACTCCTCGTTTCAATTGACAACCCATATGCAAATGGAATGGATGGGCAGCTGCTGTTTGCGTGGGTCGGCTTAACCGGGCATACCCATTTAACGATGATCATCGTAATGGAGAAGTCAATTGTCAGCCGGCAACGTCAAGGGTCAAAGGAGAGCATCGCCCAGATGGGCGAGCACGGCGTCGGCCGCCAGCCGTCCGGAGACCAGCGCCCATTGAATGCCCGGCAGGCTGCCGTGTTCCCCGCAGACGAAGACCCCCGGCCGGACCCGGGGGTCCGGGCAGGTCGGATTTGGTGTGGGCGGCGACTGGTCGGGCAGGGCATGGGTGATTCGATAGGTTTGCAAGTGATCCCAGTTGCCGGCTTGCGGGCCGAACCAGTCGACCAGCTGCGCCCTCACCCGGTCGGTCAAAGCGGCGTCATCGCCATCCGGGTTGCCGAGGACGACCACGGAGGCCAGGGATTTTCCGGCGGGTGCATATTCGGAAGAGACCCGGCTGGGAAAGGCGATGTTGTTGATCGGCCCCCTGCCCTCACCATTGAGCATGAGAAAGGATGGATGCCAGTCCGCCTGGTCGCACGAGAAATAGAGGCAGGTCTCGGCAACCGACCTGCCGGGGTGGGGCAAACCGAGCAGCTTTTCGGCCTCTGGGGCCTCGGTGGCCACGACCACCGCCCGGGCCGGCATGACCGTCCCGTCATCCAGGGTGACATCATCCCTGCGCACCTGGCGCACGCGCACACCGGTTCGCAGGCAGGCCACAGGCAGTTCTACAGCCAATTGAAGCGGAATCTGCTGCATGCCCCCGGCAGGCAACGCCGCCTCTCCGCGGGCAAACATACGCAGAACGTACTGCAGCACCCGGCTGGAGGCCTGAATTTGAGGGTCGAGGCAGACGCCGCCGAAAAAAGGTGTGAAAAAGCGCCTGATCATGGGCTCGGAGAAGCCTTCGGCGCGCAGGAACTGCATGGCCGTCGATTCCGGTCGCCGGAAAAGGGCGTCGAGCGGCCCACGGGTGACCCGACGGGCCAGGCGCAGCAGCCGCAGGCGGTCGGCCAAGCTGCCGATGGGCGCTGCGAGGGTATCGAGCAGTGCCCCGGGCCTTCGCAGGGGGTCGGCCAGCGAATAAAAGCGTCCCCGGATATGAACCATGGCACCGGGGGCGAAATGCCGCAGGTCAAGGCGTTGGTAATCAAGCACGCGGCGCGCCTCCGGGTAGGCGGTCTGCAGCACCTGAAAACCCCGATCCAGCAGGTAGCCGTCTTTGCGGTCCGTCTTGATGCGACCACCGGCCCTGCCGGTGGCCTCCAGCACCTGCACCGTCACCCCCCGGCCGTTCAGGCGGCGGGCACATGCCAGCCCGGCAATGCCGCCGCCAACGATGATGACTGGGTCTTGCGTGTGTGCCATGGCAGGTTCCGAATGGGGCTTGTTTTTCACGATTGTACCAATTATAGTATGGATCATGCGTGGACGCAAATGAGATGCATCACCGATGCCCGGCGAAGGATCAAGGCAACACACGGCCATCCGCCATGGGGGCATCGCTGAAACCGGCGGCATCGGTGCCTGAAGAATACCATCCACAGCAGATTGCCCCTGCGCAGCGGCGAAACCGCATGAAGACGATACGACTGCATCATTGGCCTTATGCCATATTTCGTTCCAGCCGGAGACCGCCGGGTCTCTACGCGCGGCAAAAGTGGCTGCAGGAGGCGTCCAGCCCGCGCTGGAAGGCCGACTTCGATGCCACGGTGTCTGGTTTGTTCCGGGGGCAATCCGACGACGGCCTGTGGTCCGGCTCGCCGATCGAAACCATTCAGCGCCTGTTTGGCCTGCATCTGACGGTACGCACGTCCAACCCGGCCATCGACAAGAGCCTGGATGCGCTGCTGACCATCGAGCCGGCTGTCAGGTGGGCAGAAGAAACCACACCGGTTTCCGAAGCGCGGCTTTGCGGCCTGCCTTTCGCCCCGGCCGACCGGCAGTTTGTCATCCTGCCGGCCGCCTTGTTTCTGGCGACAATTTTCGGCCGGGCATCTAATCCGACCGTCCTCGGACGCTATGATCGGATCGCCGCTGATTTAACCGCTGCGCCCCTCGCCCAACGGGACCCGGCTGCCTTGCACAATATCTTGCGGGCCTTCGTGGTTCACCCTGGCTATGCCACGCACGCGGCGACCGGCTTGCTAGCAGCCTGGCTGGCCAACCGCCAGACCCCCCAGGGCGATTGGGGGCCGGGTATTCCGTTCTATCAGGCCCTGAATGCGCTGGCACATCTTGACCATCCCGATGCTGACCGGCAACTCGAACGGGCATTTGTTCGCTTGACGCAGCGCCAGCATCCGGACGGTGCCTGGGGCGAGACGGACAGGCAGTGGTGTACGTTCTTGACTGTCCATGCCCTGCGAAACAAGGGTTTGATCTGATCTTAACCAGAACATATCTCAAAAATAGTCCAAGTGCTCATAGCGGCGTTATGAAAGGACTCAAGATGCTAACATACTACCTGTATGCTGCTCTTTTTCGCCGTTGCATGCCTTGCCTTGAACCCTGATCCTTCAATATCAAGATACGTTCCAGTTAGCGCGATGTGTGGGATGGAATTTTTGGACAGTCAGGCAACAAACGCTTGAAGCCATTGCTTGGTAATCCGTTAATGATGGTTTTAACCTGTAATCATACGGCCAACTGGCTAACATTGTGCACGGCGCCACGCTTCTTATTATTATGAGTGATGTACAAAACGTTTTAAACGCGTCATCTTCGCAGAACGAATGGACGATCAGAGTGACCTCAAACCATTCGTCTGGTTTGAGCGCGGGCGACCGAAAAACATTTCTGCAGATGGCGCGTTGACGAGATTAGTAATCTTGCTTATCTTTTGGCCACCAACCAACTGGACAGTGATTTCGGACATTCTTCAAAATCTTATAGATCGGTTTCTAAATCTGATTCTGACATGATCGCGCTTTATTTAATGGATCGAACTGTTCAATTGTGAAATCATATGAGTCGTTAACTGCAGAAACAATACAAACGAAATGGGAGGTATTACATGGAAGTTAAAGATTTTTGTTCGGCAATGGAAGCAGAGATGACTTCTTGGAAAGCAAAAATGTACGATGCTATGCGCAAAATCGACAAACTCGGTACGGCCGAAAAAGAGAAAATGCTCATGAACATTCAAGATCTCAACATGCTCATGGACGATATGGGCAATCGGGTGGAACAGCTGCGCACGGAGTGCCCATCGGATTGGAGTCCTATCAAAAAAGAGGTGGAGCAAGGCAGCGTCGACATGCGCGGCAAGTATGAAGAGACCATGGAGTACATCGGCAAGGCCTCTCCGGTTTCGATTGCCGGGTGATTGCACGTTTCACGGTTTATGGCCTGGTCGCATGCGTATGGGCAGTCAGGCCATGAACCGGTAAACGCCTCTCGCGTCGATTGTTTGTGGCTCCATGGATGAAAGTAACGCCGCATCCGCATCAACCAACCATTATCCGATCCATTGCCCTCTTGTCAGCCCCCTTGTCGAGGACCATGCCTACAAGGCTGAATGAACCGAAACGTATCAACAAGGTGCGAGCAGGTTCAGGTAAAATGACGTTCTTCTGCGCACTCGCCACGCGGCGACTGCCGGGGAGCCTCCATACGGAAAGGGAGAGCACCGCCAATGGACGCTAAAGCAAATAACGATGCTGCTGTTGATAGCCGGCCCATCCTGGTAACGGGTGCCACCGGCTACGTGGGCGGCCGCCTGGTGCCGCTGCTTCTCGCCAAGGGCTACCGGGTCAGGGCCTGCGCGCGCAACCCGCGGCGATTGGAAAACCGGCCCTGGTACGGTCACGCCAACGTGGAGATCGTGGCCATGGATGCCCTTGATCTGGCCTCCGTCGAACAGGCGGTGAACGGTTGCCAGGTCGTCTACTACCTGATCCACTCCATGATCGCCGGCAAGCACGGGTTCGCCGACGCCGACCGCACGGCGGCGCTGAACATGGCCACGGTCGCATCGTCACGTAAGGTTCGGCGGATCATCTACCTGGGTGGATTGGGTGATACGGACCACCCGGACCTGAGCAAGCACCTGCGCTCGCGCCACGAGGTGGAGGCGATCTTCCGGGAGGGCGCCGTGCCGGTCACCTGCCTGCGGGCGGCCATGATTCTGGGGTCTGGCAGCGCTTCGTTTGAGATGCTCAGGTACCTGGTGGACCGTCTGCCGGTCATGGTCACCCCCCGATGGGTCAGCACGCCCTGCCAGCCCATCGCCATCACGGATGTCCTGGGCTACCTTCACGGCTGCCTGGAATCACCCGGGACCATCGGTGAGACCTTCGACATTGGCGGACCGGAGGTGCTCAGTTATCGCGACCTCATTCATACCTACGCCGACATTGCCGGACTGATGCCGCGGATCATTTTCCCTGTACCGGTGCTGACCCCCAGACTGAGCTCTCTCTGGATCCATTTGGTCACCCCGGTGCCGTCGGTCATCGCCCGCCCCTTGGCCGAGGGCTTAAGCATTCCGGTCGTCTGCCGCGACAACCGCATCCATGAAATGGTCCCGCTGACGCTGCAGCGCGCTGAAGAGACCATGCGCATTGCCCTGGACAGGCAGCCGCAGGCGGAGCAGGATGCCTGCGACCTGTCACCCGACACCCGATGGCCGCCGGAATGGGCCGCCTGCGGTGATGCCGATTATGCCGGCGGAACGACCCTGACCATGGGTTTTCGCATCCGGCTGGCAGCGGATATCGAGACGGTCTGGCAGACCGTCGAGGCCATCGGCGGCAAGCAGGGTTACTACGGCAACCGCCTGCTGTGGTGGGCCAGGGGGGCGCTGGACACATTCATCGGCGGTCCCGGTTTGAAAAAAACTCGCCGTCACGCCAGGCGTCTGGATGCCGATGAGCACTTTCACTTCTGGCGCGTGTCCCAGGTCCATCGCCCCCGCCGACTCGTGCTCGAATCGCGCATGAAAGCGCCCGGTGGCGCGCTGATGCTGTTCCAGCTGACACCCCGCACGGACCACACCGAACTGGTGCTCCAATCGGTATTCCTATCCCGGGGGCTGTTCGGGTTGGGCTACTGGTATGGGCTCTACCCGGCTCATCAATGGGTGTTTCGCAATATGCTCAAGGGTATCGCCCGCCAAAGTGGGGCCCGCATCTTGCTTGGCCCGGAGATGATCCCGGTGGGAAAATGATCCGATCGTTGCAGCCATCTCATGGCGCACGGCTGAACATAAAAGGATAGGGCGACATGCAACTTAATTTTTTAGAGCGCCTCTTCATCCTCAGCCCCCTTCGCAGGTTTCTGCAGGACCATTTTGAAACGCGGCGATTGTTTGAAATGGGTGGTTCCGCAAAGGGGGCACGGGTATTGGAAGTCGGCTGCGGCCCGGGTTTTGCCATCGATCTTCTCTACAACCAATTCAACGTATCCAGCGTAGACGCGTTTGATGTGGATCCGAAGATGGTTTCTCGGGTTCAACAGCGGCAAAACGAGAAAAACCGGAAGCCATTGCTCTGGGTTGGAAATGTAAGGCATATTCCGGTGATCAATTATCGATATGACGCCGTATTTAATTTTGGTGCAATCCACCACGTTGTTGATTGGCGGGCAGCGCTTGGCGAGATTCATCGGGTAATGAAGCCCGGGGGGCAATTCTATTGCGAAGAAATCCTCAGTCGATACATCACCCATCCGCTCATCGGCAGACTCATGGATCATCCACAAAAAGACCGCTTCGACGAACCGCAATTTATCGATGCACTGCAGAATACCGGTTTTAGAATCGAATCATCCCGCCAATTGGCGGACCTCTATCTGTGGGTGGTGGCCACCAAGGCCTGATAGCATGTTTAACTATAATTGTGCTTGGACTTACCGTCCCGGTTAGTTCATGCAGGCATCGATGGGCCGCGGGCGGCGATCGTCTTTGGCCATCAATTCATATTTGGCCGAGATCAATCCGAAATCCTTTTTCATGGAAAGTTCACGCAGATACAGGTCGGGAAGGTACCAGCGTTGGGCGAATTTGCCCACGGACCTGAAGATTTCACAATTTCTCGCCACCATCAGGTCAAAGGCCCTGCGTTTCATGCCCAACACACCCGAGGCCATGTCGAAGGGTGTAAAGCCATAATACGGGTTTTTATAGTCAACCCGCGTGTGAGACGGTCGCAGGATGCGCTTTTCGAAAGCGATACCCTCCTTATCGGAGAGCAGTTGGGCGGTTCGGGCCACCAGGACATCGATCAGCCGGTGGACCTGCGCCCATTGCCGCGACTGCGGCAGACTGGCCAGAGGTATAGCCGGCGACTGCCGGATGAACCGATCGCAGTCCTGCAGAATCTTCCGGGCTCTCCAATTGGCGATTCGTTTGGCCCTCCCGTTTTCATATGTCCAAGGGCTTCGCCCCAGATAGTATTTGGCCCCTCTTCGAGTGGTTCTGCATAAAAAAAGCAGTTCGTCCCTGATGTCGGAATAAAGCGTGTACCCGCGTTTTCCACCGATAACAGACTCCTTTATCTTCTCCGTATCTTGTTTTCCATCTTCCCGGAGTTCCTCTTCCGTTTTGTTTTTTAACGCCTCGATTCGATCAGCGGTGCTCCGGGAAACACGCTTGAGGATTCCGGTTTCGTATTTGACGACGGACTGATTCAACACTGATGTGGGGTGAACGCCCAATTTTTCCCACAGATACACCAGTGTCGGCCGTATGCGGGTGTACGGGACCCAATCACTGTGCGGCAGCGCGTCGAATTCGTCCAGCCATTGATTTAACAGCTGCGTGTCGACACCCGCATCGGTAAATTTCTGCCTCATGATGTAGGCTATTCTTGCATCGACGGTATTGACCTTTCCATTGAAAATCCGGTGATCGGTTTTTTGATGGGATTCCAGTCCAAACAGTTCACGGTAAAGGTCGGCCCTGGTGAGTCCGTCATTGAGAAAAAGCCACAATTCAGCCATTGCCCTGAATCCCGCACCATCCACCTTCAGCGCCGCCTGCTGGGGTGCAGGTCGGCCGTAAAGCAACATGTAATGCCGATGGCTCACCGACATCACCCGCCGGTGAACGATGTTATAGATCAGCAAATAGGGCAATCCCGTCCGCCTGGCCAGCACTGCGGCCGAAAATGTGCCATGAGTCTCGAAAAGGCATTCAAGATCCCGATCCGTTAACCCGATACGAGGTTTTTTGGCGCTTAGCCGGTTGCGACGATCGTTCATTTTCACCACACATATTTTTTCGGTAAGGTGATTAAGCCACATCATTGTTCAGGTTAAACTTAGACGAATATTAAACACAATATTGACATTTGCAATACGGTTTTGCTTGTCGGTGTGAAAAATCGTTACGCCTGCACCACTTGTTTGATTTTGCCGCATACGGGATTGAAACCGCACCTGGTGAATAAGACGAACCGGTTGCCGGTTGTCTTTAATGGACTTTTGTGGAGACGAGATGTCCGCATCGATCGATGGCCGATTGTCCAACAAACTGAGTCCTTAAACTAGACAAACCATTGACACACGGGCCTGCTGACCTATCTTAAAAAGGTGCCATGATGGGCATGGCATAAATCATGGCGCCATCTGCGGATGTTTAGTCACCGCCGATGAGCGTCCCATTTAACCCGAACAGGCAAGGAGGGTATATGCCTAGTTTCGTAATCGCTGAAAAATGCGATGGTTGCAAAGGCGGGGACAAAACTGCATGTATGTACATTTGCCCCAACGATCTGATGGTTCTGGATCCAAACCAAATGAAGGCGTACAACCAGGAGCCGGACCAATGTTGGGAATGTTTTTCGTGCGTTAAGATCTGCCCGACGCAAGCGATCGAGGTGAGAGGCTATGCCGACTTTGTGCCCCTGGGCAGCAGCATCATGCCCATGATGGGGACCGAAGACGTCATGTGGACCTGCAAGTTTCGAAACGGAACGATCAAACGTTTCAAGTTCCCCATTCGAACCACGCCCGAAGGCATGGCGAATGCCTACACCGACCTGAAGGGAAAAGACCTTGAGAGCGGCCTGTTGTCCACTCAAGAAGCCGATGGATACGAAATTCCACGGCCGAAGACGGATGGATAACTGCCGACACCAAGTGGCCTTAAGGTTTTGCCTGGATCGCGCACGGGGGGCTCCGGTTCCCCGTGCCCCATTTTTTAGATGGTCCTGTTCGCTGGCTCTTGCTCCTTGACAGGCATGCATGAGTCAAATAGATTGTTCTCAAATGTTTGACAATACATTGACGAAAATTCGTCACCGGCCGTTCTTGTTTTCACCCGGGATGACGGATGGGAAGGAAAGCTTTTATGGATGAAGCAACATTTTTGAATGTGCTCAAGATGACGGTTGAAAACCATGGCTGTACCATCGTAGATTTTGATCTTGAAAATCACATCGTCAACTTGGATGGGCCAGATGAAGCCGTGAATGCATGTGCGCTGGCCATTGCCAAGCTTGTCGACGAATGAAGGCGGGCCAGCCAACGTTGATAAACGCTCCGCTGCTTGCGGCTGGGTTGGCAGGCAGAACCCAGCAATCGGCAAGATGTCTTTTCGTGCGTGATGGAACGTCGACGACCAACGGGGCGCTCAACGCTCAAATGATCGTTTGCGTGACGCCGCATTTTTCTTGAACGGAGTAGCCACGATGCTCGGACCGGTTGGTTTTCCGATTGGCTTTGTCAGTTTACACACCGGTCTTTCCACCCATGTGATTCGGGCATGGGAACGCCGATACCATGCGGTTTCGCCGCAACGGTCGGCCAACGGACGCCGATTGTTCAGCCAGTCGGACATCGACCGCCTCGTCCTGCTCAGACGGTCGACCCAAAATGGCCACAGCATATCCCACATTGCCGGTCTCGATCGGGCCCAATTGGTCGAGCTGGCAAAACCCACCGCCCCACCTGACGATCCAACTCACGCCGATTCAAAAATGCCCCTCGGCATCGCCCCCACGGAGATAATCAGCCACAGTTTAAAAGCTGTTGCCATGCTTGACGGCAACGCGTTGCAACGCATACTGCGACAGGCAGCCGCAACCTTCAGCCGTCAAGCCTTGCTTGACAAGATATTCTGTCCACTCATGGAACAGGTCGGCCACAGGTGGTCGGATGGATCATTGCGGATTGTGCATGGACAACTGGCCTCAGTCGTCATTCATGCACAACTCATCCGCTTGCTGAGTCATCCTACCGGCGACGCCGCTGAAAAGCCATGCTTGCTGATCGCCACACCGGCCGGCCAGTGTTGTTACCTCGGCGCTCTGGCCGTGGCCATTACGGTACAGGATCACGGATGGGAACCGGTCTTTTTAGGTTTTAATCTGCCGGCTGAAGAGATCGCCGCTGCCTGTTCCTTGCTTGGCCCGCAAATGATTGCCCTGAGCATCACCTGTCGCGTCGGGGATGCCTTCATGCATGACGAACTCATCCGCCTGTCTGATTTGCTGAAGAATGGGTGCCCGCTGGTGGTCGGCGGACGAGCCAGCTATAATTATCGACGGAGTATCGAAGCGGCCGGCGGTGAGAATTGCTCAACAGCTGCGGAGTTGGTCACTCGACTTGAGTAGAACCTATTTTAAAATCAGGAAGCACCCCCCATTTTGGAAGTTATAAAGCGCAGCTGATTAAATGGCGGGCTGGTTTTTTATTCTTCAAACAGAATGCGGTGATCCACAAGATTCATGCGCTTGATCTTTCCCTTAACTACGATCTGGTCGCCGAATATCCCCACCAGGCGGAAGGTGCCGTCGGCTTCGGGCTCCACCAGGTCGACGGATTCCATGAGCAGGGTTTCCTCATCGTCTTTGACCATATAGGCATTGGCTTCACACATGATCGCGTACCTCCGTTTAAAATACCGTCGCTTTCCGACCCCTGAAAATGAAATAGGCCGCGAGACGAGGTCAGATAAATGTTTTCTGCCGATGCCTTCGTGGCCTGGTAACGAGTTCTATTTTTGGTTTACCGCAACGCCTTCATGGCGTCTTTTTTTAGTTGCTGTAAACTTATCCCATACTTGCCGACCGAGTCAAGGCGATTTTATCGAAGACATTTACCGCTGCAGTTCGGTTTCGATGGCGTCCTCCACCCGCATTTGCTGGGTATGCCAGACGTTGTTCTCATTCATGAAGGATTCCATGTTGCGGTTTCCCAGGTGGGCCACCATTTCAATGTCCTCCTGGGCTTTTTCCGTGTTGGCCATCTTCGCGTGAAGGGCTGCACGACTGTAATAGGCGGCACCGTAGTCCGGATTCAAAGCGATGGCCCGGTCAAAATCGGCCAGGGCGGTGTGATCATCACCTCGTTTCTCGCTGACCAGCCCACGCATGTGATAGCCACGGGCATAGTCCGGGTCAATCTTAATTGTACGGTCAAAATCATCCCGCGCCTGGTCGAGCATATCCAGCTTTAGATATGCCGCCCCGCGGCTGACGGCTGCCAGCGTATGGTTGGGATCGGCGTCTATGGCGCGGGTCAACAACTCTATACTTTCGTTGAACCGGGTTTTTGCGAATTCGTGCATACCTTCTGTGAAAAATTTTTGGGCACTGTCGTTACTGTTGTTTTCGGCCATTGGAACATCCTCCTATATATCGACATCACCTGTGGTGATGGGTTGGGTATCAGTGGTTTCAGTACAGGCGGTGCGTGGGGTAGAACCACAGATAGCTGGCACCACCACTTTCAACACTTTTGCTGCAGTCCCACAATCACATGTTACAGGAAGAAAAATAAGGCCGTGCAGGAAAATTTCAACAGTAGCCGGGTGGGTTCAATGGTAGACGATTGATGGGGAAAAGAGAGGGAGGGAAGAGATCCCCCGTTGACTGACGCTGTCTCCGGGGAATCGTCAGGTAGCATTGGCGGCGTCTAAGATTAGAACGGCCAGAATCCGCTGTCGTTCCAGATCCGCTCTTTTAACTCAGCATCGATGGCGGCGAGAAATTCCAGATGTTCCTTCTCCCAATCCGCCAGCCACCGGTACAATTTCTGTTCTTCGGGGTCCTGGGCTTCTTTTCCACGACCCGCGTACAGGGCGATGGCGCGCTCTTCCATGAGCATGGCCGCCGATATGGCCGCGGCTTCGAAATCTGCGGCGGCAATTCGCGCTTTGACTTCCGGCGTCAACACCTTGTTAGAGATGGTACCCGTTTCCGATGTATCCGGTGCCTTAAATTTACCGGTTTCCTTGAACGCCTTGAACTGATCGGAAAGGATTTTGACGTGCTGGACCTCCTCGGCGGCCATGGTTTCAAAAAAAGCCTTCACGTCATCGTTGGTGGATTGGTTGGCAGCTGTCCGATAAAACGCTTTTCCCCGCGTTTCCAGCAGGATCGCATTTTTAAGAATATCCAGTGAACTGTTGTCCGTCATCGGTTCCTCCTTGTTGGGTTAAATGATACGGCGACCCGTCGTTTGGCGGGCAAGATTATCAATCTGCCTTGATTTTTTAGGACTTCCAAAATCATATTGACACTTTTTCGGAGACCCGTGTACACTCCAGCGAAAATCGGGCGCCACATGGGCTGGACCTTCAGCGACGGCAATGATGGCCAAACCCGTATTTCCACTATAGCGAAAATAAGTAAGACCATGCCGAAAAGCAAGCGCCTGAGCGCCAACATGGAAGATTATCTGGAGACCATATACCATATTGTCTCCGAAAAAAAGGCCGCCCGCGCAAAGGACATTGCCGTTCGCATGGCGGTCAACAGCGCATCGGTCACCGGGGCACTGCGGCTGTTGGCCGACAAGGGCCACATCAACTATGCCCCTTATGACGTGATCACCCTGACCCCCGATGGAGAGACACTGGCCAGGGACATTGTGCGCCGCCACGAAATCCTCAAGGATTTTTTCACCAAAGTGCTGGATGTGGAGGAGCAGGAGGCGGAAGAGACCGCCTGCAAGATGGAGCATGCCGTTTCGCCGACCATCATCGACCGGTTGGTGCGCTTCGTGGAGTTCATCCAGATATGCCCACGGGGGGGGGAGGAGTGGATCGGGGGGTTTCGCCAGTTCTGCGAGAAGGACAATGCCCTGTCCGGGTGTGAGAACGCCATCACCCGATGCCTGGACGATCTCAAAAAACGTCAACGGCAGTTCCAACAGGCCAGGCGGGAGACGATCACCCTGGAAAGCCTCGAGTCGGGGCAGGTCGCCCGACTGATCCGCGTCAAAGGCAAAGGCACCATCGTGGACAAGCTAAAGGAACTGGACATCACCCCTGGCAGTGTCATTGAGCTGGAGGAGGTGGAGGCCGCCGATGACAGGATCAACATCAAGGTGCGTGGCTACCACCTGTCCCTTCGCAAGGACGACTTCGCCAAGATCGAACTGGAAGTGATCCTGCCGGCTTAACATGAAATGGCACGAAGCCTCACCAATAGGCGTTAAGATAATGTTTTTGGCAAGGCCAGAGGGAGGAAGCCGTATTTGGTATACTGCGAAGACCGATAACGCAGCCCAAAAGCATTATCCTAAAGCCTATTACCACTCGCTGTGCAATTGCCGCTCTACATCCGGCCATCGGACCTTGAGATTGGAAACGGCATCCATGGCAATTTCCAGATGGATGTTCATGTGATTCTTGTATATTTCCTCGTGCAGTTTCTTATCTTTGATGCCGCGCCGCTGCAAGGGCATGTCTGAAACCAGCATGATCGAACCGATGGGCACTTCATAGCGGTAAGCCACGGAGAAGAGCGTCGCCAGTTCCATCTCGATCGCCAGGATTCGCTGACAACGCAGGTGGTCCACAAACGCTTCATCGAACTCCCACAATCGGCGGTCCGTGGTGTAGACGATACCGCAGCGGGGGACAATGTTGCGCGCCTTGACGGCACCGATGCACAACAGGTTCACGGACATGGCCGGCAGGGCCGGGAATTCCGTGGGCAGGTAATGGCGGCTGGTTCCCTCCCCCCGGATCGCGGCCGTCGGCACCACGAAATCGCCCACTTCCAGGATGTCGTCGATACCGCCGCACATCCCGAGCATGACCACCGACTTCAGATTGTCCAGATAGGCCAGGCCGTTGATTACCAGGGCCGCCTGAGGTGAGCCGATGCCGAAATCGATCATTGTGCAGTCCAACGCCGGTACGTTGACGATGCGAAAATTGCCCTCTTGGATGTCGCACCCGGTTTGCTCGGAAAAGGCTTTGATGTACTGGCGAAAATTGGTGATCAGCACGTAGCTGCAAAAATCCTCCAACTTGCAGTTGGTGTAGCGCTCCAGTGTCTGCCTGATGTATTCGTGCTCCTTAAGCCCCATCGCTCCTCCCATCATGTTGGAATAAAAGCAATAAATAGAAGACCAATAGACCCGTTCGGCAATCAATTGTCAAGGATTTGTCGCAGAATGGCCGGTCGACCGACTGTTGCCTGAGGGGTCATCGGTTACCGTCAGCGATCACGGCAAGGATTGACAATCATGCCACTTCAAGACTATTGCTCTTCAGCCGGTACCGACGTCGTATTGACCCAAAAAGGCCTGAGGCGAAACCGAACCCGACCCGAATTGAACCATGGATGGTGAAGATATCCCCCCCGCGATGGGATTGACCGTGATCAGATGGCCACTTTGATCCGGGACATCATGTACGTTAACCATTTTCCGCTGCTGGCTTAAAAACAATCATGCCTGCCACAGGCCTACTGACATTCATCGTCCTGTTTGCCGCAGCCTATGCGGCGGGATCGGTAAATTTTTCCATCCTGGCATTTCGATTCGCCGGTCGCGACGACCCGCGTCGTCACGGCAGCGGCAACCCCGGTGCCACCAATGTCTTTCGGCAGGCAGGCCTCGGCTGGGCCGCGGCGGTCCTGCTGCTGGACATGGGTCGGGCGGTCGGTGTGGCCCTGGTGGCCCAATCGCTGTTGCCCTTCTGGCAGGTGCCCTGGGTGGGACTCGGGCTGATTTTAGGCAATCGCTTTCCCTGCTTTCACGGCTTCAAGGGAGGCAAGGGGGTGGCCAACTACCTGGGTTTCACCCTGGCCATCGCACCGGTGTGGGCCGCTGTCGGTACCCTGGCTTGGGGGGCGGCCCACCTGATCTGGCGAGCGCCGTTTCTGTCATCTTTTGCCATGGTGATTACGCTGGCCGCTGGAACGACGATCACTTTGGGAACCGATTGGCGGGCCGGCGTCGGCGCCGTGGTGACCGCCTTGTTCATCGTGGCCTGCCACCATCGCAACATCCGCGAACGATGGGGCGGTCAGAAGTAACCGGCAGCGCGCCATGAGCCGGATCATGCGCCGGTATCGTGCATCCGGGTCCCGTATCTGCCGGCGATCGTCAACAGAGACCCGATGGAACCACCGATAGTGATCCACCGTCTGTTTTCAGGAACTCGTTTCTTGCCCAAAAGGCGATCCGCATGCGACTGAATGCGTCCATCAACATGTTTGCGCTGGCAGCGGTTCTCCTGGTCGGTGCGATCCTTTTCCTGGTCGCATTCAACCGCATCGCCATCGATACGGACATGGCAGGCCCACTGTCCGCGGACAACCCGGTGATTACCGACGGCGTGTGCATCACCGAAACCAGCCCCGTCACCAATCAAATCACCATCGACCTCGGTTCCATCAAGGGGGATGCGGCAGGACTGGTCGCCGCCGCAGAAATGGTCGAAAACCGGATGGAGCAAAGCAACCTGTTCGCACACGGGCAACATCCGTCTCTGCAGCAGGGCCTTACCGATCTGGCGGATCGGGTCCGTCATCATCTGCCTGTCTTGTTTACCGCAGGGAAGTTGGCGCAGCAGGTCGCCCCGTTGTTGACCGACGAGGCAATTCGGCGAGCCCTGACGAGGGGCGGGGCTGACCGAACCCGGACGGCCGGCATCGAGCCGGCATCGGCCTTGGCCACCGACCCGCTGGGTCTGCACCAGATCATCCTCGCCCGGCTGGCCGCCATGCGTCCCACACCCGGGACGACCATTCACCGCGGCCGTTTTCTCTCCGCCGACCGCCGTCATCTGCTGATCCTGGCCACCCCGACCGGTTCCGGCACGGACACGACCGTGGCGCGCACCCTGACCGGGTTCTTCCACGATCTGGACGAGGACCTGAGACAAAACATTGGCAGCGGTATCACCTTGACCACCGCAGGGGCCTTTCGGACCACCCTGGACAACCAAACCATCGCTAAACGCGACGCACATCGGGCCATATGGTGGACCACGGTAGGCATCGGTGTGCTGCTGCTGGCCGCCTTTTCCAATCCTCTGGCGGGACTGTTGGCCCTGCTGCCGGCACTGGTCGGGACAGTCATGGCCGTTTTCGTCTTCTCATTGAGCCACGACAGCATGTCCATGATGGTACTGGGCTTGGGGAGCGTGATGGTTTCCATCACCATACACCACGGCATCGCCTACATGCTCTTTGTCGACAATGGCGGTAAAAAGGCCACAAAGCGTGCCTCCCGTGAAATCCGGGCCATCGGGCTGCCGGCCGTGCTCACCGCCATCGGTGCCTTCGGCGTCATGGCCGCCAGCGGCGTTGCTGTTTTCGAACAACTGGGATGGGTTACTGCCATGGGAATCGGCATTTCCTGCCTGTTCGTCCACACCATCTTCCCCCGGATCCTCACCGCCGACCAGCAACGTACGACGCCTACCCAACGCCGTTTTCCACGGGTCCTGGGACGTTTCTTTTCAGCCGGCTGGCCGGGACTGGCGTTGGCCCTGTTGACCGCAGTGGTGCTGGCCCTTTTCATCCGGCCCCACATTGCCACCGACCTGAAAGCCATGAGCAGCGTCAGCCGGGAAACGCGTGCGGCCGATGAATTGATCACCCGCGTGTGGGGTGATATTTCTTCCAGCGTCTACCTGGTGACCGAGGCAAACGACCTGTCCGCCCTTCAGGCCAAAAACGACCAGTTGCTGGAGCGACTCGAAACCGAAGCCCACGCCGGCAGCATCGAAAAGCCGTTGACACCCTCCCTGTTCTGGCCCGGACGCAGGCGTATCGCAGAAAATGTGGCCGCCTGGAACCAATTCTGGACCGCAGAACGGTTCCGGATGGTCAGCGCGGCGGTAAATCGGGAAGGCGCGGCCCTGGGATTTGCCGACGGTGCATTTGACCCGTTTTTGACCATGATCACCACCGCCTCCCCCCACCCGACCACCATCTCGCCGAGCGTACAGACACTGCTGGGTATCCATAGAGACGGAAACGACGGCCGATGGCGCCAGGTGACCCGCATCACCCCCCGTGAGCACTTTGACAGCCAGCGATTTTACGACCGGCTATCCGACATATCGGCTGTATTCGATCCGGCACGCCTCTCCCAATGCATTGAAAAACGGCTGCGCGATAGGCTTATCGAGATGCTGCTGATCATCGGGACAGGCCTGATCTTTCTGCTGACGCTCTATTTGGCCGATATCGGCCTGCTGTTCATAGCCATGCTGCCTCCGGCCTTCGCCTTTATTTGTGCATTGGGCACCCTGGGCATGTTGGGCCGCCCCCTGAACCTCACTGCACTGATGCTGCTGTCGGTAATCATATTGGGCGCGGGCGTAAACAACCCCCTGCTCATGGTCCGGGGATACCAGCGCTACCAGCGATTCGACCATCCCTATTTCTCGGTGGTTCGAACGGCACTGTTCATGGCCGCCGGTTGCACCCTGGTGGGTGTTGCCGCACTGTGGGGCGCCGATCACGACCTGTTGAATAGCGCCGGACAGATATCCTTTTTCGGCATCGGTTATTGCTTGGTCGGCACGCTGCTCATCCTGCCCCCATTGTTGAAACGACGGTTCGAAAATCCGCCCCCAGACGCCGAAGGCATCGCCTGGCGCTACCGCAACATGGCGCCCTACCCGGGCCTGTTTGCCCGCTACATGCAGCAGGGGGACCCGCTTTTGAGTGAACTGGCGACACTGGTGCCGAAAAAAACCAACATGGCCAACATTTTGGATGTGGGCTGCGGGTACGGTGTGTCGGCCTGCTGGATGGCCGAGCATTATCCCAGCGCCACCATCCACGGCATCGATCCGCAGCCCGAGCGGGTGCGGGTGGCTGCCCTGGCGCTGGGCGATCGGGGGCGTATCGTCAGGGGATCCGCACCCGATTTGCCGACCATGGATGTGCTGCTGAATCTGGCGACCATGCTCGACCTGAGTCACTTCCTGCAGGACTGGGAGTTGGAAAAAACTCTGGAACGCATCCATGAGCGCCTGCTTCCCGGTGGTCGTCTGATCATGCGGTCGCTGCTGCCCCCGTCGACCAGCCCCCTCTTGGCCCGGCAGCTGACACATTTGGCGCTCAGAGCAAGCGGACGCCAGGCTTGCTACCGCAGCCAAACGGCAATCAGCGCCACCCTCGACAAATGCGGATTCGAAATACTCACCTGCCTGACTTCCGGAAACCGGACGGATTTGATTTGGCACGTAGCCAGGCCCAGGTAAATCGGCTAGGTTTTCCGTTTGGGGGATCATTGGAATCAACCGGTGATACGCCGGCAAGAAAGTCGGTCGAGTCAACGTCCTTTACGAAAAGCAAGCACCACGTTGGCCCCGAAGATCAGCAGGGCACCCATCCATCCAGCCGTTCCCAATGAAGGATCCGCCACCAACCATGGACCCAGTATGCCGGCCAACAATATCCGAGTTGAGGAGATAACGCCGCCCTCCACGGCCGTGACATAGCGAAACCCCAGGGTGATGAGAAACTGACCGGCAATGCCGGCCCCGCCGCACAGCGTCAGATAATACAGCTCACGGCCATTCGGCCAGAAGAAGTGTCGCCGGAAGAAAAGGAACATCAACACCGATCCCAGGCCGAACATGTAGAACAGAACGGTGTTGGCATCGTGGTGCTGCCGGCTGAGATTTAAATAGAAAATGGCAACGGCCGCACTGATCCCCGAACCCAATCCCCAGAGACTGTGGACGCCCAAGCCCATGCGGCCGGGCTGCAGAATCAGCCAGACCCCGGCAATGGCCACCACCACCATGGCCACGGCAACCGGATCCCGTTGACGGCGCAGCAGGATCCAGGACAGGATGGCCACGAAGATAGGATAGGTCATGTTCAAAATATTGGCTTCGGCCACCGATGTGTAGCGCACCGCCTGGTAAAAACAATACACGGCAATGCAGTTTCCCAGTGTGCGGCCGATGAGAAGATGGTAGCGCCGGGGGGCCGGTTTCTGCCGGCGTATACCCAGAACCACACAGACCACCGCAAATCCCAGCAAGAATCGGAAAAAAGCGAAATAGGCGGAATCGATGGCTACCACCTCACGGGACCAACGAATCACGACTGTGGAGAAGTAGAAACAGAAGGCTGAGGCAAAGACGGCGAGGCAGCCCAGCAGACCGAAGACTACCGATGGTTTGTCTGGCAACAGCGAATTTGGCCTATCGGTCATGAGCGGACCGTTCGAGGGCAGTCCAGCATCGGCGCCAGCCCACAGGCGCCGATGCTGGAACACTGCCGGTGATCGGGCAAAAGGATTTTTGTGCGATACAGCCGGGTTCAACAGTGGTCAACGGACGGGTAGGGCCGTGCATGCATGGATCTCCACAGGTAGATGCAATTCGATCACATCTCGACAATAGACATAAGCGAGAACCCGTTAGGTAGTGAAATAATCGGACGGTGTCAAGTGGACAACCGGTTAATCACCTTGACCCCACCGATAGCCTGTAATAACAGTGGGAAATCAATTGGTGTCTGTCGCTCTCAGCCGACCCTGGAATCAATGCGCCCAATCGACCGTGTGGATTTTTACCGCGCCATCAAACGCATGGATTGTCGAAGTGACCATCTAAAGGAAATTCTCATTCAATGACCGACGCAAAGAATAAGACCGATCCGGTGGTGATGCGAATGCAACGGCTATTGTCGGGACCGGATCGACCCGGTCAGGCATTCACCATGCCCGGCACCAATTACGATGGACTCTACCGGATGGCCAGACGGATTCGGGCGGCGTTTAACAGCGACGGCGACGACAAGGCCCCGGTATGCATGGGTACGGATGATCGCTCGGTATTGGCCGCGGCCCTGCTGGCGACACTCGCCGACGGTCCGAAGTTGCTGATTTCTGATGACTTCTCAGCAAACACAGTTGCCGAACTTCAGCGCCGAACCGGCTTCACCCGAATCATCACGCGACCCCCAGCGCCCTTGCCGACAACGATTACGGTCATCGAGCCACAACAACTGGACGACGAAGCGGAGGCCCTGGCGCCTGACGAAACGCCCAATGCTGACCGGCCGTGGGTGGTTCTGCGCACCGGCGGATCCACCGGTACCCCACGCCTCTGGACTAAGACGCCTCGCAACTTGCTGGGCGAAGTGGACTATCTGGTAAATCGTTACAAGATCAACAGCAGCGACCGCATTCTGGCCAGCGTCACGGCCCTGCACATTTACGGACTGCTCTTTTCTTTGCTGGTACCCCTGGTGGCATCGGCCCGGGTCGTGGCAAAGACCCCGTCCGTTCCCGAAGCGATCAAAAGACAAATGGCCGCCACGTCGCCCACCATTTTCGTCAGCATGCCGGTTCACTACCGGGCACTCAGGGAACACCCACCGGAAAAAGGCGCCCTGCGGCTGGCTTTTTCCTCCGCCGGCCCACTGGCCGAAGCCGACGGCGCGGCATTTTCCAAGGCAACGGGCGTGGATCTGGTGGAGTTCTATGGGTCCGCCGAAACCGTCGGCATCGCCACCCGCTGCCGATCGAAAAACGAAGCAGGCTTCACGCCTTACCGCTGCATCCAGTGGCGTGTGGCCGGTGACCGTCTGGACGTCCGCTCAGCCTTTCTTTCCCGGGAACTGCCGGCACGCAGCAGCGGCTGGTTTACGTTAGCGGACCAGGTGAAAGCCCATGGCAGCGAATGTTTTTGGGTCACCGGGCGCGCAGACACCATCGTCGAGGCAGACGGCAGCCGTCAAAAGAAAAATCGTTCGGATATGAGCGCTGCAAGCACCGAAAAAATCAGCCACAACCGCCGGATCACCTTCGAACCGGCCGGTCTCAACGTAGCCCTGAATGAAGACCAAACCCTGCAGACGTTGGGTGCCGCTCATAGCATCGACATACGGGCCGACTGCGGCGGTATGGGCATCTGCGGCAAGTGCCGCGTCCTGGTCCATCCCAAGGCGAATTTTTCTTCACCCACCCAAGCGGAACTGGATGTGCTCACGCCGGATCAGATGGCCGATGGATCCCGGCTGGCCTGCCAGGCCAGGGCCACCGGCAAAGGAACGGTCACCATCCCCGACACCTTGGCTGAAAGTTCCGAAACACGTGGCAAAACCGGCATCGCCGGCAGCTATGCGGTGGATGCCATGACCCGGCGCCTGGCCGTTGAAGGCCGCTCGCCAGGCCTGAAAACAGACCACACGCCGGAAAGCCTGCTGGACTGGCTGGCTGCGCAGACGGGCGAACCGGCCGCTTCGGCTGCCGATGTCGCATCCTTACGACAGCTGGGCAAATATCGCGACAGTCTGAAAACCTTCACCCTGGTGGTGCACGAAGAGACCGGCCTGCGCCGCATCCTAGCAGGCAAGCGAACCGCCAGCCTCGGGTTCGCCGTGGACCTGGGCACCACCTCAGTGGCCGGCTATCTGTGCAATCTGGAGACCGGCGCGCTGCTGGCTGCCGACGCCTGTGTCAACCCCCAACGGCGCTTCGGCGAGGACGTGATCAGCCGCATCAGCCACATCAACGAAAAGGATGCGCATTTAGATCAACTTCAACACCTGGCCGCTGAAGCCATCAATTTTCTCATGACTCGCTGCCTGGAGCAAGTCGGCGCCACAGTTGACGACATCGATGAAGTGGGCGTCTGCGGCAACACCACCATGCAGCAGGTTTTTGCCGAGCTTCATCCCTATGGGCTGGGGGTTTTCCCCTATTTGCCCCTGACACTGAACCCGCCGCCATTCAGCGCCGGAGATCTGGGGCTGGTCACCGATCCGGCCGTTGCGGTGTTTCTCATGCCAGTCGTATCAGGATTTGTGGGTGGAGACAGCATGGCCGCCATTTTGGCCGACCGGCCCCACGAACGCGACGAAATCACCCTCATCGTGGATATTGGCACCAACGGCGAGGTGGTACTGGGCAACCGGGAGGGGTTGTGGGTCACCAGTTGCGCCACCGGCCCAGCACTGGAGGGGGCCCAGATCTCCTGCGGCATGCGAGCGGTATCCGGCGCCATCCATCGTGCATGGCCGGATGAAGAGAGCCGCCGCATTGACTATGACGTTCTTGGAAATAAAGGAAAAAACAAGCCCATGGGCATTTGCGGATCGGGCATCATCGACGCCATCGCTGCCCTGCGCCGGATCGGGGCCATCCTGCCCAACGGCCGGCTGGATGAAACCATCGACGGGGTGGTTTCCGACAAAGCGGGCATCGGACGCCATTACACCATCGCAGGCGGCGATCAAACCGCCACCGGCAGTGATATTTCCGTCACCCTGAAAGACGTTCGCCAGATTCAGCTGGCCAAGGGGGCGCTTTCCACGGGCATCGAATTTCTCATGCGCAAGGCCGGCATCGAAAAAATCGAACGCACCCTCCTCACCGGCGCCTTCGGGGCGCGCTTCAACTGGAAAAACGCCCTGGCCATCGGCATGTTACCCCCGGCCGTTGCCCGAGGAGCGGTCATCCCCAAAGACAACCTGGCCGGCGTGGGTGTGGTCATGGCCCTTTTGGATAAAAAATTGAGAGCGGAAGCCCGCAGCCTGTGCCACCACATCCGCTATCTGGAATTGGCCTCCGAACCTGATTTTGCCATGGCATTTGCGCGGGCCACGGCGTTTCCGCCGATAGCCGAGTAAACTACGAGGAAAATGGCTTCCATTAATAGAAATCTTGTTCACATCGGCAAGTTAAACCTGCTTTTGGCAGATGAACTGGTTAAACTCCCCGAGATCCGGTGGTTTAAAACCGATGCCCCACGCCTGGCCCTGGATAATCTGTTGAATCTCTACCGCCTGGCCCCTGACCGATTCGATCACATGTCTGCCCAGATGAGAAGCGTCAAATGGGGGGCATATTACCCGCCACGCTATTATTGAAGATCGTCCGGGAGTGGTTGGTCACCGTCGGGGCGATCACCATCCGCCAGCGTTTGAACCAAGGCCTTTCCAGCATCATAGGCCGTCTCCAGGGAACCAGGTGCTTCTACTATCTGCCCCTCCGTTTCAATGCCCCTGAAAAGCAGGGGTTTCCAAAGCTCCATATCCAATGCGTCCATGAAATATTTGACGCTGAGCAACGCGCCGTCGAACAGGCGTTTGCCGTTGGTGGAGCCGACGGAAATGAACAGGCCTTTGCGTGGATAGTTTTTCCGGCCAAAAGGTTGCTTGTCGATCCAGTATTTCTTGACCCACAGGGAATTGCAGCGATCCATCAAAATCTTGGTATGGGCACTGACCGTGTAGAAGAAAATGGGTGAGGCAAGCATCAGGCCATCGATTCCCTGAAACAGCTCCTCTATGTCCCCATAGTCGTCCTTGATCACGCACCGTCCTGACTTTTTGCAGCCGTAAATTTCAAGACATGGAGACATCTTCAAGTCCCGCAACACGATTTCCGTGATTTGAGCGCCCGCATCGCGAGCGCCGGCGATGGCATGGTTTAAGAGGGTTGACGTGTTGCCCTTGCGGCGAGGGCTGCCGAAAACGGCGGCTATCTTTATCATCGCATACTCCCTGTTCCATCTGCTGCGCGTTGTTTTCCTGGAATGGAACCCATGGCCGTAAAAATTAGAGGTAATGATTTTCAAAAAAATGAATCCTCCCCGCGGCGAACCATGGGGAGTGCGCTCGCTATCGCAGTTCAAAGCTTATCGATCATTCTTTTTAATCCACCGTATGCAGAGGATTGCATAACGTTTCCTAAAAGTGCCTCGACCTGCGCAACCTGATCCTTTTTGATCATCAGCCGCATGGGCACGGAATTAAAGATGTATGGAGCAACCGTCTCTCCTTGAATAAAGTAGTCGATTCCTTCCGCATCCAGGATGGATCTGAGAAATACGCGATCACCGGCATTGTGGATTTCCAAAACCATCTCAAAATCACTCGTGTTTTCTATGTTCGACATTCGAATCCTTGCCAATATGGCTGTCAGACCCTATCCTGTCAGCAGGTCAGATGAAAACAGGCGCCGACCGTCAAGCCCGCCGTGCGGTTTTGATTGTATGTGTGCACGGCACGGGGAGTAGTTTCGGCAATCAAGGCGATGCCCTTTTCCCTGAGAAAAGCGTGGAGGTCCGGCGTAGGCCGCATGCGCCCACTGGTGCCCGTGCCGGCCACGATCAGCTCCGGCGCGCTGCCGGCAAGGACAAGTATGTCGTCTGCGCACAACATGTGGCCACGCTGCCGCCACCACTCGTCCTGCACACGTCCGTCAGGAAAGATGAACAGATCGGAGGTGTAGGTGCGGCCATCGATGGTCATGACGCCGAAGGCACTGGATTCGATCATGGTCTCTCCGCAGAAAACATGCTAATGAATTCATTCCGATGCAAAGAAAGTAAAGATAAAATAGGGATTTTCAACCCTTGGGACCATCAAAGGAGTCACCATGGCCAATATAAAACATCACATCGACACCCGGCTGATCCATGCCGGAGAACCCGAAACGCGCATCTGCGGGGCCGTGAGCCTGCCGATATTCCAGTCGTCCACCTTCGAGTACGCCGGCCAGTCCAGCTATGACGATTTGAAATACATCCGTATGAACAACACACCCAATCACGAGGTGCTTCACAAAAAGTTGGCGGCCCTGGAGAACGCCGAGGCCGCCCTGGTGACGGCCAGCGGCATGGCAGCCATCTCAACGACCCTGCTGGCCCTCTTCTCCCCCGGAGACCACATCCTGGTGCAGAACTGCCTTTACGGCGGCACCCAGGATTTCATCGTCTCGGATTTCGTTCCGTTGGGGTTTCAGTTCGATTTTATCGACGCCGACGATCCCGCATCCTGGACGTCCGTGCTCAAGCCCAACACCCGGGGCCTGTACGTGGAAACCATCACCAACCCGCTGATCCAGGTGGGTGACCTGAAAGCCCTGGCCGAGTTTTCCAGGGCCAACCGCCTGATCTCCATGATCGATAACACCTTTGCCACGCCGGTCAATTTCCGGCCGGCCGAATGGGGCTACGACATCTCCCTGCACAGCTGCACCAAATATTTTAACGGCCATTCGGACATCGTGGCCGGGGCGGTCATCGGCACGGACTTGCTTGTAAAGAAGATCGCCCACAAGCTGATTCACCTGGGCGGAAGCCTGGATCCCCACGCCTGTTTTCTCCTGCATCGGGGGATGAAAACCCTGGCCCTGCGCGTTCGTCACCAGAACCGCAGTGCCAAGATGATTGCCGAAACCCTCGCCGCCCATCCTGCCGTCGATCGGGTCAACTACCCCGGCCTGCCCGACCACCCCGGCCATGACCGGGCCAGAGAATTGCTGGAGGGCTTCGGCGGCATGGTCAGCTTCGAATTGAAAGGCGGCCTCGACGCCGCCGAGCGATTCATGCAGCGCGTGACAATACCCATCGTGGCCCCCAGCTTAGGCGGCGTCGAGACTCTGGTCACCCGGCCGGCCACTACCTCGCATGCGGGCATGAGCGCCGGGGAACGCAAGGCGGCCGGCATCAGCGACTCCCTGATCCGTATTTCCGTGGGAATCGAAGACACGCAGGATCTGATCGACGATTTTGAAAATGCCTTAACCAGATGAGCCGAAAACAACAAATGGCAAGCACCAAAATAAAGAACAATATTCAAATACCAAAATCCAAATAAGATACAAACCAACAATTATTAGCAATCATGGGTATTTGCTATCGCCTTTGGCAATGTTTTAACGAGAATTAGTAAAGCTTTAGCGAATTTGAAATTCTTTTCTTCAGAATCATGAAGTTTGGAATTTTAGTCATTGTGATTTATTTGTCATTTGGTTTTTGGCTATTGTGATTTATTTGCTTAATAGGTTGCTGAAGGGAAATTCAATGGCCTTATCTAAACCACATTCCATTGTTACAGCGACCCTAAAGGATGCCGAACAATTGTCCAGGCTGATCCGCGACAGCTTCGCCGATGTGGCCGACCGGTTCGAACTGACCCCGCAAAACTGCCCCAAGCACCCGTCCAATTATACCCGTAAATGGGTTGAAAGGGATCTGGCGCGGGGGGTGCGCTATTTCATCCTGCTTGCCGATGGCACTGCCGTCGGATGTGTCGGCGTGGAAAACCCATCGCCAACGACCGACGATAGGCTTTTAGATAATGATGTTGACAAGGCAGAGCGAGGACGTCGTATACGTCATACGTCGACGAGCGATAACGCAGTTCAAAATCATTATCCGGAAGTCTATATGGAACGGCTGGCCGTATTGCCGCAACACCGCGGGCTGGGATACGGGACCCGTCTGGCCCGTCACGCCATCAGCCAGGCCCGTAAATTAGGTGCTTCCAGCGTGGGCATCGGGATCATCGCCGCCGATGCCGGATTGAAGAATTTCTATAGGGCCCTGGGATTTGAAGAAGGGGAAACCAAAACCTTTCCCCACCTGCCCTTTGCCGTGGCGTTTTTGAAGGTTATGTTGTAATGGCAAGGCGGAAACGAAAGGTTCAATCTTCATGTTGGGGCGGCTTCCAGCCGCGATGAATGCGTTCTGGGAAAATTTGTATCGCGGCAAGATGCCACCCCAACAACCGATTTTGAAATGATTGCAAAGGATCGCCATGTCAGCTTCAGCACACCCCAGGGTTGTCATCAGCGGCAGTGGCCTGTGGACCCCCGACCATATCATCACCAACGACGAACTGGTGAGCGCCTACAACGAATGGGCCAAGCGCTACAATGACCAGCATGCTTCGGCCATCGCGGCAGGCGAACGGGAAGCCAAACCGCTCAGCTCGGTGGAATTCATCGAAAAGGCCTCCGGCATCAAACAGCGCTATGCTTACATCAAGGACGGGATTCTGGATGTGGACCGCATGCGCCCGGTCATTCCGGAACGTCCGGACGAGGCGGTCTCCGACCAGGCCGAAATGGCGGTCCAGCACTTGACGGACCATATCTCACGACATGGATTGAACGTACCCAACATCAGACGCTGGTGGCTTCACCAGGCAAATATCAACATGAACCTGCATATCGGTGGCAAGCTGCTGGGGCACGAAGCCACCTTCGATGAGGCGCCCATCGTGCTGGATCGCTATGCCAACACCGCCTCGGCCGGTTCGCTGATCGCCTTTCACCTCTACCACCAGGATCTGAAACCCGGCGACCACGGCGTCATCTGTTCTTTCGGCGCGGGCTATTGAACCCTCCCCGCGGCAAGCCGCGGGGAATCTTCACCGTAAGGATGAATGTCTATTTTCAGTTCGCTCGCTAACCCCGCCGCAAGCGGCGAGGAATGCGCTCGCTATCGCGGTTCAATCGGCAGCCTGGTGCTGAGAAAACAGTGATCACTATTGAAATCATGCCTATTCGGAAAAGTAATCGGCCATTGCGTTTATGTATCGTCCTGTTGGCCACGTCATGTCTGATCCTTTCCGCCTGCGGCGTGATACGCACCACCTACCGTCTGGCCAAGGGAACCGTGGTCATGGCATACAAGGTGACCAAATTTGCCGGCAGCACCGTCTACACGGTCGGCAAATTCACCTTCGACGTAGTTACCGCGCCCCTCTCCTGGCCGTTGACCCATGACGACATCGACACCATCGACGGCCTGTCCCCCAAGGAGGCCATTGCCCAGGGCCGTGTCAAGGCTTCACCCTACACGGTCCGGGGCAAGCGCTATGTGCCCATGACAATGACACAGGCCAAGACCTATCGTGAAAAAGGCATCGCATCCTGGTACGGCAATGAAACCTACCGGCAGCGGGGCGGCCACATGACGGCCAACGGCGAAGCCTTCAAGCCGGATGGGCTGAGCGCCGCCCACAAACACCTGCCCCTGCCCATCTTCGTGCGGGTGACCAATCTGGCCAACCGGCGCAGCATCGTCGTACGGGTCAATGATCGCGGGCCCTTTATCGAAGGGCGAGTGATCGATCTGAGCGCGGGAGCCGCCAAGCGGCTGGGCTTTTACAAACAGGGTACGGCCCGCGTGCTGGTGGAGACGGTCGAGCTGGAGGGATGACGGGGTTGGCAGCGATTGAGTCTCTCCAATCCCAGTAAATAATCGCGGCTGGAAGCCGCTCCTACACGCAAGCGGAAGCCGCTGAGCTTGCATCTTTAGGCCTTTTCTTGGGCAATCGTCTTACACACGGAAGCGATGAGCTGGATCTGGGGAACAATGCTGCCCAACGCCACATATTCGTCATGGCGGTGGGCATTGGCACCCACCAGCCCCATGCCGTCGATGGTGGGAACGCCCTGGGCGGAAGCGAAGTTTCCATCCGAGCAGCCGCCGGTGGCGATGGATTCGATCTTCAATCCCACGTTCGACGCCTGCGCCTCAATCAACCGCCACAACGCCAGCGTCCGGTCATCGGGTGCCATGGGCGGGCGGCCGACACCGCCGCTCACGGTCAGCGTAACTCCCGGCACATGGGTGTGCGCCGGCAGCGATTGAAAAAACGCCTCGACCGGCGCCATGTCGCTTTTGCGGGCCACGCGGACATCCACTGACGCCCGTGCCTCGTCCGGAATGATATTGGTCTTCTCCCCGCCGCGAATCACGGTCACCTGTGCCGAGGCACCCTCGCCGGCCTGGTCGTTGAACCGCTGAATGGCGATGACTTGATGGGCGATCTCCACGGCGGCGTTGGCCCCCTTTTCCGGCTCCACCCCGGCATGGGCCGACGTGCCCCTGGCCGTGAGCGTGTAACCGCCCCCCCCTTTGCGCTGCAGGACAAACCGGTGTCCTGGGCGGCAGGGTTCGAAGACGAACACCCGTTGGCTGTTGCGGGCATGGGCTTCGATCCATGATCTGGACGATGCCGACCCCACTTCTTCGTCGCCGTTGAAACACACGCCAATCGACAATTGGTCGAGCACGCCATCGTGATGAAGGGCCTCTAGTACATGCAGGGCGACCAGCAATCCAGCCTTCATGTCGCAGACACCGGGGCCGGTGGCCCGGTCGCCGTCTGCAGCAAAGGGTCGTTTTTCGACTTCACCGGTCGGAAAAACCGTGTCCATGTGTCCCAGAAACATGATGTCGAACGTCTCATCTTCAGGGCCGTTGCGAGCCTGCAGGCAGGGCACCCGCCTGTCCCCCAAGTTCCTTAGACGGGAAGAGAAACCGATCGCCTCAAGACGGTGGATGAGAAATTGCGCCACGGCCTCGATGCCGGCAAGGTTGTCGCTACTGCTGTCGATATTGACCAGGGTCTCCAGATCGCGGATGTAATCGTCTTTTCTGCTTTCGATAAACGCTTTCATATCAGCTTCCGTGAGATCATTTAGCGTTTTGGGTCAGTGGATGTGGCGAGGATAGAAGGAGGAAGCTGTATTGACAATACCGCGACGACCGATAACACCGCCCACATCCGCTGTCCCGAGACGCCTACGTCTGGCGGGCTAGTTTTGGGTTCAGTTCATCCCGCAGCCAGTCGGAGAAAAGGTTGATGGCCACCACCAGTAAAATCAGGGTGGCGCCGGGAAACAGGGTCAGCCACCACATGCCGGCATAGATGTAATTCTTGCCGATGGCAATCATCATGCCGATAGACGGTTCGGTGAGCGGTACACCGACCCCCAGAAAGCTCAGGGTCGCCTCCAACATGATCACCACGGCCAGATCAACGGCCATGACCACAAAAATAGGCGGCAGCGCGTTGGGCAGGATGTGGCGAAAAAGGATGCGAAAGTCCCCGGCCCCGGAAGAGCGGGCGGCGACCACGTAGGCATTGTCCTTGATCTCGAGCACGCTGCCGCGGATGGTACGGGCGTACTTGACCCAGTCGGCAATGCAGATGGCGAAGATTACCGTTACGACACCCCGGGTTTCAAACACCCCCAGCAGCAATACGGCCAGCAGGGTGGTGGAAAAAGCAAACACGGTATCGGCCAGACGCATGACCAGAGCATCCAGAACGCCCCCATAGTAGGCGGCAAGCATTCCCATAACAATGCCAATAACGCTGGAAATGGCCACCACCGAAAAACCGACAATCAACGATGTGCGCAGCCCGTATATGATCGTGGAAAGAATCCCGCGCCCCTGGTCGTCGGTGCCCAGTGGGAAGGCCGGCAGGCTGCCGTCCATCCAGGCAGGCGGAAGCAGGAAATTGCCCAGATCTACGGATACCAAGTCATAGGGATCCATGGGTGCAATCAATGGCGCAAAAATCGCACAAAAGAAAAAGATCAGCAGAACGATGCTGCCGATCAAGGCAGATGGGTCCCGCAGATAGTTACGAACGTGCTGGGATTTCAATATGCCGGCCATAAGCGTACTACTCGTATCTGATTTTCGGGTTGAGGAACGCGTACAACAAATCCACCAGGATGTTAATGGTCAAAATGATCACCGCCGCCAGCATGATGTAGGTGACAATCACCGGCTGGTCGGTTTCAAAAATGGATGTCAGCAGCAGGTTGCCCATGCCCGGCCACTGAAAGATGGTTTCAGTAACGATGGAAAATGCCACGAGTTCGCCGAAAGAGAGCCCGGCAATGGTC
>Ga0272441_10001909_pt1 | contig 43616 bp, 33 predicted proteins | sample SSMProp6N_FD_193582 | JGI IMG/M metagenome (GOLD analysis project Ga0272441, IMG submission 193582) | Marine sediment archaeal communities from Little Sippewissett salt marsh, Falmouth, MA, United States - SSM-Prop-6N | ecosystem: Environmental > Aquatic > Marine > Wetlands > Sediment ...
AGGTTGTGTAAAGGCGGGAGAACACGTCGGTCCCAGGCAGAATTTGCGAACTCTGGAAAGGGGTAAAGGAAATGGGAAAAGAGGTCGGGGCGACGTGAAGTATCATCATTTTGTATCGAAAGGTATTATAGTCCCCGGGGGCATGATTGATCGATGTGGTGGATGGTAGTATTTTCGTGCGCATCCCGCGCCGAGCAGGCCCGAGGGGGGACGGGCTCGGGCACGGGCGAAGATCGGATGTTTTGGCGCAGGCGCGGAAGGGCGGCGGGACGACCCGGTCGAGGTGGAGACTCGGGACCGCGCCGGCCCGAGCGAAGCGAGGGTTGGTGTAGGCTCCTGAAACAAATCTCAGCAGGTCGAGGGAGGAGACGCCAATCTCGAAGGCACCCGGAGCGAAGCGCAGGGTGGAGTCGAGACCAGGCCAGGGAAATCGTAGATTTTCCGGCGGTCCCTCTCTTTCTCGACGATGGGGTGAGCAATGAGGATGAAGTGAGGATCGGGAGTAATCCTGGGACGAGGCATAGTGATGTTGATGGTTTGGAGGATGGGCAAGAGTATTTTGGGTGGGACCCCATAACAAGGAAGGCAGTAAAAGACAAATCAAGTGATTATGAGTATGTCGCAACAAGGGCAGGAGATAATGATGGTGTATACACCAGTGATTCAAGCACTGGTGATACAGATAACGATGGCCTTCCTGACAGTTTCGAATGTGATTATGACTTGAATCCGAATTCTAAAGATTCCGACAACGATGGTTGGATGGATCTTGAATATTATTGCACAATTATTCTTACGAACATAAAAGTTATTGACGATACTGGTGAATTTGGTGGTACTGATGAATTGTTTATTGAGATAGGAAATAATCATTTATTGCCAGGTTTTGACAGAAATTTCAACAATTATCTTTTATCATATGATGTTGGTAAGAATACAAACAATGGAAATGGAATCAATCTAAATGTGGATGTGATTACACTTACAAAAGCAGGTCAATCAATAAAAATTGGGAATGACAAAATATTCTGGGTTCCTTATTCATTATATGAAAAAGACATTTTTAACAATGACTATTTAGGTACAGCGTTTCTAAATATTCTATGGACAGGGTCTTCAGATGAGTTTAGATTCTCAACGTATAAAACGGAGGAGATATATGAAACCACTTCAAGTTTTAGTGGAGAATTAAACAATAATAAATTTTCATATGAACTATCATTTTCAATAACACAGAATAACTTTATTGATGTTCCTACGAGATTTAATTTCCATCCGTATGAATACAGAGCCGATCATGATTCAGATGGTGATGGATTAGGAGATGATACTGAATATGATATATGTACAGGCAAATACAATTACGATGTAGATCAGTTAATTTGGAATAGAAAGTGGGATGGGAAGTGGACAACTCGAACAGAAAAAACAAGATATATTGCTACAGAAACCGCAACGCCTTTTAAAAAAGATATTTTCATTGAGGTCGATTGGTTCAAAGGATACGAAATGAATACCTTTTCGAAATATCTTCTAGCTGATGCATTTTTAGAATCTCCAGTTAATAATTTTAACACATTAAAATGGGAAGGATATTCATTTAGAGGTGGCTTGTTTGAGATTAAACTTTCTGAAAAAAGGGTATATGATGGAATCAATATTCATATTGATAATGGTATTTTAGGGAGAGGTGAATCAATTGATATAAGTCCCTACGATAAAATTAGATGGGTTGATTTTTGGAGCGGTTCACCTCGTTTAGATGGAGATAATAATGATTTTTCCGATTATGAAGAAAGATATTTTGCAAATACAAATCGATATGAAAGAGGCGAAACTCCATTTTATTATTGCTTGATAGTTAATAAAATTGAATTCCTAGATGAAATAATACCAGGCGCATCATTAGTATTGCATAGAAAATTTATACTTGGTGGAGAGACAATTAAAGATTATTCTACTGCTGAACGGGCAAAGGCATTTTTACATGAATTTGGCCATAGTCTTGGATTATCTCATCCGATTGATAACAACCCACCATATAATCCAAAAGGAATTACTGCAATGTATCAAGGAAGAGATACATGGATTGACTTTGCTTCTAATTGGGATAAATGTGTTTCAGTATCATCGAAGCCAGATGCAATACCAGATGGAAATGAATGGAACTACATTTCAAACAATCTTGGTAAGGGGTTGAGTAGTTGGTAAAATGGAAGAGACATCTATTACTGATGATTGTGATTATTATTGCAATATCATTTCCAAGTTGTTTAGATGATGATAAAGAGAATGGGGAAACCACATCAGATTTTAGAAAATCGACTATGGGAGATATTGAATTGTCTATTACGCTCGAATCACCATCCAAAATGAAAATAGATGTAATTGAAATACTAATAAATGTGGAGATGAAAAATGATGCTAATGAAACAATTTTAATTGATCATTTTTATCGGACATTAATGTATCCGAGGTTAATCATAAATGAAACCGAATTTCGAGGAACCACATCTGCTACTGATCTTGAAGAAGCGAAATATGATGAATTTATTAAAGGCAATACAATCACATTCTCCTTAAACATATTAGATGCTTTACCATATAGAGATGTTGATGGAGATGTATATGCATTTCCCGATGTCGGTCATTATTCATTTTATATTCTTTTTAGCGATATTGCCACTTCTAATATAATCGAATTCGAAATAGAATAGAAAATGGGACCACATCATCAAAATTCGGAGCCGGAACGACATGTGGCAAGGTTGTGTAAAGGCGGGAGAACACGTCGGTCCCAGGCAGAATTTGCGAACTCTGGAAAGGGGTAAAGGAAATGGGAAAAGAGGTCGGGGCGACGTGAAGTATAATCATTTTGTATCGAAAGGTATTATAGCTCCCGGGGGCATGATTAATCGATGTGGTGGATGGTAGTATTTTCGTGCGCGTCCCGCGCCGAGCAGGCCCGAGGGGGGACGGGCTCGGGCACGGGCGAAGATCGGATGTTTTGGCGCAGGCGCGGAAGGGCGGCGGGACGACCCGGTCGAGGAGGTGACTCGGGACCGCGCCGGCCCGAGCGAAGCGAGGGTTGGTGTAGGCTCCTGAAACAAATCTCAGCAGGTCGAAGGAGGAGACGCCAATCTCGAAGGCACTTGAGGCGAAGCCGAAAGTGGAGTCGAGACCAGGCCAGGGAAATCGTAGATTTTCCGGCGGTCCCTCTCTTTCTCGACGATGGGGTGAGCAATGAGGATGAAGTGAGGATCGGGAGTAATCCTGGGACGAGGCATAGTGATAGTGATACACTCGAAGACGGGCAGGAATTCTACGGGTGGGATGAAATAACTGGAGAATTCATGAAAGAGAGTTCTTCCGATCATGATGAAACAATCCCTAAAAGTGGAACGTTCTTTTCACATCCCACTAAAGAAGATGCAGATGGTGATGGGCTTCCGGATGATATTGAACAGAGTCCATCTTTGGCAGATTATGATGATGGTTATAAATTTAGGACAGATCCAAATAACGAAGACACCGATGGTGACAATATCTTTGATTTGGATGCAACGATTGAGCTAACAATGGTGAAAATGTATGCATGGAATCTGATGTATTTAGGGAAGGACCTCGGTGTAGATTATATCTCTTTTGTTTCTGATGATAATGTTTACTTCCCAAAAGCTCATGATGAGGCATATTTTTTAAAACATGAAAAATCAAAATCTGTTAATCAAATAGTTGCATATCGAGGTTCGATTCAGTCTTGGGTCGATAATGGATTTGAATACAATATCAAACTGTATTCTAGGGATACACCAGATTCAAAACATATCCCGAAAGACAGTCATTTGTATACAATCGAATTCAATGCTCTAAAAGATGACATAAATGATAATAAATTCACTATTACGTCAGCAAGTGAAAATCTGATGTACTCAGATGATAGGACAAAACGAAGGACATTAGATCTTGAATTTGATATGGATGGTTCTGATGATGATACATTCCGAGTGTATGTCAGAAAAGATTCGGATTGGGGATATACGAAGTTCAAGTATGATGTCTATTTCAAATTGGGTATTAATCCACATGTTGATGATCCTGAGCCTCAAATTGATCCAGCAACGGATACAATGATAAGAGATGCCACAGGAGAAATCCAGTTCATTCAAAATCATGACACAGATGGTGATGGAATAGGTGATCTTGATGAGTACAATTTGGGGAACAGGGATGATGAGTTTGCTGGTGTAGCTTGTCCATTTGTAAAAGATATTTTTGTTGAAGTGGATTATATGGAAGACTTTAAACTATCATCTACTGTAAAAAGACTTGTAAATACTGCATTCTACTTTAATCCAACTAATGTCCCAATTTTACTTCATATCGATGATGGGAATATGAATGATTTAAATGGAAATGGCGGTGGTCAAATTGATACAGAAGAATATGTCGGATGGGTGTCTCGAGTACATGATCAAGGATTAGGAAACAAGGATCTTGCTTGGTTAGATCATCCAGATAATGATTTAGATTATGAAGTTGATAATATTAATAAGGACATTGAATTGAGTGTCGAAGGAATGTGGGATGGTGACGCAAATAGTGATGGAACATTAGATGGTGACAAATATTTCACTCAATCAAGGAAACATATCTTTAGATATTGTGTGATCGGTTTCTTTGCAGGATATGAAAGACAAACCGGTTCTGATACGATACCACATGGCAGAGGAGCAATATTTGGCGTTCGAGGACTAACACAAAATGAAGATCATGAAAAAGGTGGAGATTTTTTCTGTGTATGGGGAGCATCAATGAAGTATGACAAAGCAAAAGACTATAATAAAGATGAATGGTGGGCTTCAATGTGGATGCATGAATTTGGACATACATTGGGTCTTGATGCTGATGCTAGATATTATCAAGATGATGATGGAAATAGGATTAACATAGATCAAAATGATTATCCAAGCTGTATGAGATATGGTCGAGATATTGGTGAGAAGGGTTTCATAGATTTCAGCGGGAATGAAGCCTGGCTTACAATTTACAATAGAGAATTAACCACAGAATATGATTTCTATGCAAATGATTGGGAATTCATCTATCGGCATGAAGGAATAAGTCTTCATGCAAATGATTTCGTTGAAAATAGTGATTATCAGGATGAATTGGATAAACCACCATGATTCGGATGTGATGTTTTGTTAAATAAATTTCTTTCAATTTTAATAATAATTACAATTGCAATGGCATTTTCTAGTTGTTTTGAGGATCAAAACAATGATGAAAATAACGACAATAGAAATGGAAAAGAAAATGGCGATAGTAATGAAATAGAACTAGAAAATGTATATCTAAGTATTTCTTGTGGATATCAAATTGATATTGAAGAGCCTGACGATTTCTATATAATTATTCCTACCTTGATTCAAAATGGTTCCGATATATCCATTTCTGAGTATGATTTTTTTCACAATAAACCCCATGATAATGAAAATTACATATCAATCATGGTTGATACAAGCTTTGGACGTGGAATTAAAATTTCACCTATCCCAAATAATACCACATTATCAACAATAATCGAATTCTCACCGTATATATTCAATTTTAAAGATCCATTTAAATCAGAAGGAATCCCACATATTTCTTTAGGGAATGATGAAGATTTATCGGAAAAAAACGGAATATTAAAGATGTATAGTTCGGTAAATATTTCATATTTGCAAATATACATTGATTATGCTGCTGGCTATGTATCACACACGGTTATTCCAGAAAGTGAAGATTGGTTTCACATGACGGGGTGGTACGAATACGAGTTTGTTCTTGTCGATGAATCAGAATATGATTGATTAAGTCGCCCCCCAAATTCGGGCCTGGACTGACTTGGGAAACTGTAAACCGGTATGAAACATGTGCGGGAAAACATGTCTGGTCTTGAAGGCAGAATTTCTGTCGTCCGGGAGGGCGGAAAGGAAATGGAAAAGGACGTCAGCGGCGATGCTGCGGGGAGGAAAATGCAACCTGTCAATGTAGCATTTCCCCCCCACCAAAACGCCCCCAATGGCATCCGTGAAGACGTAGTTTGTCTAGGGATTGTTGGTTTGAAAAACTCGTAAAAGCGTTTAAGTTGGAGGATGTGTTTTGCAAAAAAAATAGGGGTGGCATGTCTGTGTGGTTCAAACACTACTCAGTCAATATCAATATCCTATCGACCTGATCCGATAACTCGTCCTTACTCAACCGACCGTATTTCTTTATAGAATCAACCTGATCTGGAGTGATCCTAAATACATCACGAAGAAAACCATAGCGCGATAGCAGTTCACCCAGATGTGAGATGTCAAGCTCACTCCCACCGTAATTGGGATCTATAAGTGCCATGACATCAGAATGGTCCTTCACCAACTTCCCCCGTTCCCAACTATATCAGATGAAATGCCATGCGTTAATCTGTGTCTTCTGTCCCAACAGGCTTTGAGCTTCAATATTAACAGAAGTGATCTTGTTGGTAGACGAAGTTCGATCATATCATCCATTTTATGGATCAATGAACGACCTTCAAATTCGGAAAAGTCGAACTCATCTGTCCTTCCTTCTAACTTCCAATCGGTCGTCCTTGTCATAAAATCTATGATGATATTTTGATTGGGACCAATGGGTCTGACAACGGTCTTACTAAAAATAGATCTCCTGTATTGATACCCCCGCTCGTGTTTAAGATAATGCATGAGTTTATGATGTACCTTAGAATTCGTAACCAGATCAATATCTATTGAACCATACCAGGGATTGTAAGTATATACTGCCCATCCTCCGATCAAAATGGTCTTTGGATGGTCTTTATCCTCTCTTTTGCGAACCCAATCCCAAATGAACGTTAGGTCCTTTTTTGACTCTGCGATGACTTCTTGTAAATCATCAGATCTCAGCATAGATGTTCACCAGTGCATTTGTGAGGTCTCGACCCGAATAACCCAATCCTGCGAGGTCCAGAAGTGTCTGGGATGGAGATGTGATCGAAACTCCTTCCACCATTTGGGAATTTTTAAAAACATTCCTGTCAGGTCTGAAAATATCAACTACCAACCCTGAACGTTCAGTATCATCATACGTTTCTTTGATCCACTTGATACCATCTTCTTCCAAATAGATAGAAAGAGAATCATGTTTGAAGGCATAGCCAGTATACAAGGCCCCAGCCGTTATCCCTGCAAAGGAAAAGGTCAGGCCCTGATCATCAAGGTTTGCCGTTAGTTCTTTTGCAATGCCCATAGGACTTTTTGAACGAACATGAACACGTTCTACCTTTAACCGATCGAATGTCCTCTCCCAACCAACACCATTGAGAAGATCATGGATATTGGCTATCTTGAACTGGTTTCCAACTTTTTCAATAATACCTTGGAACAACAAACTGTTGACGACCTTATTGGCCCATCCATATGAGACATCTTCTTTGAGCGCTAGTTGTCTGATCGAACTGGTCCCATCCTTCAACAGTCTTGTTATGATCTTCCATGACTTGTCAGATGTTATCTTTACATCTTTATTTGAAGGTCTGGATATCGTACGAACAAGCGGTATGTCATGGGGTATCATGATCAAGCGGATACCTAGGTGCTCTGCTGTTTCTTCCACTTTGTTGGGGAAGGCTTTAGCAGCAAGGACTAGTTCGATATCTGAAATATCTCTTTGATCTTTCTGCAATATCTCTTTCATCAACAGAAGCCTTCCGATCGTTTCCACTCTGGGTCTTGTGGATATTTCAACGATAATGGTCCTTGTACCATCTATAAAAACTATATCTGGTCTTATCGGGAGGTATCTATTTCCCATGAATGATTCAAATTCAGCACTGGTGCTATCATTCAGGTTGAGTTTGATGCGAATGAATTTCTCCAGTTCTTTTTCCATGCGCTCAATTTCGGTTCTTTCTATCGGCATCAGTTATCACTATGCAGAGATAGGTATATAGACATATCAGTGATATGTATCACTAATCGGTGATATATGCCGGGAACTATCAGTGATAGTATTATAGAGGGATAGGTAAACACTGGGATAGATAAGATATTACTTTCACTCACCTCTTATCATTCCTTATAACCCAACTTTGACAGAAGATAGAAAAAGGTGTTCTTCACGTCGTTTGGAATATACCAATACAACAAACTCAACTAAGAACGTATGAACTGACGCCGAACACCAATATCTCTTTTCCGATCGGAACAATCCCTACGATCAGGGCGAGGATCAAACTTCAACCCGATTTCAAGGGTTGTTTTGGCATGATATCAACGGTTTGGGCCTTCTGTCAAATTCATTTTAACGATAATTTAGCGGGAGCAAGTGTCAAAGTTGGGTGTACAGACCACCCACATATACCACCCCCTGCCAAAATGCTCCCATCGGGCGATCATGATACACGAGGCGATCGGTTGTGAAAGTGTTTAAGTTGGAGGATGTGTTTCCCGTGAATTGAGGGGTGGCATATCCGTGTGGTTCACACAGGGGTGTTAGTTATTTGAAAATATTTCCTGCATCACAATTTTATTCATGAGTAGTAAAACATTAAAAATGGATACAAACGTGGTAAATATGAGAAATGTGAAAAAAATCATGGTGATAATGGCCGTTTTTTTTATGGTCTTTCTATCCGGGTGCTTGGATGAGAATTCGAATGATGACCAAGAAAATGTATTGGATAATGTCTATCTAAGTATTGCACATGATAATTCCACTCATACAAACAATAGTATTGGATTACGAGTAACCATAGAAAATAGGAATGACAAAGATATTCATTTAAATGACGATATAATACATGGACTTAGTGTGATTAACATTGAAAACAAATCGGATTCACATTATTCCGAGGAGATTATTGGGCGTACATTCAATAGAATATTGTATGCCGACGTCAAATCACCGGGAAAATTAACGTGTTTTTTCGTTTTAAGTAATTCAACTGAATTACGACCATATAAGATACAATTCTTTTTAGAATACGGTGAAGAAACACTTGAATCAAACATCATTTTTTTCAATACAACCATGAAATATTCATATTGGGTTGATTGTTAATAATGACAAAAATTCGGGACTGGACTGACGAGAGAAACAGAAAACCGGTAAAACCGGGTACGGGATAAGATTGGACGGTTTATTGATGAAATGTTCCGTGAAAAACGGATGCGTTCTGCATTTGGATATCTATCTCTTATCGTATTTGAAAGCCAACTCTGACAGTTGACATTGAAAGAAGTCAGGGAAATCAATATGATAGTTAGGAAAAATGGGGCATATAAACCCCTTTTTCCAGGCGGATGGTACAAGTTTTGGAGAGAAATCACCGTGAATTAAGTGATAAATTGGACCAATCGAACCAGTTTTTTTTTGTAATTTTCCAAAAACCGCCAAACGGTCAAACTTGGGATGTTGCCAAATTGGGAGATGGAGAAGCAACCGTGAATATTGGAATTGAACAATTCACATATTCAATCACAAATTCTTAAATATAAAACAATCATGAAGTAGTTAATATTGAAGGGGGATGTTAAAAATGCGTGTTAAAATGGCATTACTAGTTTTATTAAGCTCCGCATTAATATCAAATGGAATAATTGGTTTATTTTTTCGTGAAGATAGATCATTCATCCATATCATTTTTTTTTCTTCTGCAATCGCCATTGGAGTCATTATACTAATTTTTAACCAACGAATATGGAAAAAAACCTAAAAAGTATGTTGGGTCAAAAATCGGGGCATCAATATCGTTATTGAATCTCCGTGAAATTGAAATAAATGAAGAAATGTGCATCTTCTCCACTTCCAGGAGACATTTTCCCTCATCAATTCACATGCCTGTTTGATCTTCAGCATGAAATAATCCAGATCCCAAAACCCGTAGGCTCTTCGTTTTATTACCCAGATTTGACACTTGCTCTTGCTGAATTATCGGGGAAATTCATTGGCGAAATTGGGAAAAATTGGACCGGCGTCTACACTTGGGTGACGGAAATAATTTATTCATTCCACACGGCGAACAATTTTGGGCATGTTTTTTATCCCATAGGGACGATCAGGTAGTATGAGGGATTCGAAGATTGAGCGCCAGAATTTCGGGAAGTTGAAGTATGGTTCCAGGGTGGGATTTCCAAACAGCCACGGGGCGACTGTGGGGCATGGCCCCCGGAGGTTCTTTTTCAACGATATGAAGAAAAACATTGTCGCTCTGGTCGTTGTTTTGGTCATATTCTTCCTGCTGTTTTCATACTTCGGTTTTCATGATGCCAAATCAAATGACGATGAAAAGCTGAAACGACAGGAGAAGGTGTTCGGATCAGACGATATAATTCAAAACCGGGTGTTTTTATCAGTCATTCTTTCGGCCGTGTTGATCTTTTTTATGATCATTTATGCGATTGCAAAAAAACTGCCAAAGAAAACCAAAAAAAGAAATACGCTGGATGATGCAGAGTCCTTTTTGGAAGATGAGGGTATTGACATGGACCAGTACCGATGATATTTGTTCCCCCGTCAATATGGGCATGATCGGAAAAAAGGGTGATCGGAGGTAATGATCTGGACGGTTTTCATGAGATCCGTATCAGCAAAGACAGGTCCATATGGGTATCGACCCTAGAGATCAGGGTTGTCCGGAAGGGTAAAGAAATATTCCATACCCGTATGGACGATATTTACCTGGTAAGGGTTTTAAAACAATCCAGCAAGATCATGATAATACCGAGATCGTCCGAGGGACTGCAGATCATACGGTCCGATGGGAAATACATCAAGATCAACCGGTTCTCAACTCCCCGGGCCCATGATGAACTTATGATAATTTAAAAAGAATATTCCATACTCTACCCGAATATAAAATTCGAGTACGATTATCGATGATGATGTATCATCCTCTTTTATGATCCGGTCTATTTTGCATTTTGGAGATGTTCGGGAAATACTTTCCCACGATCCTTCCCATATCCGGTTCCGATCCCATTTCCAAAAAGAACAAAAGGATCACAAATAGCACATTCAACACCATGATCGGTACGATCAACATTGCCAGTGGCATGGTGCAGTGAAGGAATACAGTTGTGTTCCACCAGGAAAATATGATGGCGGCGATCAACACTACCATCGATTTGATGATCGTTGATGTTTCAGATAAAACTCCTCTGACCCATCGTTTTAGGGAAGTGACGTTTTTCCTCTTCACGAGTAGTAATCCCATCAGAAGTAAGCAGTTGAGTGCCAGTGTCAGATCGGTGTCGAAATAGCTCATCACAAAGATCGGCACCTTCCACTCCGATACCGGGTATAACGCGACACGGACGCTTGCATGGGTCATGTAGTCCAAAAGAAGGTGAGATGAATATCCCAAAACGGCGATCTTGAAATATTTCATTGAATACATAAGAAGTGGAAGAAACAGGATCAGTGCAAAGAGTGAATGTGAAAAATAATGCAAATCGACAATCAGTTTGGAATCTGCAAAGACCCCTAAACTTGGCAATACCCAGAAAAACAGGATGAGGATGATATCCGGAAGAGCTGCACATACCATCCCGAACCATTTCTTCTCCATGTGCAGCAGTGTTGCTACCAGGTAGAAGACGCCCACATGGATCAAAACATCCATCGGTCATTTTGATTCGGATGGGCCTATGTAAAGTTTTGGTAAGGAACCCGCCGTCTCTAACGGGATTATCCCGATATGATCATCGGGGTCGATTTCTGAACGGACCCTACCGACCCATGGTTGTTCAACACAACCCCTCAAAGTCACCCGACGGGCAGACTATTTCGGATATGACTCCCCCCAGCCGGTAGAGTAGCACGTTGCCGTTGTGGGCCAGCACCACCGCGTACGCCATGGTCTGATCCGTTACCGTCATGGCCAGCCTGTACCGGGTATCCCCATCCCGAACGTGGTCCACATCAAGGCCCGAGCGCGGGTACCTGCCGGAGGCCACCACCTGGCCCCGTGTGTTCAGCAGGAATACCCCCTCGGTGTCCGCCACCCGCTTGATGGTCCTGCGGATGGGGTCACGCAAAATGGAACACGCCTTCACGGGCATCCTCTCGAAGGTGTCCTCGTCCACGGAAAAGGTACTTATCATGACGGAACCCACCGCGCCAATTGCAAAGACCAGACCCCGCTGGATACAGCTCCTGTCTTCCCGGGACATTTCCTGGACCAGGTCCACCACATCCCCTATTGCGGAAAAACGGGAAGATATCCTGAATTTTTCGATCTCGGCAGCAGCAGCAGCGCTTTCCAAAAACACCATGGGAATAGTGTCAATCAGGACCATGTAATACCACCCAGATATTTATACACCCGAAGAGATATAAACAACCTGGGGGCATCCCCGGGGATGTCCCCCTGGACGGGTGGGTATGCCCACATCATTTGAATGTCTCGATTTCCAAATGGCGCAGCGCCTCGGAATGGATCATGCCCCGGGCCACAAAACCCAGTGCGTACCTGGACCCACGGACGCATAGCAGGCGGTCACCGGCTCCGATGCCGTACACCTTCCAGGTTTTCAGGGGCAGGCGTATCCTCCCGCTTCTCTTCATCCAGGTCCAGCAGAACTCTTTGTTGTTGAGTAACACGATTGCTCCTTCAGGCAAGCGGAGATAGCGGAAGTCCGGGACCTCTTCGATCAGCCTGTAGATGTTCGACCCGCGAAGGGTCTCCGGGGTGGACAGCCCCACTCCTCCGGAGGTCTTCGAACCGGGAAACACTATCACCTCGCCGTCCGGTGGAAGTTCATATCTTTCCATGGCCTCCGGCGGGATGGGAAGATCACCCTTCCTCCCGACCACGCACCAGCCGAACACGTACTTTCCACCCTTGACTATCTGCGGCATATCCTGCACACCTGTTGTGGAAATGGCCCTGCAATATACTATACTTTTCACAGCCTTGACTGGACGGGTTCTTTAAATAATGTCAGAATCCGCCTTTCAAGCTCACCATCGATGTTGCCTACCCCTCCGAGCTCACCTCGGCCCGCAATTGCCCGAACCGGCTCTTTCAGTGACTGTATGGACATGGCCGCATAATGCAGGGGCCTCCATATATTGCCGCGGGTCTGCTCCCTGAATGCCTCGTTGAACAGCTGTTGTGACAGCAGGTAGTTCTCCCGTCGAAAGTCTCCCGGGATGAACCTGTTCATGCGGACAGGGACAAGTGACCGCTCACATATACCCAGCACTTTTTTGTTTATATCAGCGTAGTACACTCCAGATGGATTGTAGTTACCGGAAAAACCATCAAGATGGTCCGTATCCGATCCGTACAACTCCAGGGTTGGACCCACGAGATCGGGATATCTTTCACCAAGCCGTCTCAGGTACCATTGGGCCTGATCATCCCTCATGGTCATTCCGGAAAAGAGGATATGATCCGCCCCGGAATCCTCAGCTGCCATCACCACCCTCTCAATACTTTCTAAACTGTCGCAGAGAAAGGGTACCAGCGGCATCATGTTGACGCCTGTCTGGATGCCCGCCTCCTTCACCTTTCGAAGTGCCTCCATCCTCAGTTGAGGCGCAGGTGCCCTCGGTTCCAGAAAACTGGCAATATCCTCATTCATGGTCGTTACCGTGAATGAAACGGAACACCAGCTGTCATCGGCGATCCTTTTGAGGATGTCCAAATCCCGAAGAACAAGATCGGATTTTGTCATCACATGAACCGGAAATTTATGATCGGCCAGGACCTCCAGGCATTTGCGGGTCATGCCGAACCTCTCTTCGGCGGGCTGGTAGGGATCCCCGGCCCCGCTGAGGGCAACAACGTCCGGAAGAAGCGACCGGGCACGGGAAAGCCTGTCATCCAAAAGCTCGGCCGCGTTCTCCTTGAGATATATCAGTTGATCGAAATTGGAATGAAGATGGTACCTGTGACTGCGGGAGTCACAGTAGGTACAGGCAAACTCGCAACCCTGGTACACGTTTATGCCATAACGGCACCAGAACCAGGGGTCGATGGTACGGTAGATCCGGAGTATGGTCTTGGCCTGCTTTCCAGCGTATCTGATCGCCATGGGTGTCCATCCGGGTTATGTACCCCATATGTCTAGATACTTGGGCAGGGGTCAACGAAAGTGGGAAATGGAAAAAAAACCGGAGCTCCTGTTCTCAGGTGACGGGTCCGACATTCAGTGGATAGGCCTCATCGAGGCTTTTTGTGCATTTTGAATAAGACCTCTCCAGCCTCCTTCTCCTGAAAAAGACAAACGTGGCCATGCATGATACCAGTGGAACGATAACCAGCGGGTACTCCGGCACGATGGGGACAGATATGACCTCCACCCAACCTTCGTCCGAGGCTGCAATATCGGTGAAGGGCGCCCCTGTAAGTATATCATCCCAGCTATCGTCGTTCATGTCAGTAGCCGGGGAAACGCACCAGCCCAGCCGGTCCCCGGGACCACTCCCCTCTCTCACAGCATCTGCGGTCCAGTCAGTTCCTGGCATGCTGGCCGATCCGTAATAGATGTTTATCGTACCACCGTTGGCTGTCCCGCCCCCGATCGTGTCATCACAGGGAGCCCCGATCAGGATGTCGTCGTATCCGTCGTTATTGACATCCATGCAGGTGGAAACGGAATGGCCGAACCAGTCGCCGGCACCGCGGCCCTCGAGGATGGTGGTGGCCTCACCATCCGATAGGGAAGAGCCAATATTTCCGCCATTGAACAGGTATCCCCTTCCCCTGAAGCTATCGTATCCAGGGGCACCGATCACCAGATCATCATATGAATCAGAATTGACGTTCGAGGCACCTTCGACAGAATACCCGAACAGGTCGCCGGAACTCTCTGCAGTGATCCGGACATCGTAATCCGCCCATACGTCCAGGCGTACAGTGTCCAAATACATGTTGTGACCGTATGCCCCGGTGGCTAAAAATCCAATATCCACATCAGAATTTCGGGATACCGATGACAGATCAACATGATGTTCCACCCATCCGGATGTCCGGTGAAAACGTGAGAAGGTTCCGAGATTTGTCCAGGGACCACCTGAAACGGATGCCTGGACAGTCACCCGGTCGTTTCTTCCGCTGTACCCTGATTCGTGATACATCCAGAAAGACAGACGATACCTTGGATTGTCCAATAGGTCCTGTTCATTGATATGGAACCTGGTGGCATGGTCGTAGGATGCAAAGTAGGAATTGAACTTCAACATTCTCGCCCCTTCCTGAGGTGAAACCGTTGGATATGTACTTCCGGATACCCGGGTCCAGTCACCGGATGTCCCGGATACATCCACCTCGGACCATCCTGACGGCGGGAAGGCCCCGGTGTTAAAACCCTGGGTGAATACGTTTGAGCTGTATGGTATTTGGGAGGGGATGTCCGGGTCGCTTTCGATGAGGTAGACCATGTCCCCGCCAGGCGCTCCAATGGACAGGTCCGGGTAACCATCACCATCCAGGTCACCGGCTCCTGCCACCGAGAACCCCAACCAGTCTCCGGCGTTCTCACCGGTGATGATGATATCAGCGGATGATGCGGCAAGTGAACCTGTCAGTCCACCATCCCCGTAAAACACGTAGGTCCTTCCCCGATCCGCACCGTATCCCCAGGCACCTATTACAACATCGTCATTGTCATTTTCGTTCAGGTTCCCTGCACCATCCACTGAACACCCGAATCGGTCACCGGCGGTTTCTCCACAGAAGGTTGCGTCTGCATCGGTCGTGTCCAGTATACCTCCACTACCGGTGATCGTACTGGATTTGAACAAGAACACCTTGCCAGTGCTGTCCCCGGGCGATCCCGGAGCACCCACTATAACCCAGTCACCGGAACCGTCGATGTTACCCGCACCAGCCACGTCCCAACCGAAAAGGTCTCCGGAGTTAGATCCATAAATAATCACATCGGCATTGGAAGCGGCAAGTTTATTGCTCACAGGACCGTAGAATATGAATGCGGAACCGCAATCAGAAACGCTACCGCTTGCGGAATCGCAGTACGGGGCTCCAACGATCACATCCTGTATTGAATCGCCATTGATGTCTCCGGCCAGTGACACGTTCCATCCGAACCGGTCCTGGTTTTCGACACCATCTACTGAGCCCAGTGCGGACCCGGTCCGCGGGACCATCATCCATGCAATCAGCATATCATTGGTCAAATCATCGTCACCGGACAGCTCGGTTGATATCTCGATTTTGTAAAGCCCGTATGATGAGGGTGTGAAGCTCCAGTCCTCCGAAACGGTTGTAAGGGATGCCATCGTGGATACGGACTTCACCGAGTTGTGGACCTCCGTACTGGATGGATCGGTGATGACACATCGCACATCGAAAGGGGATGCCTGATCACCGGTCCCGAGGTTCTTGACGATCCCCGTGACCGTTGCCTGGGTATTTTTTCTGTGGACATCGGCTGACACAATGGAGTCCACTCCAACGTCATCGGGTTCCATGAAAGCGCCGGAGAGTACCAGGGCATAGTCCTGGTCCGACATGGTGCCCAGGTTGCCCAGGTTGTATGAGATCACATCCACCGTGTAGACACCTTCCTGCGGGTCCTGGATGTAGACAGCTTCCAAATTGTTAATCCGGTCGAAAGATGAGGGATTGGGCTGTGACCATCCATCGGTGAGACTGTTACCATAATAGACGGTATCATCCGGGGCCGTGACCCTCAGATCAAGATCGTTTACCAGACCCCCGGCAGAGGTGAGCGCGGGGAAATCCGTGTATACCATGTTGATCCTGAGTGGTTCTCCCGTACGCACACCATAGCTGAAGGAATGGGATTGGTTAGTTTCATTGAATCCTGATATCCTGTCAACGTATTTCATCTCTCTGGGATAGCTGGGAAATATGGAGTTCATGACATTCACCCTTCCCCATCCCTGATCGTTGTTGGGAACGGTCCCCGCATCGTTTTTTGGCTCGTGCTGACCTTCCATGTCAGTTGCACCGTTTATGAGGGTTGCCTTAAGAAGGGATGATGAAGGAGAGATGGACTCCTCATCGGTATAGTACTGTCTTACCAGAGCGGCGCACCCGGCGACAAGCGGGGTTGACATGCTGGTTCCACCGTTGAACATGTAATCATCATTGTATACCCCCCAACCGGTTCCCGTAGCAACACTTGAGCGGACCGACAGGATGTTCGAACCGGGGGCGACTATATCCGGTTTTATCCTGCCATCAACCACCGGACCCCGGGAGCTGAAACAGACCATACCGTCGGAGTTATCTGATATCAGATCTCCCCGCAGGGGATCTGCGGAGTAATCCGAAGGCCATCCTTCTCCCCATGCATAGGGACTGTAGCCACCGCTGAAACGGTAGTTCTCGCTGGCACCAACGGTCAGGCAGTCCTTGGCGGTTGACGGAGGGGCGATGGAACCCGGGTCCACGTAACCATCGGCGTTTGCATCCGTACCGTCGTTGGAGGCTGAAAAGAGAATGAGAAAATCACGGTTCTCCCAGCTGAACAGGTCGGTGTAGTAGGACCAGAGATTGTACTCACCTTCGGATTGTATGATGGACCAGCTGTTGGTGTGTATATGGGCACCCTCAGCGTATGCTTCTGAGAAAAGTTCGGTAAGATCGGATGAAGGAAGGCCATTGAGGTTGGATCCGTTACCGTCCTCCTCCACCGCCTGGAAGACCAGACGGGCCCCGGGGGCCATTCCCCTGATGTTACCGTTGGACATGGACCCGTTCCCAAGAACGGACCCCGCCACGTGAGTCCCGTGACCCGATACCAGATCGGCTGAGGTCTCCCCCAATCCCCCAACACGATCGATTATGGTCACAATCCGTCCCTCGAAGTCATCATGCATGGAAGAGTTATCCACTCCTGTATCAAGTCCGGTGTCGCACACAGCCACGATCTGGCCCGTACCGTTCAGCGCCGCAGGCGATGACCAGACAGCTTCAACGTTTAGACGATCAGCATCATCCGCCACGTTGTTGGTTATCCTGGCCACCAGGGATTGCCCGATTGTGCAGACATCCGGGTTCTCGGCAAGTGTTCTGAGCTCGGATGAATCCAGCTGTATCTGGATGACATTTCGTGATGTTCCTCTGATTGATCCCCCCAGTCGTTCCACGGAATCAACCACTGATCCCATGTTATCAAACACAACAACATCCAGGTCCACCACCCCCCTGGAATCAGTTATCTGCGGGTTTTGGAATTTGTAGTGAGGTAGGTAATCACCCACCCATCGGACGTGGGGTAGGGCCCGAAGCTCGTCCAAGTCCCCATGATCAAGTCGGACGATGTAGGCGAACTCTGGAACGTAATGGAAGAACTGACCACCCAGGGACTCGACCTTCTCAATCCATTGCCTTCGAACGGGCCCGACGAACTGAAGAAGATGGTAAGGGTTGGATAATGGATCGGGTCCAATGCCCGGGTCATTGACCAACGGGTCGAAGCTTCCAGAACGGAGTCGGATCACCGGTTTTGGCACTTCACTGGTTCCGATGATTTCATCAACTTTGCCATTGCCAGTATCCCTGACGGAATGATCCTCGTTTTCCTTGTTCCAGTCGTGGGCGTAGAAGCAGACATCCATGTATCCTGAACCGGGAACCAAGTCAATGTCCAGCTGGGTCTCAAGCCTCCAGCTGTCCGTTCCCACATCCACCGGACCGATGAACTCCCAGCTCCAGTCCCGGGTATCGGTGCCGCAAAACATCATCTCCTCACTCCGGCTAACAACACCCGAACATCCCCGGACCATGATGGCCCTGTCAGCACCGATCCACGTCATGTCGGTGATCGAACCGTCCAGGTCCACCCCTACTCCGCCATCGAATACACCATACCCTGTGCTGTTACGACCGTCGGTGTCCATGAAGATGTAGATCACGTCCTCACCCACCAGCTCCGGAACACTCACCGGGGCCGGGATGGGTGCAGGGGCGGTATCCGGCCGATCCCCGGGCTCATCCGTAACGATATCTTGAAGTGATACGTAGCTTGGGCCCAGAGGTATCCGGGTCCCTCCCATCATGGTGCCCCGAACTCCAAGGTAGAACGACGCCGTGTCGTCATCCAGGTTCACCGCGAACTCTGAAATATCCACGTTGGGGTTGTGCAACGGTGCCGGATCCATGTCCCGTATCGTGTCCATCCAGTCGCCGAAGGCGCCATCGATCAGTATATCCGAAGGTGCATCTCCAATATAGGATAGAGATGTGGACAAACCTTCGCAAACAAGCCATACTGTACCATTTTCAACCCTCACGTCCCTGCTGTCATAAAGAGAGAATCCCAGGGTCCCGGCGGATGTGTCTGACAGGTTCACGCTGATGAAGAATGTCCTTGTATCATCCTGCGCCAGGGGTATCCTACCAGGGTCAATGGTGATGGGATCCACCTGGTTTGTGCATTCCCCGAACCAGAGTCTCCGATCCCTGTCGGTGTCAAGAATATGATCGCCGTCGTCCTCCCAGAACCCAAGTTGAGAACCGCTCATGTTGGTTGACGTTCCCAGAGATCGCATGTCCAGGGAATTGAGGACCATTGCCTCACCTATGGCCGTGGCCCTGATCTCCAGTATCTCCTGGTCCTCGGCTCCCCTGTCAATGATCAAGGGCGCCCTGCTTACGGTTTCCAGCTCCAAAACGCCCCGACCGGGGCTGCAGGAGGTTCTGGCCCACTCCTCGTTCCCCAGTGCGTCCCGGAGCATCACAAGAGCGGAAACGTCGGTATCCTGGCCAATCATCAGGTCGTCCAACCTGACCGCCACCTCCATCTCCCTCGAACCGGTTCCCACCTCCACGGACGAGCAGGTCACCCAGGAGTTCCAGTCGCTGGGGTTTGCCGTTTTGCTGTACGCCATAAGCCTGGTATCTTCTGTCTCTCCATCATGACCGCTCACCTTGACATGGAAATCGGCCCCGAGTCCCCCAACTTTGTATCCGGTATCCGGGTTCAGGTCAGTATCGAGGAAGATGAATACCTGGTCCTCACCCACTCGCTGGGAATCACCCGGGATTGGGGTTCCGGAAAGTATCTCCCCCTCCACTTCAAGGTAAGCGTAGAAGTTGACATGGTCCGAATGTACCCGATAGCCTACCAGATCGATGTTCGGGTTCTCCAACAGGTCATCCTGATCATCCAAGAAGAGAATGCTATCGTCCCAGTCGCCGAACTTCCCATCGATATCCACATCCGGAGGAACGTGGTTCCAGATATCTACGAAGTAGAACCCTGCGGGGGTGGCGGTGATGATCGAGGCCAGTACCACCAGGGTCGCTGTTTCCCATCTCATCCGGGAGCGGATGGAACGGATGCGGGAGTTGGGGAACTGGCGCCGACCTCCCCCATTGGTAATTCCGTTACCGTTCGTCAGGCCGTCGGGTCCCGCTCCGGTCCCGGTCCTGCGGTGGCCGTTCGTGAGTTCGTTGCCGTTCGTCAAACCGCTGATTTGACTAAGGGCATTGGCGTATCCTTTCCCACCCTTTTTTGCCCTGCCGTTGGTCAAGCCAGTTGCTTGGCCAAGGGTATAGGGGAGCTTGCGACCCCCGCCGTTGGTCAATCCATCATAAAGGGTGATACGAGATGCCTTTCCACCTTCCCTGCCATTTGTCAGACCATGCCGGCGGGATCGCACAGCACGCGAGGTGACATTGGACCGTTTCGGCCTTGCTTTGGGTGAGGGTCTTACCCTGGCCATCTATTCAACTCTCCCCATTCCATCGGGATTGGTTATTTTTATATGGATGGGATATTTTAGCGGGATGTTGGGATGTGTGTATAATGTTTTGTATTGTTAAGTACGTGTTGTGATAACACCATTATCAAATTTGAGAGATATGTGCGCAGCTCCAAGAAACCCACCAAAGGGGTCAAGCTCATATTGATAAGCTTTCAGCCCTAACTCCTTATACATGGCGAGAAAGAAGGTCCACCTCACCGATGAGCGGTGGAAGGAGAAGCTCACCCCCCAACAGTACCTTATCCTTCGAAAGAAGGGCACGGAACGTCCCCATTCGGGAAAGCTCCTGAGTGAACGAAGGAATGGACAATATCTCTGCGCCGGCTGTGGCAACCCCCTGTTTTGCTCCGGTTCCAGGTTCACCTCGGGCTGCGGCTGGCCGAGTTTCACGGATACCATAGTGGACGATGCCGTGGAAGAGCAGGAGGACCGGAGCCTCTTCATGACCCGAACGGAGATACTGTGCGCCCGGTGCGGCGGGCACCTGGGTCACCTGTTCCCCGACGGCCCGCCCCCCACGGGACTTCGCTACTGCATCAACTCGGCCTCCCTTCGCTTTGTGGAGGATTAGCAAAGCTGAGACCGCAGGTCCTTTTTTGATATCTTCCCGGAACCGGTCTTGGGCAGGGCGTCCAGGAACGCCACATTCTTTGGCACCTTGAAGGATGCCAGCATCTCCCTGCAGTGATCCCGGATGGCATTCTCGTCTATGTTCCTTCCCGCCCTGGGAACCACGGCGGCGCAGACCGCCTCTCCCCAGGTATCGTCCGGAATCCCCACCACAGCCGCTTCCAGAACGTCGGGGTGGATGTAGAGCACGTTCTCCACCTCGATGGAATACACGTTCTCCCCGCCGGTTATGATAACATCGTCCATCCGGTCCACGATTGTTACGTACCCCTCCGAGTTCATCACCGCCATGTCACCGGTGCGAAGCCACCCTCCTTTCACTATCTTCTCGGAAGTGAGATCGGGTCGGTTCCAGTACCCCGGGGTCACCGTGGGTCCACGGACCCATATCTCTCCCACGCTCTCGCCGTCGGGTTCAACCTCCTGCCAGTCGTCATCCAGCACCTTAAGCTCGATCTCTCCGAAGGGTCGGCCTGTGGTTACCATGAAACGGAACCTCACCTCCATGGGAAGGTTTCGCAGATGCGGTTTGAGTATGGACACTGTCAGGAACGGGCTGGTCTCGGTCATCCCGTAGGTCTGGATGAAGTTGCAACCGAACCGGTCCATGACCTTCCGCACGGTCTCCGGGGCGATGGACGCACCGCCTGATAGGACCACCCGAAGACTGCTCAGGTCGTGCCTCCCGATTGCAGGATGGTTGACCATGAGATTGAGCATGGTGGGAATGAAGTTGGACAGGGTCACCCGTTTTGCTTCGATGAGGGCCAATGCGCTCTCGGGACGGAACTCCGGGTCCATCACGTGCAGGCCCCCGACCCTTGTGATGGCCCACACGGCCCAGGCATCCGCCAGGTGGAACATGGGAGAGACGTGGAGCCACCGGTCCGACCCTCTTATCTCCAGCTCCCGGATGGCCCATTCGGCATGGGTAGAGTTGTTGCAGTGGGTGAGCACCACGCCCTTCGGCCGTCCCGTGGTCCCGCTGGTGTAGTACAGCTGGGCCGGATCGGCAGGGTCCACCGGTGCCGGTTCGGGCCAGGCCTCCACCCCGCCGTCCACCAGCCTGTCATAGGAAAGGTCCACCGACCCGCCCTGGAAATCCGGGGGCACGTCCGTCCATATTATCCGTTCCAGCTTACCGGTCCCGTCCCTGATGCCGGAGATGGTATCGTAAAACTCAAGCTGGCATATCAACAGCCTTGAAGCGCTGTCTTCCAGTATGTAGCGGAAGTCCTCCGGAGAAAGCCTGATGTTGAGGGGCACCAGTACCGCTCCCAGGTAAGCGCAGGCGTAGTAGGTCTCCAGGAACCTGTGACAGTTCCGGTGCAGGATGGCAACCCGGTCTCCCTTGCCGATTCCCAGATCGGACAGGGTCGCTGCCAGTGTTCGTGAACGGCGGGCCAGCTCGTCATAGTCGTAGCTGATCTCACCGCAGGAAACTGCCGGGCTGGAGGGGTGTGAACGGGCAGTTCTGTCAAGGGTTTCCCACAGGGACATGCCTACACCCGTTACACATTGACGATCTTTGATTTAACCGTGGATCAGGCGTACATGGATTCGGGAGGCTTCCTGGAAGGATCCCCCTGGGCGGCCAGCACCTTCTCCAAAAACTCCTCGGCCTGTTCGATCCCCACACGTTCGGAGAGGAACTCCAAAATATCGTCCCGGGACTCCCCTGCATTGAGCTTCTCATCCACCATGGCCTTCACCTGGGAACCGAATATCTTGGAGAACTCGTCGCCCAGGTCCAGTATCTCGATTATCTTGTAAGCGCCGATGATCAGTGACTGCAGGTCCTGGGAGAACTCCTCCTCGTTGAGAGAGCTCAGGTCCAAATCGATGACAAGGGTTATCTGGTTCTCCCGATGGCTGAGACCCACGGCAACCACGTTGAAGTCGGTGTTTAGGAACAGGAGCTTCTTGTAGAGGGCCATCTGCTTTGCCATGTCCCATACATCCGGGCAAATGGTGGTGTTTATCTTCATGGAGGCAAAGTACTTGTCGACCCAGATGCCCACGGGGAACACTACCCTGGGGTGCCTGGCAACGATGACCTTCAGCTCACCGTCCTGCTGCACCCTTGTCTCCCAGGGAAGCTCCAGGAAGGTCTCACCGTCCTCGTGACCGGCTTCCAGCCAGCTTACAAAATCCTCGACCCATCCCATCTACTCGCCCCCCTCGACCGTACTTTTATCATTCGAGCCCAATGCGGCCACGATCTCCCTTAGGAAGGTCTCCGCATCATCCACCCCCACCCGGTTGCGGATGAGGTCCAGAAGGTCCTCTTCGGACATTCCCTCGTTGAGCTTCTGCTGGATCATCCTGGCGCCGTTGTTAATGATATTGTCTCGGGTCTCTTCGCTCAGGTCCAGGTAGGTTATGAGTTTCTGAGTGACGAAAACCATGTTCTGAACTGTGTTGTGGAATTCCGTCTTACCCACGCAACTCAGGTCCATGTCCGAGAGGATTATGAGCTTGCAGTCGTCATCCTTGAGACCTATCTTGATCATGTTGTAATCGAGGCTCGATGTCAGCATGGCCTTGTAGAGCTTCCACCGGAGCTTTGGTTCCATGCCATCGGTGGGGTAGTTAAGGTCGATCTGGACCGTTGCGTATAACCTGTCCAGCGACACGTAGAGCGGGTATGGGACCTTTGGATGGGTGGCCACTATGAGCTCACGGTTACCCAGTTGTTGGACCTCCACGTCCCAGGGCCAGTCCAAGACAGCTTCAGCGTTCTCGTCCCCGGTCTCAAGCCATGATGAGAATTCCTCTGTCCAGTTCATGGATATCACAACCGTGAACGTGGCCTTTGGACTTAAGGATTTTTTTCACCTGGCAGTAGCGACATTTACCAGTCCCTCTTGCCCTTGAGGAACCCCTCCTTGCCCTTCTTGTTGAGCCGCCGCAGGTTCTTGCGATGAGCGTCCATGTGGGTGGGGTTGAGGAAATCAAGGTGCTTGCAGTCTTCGAAACTGTCACATTCCCAGCAGCCTTCGTAACCCTTCTTTTCAGGACAGCTCTTCATCTTGCAGTAGGGATTCCCACCACCGTTGCGGCAGCCCTTCTTGCAGCGGAACTTGACCATCGCCCCCATGCACTCGTAGCAGTCAGCGTATTTACCGAACGCTTCGAACCAGGAGAGCTTGGACATCTCCTCGGCATAACGTTCGAACTTGGCGGAGCGGAGCTCCTTTCTGAGATCTCTGGCCAGATCCGCAATTTTGCCCTGGTGTGCAAAACAGTCCCCGCAGTACAATCCGCAGGGAGCGATCATGTTCTCGTCAAGCTCGGTATCTGTCATGTTCAGAAGTAGTAGGATGGTGGGTATATATCCCCTTTCCATGGGGTAGGGAGAAAGTGGATGGTGGATCATCTCTTGCGGATGAACCGTATCTCCGTGTCATCACCGCAGAGTATGGACTTCCTCTCCAGTTGGGTGCCCATGGGCTCCCACTCCCCCGGGGCAATGGAGTCAAAGATAATATCCAGCCGATGAAGCGCCTCGTTCTCGTCCTCGATCCGGTCTTTGAAGCCGGAGGGGAACTCCACGGTTATCATACAGCGGTGAATTGACATGGATAGCATTTTTATTTTGCCCCTATATTTTAAGTTAAATGTCACAATATTGCGTTTTTTCCCATCTTTTTGTACATTTGTGACCATTCCCCGGGTCCATGGAAGGTTATGCAAGACCTGCCGCCCCTTCCATTTGCCCCTTCTCCCCTTCCCTTGGTCCTTTCTCCCCTTCCCTTGGTCCTTTCGTCCCTTCCACTTGTCCTTTCGCCCCTTCCATTTGCCCTTTCGCCCCTTCCCTTGGTCCTTTCGCCCCTTCCCTTGGTCCTTTCGCCCCTTCCCTTGGTCCTTTCGCCCCTTCCCTTGGTCCTTTCGCCCCTTCCCTTGGTCCTTTCGCCCCCGCCACTGGCCCTCCCGTCCCTGTCATTGGCCCATGTCGTGGTCGTCAAAAAGGGATATATATCAAACAGGTTGTTGCGGGCGGTAAGTATTTACAATTGTTTAGATCATGCAATTGAAGAAAACCGGGGGGTCTTTCAATGGTCACGGAGGATCAGTACGGGGACTTAATCCAACTTCGAGCCGAGATCGATGAGTTCCAGAGCGAAGGCTGGGACGTGAGCCGTCTTGAGAGGGTGCTTGAGGAGGATCCCAAAAACGCCTGGGAGGTGTTCTCATCCTACGTGGCTGACGTGGAAAAGCTTGCCATCCTCGGCCGGAAATATCATGATCTGGACAGGCGGTTCTTCGACAAGGACGCCTGGTCTTTGGAAAAACGTCTGACCAACCCCGATGACGTCAAGTCCCTGGAAAGGGACATCTACCGGCTCAAGAGCCGTATCGATGAAAAGATGGAAGGGTTCAGAAACGCCCGAGAAGAACTGGAGTCCCTGGAAAAAAACGGTTACACGGTGATCGCCTACCGGGCCCAGATAGAGTCCTCCCCAAAACAGGCCTATGATACCTTGGTGGATCTGAGCAAGAGGGTAGAACAGCTCGATCTGATCCGCAGCGAGCTGGAGTCCATGAACACCACCGGTCACGATGATCGGGTCAGACAGATAATGGACAACATCCGCAACCCCGCCCGACTGGATCGGGTTGTGGACGACTTCGACGATTTTAAACGGTTGCTGATGTCCCGAGGCCCCGGTTCGGAGAAGTCCGACAACGACGGTATGATGCTGGAGGAGATGCTTGCCCAGGGAAAGGCGCTCATGACGGAGGGCAAGTCGATCGAGGCCCACGGGCTTTACGAGGTCATACTGGAAAGCTTTCCCGACAACCGGGAGGCCCGGTTCTTTTGGAGGAAGACCCTGCCCGAAGGGATCGATGAACAGCTGCCACCCATCCGTGCGGCAGCTGAGCAAAGCAAGTCCACCAGACAGGAAACGGTAGAACCTGTGCGCAGGTCTGTCCACAGGACTGTTGAGGAATATATCCCGGACACCATTCCGGACGACGAGAATGTGCCGGATGAGTATCTGGTCGATATGCCTCACCGGGAACGGTTATTTACTTCACCAACCCCCGTTCAAAGGTCCACGGTGACCCCCGTTCATCCCAGGAAACCGTCCACCGGGCAGCCCTTCAGGTCCAGCCGATCCTGCCCTTACGAGTTGTGCGATGATGATGAGGGGTCCCTGGCGGTATACGAGATGGGGCCGGATGAGATGGACACGGAGACGGCCGTTTCGCAACAGATATACGTTGCAGACGGCAGCCGTGATCGGATGGATATGCATGTCGAAGGATCCGGAGGCCAAAATGGACCGTGGGCCCAGGACCCCCGTTATCTGGAGTTCTTGGGGATCGAGGCCTATCACCAGGGTGACATGGAGGGGGCGATCCGGTACTTCAAGGCCATAATCAAGATCGATCACCGCTACGTAAACACCTACACCAACATCGGTGTCATCCGAAAACAGCAGGGTCGTTACAAGGAGGCCTTCTACTTCTTCGACAAGGCAGTCAGGATCGATCCCAAGTTCACCGGTGCCTGGTTCAACAAGGGAATAGTCCAGATGATGCTGGATGATCATTGCGGAGCCATGGATTCGTTATTCAGAGCACTGAAGCTCAACCCCAAACACCAGGAGGCAAAGACCTACATGAAGGCCTGCCTGGACCACTGCAAGGAACACGATCGGAAGACCTATCTTACATGGCGAACCCGGTTGCGGAACGATCTGAAGATCGTCCGCAGCGGCTCGTGAACGCGGGTGGCTGACTGGTAAAACAATACACCATCCGATCCATTTCCTTCCCACCATCATCCCCCCAGTTTCTTCCTATCATCCCCCCAGTTTCTTCCTATCATCCCCCCAGTTTCTTCCTATCATCCCCCCAGTTTCTTCCTATCATCCCACTATTTTTCCCCATCTCTCGGTTATCCCCATCCGTTATCCCATCTCATATGCCGGATCGGATCACCCTGTCCCGCATGTGTCCAGTGGATCAATTTTTCCTAAAGATACTTGTACTGGGTCCGTTTACCCGGTCAAAATCACCCGGTGGTATAATGGATATCAAGAGGGTAATGCTGGTACGCCCGCAGAGCCGCTGCGGGTGGGGCTTCATGTGGGCCCCTCTGGCCATCAATTTGGAGTACATAGCCGCGTACATAGAGAAGGATGTTGAAGCGGTCACCATAGTGAACAAGGAATTCGATGATACGCCAATTGAAAAACACATAAGCGATTTCCAGCCTGACTTTTTCGGGGTCACCGCCAGCGCCACCGATCATGACGAGATGATAAGGCTCACCAGGATCGCCAAGAAAAGGGGCATACCCACCGCGGTTGGCGGGTACCATCCCACGGCCATCCCGGACATCATAATGGAGAACCCTTCCATAGACATGCTTTTCAGGGGAGAGGCGGAACATTCCGTCAAGGAGCTGATGGACAAGGGCACTCCCAAGGACGTTTTGGGGATATCCCACCGGGAGAATGGCAAGGTTATCCACAACCCGCTCCGTCCGCTTCTGGAGGACCTGGACAGCCTGCCTTTCCCGGCCAGACATCTCAGAGCGGGTGATGAGTGTGACCTGTGGTTGAATAGAGGCGGTGCCCACCGGGACCAGGTGCACACCTCCCGGGGATGCTGGGGACGGTGCACCTTCTGCTGCGAGCCCAGCATGAACCGGTCATCCCAGAGATACCGATCCCCTGAGAACGTTTTCCAGGAGATAAAGGAAGTTTACAAGTACCATGATGAAGAGACCACCCTGGCGATCTTCGGCGATCCCCATCTCATGGGAAGAGCAGAAAGGATCGGCCAGCTGAGCGATATGCTCATCGAAGCGGATATGGACATCAGCTTCACCGCCATGGTCCGGGCCGATTCCATAGCCGCCAACCCCGACATCGTCAGGAAGATGGCCAAGGCCAAGATAATCGGTTACTGCATGGGCGTGGAAAGCCCGAATGAAAAAGACCTCAAGGGCACCAAGAAGGGCATCGATAACCGCATCCAGGAAAAGGCTGTACACCTGCTCCGCCAGAACAACACGGTGGCCGGCGGTACATTCGTTATCGGCCTGCCGGGACAGACGGAAGAGGAGATACTCACCTTCCCGGAATACGCCCGGAAACTGGGAATGATCAACGCCGCGTTTGCCGTGGCGACCCCCCAGGCCGGCACGGAGTTCTATGACGAGCTGGAGTCCCAGGGTCTGATAGACGATCGGGACTGGACAAAGTACGATCAGATGCACTCCGTGTTCAAGCACGATTCCATTTCGAAGAGACGTTTCGAGGAACTGCTCACCCATTGCCTGGGCCGGTTCTACGCCCCGGACGTGTTCATCGATGACATGATCATGGCCCAGAACCGCAACGCCGACGGGCGGAAGATGAGCATGGCCGATGTTGCCCAGTTCTTCAAGGCCCGGCTGGATTTCATCCTTCACTCCGGACCCCAGTACCGTCCCGATGACGGTACCGAGTTCGGTGCCATATTCTTGCGGGCCCAGGTCAATCCCTACACCCGAAAACGAACAGAACTCATAGGCCTCCATAACATGATGGAACTCAAGCCTTTCCTGAGGGTGTTCGGCGATCAGAAGATACAGCTCGTGGCAACCTACATGGGCGATCCCATCGCGTATTACGCCATCAAGACAACCAAAAAGACCGTTGAATACGTGGATGTGAGCGCAACTCCCCATGACGATGCGACCCTGGAGGTTGCCTTCGAGCTGACCGACCTAAAGGAGAAGAGATCCACCATGATCCTCAACATTTTCAAGCGCATAGCCAAAAAGGGTCACATCCCGACTCTCATGAGGGCGGCCCTGGCCGCTTTTGCATACCATATAGCCATGAACATACCAAAGGTACAACCGGGACCCATGACCCTGCCAAAACAGTACAATACGGATTTCTTCAAGATCAGCGGCTGGAACGCCAGCGATTGACTGTGTCTGACCCGAACGGTTCCTGATCAGTTCCTGGCTTTCGATAGAACGGGGCCGATTGTCCTTTCCACCGCCTGGTCGATCAGTTCCTCGGTCATGGCGCCCGGCGGGGGGGCTATCCTGGTGAAGGCCACGTTGCGCTCCGGATCGTGGTGCCCGTGTTTCATGAACACCCGGGGGTCCCTGCCTTTGCCCATCAGCATCTCCAAACACGCGTGTTTTGCAGTATCAACACCCTCGATCTCCACCCGCATCAGGAGTCCCCGGTGCTCCACGCTGATGCCCTCAATGCCGCTCAGACGTTCCCGGAAATAGGCCCCCAGTTTCCGGGACCTTTCGGGGATATTCTCCTTTTCAATGTAATCCAGGGCTGCAACCCCGGCGGCGCATGCCTCTGGGTACCCGCCGTAGGTGCTCCCGTCGGAACCCGGGGTGAAGATGCTCATGTACTCCTCGTTACCCACCACGGCCGACACGGGTACGATCCCGCCGCCCAGCGCCTTGCCCAGGGTGACAAAATCTGGTCTTGCCTTCTCCCCGAACTCCTGCCAGGCCATGTTGTAACCGCAGCGGCCAAGGCCGGTCTGGATCTCATCGGCTCCCAGGAGGAGGTCCTTTTCTTCAGCAAGCTCCCGGATGGCCATGTACTGGTCCCGAGATGAGAACAGAGGTCCTCCCTCTCCCTTGTGGACCTCGATGAATATGCCCACGGTGTTCGGGGTGATGGCCTTTTTTATTGATTCGGCATTGTGATCAGCCAGGGCGACCCCGGGTGATCTGGGCACGCGACCGGCTGACTGGCTGGGGTCGAATAGGGCGTTGGAGCCGAATATCCACGCCCTGCCGTGGAAGAAATCCCTGGTCAGTATGACCTCGGGCCTGGCAATGCCCCTCTTGCTCCCGTGCATCAGAATGCCGCTCATGGCAGAGTCCGTGGCGGACCCGCCATCGCTTTTGGGCATCACCCGCTGGTAGCCCGTGAAGTTTGCCACCGCTTCCACGAAGTCGGCGAACCTCTCTGCGTATATGGCCCGGCTCACCAGATCAGAACCGTTCTCCATCTCGTTTTTAACGGCCTCGATCACTCCCCTGTGACCGTGGGATAGGATGGCCGAGTAGGCGGACAGGAAGTCCAATGCCCGGTTGCCGTCGGGGTCAATCAGCCATGGTCCCTGTGTTTTTTTGACAACGAAGGGGTAAGGTGAATAATTTGTAGCGCTGTGGCGGTTGATACGTTCGATTGCCTCTGCACTCTTTGGTCCCAGGGGGCCGTACTCCCTGGCGCTGTATGATAGAAAATCCGATTCCATATTATCACCCGGTTAAACCTGGTTCTGGCTGCCAGCGGTCAGTCGGTACCGGCTATTTGAGGATATCGATTTATTGCCAGCGTTAGCTGGTGATATCACCGGAAACGTGTATATTGTATCCGTTCCATGATCCTTAAATGACCAAAAATGTCATGGAAGAGCTTTACAATGGCGTGTTCCAGGACGATCCCCGACGTCTTGCATTCACCCGGAAGGCCTCCGGTTTGCTCCCCCCGATGAGCCAGCCCAGGATACTGGACATCGGTTGCGGCAGGGGCGGGCCCACCATGGAGCTTGCCCGATTATTTGACGGCCACATCACGGGGCTGGACACGAACCAGGCGGCCTTGGACGAGCTGGAAAGGAGGGCGGAGGAGGCGGGCCTGAGCACCAGGGTCGACACGGTGAACGCCTCCATGAAAGACATCCCGTTTGACGAGGGGACCTTCGACATCATCTGGACGGAGGGTGTGATTTTCCAGATGGGATTTGAAAGGGGCCTTGGGGAATGGAAACGCTTTGTCAAACCCGGGGGATATCTGGTGATCCACGAGATGTGCTGGTTGAGACCGGACCCACCCGAGGAGCTGGCGCGGTTCTGGAAAGGGTTCTTCCCCGGGATAGCGACCGTTGAGGAGAACATCGAAACCATTGAAGCTCAAGGCATCGGAGTGATCGATCATTTCTCCCTGCCGGATAATACCTGGCGTGAGATATACTTCAAGCCCTTGGAGGAGAACATCCATAGGCTTCGCGAAAAATACACTGACGATCCGGAAGCGATATCGTTGATCGACCGCGAGTCCAGGTACATTGAACTGGATAGGAAGTATCCCGGTTGGTACGGATCGGCATTCTACCTCATTGCGAGGACCAACTAAACGCGGCCCGGTCCCTATAGACCTCTATATAAACTACCAAACCACCACACTAAGGTTTGAAATACGAGGAGATAAAATCTCACCAACATGCCAAGGAAGATACTCGTCGCCTTCTCCTCCCGCTACGGCAACGCTGAGGAGGTTGCCGATTTCCTGACCGATTACCTATTGAAAAAGGGTCACCGGGTTGACAGGGTAGACCTCAAGGCCGCGGGGATGTTCAACAAACCCGACCCATCGAAATACGACATCGTGGTGGTGGGTGGAAGCATGAAGATAAACATGCTAACAAAACCCACCAGGTCGTTTCTCAAGGGCAACCGGAAGAAGTTCCCCAACGTGAAGCTGGCGGTCTACGTTTGCTCGGGCACTGCAGCCATGAAGAAGGGAGAGGCCCAGACAAAGTACATCGACAGGCCCCTGGGCGAATGGGGCATCAAGCCCGATCTCACCCTGTCAATTGGACCCGTGTTCGATTTCTCCGAGCGTTCGAAGCTCGGAAAGATGACCCGTAACATCATGAGAAAGGCAAAAGACGACATGGAGAAGGATTACGAAATAGAGCTGGACCCGGATGGGAAGAACGACCTGCGCAATTGGGACGAGATCAGGGCATTTGCCTCGAGGATCGAAGGGATATGAAGGGATAGCGCTCCATGCCGTGGACAGCTCAGGACCATGAAGAAGAGAAGGGCATCAACATCGACAATGAACATACCCTTCACAACCAGCTCAAGGACTGGTACTCGAAACCAGGGGATCGACTGGAGACAAAGGTCGATGGTTTCATAATAGACATTCTCCGAGGAAAAACCTGCATCGAGGTGCAGACCGGTAACTTCAGCGCCATTCGTAACAAGCTAAGAAAATTAACAAAAGACCGCAAGGTCGTTTTAATACATCCCATCGCGGTGGAGAAATGGATAGTACAACTCGATTATAATGGGGAGGAGAATAGTCGTCGAAGATCCCCCAAACGGGGAAGACTGCTGGATGTATTCGACCAGCTGGTCTACATGCCGGATCTGATCCGAAGGTCCAACTTCACCCTCTGCGTGTTCATGGTGAAGATTGACGAGCTTCGTGTGCGGGATGGGAAAGGTTCCTGGAGAAGGGGAGGGGTTTCCATTGTTGACCGCAGGCTTCTGGAGGTTGTCGATGAGATACATCTCAAAGAACCTGCCGATTATCTGGATTTCATGCCAGATGATCTGGAGGAGAATTTCACCAACCGTTCACTCGGAGAGAGGATAGCCGTTACCCCCAACAAGAGCCGAAAGATCACCTACACCCTCAGGGCAGCCGGTCTGATCGAACAGGTGGGTAAGAGTGGAAATGCCCATCTATTTAGGATAGTGAGGCGATACGATCAGATGGATAGGGGAGCTCCGGGCGGCCGGATTCGTTACGGGCGATGTTGATCGATATCTGAAAAAATACATCTTCTTCACGTTTATGGGGTGTTTTACCTAATCCGGCAGCGGGTGTTCGAAGGACTGGAACTCCAGCGTCCTGCCCTCCGGGTCACGGGCGAAGAACTGGTATATCCTGTAGGTCTCGTTGCGCCGGGGGGGACCGTCTGCGGAATCCTCAAACCCCGAGAACATGGAATCGACACCTTTCCTGTCGGGATAGAAGAAGGTGATCACACCCTGGGTTTCCGCCCGGTCGCCCTGGCAGAACCCGAGCAGCAGGTTCCCGTGTCGGAAGATGACGCAACCGCCCTGGTCCAGCCACAGGTCGCATCCGATCCTGCCTTTGTAGAAATCTTTCAACGTGTCCAGTGTTTGGGTTTTGAAAAAGATGATGCCGCTCATTTCCCTGCCCCTCGGTTTGTTGATATGCCCGGTGGTTTGACCGCCCCAACCGCCGTTACCGGTCATCCTTGTTCTCGACGATCTCGATGTCCCAGTCCACATCCACCTCGGCGGTGGTGGAACCCGTGACCAGACAGGTGTCTTTAGACAGGGACATGGCCCGCCGGGCCCTTTCGAGGTCCGTTTCGTTCTTCACCCCTATGGATGCCTTGACGTAAAGGTTGGTGAAACGGAAGTGTTTACCGTCCATGCGGGCAATCCCTTTGGCGTTGCTTTTGTAGTAAACGATCTCCTTTCTCATCTTTCCGATTAGGTCCAGGAAGGTGGTCATTATGCACAGCTCCAGGGATGCAACGAACAGATCCTCGGGGCTCCAGAACCCCTCGTGACCCCCGAACTCCGGCGGGCATGCAACTTCCAGCGGGGGCTTGCCCTCAACTTCGAAAACGCCCTTCTTCTTCTCGGTCCATCTAAGGTTGGTGGGGAACTCGTATTCCACTGGTTCGAACTTCACATTACCGCCCCGTTTTCGGTGGGTGTATGTGACTCGAGTGTTTAAAAAGGTTTAAATGGGAATCGGTTATTGAGGAAGACTCCACCCCATCCAGGAGGGTGTGCATGGCAAGAAAACCCAACTCGATGTACAGGCAGGTGAAAGGCCCGGCGTACACGCGCCGCGACTACATGGGCGGAGTGCCCATGAGCAGGATAACTCAGTTCAACGTGGGTAACCCGAAAATGGATTTCCCCGTCGAGATGAGCGTTTACGCCAAGGAGTCATGCCAGATACGCCACACCGCTCTGGAGGCGGCCCGTATCGTGGCCAACCGATATCTCAGCAGGAAGGTGGGCAGCCTCAACTTCCACATGAAGATACTCGTTTACCCTCACCATGTCCTGAGGGAGAACAAGCAGGCCACCGGCGCCGGTGCGGATCGTGTGTCCCAGGGTATGCGTGCCGCTTTCGGAAAGGCGGTGGGAACCGCTGCCCGGGTTAAAAGGGGTCAGCGCCTGATCCATCTGCGGACCACCAAGGTCGGTTTCCCCCACGCCAAGGCCGCCCTGCGCAAGGCCGGCATGAAGTTCCCAACCCCCATCCGGATCGAGCTGGACAAGGGCGAGGAACTGCTCCGGATGTGAACTGGATATCCTTTTGCCCGGCGGTCCATATACCCGGATCGGCCAGTTGCCCGAATGCTCACGGTTGATATCTCGGCATGCCGGGTGAGACGCGTTTTCCCATGCTTGATGGCGTGGACTCCGGTTCTTGGTGCCGGACGCTCAGAATATTAAACCTATTCCGTAGGGTATCTTCGTGAGTCGAACGAGCGCGATCAGTCCCAGGGCCATCCACAGGCTCATGTATACCCCCTTGTCCCAGTCGAATATCTTTGCCCCGTCGAACATGCCGAAGGGGATGAGGTTGAACCCGGCCAAGAACAGGTTGATGAAACAGGCAAATGATCCCATGATGCCCACAAAGTCGTTCCCGGATGATCTGCCGAGTACACCTATGGCCAAAAAAACGGTTGCGATGACCAGGTTGGTGGCGGGACCCGCAGCGGATATCTTGCCGTTCTCCTCACGGGTGACCCTTCCCTGGAAGTACACGGCCCCGGGGGCGGCGAACATGACACCTACAAATGAGGTCAGGAATGCAAACATGAGCCCGAAGCCCCAGTAGCGGAACTCGGACCAGCATCCGTATGATTGGGCCATGTACTTGTGGGCCATCTCGTGAAGAACGAAGGCCGGTGCCACTGCAATGATGGCTATTAGGAGCCTGTAGGGGAATATGCCGGAATCATAACCACGTATGCCGCCGCCCAGCGCGATGGCAAAGGCAATCGTGAGAACCAGAACGGATATGCCCAGATGTTCCAGTTCCTTGCTGGAGAAACGCATTCCGGCAAACTGCTTCGTTTTGGGAGGAGGAGGGGCGTTCCCGACGCTCCATGATGTATGGGAGCCTCCCACCGGGACGTGTCTGACCTCCACCCTGTAGTACCCCCCGGGATCGTTTTGGGGTTCGTCATCGATGAATATCTTTCTTGCCATGTTTCAACTCCTCACTAGGGTATGAGCGTGACCAGGTACGGCAGGGCCACGAAGGTTCCTATCATGGAACCAAGGTTTGCCAGGGCCGCAACCATCAGCACCCTTATTGCCCCGTTAGAGAAAAACTCTTTCGTTGTCTCCATGGTGGACAAGGCCTGCAGGTCCCTGACCGTGGGGGTGCGGACCTTGGCCTCCACGTAACCGGCCACCCAGCCCGCGCCGATCGCCGGGTTCAGCGAGGTGAATGGGGCCGCAAGGAACGCTGCTGCAATGGTGTAGGGATGTCCCCTGGCCAGGGCCGCGCCGACCGCCGAGAATATGCCGTTGATCAGTATCCAGGCCAGGAATGCATACAATCCCGTGGCGAAATCCCCTGTGTAGAATATGTAGATGAAGATCGCGGCGAAAATGGCGGGTATTGCATAACCCAGTCCCTTGAGTATCGAGAATTTCTTTTTGGGAACATCTTCTAAGGTCTTGAGATCGGGTATGGTTTTCGGGTCACTGATGCGCCTGGTGATACCCTTGACGTGTCCGGCCCCCACCACCGCCACCACCTTCTTGGGCTGGGCGTTTATTCCCTTTTCTTGAAGCTGTTTTGCCCTTTTTACACCCTGGACCTTGAGTATCTTCCCTGCTATGTAGGCGTCCCGTTCGTCAATGAGCACCTCGGTTGCCGTGGGGGCAAAGGAGCGAAGCTCCTCCATCAGCATGGAGATGACGTCCTCCTTCATCAGCTCCTCCAAATCCACCTCTTCCATCTCGGAATCGTCGTAACCCACCAGGGCCTTGGTGCCGTTCCAGAAGAGCCTCAGTTTCTCCCTGAAGGTCATCATTCGCCAGGCCCTTCGCAGGGTGACGGTGATGTCCCGGTCCACCAGGGCGACCTGGATGCCCTCCCTGCGGGCCACCCTTATTGCCATCACCATCTCGGCGCCGGGTTCGACGCCGTGTTCCTTTCCTAGCCTTCTCTGGAACATCGCCAGGAACAGCTGGATGAGTACCAAAAAGCCCTGGCCGGAACGAAGGACCTCGATTATCGATGTCTTCTCCCACCGCTTCTTTTCGGTGATGGCCTTGTAACGGGGCCTGCAAAGCTCCACCGCCACCACGTCGGGTCTCTCTTCACGGATGACCTTCCTGACCTCGCTGACGCTTTTTTTGGAAACGTGGGCGGTACCCACCAGGATTATGTCATCGCTTACCTTGACCTTCATCAAAACACGAGCGACCACCGTAGCATGGAGGGGGACTTAACGGTTTTTCCCCCGAAGGGTATTTATTTCCTCCTTCCGTGATGAGGGCAAAGGTGCCCGTTTGAAGATAGCGTTGATAACCGATCTCATGGACGACAGGCCCGCGGGGATGGGTCATTACATCCGAAGCCTGGCCGGTGCCATGCTTGATCAGGGGACGGATGACGAGTTCTATCTGATCCACGCCCGGGAGGGCGGGGACCCCATTTACGACAGGGCCAACGAGATAGTTGTCAAACCCTCGCTTTTGAAGGACCGGCTGTCGCGCAAGAGCCTTCATTACCCCAGGATACTTAAGAAACATTCCTTCGATCTGGTCCATTATCCTGATTACTTCGGTCCCTTCTTCTCTGCGTCCGGGTTCTCCACCGTGGAGACAATCTACGACATGGTCCCCTTCGTCATGCCGGAGGTACACACTTGGGATGTGAATTTCACATTTCGAAAGGTGTTCCCCCGCCTTATCCAAAAACACGTGGACAGGTTCCTGTGCATATCGCGATCCACGGAGCGGGACCTGTTAAAATTCGTTCCCGATGCCAGGGGGCGGACCGTGGTGACCCTGCTGGCCGCTGATCCGGTCTTCAAACCCGAAAAGAACGCCAGGGAGGTTGCCGAACGTATGGGTATAGACGGCCCCTTCATACTCAACGTGGGGACACTGGAGCCCAGGAAGAACCAGGCCATGCTGGTAAGGTCGTTTTTGAAGATGAAACAGCAGCGGAACCTGCCTCACACTCTGGTGCTGGCGGGAAAGGAAGGCTGGCTGACAAAGGAGATACACGATACGGTGAAACGATCCGGCATGGACGGATCGGTCAGGCTTCTCGATTACGTGAGGCATGATGATCTTCCCGGGCTGTATTCGGCGGCGGATTTGTTTGTCTACCCGTCCCTCTACGAGGGGTTCGGACTTCCTCCCCTGGAGGCCATGGCCTGCGGAGCGCCGGTTATCACGTCCAACGTATCGTCCCTGCCGGAGGTGGTGGGTGATGCGGGGATGACGCTGGACCCACACGATGAGCCGGGCCTTTCCCGGGCCATGGGAGAGCTGCTGGAAGACCGCAGCAGGCTCCGGGAGATGTCCCGATGGGGGCTCAAACGTTCGGCCGACTTCTCATGGGAGCGGTGCGCCCAAGATACCCTGGAGGCCTACCGATCCATCCCGGGATGAAACCTTAAGCGGTCCCCATCCACAAATGTTGGTCCGTCGATGTTCATGCCGGGTTCCTGCTCTTCATGGCCAGCTCGTGGAGCTCTCCCCATGAATAGTTGCCCTTTATGCCGGGCTTTGTGCACATGTAATACACAATCTCGTCTATTGTCAACCTGTGGGTCTCCCATATCCCTGCAAAGACGGTTCTCAGATATGCGTCGGACGGTGCGTTGGGGGATATGTCGTTTAAGGGCAGGGGCGAGGTGAAGGTGAAGACAGGGCACCCGCTTTCCTTTCCGGCGTAGAGGACCCTGCCGTACCAGCTCTCGGCGATGTCCAGGAAACCCTTTTTCTTCACCCTGTCGAAATCGATGCTGGCGGATCTCAGGCCGTTCTCCTGGGAAAAGATGTCCATGAACTGGCCGGCGCTTATGAGGTAAAGCCGGCCCAGGGTACCCGTGCCTTCAACCGTATCTTGACCGACGAATGCTACCCCGCCGTCGTTCCAATCCTTGGCGCGCCTGGCAAAGTAAAGAGACCGGTTCATTCTCATCTCCCGATCATCCCGGGGATCGGTCTGGTCCTTGCAGCCCGGATGTGGTCTGGAGCTGCCCCGGGGGGTTCCGCCCTTGATGTAGTACATGAAGCGTTTCTTCTGGATGTTCGATCCGTAAGCGGCATACCATATCAGGGAATTGGCGTGCATGGGACGCTTTGGGAAACCTGGCCTGGGATAAAATATTTGCTTTTATCGGGATAGGACCCCGCATCGGTGCTTCAACCCAATACTTTTTATTTCAAAATCCTTCCCCGGGCCCATGAGCGAGAAGACCCCTCATGCGGTATGCCGGCAAGAGGACGGTATTTTGATAATATCCCTCAACAGACCCCGCATATGCAATGCTGTATCCATTTCCATGCTTGAAGGGCTGGTTGAGATGCTGGATGATGCCAAAGTGGAAAACGGTATCCGAGGGGTGCTGATCCGATCCGAAGGGAACCATTTCAGTTCCGGCCTGGACCTGAGCCCTCTCAAAAGCGGTAGCGACCCCGTGGAATACCTGGAGGTTCTCACCGACCGTTTCAACCGCGGGATATTGGCAATCAACCGATGCCGACTTCCGGTGGTGGCGGCCCTGAAGGGGACGGTTCTGGGAGCCGGGTTGGGCATCGCCCTTTCCTGCGATCTTCGTGCGGCCTCCACTGATGTCAGGCTGATCCCCGGTTACTATGCCCGGGGGCTGTCCATGGCAGGGGGAATGTCCCTTTCCCTGCCCCGTATCGCCGGTCTTTCACGGGCCAAGGAGATGGCCTTTCTGGGTAGGCAGCTGAACGCGGATGAAGCGGTATTATGGGGGATAGTTGCCCGAAGTGTTGAACCCGAAAGGCTGGAAGGAACGGCCATGTCTTTGGCCCGGGAGATCTCCACGGGTCCCACCCAGGCGCTCATGCGCTCCAAGCAGATGCTCAACGACAATTCCCTGGGTGAGCTCGAACTGTCACTGGACCGTGAGCGGGAGAACCTTCTCCAGTGCGCAAAGACAGAGGATTTCTCCCAGAACCTGCAGCGGTTCTTCAAAAAGGAATCATCAATCTTCAAGGGTAGATGATCCGGATGCATTGATCGATCATGGGGTATGTTGAGGTTGCGGTGAGTGTGATGTTTCGGGTGGATCGGGTAAAGGCTGGTAATGACCCGCCAAATGTTATATATCGATATGACATAGAATCGCTCACCGATAGACCGGGCGCCATTTGGGTATCGGAACCTGAACTGTGATTGGAGGAACGTAAATGACTTCTGGATTGTCTGGCGCAGGCGCGCTTTGGGCCGTGGCCATGATACTGCTTTGCACCGTCCCGGCCGCCGCATCGACTGTCGATCCCGTTGATCCCCCTGATACCGTGGCAATTACAGGAGGCGAGTGCCGATTGGAATACCCCGTTCTTCCCACCGTCCCGATTAAACGACCGCCCCCCATAACTCCCCCTGACAGGTATGAACCCGTGCTGTGCGGTCCTTCCCCCGGCGGGCCACATCTTCGTGAGGATGATGGCATGGGTACACGAACGGGAACCGCGTCCTGGGTGATCCAGTCCAATGACGGTGCGAGCATGGCAACCCCGATCTGGGACCAGGGCATCCACGGCGAGGGCGTGATCGTTGGGGTGGCCGATACCGGGCTTGACTATGACCACATCGCGTTCAGGAACAATACAACTGCTGCGGGGGAGCCCGGCCCATTCCATCGCAAGGTGGTGAAGTACACCGCATACGTGGACGATACTGACGACTCTTCCAGCCACGGCACCCATATCTGCGGGATAATCGCCGGGGACAGCATCGATTCCGAAGGTGCGTTTGAAAACGGTGACGGGATGGCGTACATGGCCCGGATAGCGTTCTACGATCTCACCAATTCGGCGGGCAGTTTCAATCCCCTTCCCAACGACATCTACGATATCCTCAACGACAGCTACAGCGCAGGTGCCCGTTCCATGTCCCTGAGCTGGGGTGACGACTATACCAGTTACACAACCCGGGCCCAGCGGATAGACCAGTTCTGCTGGGACCACCCGGACATGCTGGTCTTTGTCGCCCCGGGCAACACCGGCGGTCAGACCCTGGAACCAGCAACGTCCAAGTCATGCGTCGGTGTGGGCAATTCCAACAACGGGGCTGCCTACTCCATGTCATCGTCCAACTGCTTCGGACCGACCGAGGAAGGGATGACATCTCCCACGATAGTGGCTCCCGGGTCCACGGTGTACGGGCCGTATTCTGATGGTATCAAGGATTCCCTGAATTCCGAATACCGTTACAAGGGAGGGACCAGCATGGCGGCGCCCATTGCCGCCGGGTCCACCGCCCTGGTGCAGCAGTATTTCCAGGACGGGTTCTACCCCTCCGGAGAGAAGAACCTTGGCGATGGGTTCGTGCCCTCCGGGCCCCTGCGGAAGGCCGTTCTGGCCCTGGGCGCCGCTGACATGGCCGGTGGATCATCTTCCAAGGGCACCATTCCCCCAGTTGTCAACAGCATACAGGGCTGGGGCCGCATCAACCTCAACGACTCGCTGTACTTCAAGGGGGAGGACCAGAAGCTCTGGGTAGACGACCTGTACCAGTCCGCCGATTCCAATACCGGTCTGCTCACCGGCCAGCGTTACGTTCAGGTCCTGGAGGTGGGTGCCGACCAGCCGCTCCGGGTATCGCTTTCATGGTTCGACCATGCGGGAAAGGGGTTGATGAACGATCTTGACCTGTCGGTCAGCTGTCCCGGCGGGGAGGTGTTTGCCGGCAACCGCTACCTAAACGGGTCATCGGTTGAGGGAGGCCTTCATGATCGGCTAAATACCCTGGAGACCATCAACATCCCCGATCCCGAACCTGGACTGTACTGGGTGATGGTGAACGGATTCAACGTACCCTTCGGACCCCAGCGCTTCGCCATATCCGCAACCGGGAACATCACCTTCCCGGGCAAGACCGTTATAAATCTTGACCGGAACGTGTACGGTGGTGACAGCATGCTGGTGGTGTCCCTGGCCGACCCGAACAACCCGTCTGACAGCGTTGACGTGCAGATCACCAGCACCACCGAACCCGGCGGTGAGACCCTGAGCCTTGCCATGGAGAGCGGGACCGGGCTGTACCAGGGAGAGCTGGCCATTAGAAAGGGAACTCCCCAATCTGACGGTTTCCTCCAGGTTTCCGACGGTGACGACATCCAGGTTATCTACAGCGACACCGACCCGCCCGCCGATTACTCGGATGTGGCCAGGGTGGATGCCAGCCCGCCCCAGCTGCTATCGGTCGATATAGATTCGGTGTTCAACACCAGCGCCGGGCTTTCCATTGATATGGACGAACCCGGAAGGATCATGCTGGAGCTGGACACGCAGACAGATTTTTCCAATGCCGATGAAATAACAATAGACTCGCTTACAGGCCAAGAAGAGGTGGCGCTAAACGATCTCGAGGAAGGTACCACTTACCATTTCCGGATGATTCTGGAGGACATGCTGGGCAACCGGCTGCTTCACCAGTGGAAAAGTGACTGGAGCTTTACCACTCCCCTCCATTCCATAGCTCCCGGACCCATGGACGTGGGATGGGTTGAAGAACTGTCCCACACCAACCACATGGGACACGATGAGATGCTTTCCGGGATGATCGCGGGTCGGGAGGCCCAGGTTGCAATGCTCTTCGGCATAAGCGAGGTGGGGCCCGACAGCGCTCTTAAAAGTGCGGAGCTGCTCCTTCACGTGCGACGCTGGGACAACATCGATGACAGTGACAGCTGGCTGGTGGAGATACTCGATGAATCCGTTCACAACCGGTTCAACGGGACCGTCACGGCTCCGCTCTATTCGGATATTAACGGCACCCAAGTGATATCCTCGGTGGGGGTTCCCATATCCGGGAAGACTATCAAGGAGGGAGGCTGGATATGCATATCGTTCCAACCCGCTGAACTGGGCGTCATGCAAAGCAGGTTGGCATACGGGGCCGTGGCCATGCGTATCGTCCCCACCTTCAGCCAGTCCCGGTTCGTGAGTTTCGACACCGGTTTAAGTGACAGCGGGCTCCGACCCCGTCTGAACCTGGTGGCTCACCCCCCTCCCCGGATATCTCCCGATGCACCCACGGAGATCACCCTAACCGAGGACGTGGCAGACCCGAATGCCATGGACCTTCACTCTGTATTCACCGATCCCGGGAACCTGGAATTTTCAACCGGCAGCATGGCCAACAACAGTCATCTGAACCTGTCCATACGCGGTTCGGGTTACCTGTCGGTAAAACCGGATACGGATTGGTTCGGTTATGAACGGATATTCGTTCGGGCCACCAACATCAACGGGGTGTCTGCAACCCACATTTTCATCGTGACCGTCACAGCCGTAAACGACCCTCCAAGGATTGATTCCATTGGTGCCTATTCGGCATTTGACGGGATGGTCATAGAGGCATACGAAGGTGACAATGTCGCCATGGCCGTTGAAGTGACCGATCCGGACCAGGATGATGCGGATGCGATCATCCTGGGCGTTACCAACCCGTTTTTCAATCTTACCACCGAAGGAAAGACCCTGTCGTTTTACTTCGATGACGAGTTCGTGGGTACATACCATATTCAACTGTGGGCAAGCGACGGCAAGGACACGTCATATCTCAACGTCACGGTGATCATCCACGGTGTCAACGAGAAACCCACGGCCATGATATCTGTTCCCCAGGTGTATTCCATACCCGGGAGGGAACTGCTTGTCATGGGTAACTATTCATCTGACCCGGACACGGTCAACGGCGACAGTTTGACCTTTTCCTGGTCCTCTCCCCAGCTGGGCGATCTGGGCAATTCCACAGTTGCCAGGGTCAATGCCGACAGCCCGGGCATCGTCATGGTGAACCTTACCGTGACCGATTCCGGCGGGCTCAGTGACACCCGGTCTGTAGTTGTCCAGTTCCTGGCGGATACGGACGGTGACGGCATGCCCGATGACGCCCCGCCCGATTCAGCCCTGGTCTCCGACAACGATGATGACAACGACGGCATGCCCGATTCCTGGGAGGAGAAATGGGGGTTCGACCCCCTGGACGACAGTGACGGGTCAGCAGACGAGGACGGCGATAACCTCACCAACATCAGGGAGTACGACTGGTACACCAATCCCATAAACAACGATTCCGACGGGGACGGCTTCCCGGACGGTTGGGAGGTGGAGAACGGTTTCGATCCCATTAACGCAAGCTCGCCGGGAGAGGGGTATTCAAAAAACGAGGGCACCGGTGAGATCGACGATGGTGAGGACCAGGGTCTGG
>Ga0272441_10001913_pt1 | contig 43546 bp, 34 predicted proteins | sample SSMProp6N_FD_193582 | JGI IMG/M metagenome (GOLD analysis project Ga0272441, IMG submission 193582) | Marine sediment archaeal communities from Little Sippewissett salt marsh, Falmouth, MA, United States - SSM-Prop-6N | ecosystem: Environmental > Aquatic > Marine > Wetlands > Sediment ...
ACGACGAGGGCGTCGTCGGGGAGATACTCCATCAGTGTGGGCGGGGCCTCGCCGGCCCGTCTCCCCGTGAGGTGGCGTGAATAGTTCTCGATCCCCTGGCAGTAGCCCATCTCCTCCATCATCTCGATGTCGAAGCGGGTGCGCTGCTCCAGCCGCTGGGCCTCGAGGAGCTTGTTCTCCGAGTGAAGCTGGTCGAGGCGAACCACCAGTTCCTCCTGTATTGCGACGATGGCCCGTTTCATGTTTTCCCGCGTCGTCACGTAGTGGCTGCCGGGAAAGATCTTGATGTGGCTGATACCGCGCAGCTTCACCCCCCGCAGGGGATCGTAGATGCCCATCGACTCGATGGTGTCGCCGAAGAAGTCGACGCGGATGACCCGTTCCTCCTCGTAGGGGGGGAAGATCTCGACGACGTCGCCGCGGACGCGGAAGGTCCCCCGGTGGAAATCGATGTCGTTCCGCTGGTACTGGATGTCGATGAGCCGGTGCAACAGGTCGTCGCGGGGGATGTCCATCCCCTCTTCCAGGTAGATCTGCAGGTCGGAATAGCTCTCGCGGGAGCCGATGCCGTAGATGCAGGAGACGCTGGCGACGATGATGACGTCGCGCCGTTCCAGGAGCGAGCGCGTGGCCGAGTGGCGCATCTTGTCGATCTCGTCGTTGATGGAGGCATCCTTTTCGATGTAGGTGTCAGTGGTGGGGATGTAGGCCTCGGGTTGGTAGTAGTCGTAATAACTGACGAAATACTCCACGGCGTTGTCGGGGAAGAGGGTCCTGAATTCGTTGTAGAGCTGGGCGGCCAGCGTCTTGTTGTGGGCGATGACGAGGGCGGGGCGCTGCACCCGCTCGATGACATTGGCCACGGTAAAGGTCTTCCCCGAACCGGTGACACCCAGGAGGACCTGGTGCGCCACACCCTTCTCGTACCCTTTCACGAGGCTCTCAATCGCCCGGGGCTGGTCCCCCCGGGGTATAAAATCGGTGACAATTTTAAAGTCGCTCATTTACACTCAAATCTTCCATTTATTCCGCTCATTACCGCGTCCCTATGTCATTGCCACACAGGTGGGAATCTATCTTTTCTATCGTTCTCTCGTTTCTGTCCCTTTACGGGCAGTCGCAATCGGGCGTCTCGGTGTTTCTAATCACACCAACTTTAACACTATATAGAATTAGACACAACAGGCGCGATATTTCTTGACTTGTGATTACAAGAAGAAATTTTTATGACCGATCAAGTATAATTACTGGGAAAAATATGAAGTGATGACAGTGGGGAGATAATGACAATGCGCACAGATTGACTCTGATTTATCAGATATAAATACTACAAGAATTGATAAAGTAGTTGCAATAGCTGAGCAGTGTCTTGATTTCTGGTTTAGAATTAAAAGATGCTATTTTGGCTCTTAACATAAAGCTCAACCGCAGCGGTTATCTTGTCGGTTAAGGCGTTTCATTATTTTTTTCTTTTACTAATAGGGTAACTCTGCTCCCAATATTTTGCTACAATAGAAATATATAGAATTGGACGTTCCTTATAAAATTACCAGCGGTCATGGGTGGTTACGATGCTATCTGCCCCATAAATCTCACAGGAAAGCATACTGTCGATCATATCGAGGATTTTCTTTCTCGCTTCAGCGTTTGATTCAGATGATATATATTCGCGTTTCAAAAGATCTGAAAGTTGATATGCATCAGTACGGCGCCCATACTGATTGCCTTTTTCCGTTATATCTGTGATGATTTGTTGAGTCGCTTTAAGAACAAGATCAAGAACATCACAAATAGCATCTTTCAGCATGTTCAAAACAGCAACGCAGTTATCACCGAAAGCTGGAGATTGCAAAAAAACAGTAGCGAGCTCTTTACACAACTCAACGTCTTTCCCTTGAACATTTCTAAAAACACCTGCAGCTTGTTTGCGGACCTCCAAATCATCATCAAAGAAAAATTCTGTCAAAAGAGCTTCAACGCGATGCCTATTCTCAGCCCAGCTTATTGCCTCACCCGCAACTCCAGCCAAAAGACGTCGATGATCAACACTTACAGAAACCAGCTTATCGGCTTTGTCAATATACTCATCATGCCTAAAACTTTCGCAAAATACGAGCCATGCACCTATCAGCTCTTTTGTTTCGTCTCCGCTTCTCAGCAACTCCGTGGCAAGCTCATCAGCCAATTCTGGTAACCAATGAAACATATAAGGAAATATGTGAATACTCGAATAGCTAATGAGGGGGGAAAGTCGCAATGTAGAGTATTGGTGTGGCATACCATCCGGAAGGGTAATCAATCTCCGCATTGAATCAGAAAAACGATCTTTGTTCAGATTGAATAGGGGCATCAGTGGTTTCATCATACAGCAGCGTACGCTGATCAATGCTTCTTTCTCAAGAGCTATTTCAATTGTTTCCCAGACTCGGTTCTCTGCCTCTCGGACTTGCCACAATACAGCACCCAAGGCTTCCCAGGCCCTACCACGCGCACCATTAGTCCCGGCGAGGTGAAAACTTCGACCTCGCTGTATAAGCGTATCTATTGTTATTGTTTCGCGCTCGGTCTTCTTAATATCTGAATCTTCAGTCTCATTCGCTTCTCCATTCAGTGCGTGCCATATAAGTATCTCCAATATTTCAGAATCGGAAGCAATATGAGGATGTTTCTCCACCAATCGAGCCATATCATTGCCAAAGGGCTTGTCCTGATGCTGGTGTACATGTTTTACAACCTGAATTAGTGACTTATCAGAAGGTACCTCTGTCTCTGCCAACCCCCATAAAATATGCTCAATATAGGCATGGTGGGCCGTATCTGGAATTTTAAGACATAGAGCCGCAAAGCGTACTGGGTCTTTTTTGGTAGCTTCCTGTAATTCATTAGCAAGTTGACGTGCTCCTCCATCAATAAAATTAAGACCATATCGTTTCTCTTCATCGCTGTTATAGCGTTCTATAGCAGACAGCCAATGACTGTCTTTCATTCTGGAACATGGTACCCGCTTGATGGGTGACCCGACAGAATACGCCTCCACGTGGTATGGCTCCTCAATTTTTGCTCCTGAAAATTTCCGGCGGAGTTCATTGAGTCGTGATAAAGCAACCGAACTGAGCAATTCCTCACCTATTGTTTCAAGAATACACCACTGTTCGTATCCTGAGCGATTAAGGTAGTATATAATATTCTTTTTTGTCCGGATCGTTTCAGATTCGCCCTTCTGATTGATTTTTCGAAGAATGTGAACACCGCGATCGATTTCCGGCGTGTGGTCGAGAACAGCCTGTTCAACAGCCTTCTTTTCTCCAGAATTCAGGTGCGACAAAGCCTCGTGGCAAGTATTGGCAAACGATAACCAATCAGCTCCATGCCAACCGGCATCAAAAATCATTTCGTTGGTAACAAGCGCGGGTAATCGATTCCCAAAATCAGTTGGGTTGGTTTGAATTGCCACAAGATGCAGATGCATCAGACATTGATGTTTATGGGGATCCAGTTTTTCAAGATATTTGATCGCAATTTCTGGAGCCTCTTGGACAACCTTCTTGAGAGCTGACCGGTACATTCCCAAAAATTCATCAAATCCGAAACGATGTCCCGAGTAAGTTCTATAATTAAAATTAGACCAATTTCCCCCTATTTTGCCCTTTGCAATTACCATTTTGATTGAACGGACTATCGCATCTGTCGTCCCATGTAAAAATGCTTGCGGTGCTTTCTTTGCAATCTCGGCAAGAGAGTGGATGTCAATGGATTTCAGCTCGTCGAGTTCAAATGGATTGCGCCCGGGATTAAGTGCAAACCAAGCTTCGAAAAGAGAATGAAGAATGCTCCCACATCGCTCAGGTGATTTTTCTCCCCATGTGTGTAGCAGCATCATGATGCGATCAGGTCCCCGTTCTTGAAACAGACAACTGGGATGAGAATTGATTACATCTTCACATAACTGGAGAAGGTCATCATCAGGTTTGCCACGCCTTACAAAACCGAACCAATTCAGGAGTCGCTCTGCACGTTCCGTGTCTTCGCCCCACCAAGATCGCAATAGACTGGCTACTTCTGCTGGCCGTTCCCCTGCAATATTGGAAAGCCACCACAAAACTGCTTCAGCACGCTTTTCATCTTCACCATCGATTTGCTGTCGAATCCAACCTTTTTCATTCAACAAATCAAACCACGCATGAGTGGATAACACCGCGCTATGGAAAAACTGATGGAACGTTCCGCACGGTTCATTAAATTGAGAGATTATTTCATATTCCTGTTCACTTGGTTTTTCGATAGAGTTCAACCATTGGCTAATAGCAGTCTTTATGTGAAAGCGTACATCACTACTTGAAATTACCGAAGAAAGTTCGATTATATAGCGATCAACGTCATTCTGCCTCAGGGCTTCAAGAATTTGTCGTACCTGTGTTCGTCGAAAGAGATGTTGTTCTGTTGTCGCAAGCAGGTCAATTAAGCTCATGTCTTTATTTACAAATGCTCTTGCATAGATATGATCAAAGAAGCTCTCATGGAAGAAGTTTATTTGGCCACGAGACGATATAATCAATCCTTCGGATTTTAAAATATCGGCGGCATTTGAAAAGGTATCTAGAACCGAAATGGGAGCACTCAATTTTTGCCGCTCGCTCATCCAATGACACATGGCTGTCAATGGCTGGACTAGTGACCAAGGCGGGTTTTGTTCTTTTGCTATGGTACGCTGTTTTTTCTCGATCAGTTTTTCGTGCAAATTTGACAGGGAAAGAAATGAGAATCCTGCATCATCGATTTCAAGAAACACTACAAGATTAATAGGCAAGGAAAGCAATCGTCGTTGTGGTTCATTGAACAAAGACGTATTAAAGCCTTTATTCTTCAGAAGCGGTTCGACATCTGCTTTCCAATCAAGCAAGGGAACATCAATCTGCTTTGTCCTATTAGCCTCTTTCAGGTCTTTTAGTCTCGCATCACTATCCAGATCAAATGTCCGGCACACAACTACGATTCTGACACCTCCAAAATTGTGCGCATCGGTAATCAGACGGAATATGACTTCTCTTACCTGTCCAGCACGACCCGATACCTCGCTGACAGCATCAACTTGATCAACAAAAAGTATGGAAGGTGTGGTTGGGAAGGTTCCCTTTAGAGTACTGACCGGACTTTCTTCTCTGCCTGTCAGTTTTTTCCCAAGTTCCTCCCTGGTACCGCACGATAAATAGTGATCAACCCTAAATGCTAAATGGGGAATTTTGAATTCCCGGAGTTGATTGATTGCACTACGTATAATACCCGATTTTCCTGACCCAGCAACACCGGTCAGTAATACCAATTCTGGACCATCAGATTTGAGTAATTCATTAACAAGGGTGTCGGTTTGTCCTCTTGAAATCGTCTCTCCACCTGCACCAAAAGGTGTGTATGTTTGAAGATAAGCCTCGGTTTCTTCGTTCAACAGTTGCTGAATAGCCGGATCAAACGCCCAATCTTTAAACTTCAGTGCTCCTTGTAACTCTATAGCACTTCGTGCAGTGTCTCCCGTGAGGGTTTTATTGAAGTGATTTTCAAGAATGTCTCGAAGATTGGGAAATGTACTTTTTCCGCCACCATGGAAGAATAGGTCTCCGTAAGACTCAATTAATGAGTCCAATTCTCTTTCAGGAATGATTTCAACGTAACTCCGCTTAAGCCAATCGAATACAACTTCATCGGGTTGCGGCCACTCTCTTTTTAATTGCTGAAACGAGTCATTTTGGACCTCAGAGAGTATCTCCGCATATTGATCATGAGAGTTTGCAGTTCGAGCTTTTTCAGTCAGGGCTCTGAAGTCTTTTGCATTGTCTTGAGTGACAAAAAAACATCGTGCATTTCCATCTGTCGATAGTCTATTCAAAAACGCCTTTAGCACTCCCTCTTTCTTGAGGGCGTTGATTGTCCAATTCCCAGTGGGAGAATTTACCTTGGTTTGATGCCACTCTGTAATTTCGCCACGTGCAATTGCAAATTCGAATCCTTGATATTCTGTTTCAACGCTTTCGAATTTCAACCAATGTGCCTTGTCAACAATTACATCCATCAAAGATCGGACCAGCCACTTTGCTTCGTATCGATTCCCTAATTTATCTGCTATTCCGCCTGGTATCATTTTATGACAGTCCAAATATTGGTTTTATGCCGAGTCTGAAAAAGCGTATTATTTTCAGTTATTCAGCAATCAATGGGCCAATTATATTGCAGACTCGCATAGGACACATAACACAAATATTGTTTTTCTCCTGTGTATAAAAAACCCCGCCACTGTATGTGAAACGGGGTATGTTTTGACTCAGATCATAATTCCCTCTTTTTTAAAGTGTAAGAATTAAGACTCCTGATATTGGTAGTGAAACATAGAGAAAATGTGAATCTGATCATACTCTCATCACATAAAAAGTCAAGGATTATATGGGGGATATGGGGATGGTGATGAGGCGCGGTAACCAATCACTTTAATGTTCTGATTCAATCTGCAGGATTGCACCGGCGGTGATAGTTCAATGCTATTTACCGATAATGCCAACACCGGCTTTCCCGGTAAATGGCCCTTGGTTTCAGTATGCAGAACAAATAAAGTCCGACAGTAATGGCTATTTGACGGAAATGCCAGTGCCGGCTTTTGCGTCAAATGCATGCATATCAAGCCACGAAATCTCTTAATACGCACCAATACTGTACAATGCAGCCGATCCGGCACTGCTGCCACTGTGGTCAAACGATAAATGCGTTTGTCTCCGGCAAAACATATGTTGCTGATTTTTTGCTGTTTGGGGTTTTGCCAGAAGTGTCACCTATTTCAATTCTTTGGTTACCCTCTTCCCCGGACAGTCTTTACTCACTTGAGTGAATTTTTTATTTTGATACCGCTTCGTGCATGAGTTCTTTCAATTCTTTCGCTTCACCAAGTCGCCCGATGACGTATGTGAGGTATTTTTTCTGAGTCTCTTTATTCAATCCTTCAAAGTCATCGAGCAATTCAGATGCTGCGTCAAGATGTCCATCGAGAAAAGAAAATGACGAATACCAGACTTGAAAAGAAATTCCATAGATTTCAGGAAGTCCTATCATTCCAAGTTTTTTAGAATTCTCGATCATGTTTATCAATCTCTGAAAATCCTTGAATGCAAGGCTTTTATTGTTGATACCTGCAATAATTTTTTTTATGGTCTCATTGATGAGGCTCAAAGAATCTCTCACAATCGTGGACTTATCTTTGGGAAGCATTGTTTCCAGATATTCTTTTTCCTTTTTTAATATGTCAAGCCACTTCAAAAGCAATGTTTTAAATTTGGCTCGGTCTTCCGGTGTGTTGCTTGTGTAAAAGAGAAACCCCAGTTCGTATACATGGTGTGCTATATCATCAATAAATGCGTATTGACGATACCAGTAATAGAAAGATTGCCCGAAAATCAGAGGGAAATTGCGAGCGGCTTTGTATTTGAGATCTTTTATCTCTTTAATTCGGTCTCGCAATGTTTTCAGTTTCTTTTTATCGACAGGCGTATTGTTGCTGATGTCGTTTTCCATGTCTTGAGCCAGGTTTTTTGCCTCAAGGAGTTTCTTGTTCATTTCTTCAAAGCTGCTTTGAACCTGCTCCGGATCAAACCTGTCTGCCTCGTCTGCTTTTTTCTTGCCCTTTTCATCACAGCCGGAGACAACAATCAGGCAAACACAGAGAAGAAGGAAGATTATGGCAGAAAAGGATTTTTTTTGGCTGGCACTACCCATCTCCAACACTCCTTTCGTGATTCTTTTAATGTATGGTTGAAGCATTCAGACTCCTGATCTTGCTTGTGAAACATGGAACAAAGATTATACTTGATCATACTCCCATAACATTTGCAGTCAAGGATTTTATGGGTGATATGGGGAATGGTGAAGATGCTGTAACAAATCATCATACTGGTGTGGTTCAATCTACAAGATTGAACCAGCGATGGCGGCGGCAGATTTAACCAGCGGCAGGCTTCCAAAGTGCGTTTTTAATCGCCAAACATAGGGCGGAAGACCTCCCCCGAAGGGGACAAGCCACTTCTCTGGTTTGGGAGGCGCCAGGCGACGACCGAATCAGCACAGAGTATCCACCACATGTTCAGGGGACGCTACGCGTCCCCTGAACGTTGTAGATCAACTGCGCTGCTTTTTTGCGTCGTCCGGATACAGTTGTTCTGCTTAACATTCAATACCTACCACTCCTTCACAAACACTACAGATACATCATCATTCACATTACCTGTATGACCTGCAGTGCCCGGCAGATAGTACAATCCGACAAAGTTAAAGACCGAAAGCATACTTAACGCACTGGTAATGCTGCTGTTGATATTCCCCAGTTGACCCGGTATTTCATTCATGAGGCGATCCAGGATCTTTCCCGTTAGCATACCACCCTCAACCCATGCTCCATACCAGTTGACGTAGCCCCTGACTTTTTGACCGCTATCAACATACAGATATATCCAGAAGCGCAACTCGGCATCGTAGTCAAACCAATTGGGTACATCGACGCGAATAGGTACTCGAAGGTATACATATTTCCGTGAAGGAGAAAAGCCCGGCCACAGGTCCCAGGTAATAATCGGGGTTCCCCGCATGCTGATACGTGAAATCCCGGAAACCTGATTTTGAATCTGCGTTCTCAAGTCCGGGCTGCCCATGCTGCCGAGGGCCAGCGGCCCGAGCTCGCGGCGATACCGGCGGACTATCAGGACGGAGGAAGTAATATCATTAAAGTTTTCCGCTGAAACATTGGGAATGCGAACGGTAGAACCAGGTGTGGCACCAAAGTTTGCATAACGGCCACGATAGTTTGAATGCTGGAATAAAACGACTCTCCCCCCCTGTTCCCAATGGCTGCCACCTATTTCAAGTGAGGATATCCGATCATGAATATGTGCACTACTCAACCATGACTTTGAAATACGAAGATAGGTAGTCACAGGGGTGGTGTAGTGCAGATTGGCGAATGTAGAGCGGCCTCTGTAGTTAGAGTGCTCATAAAGTCTCGTCCATATACTCATTGCTCAATCCTCCTTTCTTGTTGTAGGGGCACCTTTGGTTTCAGATGTATCTTTCTCTTTTGGCTCTCCCGCAGACATGAGAAGCTGGATCGCATCCTCAATGACCTTCTCATCATCCAGGTTGACTTGTCCGATTGAAGTGATCTTGTTGATTAGATTTTCTATGATGAGTTGCTCTGACAGAGATGGATTTTTATGATGCTTCTTCTGTAAGGTACGCAAGAGCGCGCGAGGTTCAGATTCTGTAAAATCAGGAATGAACTGCGTAAGATCGGGCATGAGTTCACTCCGTGCTACGACATCATGATCATTGGCCTTAATTTCTTCCGAAGTCTGGCATACCTCATGGGGCATTTGCTTTACAAGCGCTACTGTATCGGCTTCTATGCCGCCCGTGGTTCCATGTTCTCCATATTTGTCCTTCAAATACCCTGCACGTTCGGTCAATACGTTTATGGATTCAGGTCGCATGAGAAGTTTTTCCATTTCAATTTTTTTCATTGCAATCCCTCCATTTGTTTGTTTCATGTAATAACGTTCAGTAAAAATGAGATCAGACAACCCAATAATTCTAAACATTCCTCACTGTGATCACCCCCTTTCTGATCGTTGAAGAAACAAGCAACAGTGTGTATGGGACCTAACCCTCTGAAATCAGACCATGTTCAACTTGAGTTCGTTCTGATGCATACAAGAAGGACAGGAGGACTCATATACAGAACCTCGTGACATACGCAGACACTACAGATGTGCAGTATAAAACCCTTCAAAAATGTTTCAGGAATTCATTAGTAACTGACTGTTCTACCAATACATGGGGGGGGGATTGGTGCCTTCAGAAAGGAGTGTTATCCAGATCAATACAACATCCAGACTTGTTTACCAGAGATTATCGACAGGGATTCTTAACGTCAGAATAATCGCCTGTACCAGAATTGATCAAAGGGAAAATAACACATTTGGTAAGAGTACGGATATGTGTTTTAGTTAGTCCATAATGCCCTCTTTTTACAACAAACAATTAATACACATGATAATCAGTGCACGTTATGATAACAATGTATCTTGGTTCAAACAATACTCCTATTGCAGGGGATGTCAAGGACTTTCTCGCACGTCACTCGAGTATGCCGAAGACGATTAAGAAAACCAGGGACACTTCCCATATTTCCGCCTTATGCTGGATGATGATACGCGAATTCCCCTGGTTGGGGCGCGGCAGAGACCACACATAATGTTCTGTTATCGGCAACATACATACGGGCAGTGTGTATGATTTCACAGTCTTGCACCTGTGATTGCCATCACAGTGTGTCTTGACAATGGCTCCTGTTGCACGTATCGTTTTAGACAAATTTGCTACCGGTTCTTTTGAAACCGATAACGGCAAACTGCTCGTGAGGGCAGGACGCAAAGCCACGGGTCACCGTCATGGTGATTGCCGGGTTTCCGAAGTTTTCAAGGGCTGTCTTCTGTTCTTCACCTCTCTCCATCCAGTACCATTGAAGTGACACCATCTTCCTTCATGTTCGGAGCTCCCCCGCAATTCCCTGCGGAAGGCTTCACTGGCTGCGTGAATCAAGGGGAATCGAATCCCGATTCCCGCATCCCTGTCCCGATGATTGGACAGGAGTGCACAGGCAACAGAAGTAGTACAAGAGGTGTAGTATGAGTATAACACAAGGGAAGACACTGCATGATATCGTGGTCACACGATACAGGAAGGGCGAGCTAGTGATCGGTGTGAACAAGAGTTCCATGCTGAACAACTACGCACAATTATCCGAAAATCCACTGGTAAAATTATTTCATTGCATTGTCTGTCTGTATACATTCCCCGGTACGATTATCGGCGTTATCGTTTTATTGGCCTGTCATGGCAAATTTCTCTCTATTGGTTTCTATCTGGGTGGTCTCGTGGCGTTGATGGCGCTGGAGCAACATATTTCCCATAAAATTACCATCAATCGGGCCTTAAAAAATCAAGACGTCTTTTCGGATCTGGTAAAACGGGGGATCATCAGGGTCACAGATATGCTGGACCCCGACAGGCCGGTATAAAAAGAGGGACACTTCCCCTCTTTTCGCCATCGTGCTTCCGATGGCGTGGCTGTTCTTCGGTTATTCCCTTCGTCTCAGCGGCGGTGCCGGTATCATCACCCATCGTGCCCCATGAAAAATATGGACCGTGCCCCTCTCTTTCGAGATGCCCGTCGCTGTCCCGGTCATCGCTTACCCATCAGTATGCATCTTCAACCATGCGTCGAAGGATCTCTTCCGCCAGCATTCGCACCTCCGGAATGGGGTTCATGGTGAAACGCAGTTTCCCGTGCGCAACCGTCGCCCGGTAGGACCCGTAGACAGAGAGGACCACGTTCCCCCGGCGGGCAATGAGCCCATGCCCCCCCACCGAGTGGCGCAGGGAATAGCGGACGGGGTTCCAGAGATACTCCGTCGCCTCATCGGCGCCGGCAAGGTCCGTCTCCTCTCGGGGGGTTACCTTCGTTGCCTGTGGATTACCGGACAGCGTCGCATAATAGGTATCGACGTCGCTGCGGTAGACACCGCGGGCGGTCTCGATGGGCGCGTCACAGCGCTTGTCCTCCCACCTGAGTCCCCTGTGGCGCATGTACACCCTGAATTCATAGTTCCACGTGACGCCGTCGACGGTGGCTTCCTTGATGAGGAGGACCTCTTCGTCGCCGGTGCCCCTGATGGTGATCCCCTGGGGAAGCTCCCCTTCGGTGGGAAGGTATCTCTCCATGGCGAAGGGGTGATAGAGGCCCTTGAGGCCGGGGCCGTCGTAGACGGGGGCGTCGTACCACCGGTCAAACTCGCGCATCACATCGCGGGCGAGGGCCGTCGCCGCGGCCGTCAGTTCCCTGTTCGGTGCCGTAAAGGTCTTGACGGGATTCCGGGTCTCGTAATAGGTGGGGCCGTCATACTCCTCCCTGACATGGAAGTTCAGCTCGAAGGGTCCCCGCCAGACGGTACAGGTGGCACGTTTACCCTTGCTCCGGACTATGGCCAGATCGCCGATGGCCACCTTTTTGAAGGTGGGATTTTTTGCGAGCCTCTCCTTCTTGAAGAGGGTATCAAACTGCCGGTGCGCAACGGGAAAGAGGCCGTCGCTGTCGGGATAGTCCTTTCCCGTGGCATCGAAGGAGGGACCGCAACCCGCACGGTGGTAGACAGCATAGGGGGCACGTTTCCCGCCCTGCGACACCTCATAGGTCCCCTGCTCGACGAGACGGCTCCATTCACGGTATTTCCTTGTGCCCTTTTCGTTCAGGGCATAGCGATAGCCGTGCCTGAGATCATCGGCGGGGGGTTCGGTAAAGTATTTGCCCTGCCTTCCTGTGACGGGGGCGATGGCGGAGATCAGGGGCCCCCACCCGAGGAGGGTCAAATCGTCCGTGACCGGGGGCGTGTCGGGTCTCTTCGGCTGTGTCTTTTTCGTGACAGTCACGACAGCGGTGTCGTAATTTTCCGCATCATCGAGACTGGTGGCCACCACGTGAAACTCACCCCATGTATCGGGCGCGCGATAGCGGCCCTTTTCGTCGATCCGCCCACCCTCCGGTTCCTGCACCGTCCACTGCACGGGAGCGGTAGCGGTAAAGGTCTGGACGCCCCCCGCTTCCACGCGTGCTGCTGTGGGGGTGATGACGACGGGAATCCGGGGCGGCCGCACCCGTACCGTCACGGTCTTCGCCACGGGCGCCGTCGACTCCACACCGGGTAGGGCAAAGGTAAAGGTCATCGTTATGGGCTTCCGTGCCTCCTTTGTGGGAACAACCATCAGTGAGGCGTTCTTGTGCAGGTACTGCGCGAAGCCGTCGCCCGTCCAGTCGAATTCCGCAGACGCCGTCCCCGCTCCCGAGGAGAGATCGGGGAGTGTCACCGGCCACTGGCCGTCGAGCTGCCATCCCCCGGCGCCGGTGATGCGAAGCGAAAGGCTGAGGGGTTCGCCGTAGCCGCGGTCGAATTCGCCGAATTGTTCACGGTAACTGTCGATCTCGCCACGGATGATCATCGCCGTCGACGCCCAGCCATTTCTCCCCCAGTAGTCGTAGAGACCGGGTGTGAGGACGGGAATCTTGTTGCGCACCATGTCGAACTCCCTGACGGCCTCGATCTCGATGGGAAGGGCCTCACCGACGGTATCGGCGGCAAACTCGATGGCCTCATCGGTATCGCCGTTCACCAGGACTGTCAGGGGGCTCCGCGCCGCTCTGCGCTCCCCGGCAAGGAGCCATGCCTCCCTCTTCATCACCTGCATGGCGATGTCGCGACTGGTCTGCCAGTCACGGACAAGCTGATTGTGGAGCACGGGGGTTAAATCACCGGCACCTGCCGCGGCAAACCAGCCGCACCCCCAGGACTTGGCCTCATCGACGTAGCGGCGGGCCGCGGCCGCCAGGAGGGACGACGCGTCTTCAACGGAATCCTTGGGGAAGAAATAATAGAGCGTTTCACGTGACAGTCCCCTCAGTTTCGAATTGTTCCCCGAACCGTCGAGGGGGCTGTGCTCCCAGTTGAAGATGCCGCACCGGCTGTTGGGGTCGTATATTCGCTGCAGGAGATCCGCATTGAGGTCGTCGAAGATGAAGTAGTTACCCGCCAGTGTGATGCCGCTTTCGACCATGGTTCGTCCCACGTCGGCAAGGACGGCGGCGATGGCCGCCTGGGGCTGGCCGTAGGAGATGAGCGTCATGAAGGTCTCGCCCAGCGCCGCCTGGGGCCCGTCGGTATAATAGCGATCGATGATGGAATAGACATCGAGGGCGACACCGGCGGCGGCAAGCCCCGCGTTGGTCATGACGGCGAAGAGGCGGTCACGGAGATCGACGGCTCTGCCCAGGTCATCGACACGGGCAAGTGATCCCCGGCAGTGCAGGAAATCGACGAACTCGACCTTGTCGCGCATGACGGTGAGATGACGCTGCGTCCCGTCGACAAAGGCATTGAGACGCCGGTCCAGGGCGGCATCATCGGCCACGTCGTAGAGGCGCCGGAGCATTGCCCTCGCCTCTGCAGCATCGACCCGTTCCTGTTTGATCCGCACGAGGAGCTGCAGCTCGTCCGCCGTTGTCTGTGCCGGGATACCGGGAAGGGAGTCGACGCCGTAGCTGTTCCTGAGCCCGTTCACGAGCCAGGTGTCGACGTTGTTCCTGTATTTGGCGGCCTTCAGCGCCCGCTGGAGGGCATCCATCTCCCCTTCCCTGAGGGCGTGGTGGAGCATGAGCCATGAATCCTCGACAAAGGCCTCGGGCCGGCGGATGATGTTAGGAATGGCCTGTCCCGTGTCGGTAAAGAAACGGTCCGTCGTCGTCCGGTACCGCCCAAGGACACGGGTGCCGTCACGCCGCTCGTAATATCTGAAGTAGATACACGATCGCTGCTGCCTCGTGTAGTCGTATATGAAGTCCTGCCCCGTCTCGCCCCTGAAGAGTTCGTCGAAATGGGGGTCCCTGTTCCGGATGACCTTGATATTGTGCAATCGTCCCCGTGACCGCGTCTCTATGCGCTGCTCTATCCGCTCCACGAGGTCCTTTTCGATGCGCCGCGGGAGCTCACCGGGGCGCCCCCCATAGGCAAGGGTGATGTCAAGGTCGGAACCGGGCCCCGCCGTCCCCTGCCACCAGCTCCCCACGGCGAGGAGACGCACCCCCTGGGCAATCTCCGGGTCGGAATCCCGCAGGACCTCGCGGATGGAATCAAAGAGGATGGTCTTCTGCTGTTCAATGGTGAGGGCGACGGGCGTCTGCGCCGCCGTCGTCACGGGGATGATGAGCATGGCGAGAACCAGGACATAGAGCAGGGGTCTGGTGGATACGTTCATGGCCGAAACCTCGATACGGTAAGGAATTATGCTGGATACAGTAGATTGATACGCGATAAGGTGCTGCTGCCGATGCTTGGAAGTATAGGGGGGAACCTGTATGCTTGTCAAGGGATATCGTCTGCCGTAGACCGGGGATACTTTCCCTGTTTTTTTCTTTATTGACAGACTTGACTGTTTTTTTTATACTCGGTCATTGAAAAGGAAATAATTTTCGGGCAGTGTCGCCTTTGCAACATCACGTTCACTGTGCGATTTCGGTCTATCACTCTTGTCCCGCTGCCCACATAGCCTCCGCACAGGACCCACTGCCGGAGCGGCGATTGTGCGGAGCGTCTCTGCATGACAGGGACTGCATAATATAAACAGCCGGCACTTTTTATATATTGTGAGGCACCGCATGAAACGAATTACCCTCAAAATACAAATGATGCTCCTGGTGATAGGGCTGCTCCTGGTTGCGATCGTCATTTCAGCCGGGTTTACGCTTTCCCGTATGAATAGTATCGAGGCCGAGATCAAGACAGTGATCGATTCACATATCCCGCTGAACGAGTTAATCATGAACATCTACACGCATAAATTGGAAAAGGCCATCTGGTTCGAGCGGGCGTTACACTCTGTCGCAGCAATGAATGAGGGCGACAAAGAGGCTGCCGCGAAATTCGCCCGGGCACAGGCGACCTTCACCCGGATGGCCGACCTGATAAATGACGAAATTGCAAATGGAAAAGAGATGGCCCGTGCCGCCATAGATGGGCCCCATAACGATGCATCACAGCGGGCATTGGGAACGGAAGTACTGACCCATTTGGAGGTCATCGAACAGAAACATGTAGAGTACAACGGTCATGTGGCGACGCTCCTGGAAGAGATTGCCCGTGGGACAGTAGAGGACTTTGAGGACACCATTGAGGCAATCGAAGCGGAAGAGGACCGGTTGCACCATGAACTGGAGATATTCCTGCAGAATAATGAGCAACGCGCCACAGCGTCGCTCCTCCACATACGGTATGCCGAAGAGACGGTCATCCTGCTGATGCGGAGTATTACCGTCTTCTCCCTTGTCTTCGGTATCGCCATCAGTGTCCTGCTCATGATAGCGGGCTTCCGGAAACCGATCATCGTCGAGATGGACGGTGTCGGCGGTCTCTTCAGGGGACACACATGGGGTAACTCTCACAAGAGGAACAAATTTTAACTGCCACACACCAGAGGGACGGGCCGTCAGTGACATGAGATAATCGGGGACGCAGTTCGGAAGGGGGTGGCATCGTGACGGCCCCACTCCCTGACGGGTAATGTGTCCCTTTTTTTGAGTGATGAGACGATGCTCCACTTACGACACATAGGCAGAATAAACGCGTTTGCCATCGCAAACATCCTCGGCACGTGCCTGATCTTTACGGCGGTCCTGCTCCTGTGTCCCCTTGTCTGCGCCTTCCTATACAATGAGGGCGATGCCTTCGCCCTCATGATGGCCAGCGGTATCGCCCTCGGCACAGGGTTACCTTTATGGTGGCTCTTTCGAGAACACCATGTCCTCAAGATAAAGGACGGCTTCATCATCGTCACCGTAGGGTGGATCCTGATTACGACGGTCTCGGCACTGCCTTTCGTTATTCACGGGTCGATCCCTTCCTTTACCGATGCCTTTTTCGAAACCATGTCGGGATTTACCACCACGGGCGCCACTATTCTCACCGATATCGAGGCCCTCCCCCACGGACTGCTCTTCTGGCGGAACATGATGCATTTCGTCGGCGGTATGGGGATCATCATGCTCATCATTGTGATCATTCCCCTGCTCGGCATCGACCGGCTGCACCTGTACCGCGCCGAAGCCGCCCCGGGACAGGGACCGGAGACGCAAAAGTTCCTGCCCCGCATGAAGGACTGCGCACAGTGGCTGTGGATCATCTATCTGTCAATGACGATACTGGGGACCCTGCTGCTCTGGCTTGGGGGGATGTCGCTCTTTGATTCCCTCTGCCACACATTCAGTTCCTTCGCCACGGCGGGCTATTCCACGAAGAACGCCAGTATGGGACACTACAACAACGCATATTTCGACTGGGTCATCATCGCGCTCATGTTCCTAGGAGGGGTCAACTTCATCCTCTACTATACCCTGGCGAAGGGGGGCTATGCCACACTCTGGAATAACTCCGAACTGCGCTGCTATATCCTGCTGGTTGCGTCGCTCGGCTTATTCATAGCCTTTCTGCTCTGGAACCACGGTGTCTATACCTCCATTGCCGATGCCATCCGCTACGGCACCTTTCAGGTCCTTTCCATTCTGACCACTACGGGGCTCATCACGGCAGACTATGAAATCTGGCCCCAGGGCGCCCAGGGCATCATATTTTTTGCCATGTTCATCGGGGCCTGCGCCGGTTCCACCACCAGCGGAATCAAGATAGTGCATGTGGTTGTCCTGTGCAAATACTTGTACGCGAGAATGAATCGCTTCATCCAGCCCATGGCGGTCCTCCAGGTCCGGCTCAACGGGCACAACGTCGACACCAATACCATCAACGGCGTCCTGGGGTATTTCGCTATCCATATATCCTACGTCATCTGCGGGGCAGTGGTGATGGCAGTGATCAGTGAGATGGATATCTTCAGCTCCTTTATGGCGGTGGTGGCCACTGTCTGGAATATCGGCCCCAGCTTCGGTCTGATCGGTCCCACCGAGACCTACGCCCACATCACCGACGCGGGCAAGTGGTTCCTGTCCTTCAACATGCTCGTCGGTCGTCTGGACGTCTTTACCGTCCTGGTCATCTTTACCCCCGCCTTCTGGAAGAGCTGAAACCGGGCCCGGGGACCTTATCCGTCATTGACTTCCCTGTGCCTCTGACGATAGTATACCGGTATACCCTTGACTGTGCCTGTCAGACGCGCAGTATCAGCCAGAGACACCTGTGCTGCAGGGTCGTCAACAGCTTCAGGGGGCGTGATTCTTAACAGGAAATGAAGGGGAAAGGAACAGACGATGGAAGTCAAAAAACATCAGCTCGTCCTTGGCGTCGATCTCGATGGCGTCTGCGCCGATTTCTACGGCAGGATGCGCGAAATAGCCGCAGAGTGGTTCGAACGCAATCCCGAGGATCTGCCGACAGACGTCAGCTATGGGCTACAGGAGTGGGGCATTCACGATGCCAGACAGTACAACGACCTGCACCGCTTCGCCGTCACGGAACGCAACCTCTTCAAGACCGAAACAATGATAGCGGGTGCGCGCAAGTATCTCTGGAGGCTTTCAAACGAAGGATATCGGATACGAATCATCACTCACAGATTGTTTATCCAGCATTTCCATAAGGTTGCCGTACAGCAGACCATTGAGTGGCTCGACTACCAGGGAATCCCCTACTGGGATCTCTGCTTTATGATGGAGAAAAGCCAGGTCGGCGCACACATATACATCGAGGACAACCCGGAAAATATCGATGCCCTGCGGGACGCCAACCTGCAGACGATTTGCTTCGGCAACAGTACCAATGTCCACATCAGTCACCCCCGCGCCACGACATGGCAGGGTGTCTACGAACTGGTGCACGAGTTGTCACCGGCACTGTCAACCCGCAGTGATACAGTGTTCTGACATCGGGAACCTTCATGCCGTTTCGACAGGATCGGCACACCCTTTGACAGATCGGTGGCATGAGAAGGAAATACCTGTCACATCTTCCGTATTGGGTCAGGGACAGAGCGGTGTCCCCCCTGACCCACTGATAAGAAGAAGCACATGGTTTTCAAGGCACTGACATCGTTTCTGGTTTTACCGGGCGTGGTTGCTTTCCTGCTCCCCTGTATGCTGTCCCTGACTGATCCCTGGCGAGGTGAAGTCAATGTCTCCGGATTATTTGTCATGGCAGGGGGACTGTTCATCCTCCTGGTGTGTGTTCGTGACTTCTATGTTGCGGGAAAGGGAACGCTCGCACCATGGTCTCCGCCCAGACAGCTTGTCTCCGTCGGTTTATATCGATTCTGCCGCAATCCCATGTATGTGGGAGTACTGATCCTGATAGGCGGCTGGGCCCTCTTTGCCGCGTCACCGGTGCTTGCCTGTTATGTGTTGATTGTAACGGTGGCCTTCCACTGGTGGGTCATTCTCTATGAGGAGCCCCGGTTATCACAACTGTTTGATGCTGCATGGGAGTCCTATGCTGCTTCTGTTCCTCGCTGGGTTCCCCGGTTTCCCCTGTCGCGCACGGATTCACATAGTCCCTGAAAACAGGGATCCTGCCCGTATTTTTCTATGACACCCTGAGCCGTTCAATGACGTCCCCGTTGAGTTCGATGCCCAGTCCCGGCCCCTGTGGGACCGACAGCGTTCCCCCGTCAGGTGTCGGGGCGTTTCGCAGGATCTGTTTCCAGAGAGGATCCCGCCGCTCATCGGCAAATATCTCGACGGGTCCGATATCCTTAACGACAGACAGGAGGGTGAGGGATACCTGCGGCTCCTCGTGATGTCCCATTGCCACACCATGGGCTGCCGCACAATGGGCCACATGCATCCAGCCCGTGATACCCCCCACGAGTGTGGCATCGGTATTGAGTTGATCCACGGCGCCGTAGCGGACGAGATCGCAGCTGCGATATTCGGAGATATCACCCTGACCGCTGACGATGGGAATGGTCGATTCCTTTCTCACCTCGGCAAGACCCGTCAGACAGTCGTACCACTTGACGGGCTCCTCGAGCCAGGCGAGCCCCAGGTCGGCTGCGTCGCGGCAGAACTGTTTGACCTGTTCCACGGTCCATCCCTGGTTGACATCGACGGCGACGGTGAAGTCATCACCACCTGCCTCGAAGGCCGCCCTGATCCGCTCGACGTCTTTCTCGAAGGCGACCCGGCCCACCTTCATCTTGATGCCGCTCACCCCCTGGTCCCTGAGCCAGACCACCTCGTCATAGGTCCCCTGCGGTTCATTGTCGTGATAGTAACCGCCGATAGCGATGACGGGGATCTTCTCACGCAGCGCCCCGCCCAGCAGCTGGTGCACGGGTTTCCCCGTTGCCTTGCCGAAGGCGTCCCAGCAGGCCATGTCGACGAGGGACAGTGCCTGCTGCTGGATCCCGTGCCGTCCCATATCGAGATCGACGAGGGCCCGGTAGCCGAGATCGATGGGATAATCCATCAGGTCACGGTAGATGGCCTCGATGTCTTCGGGGCCGTCGACAGTCTTACCCACGATGATCTGTTTGAAGGTGCCGTTGATTAATTCGACGATGTCTCCCTGGCACTTGTCTTCATCGCCGCCGTAGACCTCCCCCACGATCCCCTGATCGGTGGTGATCCGAAGGACTATCGTATTCCTGTTCCTGACACAGTAGGTCCCGGCCTCAAAGGGCCTGTCCAGGACCAGGACCAGTGGAATTGCCTCCATATCCGTGATGATCATAGCGATTCCTTTCACAAATCATTGACGTTCAGTGTGTTGTCTATTGCAGTCCACCGCCCGCTCGCTCGGTCAGGTCGATTTCATGGCCGCTCGGGTCCCTGATGTAGACCGAACGGGACCGGGGCCACTGGATGTACCCCTGCCCGATGTCGACGCCGTGGGCGGTGAGCCGTTCCAGGATTGTGTCGAAGTCATCGATCACAAGGCCGAAGTGCATGATCTGCAGGGCCCCGGGGAACCGTTCCTTGTCCGCATGCAGGTACATGCAGATGTAGGCGGTGCCGGCACTGCCGACGATGGCCCAGGCATCGTCTCCTTCGTCCCGGTGATCTTCCTTCATTGCGAATCCGAAGACCTCGGTGTAAAAGGCAATGGATTCCTGAAGATCCTTCACGCGCATATTGATGTGATCGAGCTGTATCACCTTCAATGGTTTCGCTTTCATATCTTCCCTCCCGCGGTAAACAAGGAACACTTCCCATACCATGTGTTATTCCGTGGGGTGATGGGGGTAATCGACGGAATGCAGGGGGTGTGGAACTGATCACCACCGGCCCTGCAATAAAACCATGTACGGTGTCCCTCTATTCTTCCTTGAGTTTACAGTAGTCCATGTGGTCACACACATGATCGGCAAAGCCTACACCGGCCTCTTCATAGAGAAAGTACACGGCATCGATCCCCTCATCCTGCAGGAGAGACGCCTCGTCTTCATAACGAACCGACGCGGTGATCTGTCCCGTATAGCCCCGTTTCTTCATCTGGTGAATGGCAAATATGCCCGCCCGGGGTTCGGGAAGGGTCAGCATCACAAGGGAGACCTGACTCTGTGCCGGGTCGATACGTTTCCAGAAATCACTGTCCTCGGCATCGCCGTAAATCACATTGCGACCCTGTGTCTGATGTTCCGTCACCGTTTCGAGATCAAAATCGATACCGATGATGACATCGCCGTATCGACGCATCATTTCGTTGTAGGCGCCCGTCCCCACTCTCCCCATACCGAGGATCGCGATCTCGGCATCACCGGAGTCAAAGGGTTTATCTTCGGGAAGTCGTTTCGCCGTCTCGAAGAATTTGAGGGGGCGAGACAGGCGTGCATACAGATCGTGGGCGGCGGCATTCAGCGGCGCCGCCATGATAAAGGTCAGAGACAGGGCAAGGGCGATGATGACCAGCCATTCACTGCCGATCCAGCCCAGTGTCACGCCGATGGACCCGACGATGAGACCGAATTCACTGTAGTTTGCCAGGCTGAGCGATGCCAGGAGCGATGTCCGGGCACGAAGTTTCATCCGCGTCAGGATAAGGAAAAACAACACCGCCTTGACGGGCATGATCACTGCCAGCAGGAGGGCGATCATGAAACCCGCCGATGTGGGAAGACCGGACATCCCGATATTGAGGAAAAAGCCGATGAGAAAGAGGTCCTTGAAACCGAGCAGACGCTCCGCAAGTTCGGGGGCCTTCGGGTGAGTGGCAAAGAGCATGCCGAAGACCAGTGCCCCCAGGTCTCCCTTCAATCCCACGACTTCAAAGCTGCTGTAGCCGGCTACGGTCATGAGTATGCCGAAGAGCATGAGCAGCTCGCCATGACCGCACTGCGCCATGAACCGTCCCAGCAGGGGACGGACAATGAAGAGTGACACCACGAGTGGTAGGGCCCAGAGGGAGGGAATCTTTCCGGTGGAGGCGGCCAGGAATACGACGGCGATGATATCCTGCATGATGAGTATCCCGATGGCGGTGGCGGCGTGACGCGATGCCATCTCCTGCTTTTCCTCGAGCACCTTCACCGCAAAGACCGTACTGGAGAAACTGAGGGCAAAGGCTATGAGCAGGGCGGTGTGACCGTTCAGTCGATCAAAGAGGGGCACCCCCGACAGTGCCAGGAGCCATATGACGACGCCGAAGAGGGAGACCGTCACGAGCATGTGGATGGATGTCCCGGCCCAGACCTGGGGCCTGGCCAGGCCCTTTATCTTCAGTTTGAGACCGATGGTAAAGAGGAGCAGCGTCACGCCGGCGTCGGCGATCCGTTCCAGCACGGCACCGCCCGCGATGTCCATCCCGTGGAGCGCAAAACCGGCCAGGAGATACCCCACCAGCGGGGGGAGACCGATCCTGCTGACGGCGGTACCGAAGACAAAGGCGGCGACAATCCATAAAGGGTTCATAACAGAGGCGTACTTCCCATCTTGATTGATACCCCCCGCAACACGGTGCGGAGAGTCTCCGACTGTTTACTATTATACCCCGGTCTTCAAAGGAAAAACCGGGACCTGTCACTGTTCAGGCAGGGAAATACTTCCGGTGGATGTTCCCAATAACATCCATCCTCCGTTCCGCCAGCCTTTTTGCCGCCCTGACCGTCGAGATCTCTTCTTCACGGGCGATCCGGTATACTTCATCGAGGGTGAAGTAGATGTTTTGTGCCTTCCTGGTGACGGTTGCTGCATCGTAATCACCAATCGCTTCAAAGTACACACTGATGACACCGCCGGCATTGATGATAAAATCGGGGGCATAGAGTATGTCCCGTGCAGCGAGCGCCGCACTGTGCCGGTCCTCGTCAAGCAGTTGATTGTTCGCGGATCCGGCAATTATCCGGAACTTCATGCCCCCAATGGTGTCATCGTTGACGACGGCACCCAGGGCACAGGGGGCGAAGACCTCGGCATCGACCGTGAATATTTCATCCCTGCCGACTGCCCGGGCATTGCACCGGGAAAGGACACTGTCCATCCTGTCTCCGTCAATATCGGTCACAATGAGCCGGGCACCCTCTGCATGCAGTATGTCACAGAGATGGGAACCTACATGACCAAGGCCCTGCACGGCGATGGTAATGTCCTTCAGGGAATCCTTGTGTAATTTGTGTTTCACACTTATCTTGATGCCTTCTGCCGTTCCCAGGGCAGTAACGGGAGAGGGATCACCGCTCCCCTTTGAAAGACCGGTCACAAAATCGGTCTCCATCTTGATATATTCCATGTCCTGTACCGACGTGCCGACATCTTCGGCCGTAATGTATCTGCCGTTGAGACTCCTCACATACTGTCCAAAGGCACGAAAGAGCGCTTCACTCTTGTCTTTTTTGGGATCGCCGATGATGACCGCCTTACCGCCCCCGATATTCAGACCGGCAGCGGCGTTCTTATAGGTCATACACTGTGACAGCCGCAGGGCATCTTCCACGGCATCGTCTTCGCTGTCATAAGGCCACATGCGGCACCCCCCCAATGCGGGTCCCAGTGCGGTGCTGTGGATGGCAATAACGGCCTTGAGCCCCGCTGCCCCGTCATGACAGAACACAACCGCTTCGTGTCCCGACATACTCATCTTCTCAAAGTAACTCATCTGTCACTCCTTCGTGTGATACACGTTGCCTGGCAAGTAAGGTATGATTAGAGGTGCCCATCGTGCGCACCATTTGTTCGAGAGCACGGCATGGATGACGCCGGTAAGCAACGATGTTACCGGAGAAAATGATTTAATGTCAAGATATTACATGGCATTATAGTCGAAATGTCTCTTTTTTTCACTGGAACATCGGCAGGTACCGTGATACCATGCGCTCTCCGAGACGGGATCGGACCGGGGAACAACGACGGAAGCCCCCTGCACTGGGCTGCCGCAAGAGAAACGAGGGACATGGAAAGGGTTATGATTGAGACACTGGAACCCATAGGGATCATTCACTCGCCCTACACCGATATCGAAAATATGCCCATACAACCGCGGGGTGCCGCCGAGATCGACGGGACGGTAGAGGTCTACGATCCCTTCGTCGAAGGACTCACCGACCTGGAGGGCTTCAGTCACATCTATCTCCTCTACCGGTTCCATCGCGTCCGGGGGACCTGCCTCATGGTGACGCCCTTTCTCGACACTAAGACGCGGGGCGTCTTTTCCACCCGTGCCCCCCAGCGACCGAACCACATCGGTCTCTCCATCGTGCGTCTCCTCGGCCGGGCGGGGGCCCTGCTGTCCATCAGGGGGATCGATATCCTGGACGGGACACCGCTGCTGGACATCAAGCCCTACATCGAAAAATTCGACTCAGTGAAAGAGAGCAGGTCCGGCTGGATGAACGCCGACGGATCAACGGTGGCGAAGATGCGTTCCGACGGGCGATTTACCTAGTATCGGGCAGGCATGCCCGACGATCTCAGGCGTCATTGAAGAACAGTAATACCAAATCACTGCACAATTAAAATACGGGAAGTGTCCCTATATTTCCAAAGGAGGATGTATAACAGAGATGAAGACGGTAGAAGGGTCAATCACCATTCTGGTAGACAACTATGTATTCGGGCGGACGGAGACACTGGCGGAGCATGGATTTGCCGCCTTTGTAGAGACGGGCAACGGCAATTTCCTCTTCGACGCGGGACGGGGCATGACCATCACACACAATGCCGCCCTCTTGCAGAAGGACCTGACATCGATCAACAAGATCGTCATCAGCCACTCCCACCTGGATCATACGGGCGGTCTGCCCGAGGTCCTGCGCGTACTGCCCCACGAACAGATCGATATCCACGCCCACCCCGATATCTTTGCCGATCGCTACCGGGAACGGGAGGGGAGAAAAGTATACGGCGGCATCCCCTTCACACAGGGACATCTTGAACGGATGGGGGCCCGTTTCGTCTTTGCCACGGACTACCACGAGATCGAGGAGGGTGTCAGCATGACGGGTGAAATACCCCGGATCACCGACTTTGAAGGGCGTGATCTGCAGGGGAGATGGCTGGTCCGCGAGGGCGGGAAAATCCCTGATATCATCCCTGACGACCTGTCACTGGTGTTCCTGACAGGGCAGGGGCTGGTCCTGTTGCTCGGGTGTGCCCACGCGGGAACGATCAACATCATGGAACACGTCATCAAACAGACGGGCATCGATGACTTTTATGCCGTTATCGGCGGGACACACATCGGATTTTCAGGCGAGGAACAGCTCCATGCCTCTATCGAGGCGTTGAAGCGCTATACCATCCGGCATCTCATCCCCTCTCACTGCACGGGGGTGGAATCGGCGGCATGCATGCGGCAGGAACTGGGGTCAATGGTGCACTTTTCCCATGTGGGATACCGCATCGATTTTTAGGCAACGACGGATCTACGTGAACAGCGAATCGGCGATGATAACGATGAGCACCACGGCCATGGAGAGGTTGAGCACCCGAAACAGCAGCGGGGAGGCACGGTCTCTCCAGTGAGAACAGAAGGCGCCGGCGACAAGGGCAAGGAGTATGACGAAGTGCACGGCCAGTGACACCGCCGTCACGAGATTCGTCGAACCCTGCACGACAGGGAACAGGAGCGTCATGCACACGAAGGACGCGATCCAGACGAAGATGATCCCTTCCAGCTGCCGCTGAGAGAAGAAATCGAGCATATGGGGCAGTACGCCCCTGTCATAATCCCGCCTGTTCGCCAGGACGAGAAGCCAGAAGTGGGGCAGCTGCCAGAGCCCGAGCATGGCCATCACAACCATGATCGTCAGTAAACAGTGGCTGCCGCCTGCCGCCACCCAGCCGATAAGGGGCGGCATCATACCGCAGAGGGCACCGGGAATGACGGCCAGCGCGGTCCGTGATTTGAGCGGTGTATAGACACCGTTATAGAGGATGACGGCAGCCAGTCCCAGCAGTGCCGGCCAGCGGGAGTGCAGACACAACAATCCCAGCACCCCCATGACGATCAACGACAGGGCCGCCGCGCGGACCTGACTGGGGATGATCAGGGCACGGGGCAGCGGTCGACGGCACGTCCGGCCATAACGCCGGTCTACATCCCTATCCTGATAACTGTTCAGTGCCGAGGCACCGGAGGCCAGCAGGAAGACGGAGACCGTCACGGTCACGGCGGCAAGGTCTATCACCGGTCTGAGTATTACATACCCCGCACCGGCCGCGGCGGCATTCATGAGGCTGATGGGCAGTTTGATGACACTGCACCAGTCCGCTCCTGTTGCCCTGCGCCGCTTGATAGTTCCGGATTGCATCAGCGTCCCGACTGCCATGGTACTCCCCTATTCCTCCGACTCCAGCCACTGTTCATAGTCTTCTTCGGAGACGATACGCACTGTGGCCGTCATGTCGGCATGCCCGAGGCCGCACATTTCGGTACACTGGGCGAAGTATTCCCCCGGCTTATCGGCGAGAAACCAGGCATAGGTATAGCGCCCGGCCACGGCATCGACCTTGATGCGAAAGGCGGGGATATAGAGGCTGTGCAACACGTCTTCCGATGTCACGTTGAGCTTGACGGCCCTGCCCTGGGGAACGACCATCTCGTTTTCCGTCTCCTTGTCGTTGGGATAGACGAAGATCCAGGAGTACTGCTGGCCGATCACCTCGATCTCGAGGGCGTCGTCGGGCACGTCCCGCAGTCCCAGGTAGGAGGACCAGCCGAAATAGAACATGGAAAGGGCGATCACGGAGGGAATGACGACCCAGACAATCTCGAGTTTCCAGTTGCCGCGTATGTCGGCGGGCTCGGGGTTCTTGCTGCGGCGGTACTTGACGGCGAAGACGATCATGGTGATGGTAATACCCACGAGGAGCAGAAAGGAGATCCCCAGGATATAGATAAAGGCCTGATCGACACCGGCTACGGGGCTTGTCAGTGTATTCATAGGGCACCTACCTGAAGGAAATATCCCAGAATATGAAACTGATGATCAAGGCGAGGCATCCGATGGTCCCCAGAAAGGTCATCTTCAGGAGACGGGCCTCGTATTTCATGTGCATGAAAAAGAGAACGACGAGGGAGGCCTTGGCAGATGCCACCAGGATGGCTATCCATATGTTGAAGATACCCATGTCGATACGCGATACGGCGATGGTCACGGCGGTAAGCACCAGGAGCAGGCCCAGCACAAGGGCAAGCCGCCGGTAACTCAGTATGTGTTCCGTCGCCCCTTCGTCCACTCTCTTCTCCGCTTCGGTTGCCATGTTCTTGTCCCTTACAAAATAAGATAAAAGAGGGGGAAAATAAAAATCCATATCAGATCGACGAGATGCCAGTAGAGACCCGCATTTTCCAGGAAGGCAAAACGCCCGGCATGGACACGGCCGCGGTATATCAGGATGGCGCTGATAACGAGCAGCGTGAGACCGATAACGATGTGCAGGCCGTGGAGCCCCGTAATGACATAGTACAACCCGTAAAAGATGTTCAGTCCGTGTCCCATGTCGATCAGTGTATCGGACCCGGGATATATGCCCACGTCGAACTTGTGTCCCCACTCAAAATATTTGTTGACGAGAAACTGGACCCCCAGTGCCATCGAGGCCCCCACAAAACCGAGGGCGGCACCTCGGGCCCTTCGACGGATGGCGGTAATGGAAGCGGCAACGGTGAAACTGCTCACCAGGAGAATGATGGTATTGAAGGCGCCCATCAAGAGATCGAGTCCCTGTCCTCCCGTAATGAAATCACTCGTATAGGTCGTGTAATAGGCGGCATAAAGGACAAAGAGACCGCCGAAGAGCATGATCTCGGTATAGAGAAAGAGCCACATGCCCAGTTTGATTCCCGCACTGTCCGTCGATGCCTCCGTCATGGACTCCCCTTCCCGTGCGCCGCGCCCTTCACCACATCGGAAAAGTCATATGGATAGTCCTTGATGTGCGGTGAAGAGACAAAATTGTGCAACGGCGGCGGCGACGGTATGGACCATTCCAGCGTCGTCCCTCCCCAGGGATCGGCGGCGACGGCCTTTCCCCGTACCAGGCCGATCAACAGGTTGACGCCGATGATGACCATGCCGGCAACCATGATGACGGCACCGAAGCCGGCAAAGAAGTTGCCCGGTTCAAACTGCGGCAGGTAATTGTAGTAGCGCCGCGGCATACCCTGCAGACCGAGAATGAGCATGGGCACGTAGTGGAGGACGAACCCAACGGTGAGGAGCACGGCACCCCAGTAGGCCCGTCTGAAATCATAGAGCCTGCCGAAGAACTTGGGCCACCAGAAGTGGAGCCCGCCGAAGAAGGCGAAGGCGGCACCGCCGAACATGACGAAATGGAAGTGGGCCACCACAAAATGGGTGTCATGGACATGAATGTTGGTCCCGGCGGCACCCAGGACGAGACCTGTCAGTCCGCCCACGGAGAAGAGGTAGATGAAACAGAGGGCGAAAAAGAGGGGCGGCGTCATCAGTACCGATCCCCGGTACATCGTCGAAATCCAGCTGAAGACCTTGATGGCGCTGGGAATGGCCACCACGAAGGTGAGCAGTGAAAAGACGAAGACGGCCGTGTCGCTCATGCCGCTGGTAAACATGTGGTGGGCCCAGACGAGGGACCCCGCAATGGCAATGGCCAGTGTCGATACGACGATGGCCTTGTAACCGAAGATTGCCTTCCGTGAAAAGACGGGCATGATTTCGGAGATGATACCCATGGCGGGGAGGATCATGATATAGACGGCGGGATGGGAATACATCCAGAAGAGGTGCTGGTAGAGTATGGGGTCTCCGCCCCGCGCGGGATCGAAGAGACCGACGCCGAAGAGGCGCTCTATGACGATGAGAAGGAGTGTAATGGAGAGAATGGGCGTGGCCAGCACCTGCACCCAGGCCGTCCCATAGATGGACCAGGTAAAGAGGGGAATCTGCAGCCATCCCATGCGTCGAATACGGAGACGATGGACGGTGGTGATGAAATTGATCCCCGTCAGCATGGAGGACAGTCCCAGGATAAAGGCGGCAAGGACGGTAAAGGTGACACCCGTCTCGGTCTGTACGCTGAAGGGGACATAGAAGGTCCACCCCGTATCGGGCAGTCCCCCCGAAAAGAGCGAGGCAACGGCGCAGAGGCCTCCGATCACGTAGAGATAGTAGGAGAGGAGATTGATCCGGGGGAAGAAGACGTCATCGGCACCGATCTGGATGGGGAGGAGGAAATTACCGAAGATGGCGGGCACGGCCGGTATGACGAAGAGAAAGATCATGATGACGCCGTGCAGCGTAAAGAAGGCATTGTAGGTCTGGGCCGACATGATCGTCTCGCCCGTTGCCATCAGTTCGATGCGCAGGACAAGCCCCAGGAAAATGGCGATGACAAACCAGAACATGACGGTCATGAGGTAGAGGAGACCGATACGCTTGTGGTCCGTCGTCAGGAGCCATGCCCATATCCCCCTGAGATGGGGTGATGAAGGCTCTTCGAGATATGAAGTATGACCGGTCATTGTCTTCTCCTGCCGTGATCATCTCTCTTTCGATAGAGAAAAAAGAAGAAAAAGAGGGCCAGAAGGACGAGAATCCCCACGCCGGCAACACGAAGGGTCTGAAAGACATAGGTCTTCCGCTCCCGGTCGTAGTCGAAACAGTAGGTCAGAAGACGCCTGATCGACAACTGGGGGGTCTCCGCCTCGGCCTCACTGATGGCCATGGCAATATCGAAGGGGAGAAATGAGGTCCCGTAGAGGTAGCGTATGATCTTCCCCGTCGGCGACAGGACGACGATGGCATTGGGATGCAGAAAGGCATGGGGCCCTGTCTTCTGAACGCTGTATCCGATAGATGCCAGCAGGGCATCGATGGCCTCCTGACTTCCCGTGACAAAGGGCCAGGCATCACCGGGAAATTCCCGGGTAAAGATCTTGAGATAATTCCCCTTCGCCTGCTTCGCCATCTGCGGTGTCTCTTCGGCATCAAAACTGAAGGCCAGGACCTGATACTCCTCCCCCGCTGTCAGTTCGACATCGTCGAGGGCCGTGGCGAGAGAACCCAGCGTTATACTGCACGACTGGGGACAGAAGTAAAAGACGGGCACCAGGATCGTCGGCAGGGTGATATAGTCACCCAGTCGCAGGGCCATGCCATGTTCATCGATGAACCCGGTATCGAGGGGGATGATCTCTCCCAGCTGCTCTTCAAGGCCTGCCTTTGTCTGCGTAGCCGGTACCGGTGCCGTTCCCTGTGACGAGTGATGGCTGTCCTCCCCCGGTGCGGCAGCCCCATGATCGTGGTGTGCTCCCGTGGGGTCAGCCGTCTCCATCGCCTCCACAGGGGAAAAAAACAGGAGGAGACAGGTCAGTACGACAAGGGATAGCAACCCCGGTAATGTCCTTCCTGCGCTCATAGGGCACCGTTTTATTTGACCCGGCTAAACGTTCCCGTTGCCAGTTCAACCTTCAGTACGGCCTTGAAGGCATGTTTGGAGAGGAAACTGTCACGGCCGGCGCCATAGGCCAGGAGGACCACCGTCTCGCCATCGGCACCGATGGCACTGTCTTTTGCATCCCCCGAATCGAGAGGTATGGTGAATGCGATTTCGGTGACACCCTTCTCCTCTGTCCCTGCAATATTGGTCAGATCGTTGTTTCCGCCAATCCGGGTATCGGCCTTGTGTTTCAGCGTCGTCGTCCCGAAATGATCGGCGATCTTGACCTTCCCCTTTTTCACGTAGCCGATGATGAAATTGGCGTCTTGCATCTTCTTCGAAGGATTGAAGCCGATTCCCACCCATCCCGTTGTTTTGGCTGCCAGACGGACGTTCATCACGTCTCCCTCGACTGCCCAGGCGAAGGAGATCTTCCCCAGGTCAATTGTGTGATCATAATCAGCCGCCGCGTCGGACATGCCGGAAATACACAGTATGAAACAGATGATTGCCAGTGCGCGTACTGTCTTTTGCATGGTATCTTCTCCTTTTTTATCGGTTATATGCCTGCAGTATGTCTCGAAGCGGCATGCAACGGATTACCCGTACTGAATCTCTCCCCCCAGAAAGCCGAGAAGTATGGCAACGACCAGACAGAGTGTGTACAACACCAGTGTGACCAGCGTGCCTGAGACTCTCCTCCGACCGGCGGCAAATGCCGCAAGGAGGAGGAAGACAAAGATGACGGCAAGAATGATCTTGGCGAGGATCAGGTTGTCCCATTCACCCATAAAGGTATACTGCCAGTCCATAAACCCCGCGATGGCCGTGGGAAGCACAAAAATCAAGGCCACTACGATACAGTGATGGGCAGACCGGGACAGGCCCTCGTTCCTCCACACCAGAGAGGTAAGGGCAAAGAAGAAGGCACCGATCACCATCCCCATGGGGATGTGGGTCAGGGCGGGGTGCAGGGGATGGGTGTATCCCAGTGCGGCAAATAATTCGTAAATAGCGCCGATCATATAACACCTCCTTTGGTTAGACTGATAATCCGGCCAAGACGTCGACCTCGGGAATTACCGGCCCCTGCCGGGTGTATCTCCGCCACAGCACCGCGAGAGACTACAGATGATGAGTTGTCTATGGATGGCACGTATTATAAAGCATAGGAAAGATGTTGTGCAAGGTACTTTTATCGACACCGGTGTATCGCGTGACATCCCCCACAGAGAGGGCTACGATGCGTCGGGGAGCAACAGGCCGCGTGGTGGTGCGGGCACCCGATGACGGCAGCACCGCGCTGCCCTGCCATATATCCATTGTGGAACGAAACAGGCACGTGGTAAAGGGAGGGTCATGGCTCTATGACGATACCATGGCACCATCGGGTTGAGACACGGGACGGGCATGATGACAGTGATACCGGGCGCAGTCCCCTTCAGCGAGCTGTCGCTATGGGGGATAACATTCGTTTTCTGTTCATATCTTTGCGGCTTCTGCATCAGGGGGAGTTTCGGATTCGGGGGAAACCTGCCCATTGTACTGCTGACGACATGGATCCTCGGTCCCCATCACGCCATCGTCCTCGTCGTGATTGCCGGGCTCATCTCGCAGATACATCTCTTTCCGCAGAGTCTCCGCAGCGGCGACCGTCGGACGGTACGTTCCATTATCATGGGAATGCTGGCGGGAACGGTGATCGGCACATGGCTCTTGACGATCGTGGAGGCAGAGGAACTGATCATCATCATGGGGATACTCATCATGGTGACCGTTGTGATGGAACGCTACGATCTCATACAACGACTGTCCCGCCGCCTGGATCTTCGCTCACGGAGATTCACGACGGCCGTTGCCTTCACCGCCGGCAGTATGGAGACGCTGAGTGGCGGCGGCGGCATGTATTTCATGGTTACCTACATCAGGCATCTCTGCCCGACACCGGCGGTCTTCAGGAGTACATTGATCATGCTGACGGCGTTCTTCATGGTGACTCGAGTCGGGACCTTCGCTGTCGCGGGCATGATTACGGTGGGTCTCATCGTGGAATCCATCCTGCTCATACCCGCAATCTTTGTGGGAACACTGGCGGGAACTCGTATCTTCAGGGCGACCCGTCCCGAACGGTTCTACGGCGCCCTGCAGGTACTCCTCTTCCTGGCGGCGGCGGCCCTCGTGTGGAGGGGCATAACCCTCATATGGTGATGCCGGTCAGCGGCGTATATCACGAGGCCGGTTTTTTTACTGTTCCGCCGGCATCGGGCTCCTGATGAGGAGGGCAACGATACCACTGATAGTAAGGAGCACCATGACCAGGGCAAAGGCAATTACGTAACTGCCCGTCACATCAAAGATAAACCCGGCAATATAGGGGGCAAAGGCCCCCAGTAGCTGCGACATGGCCATGGTGATGCCGATAATCTCTCCCAGGGATTTCATCCCGAAGAACTCTCCCAAGACGCCGAGATGCGATGCCACCCGGGCGCCGTGACAGAACCCGTAGAAGAAGACAAAGCAGAAGAGCACCAGCGGCCCCCGCAGGAAAAAGAGCCACAAGACGAAGAGGGCCATCCCCGAGACGGCAACGGCCAGGATCTTCTTCCAGCCGATCTTGTCGGCAATGTAGCCAGCAATCATACGTCCGGGAACGGAAAAGGCCCCCATCATGCCGAGGGCAACGGCGGCGGTGGTGGGAGAAATACCATAATCGGTGGCATAGGGAACGATATGAACGGCAACAACGGCAAAGGCACAGACAACACTGCACTGGATAAACATAATGCCCATGAAGGATGGACTTCTCAGGATATCGCCGGTAGTCAGGCCGCGTTCAACGAGCCGATATCCTCTGGCTGTGGTTCGTGTCGATGCGGTACCCCGATCTTGACGGGGAGCCGGCCGTATCACCAGCGACGCAAAGAAGATGCTTATGAAGAAGATACTCCCCACTATCAGGTAGGTAGTCCGCCACCCATAGTAGATGATGAGATAATTGATCAGTGGGGTAAGGATAATGGCACCAACGCCAACACCGGCCATGACGATACCGAGGGCCAGTCCGGCGTGCGCTTTTCCGTAGAACCATCTCTGTACCACCGATGTCGGGACAGATATGGTCGCTCCGCCGCCCAGCCCGCCGATGAAGAGAAAGAACCGCAGTTCATTGATGCCCTCGATACGGCTGCACAGAGCGAGACCGATACCAGCCAGTAACGCGCTGACAAAGAGAATGGGCCGGGGACTGTGCCGGTCTGACAGCCGGCCGGCGATGATGACTGATATGGCAAAGCCGAAGACAAATGCCGTATAGGCGGACGATACGAGGGCCCTGCTCCAGCCGAACTCGGTCTCGAGGGGTTTAAAAAAGACACCGAATGACCACATGGCCTCGCCGAGTGTGGAGGTGGCTGCAAAACAGGCTATGACCACAAACCATCCATAGAAGATTCTGGGGGTTTTTTGTGCGTGCTGTACCATCGTTCGGGGATATCCTTTTTGTAACCCTTCTGCTGGCGTCACCGGGCCATCATGGCTGTATCTGTGGATTGTTCAAAGGATCCGTGACAGACGTAGGTCATGCGAAAAGGTTCTATTATGTAAATAGTGGTGTTTATAGAGAAAGATAGGGAATGTCAAGAAAATATCCATGGTCACCGCCGCCGTGACTGTCGTGCGTGTACATCATAGACACTGTTGCCGAAGAGTGTCATGTGCCGAAAGTCTGCTGATCCCTCCCCTGTAGTGCTCCATTGTTGTCTTGACAAATACGCAAAAGGCGTAGTATCGACAATAACCGTCTCGTGCCGGGACATGTCTGAAGATCTATGCCGGCTCGCAATTGTGGGTGTGGTCTATGAACAACCTTCCGTATAATTATCTGTCTCCAGACTCTATGGACGCAGAGGGGAGATGCACGTGCAGTGTCTGACGCTCCGTCAATCGTCATGATAATTGATCAACGGAACAGAGAGCAACACAGGACGGCGCGGCTGCCATGACTTCATGGTGCATGCTGCCCTACTTGAAGGGTGTATGGAAGGGAGATGTATTATTCTGAAAGAAGACGCGAAAAAGGAACGACTGTTCTATGGCTATACTATCGAGGCCTCGGCCTTCGTCATCATGGCAATGGCATGGGGGGCAAACCGTTCATTCGGTGTATTTCTCGAACCGCTGCTCAATGAATTCGGCTGGTCACGGACCACCATCTCGGGCGCCTTCACGCTGTCGATGATCGTCCTGGGAATCGCCAGCCTGGTGGCGGGAAAACTGACCGACAGGATCGGCCCCAAAAAGGTTCTCATAGCATGCGCCCTCTTTCTGGGAAGCGGCTATCTCCTGATGTCGCGGGTCACCCATATATGGGAGTTCTACCTCTACTGCGGGGTCATGACGGGGATCGGAGTGAGCGGCATGTATTCGCCCCTCCTCTCGCTCGTTGCCAGATGGTTCGTCAAGCGACGGGCACTGATGACGGGGATACTGGTAGCGGGGCCGGCCCTGGGCATCACGGTCGTACCCTTTCTGCTGACCCTGTTCATCACATCACTGGGATGGAGGCTATCCTGCGTCGTTCTCGGGGTTACACTCCTGATCACCATTATTCCGACGGCCCTGCTGCTGAAGCGTGACCCCGATGACATGAATCTGCGGCCCTATGGAGATGAACATCGTGCCGGATCGCCGAGCCTGCAGCTCGATGGATTCACACTGGGCACGGCCGTCCGGACATCCCAATTCTGGATGCTGGGATTTATCGCCTTCTGTTCTCTCTTCACCATCAATGTCTATGTTGTCCACATCGTGATTCATGCCATCGGCCTGGGGTTATCCTCTACGTCGGCGGCGATGCTGCTGTCGCTGGCTGCCGGAATCAGTATCGCCGGCAGGATCATCGTGGGAGTGGTGGCCGACAGGATCGGCAACAAGCTGTCATTGATACTCTGCTATATCCTGGCAGCCCTGGCCTACCTGTTTATTCTGTCGGGGAGTAGCATGATGATACTCTATCTGGCCGCCGTCATATTCGGGGCCGCCGGGTGGGGGGCAGCCACAACGATAACCCCCCTGACCGCCTCGCTCTTCGGGTTACGCGCACACGGAACGATCCTGGCCCACGTCCTGGTCGGCTCAACCATCGGAGGGGCCACGGGACCCGTTCTGATCGGCTATGTATACGACATAACGGGAAGTTATCGGTACGGCTTTCTGATTACACTGGCCGTCATCGCGGCCGCCATGGTCACCACTCTCCTCCTAAAACCCATGGAAGAGACGGACAAACTGTGATATATTGGGGACGTTACCACAAAGGAGGTACTCCCGCAGGACGATCACATGGTGGCGCTAGGAACGTGGTGACCATTACAGAGATTATACCTGAGAGTGGAGGAATATACAGGTAATTGGATTACATCATAGTATTCAAGTGCGGCCTGCTGGTCATTCTCGTCATATGTTCTGCCTTCTTCTCGGGCTCCGAGGCAGCCTTCTTTTCACTTTCCACCCTGCATCTGCATAAGATGAAGGAAGAGAGAATGCCCTTCGCCCGCTCCGTCGAGGCCCTTCTGAAGGCGCCGCGAAGGCTGCTGATTACCATACTGGTGGGGAACGAATCGACCAATATCAGCATTGCCGCCATTACGACCTCACTGTTACTCTATGTCATCGGTACCGAGGGCACATGGCTCTCCATTGCCATCACCACCGTCGGGCTTATCATCTTCGGTGAGGCCATCCCCAAGAGCATGGCCGTCACGCACCCCATGAAATTTTCCAGTGCCGTATCGATTCCCCTGACCCTCTTTTCATACGTCGCCTATCCCTTCGTCTTTCTCCTCGTGAAGACATCGGATTTCTTCTTCTCAATGCTTGAAAAGGGCGAACAGGACCAGTCGACACCGCTCATGGAAGACGACTTCAGGACGCTCATCGAGGCCGGCCACCAGGAAGGTGCCATCGAGGAGACACAGAAGGACCTGATCAACAGCGTCTTTGAACTGGCGGACACACAGGTCTCCGAAGTCATGACTCCCCGTGTGGATATGTTCTGTCTCCCCATAACCATGGACATGCGACAGATAGAACGTGAGATCGCCGCACGACGTCATTCCCGCATTCCCATCTACGGGTCGGACAGGGATGATCTCATCGGCATTCTCCATGCCAAGGACCTCATGACGGAGACAGCCCGGGGAAAACGTAAAATCAATATACGGTCATTATTGAAAAAGGCCTACTTTGTTCCCGCCGAGCGCGAGGCACACAGCATGCTCCGCGATTTCCAGTCACGGCGCATACAGATGGCAGTCGTCGTCGACGAATATGGCGGCATCGAAGGTATTGTGACGGTAACGGATATACTTGAGTGCCTCTTCGGAGATATCTACGCCGAATACGGCTCACAGGAAGACCAGGCAAAATGGATCGACGACACGACGGCGCTCGTGGCCGGCATGATGAGCATAGAGGCATTCAATGACACCTTTCACCAGGCCATACCGATGGAGGATTTCGATACCATCGGCGGCTTTGTGCTCCATCTCTTTGGCGAACTGCCCCTGACGGGAGACGGTATCGACTATGAGAATCTCCATTTTACCGTGGAAAAGATCACCAAGGCCAGGATCATCAGGCTGAAGGTGACCAGACATGAGGGGCGGGACGATGATTGATCTCTTCACCGTCATACCGGTCCTCATTATTCTCCTCTTCGAGGGTCTTTTTTCAGGAGGAGAAATCGCGCTCATCGCCTCGGACACAAACAAGATCAGGCACCGGGCCGAAAAAGGCTCGCGCATGGCTCGTATTGCACTGAAATTATTGGAAAATCCGGACTGGTTTCTGTCAACGACGCTGACGGGAACCAATCTCTGTGCCATCACCAACACGGCGCTGGTCACCACCTTCTTCATATCGCTCTACGGCCCCGAAAAGGGTGAACTGGCGGCCATCGTGATCATGATCCCCCTGATTCTCATACTGGGCGAGATGGTACCGAAAAGCATATTCCAGCATTATGCCGATGAGATCGCCCCCCGCATCGCCGGTTTCATACTCGTCGCGTCGTGGATATTGTATCCCGTCGTCTTTGTCTTATCGAAGATATCCCGGGGAACGATGCATATGGTCTCCGACAAGAACAGTTCCCTCTACCCGTCCTATATTACCAAGGCGGGACTTGAGTCCATCCTGCACGACGGGGGCACCACCAGTGATATCCTCAAGTCTGAGAAGGACATGATCCAGCGGATATTTGATTTCGCCGAATACCGGGCCGATCGAATCATGGTTCCCCTGTCCAATGTCTATGCCCTGCCCGTGGACACCACACTGCAGGAGGCCGCCGCCGCCATTGCCGACGTGGGTCATTCCCGGATCCCCATCTACAAGGATCATATCTTCAATATTATCGGTATCCTCCATACCTTTGACCTCCTGGAGGCCCTGCGCGCCAGTCACGAGACACCGGAACAAGGGGCGAGCGACGGGACCATCGAAGGCTATGTCAGGAAAAATGTCCTCTATGTCCCGGAGACGATCCCCGCCGGTGAACTGCTGATAGAATTGCAGAAACGGGGGGAACAGATGGCGGTGATCATCGATGAATACGGCGGTGCCACGGGCATCGGCACCACCGAGGATATCCTTGAGGAGATCGTGGGTGAAATCGACGACGAATATCACTCCCCCGGTGAACGCTTCTTCAGGAAGGTGGGACCGGGCAAGTACATCTTCCAGGGACAGACGAGAATCGATGACATAGAGGGGGTGATTCCCTGTAACATCCCTCGCGGTGAATATGAGACTATCGGTGGCTTCCTGCTGCACCACTTCGGCAGGGTCCCCCGGAGGAATGAAATCCTGCGCCAGGGCAAACTCGTCTTTGTCATCGAAGAGTCTGACATGAAGTCGATCAAAGAGGTGCTCGTTTCACTGAACCCTGAACGGGATGTGCCGGGGGGCAGGGATACGGTACCGGAGATCGAACGCTGACCCGGGACGGAACGACAGGACATGAAAGCAGATGCATGAGATGATCAACAGGGACCGGTGGGTAACCATCATACTGGCTGCGGGCAAGGGAACGCGCATGAAATCGCCCATGGCGAAGGTACTCCATCGCCTTGCTGACAGGATCTTGCTGTCCTATCCCATAGCCCTGGCGCGTGATATGGGATGTGAACGCATCGTCGTCGTCGTTGGACACCAGGCAGACCGGATCAGACAGGCCGTCGACGACGGAGAGATAGGCTTCGTAGACCAGACCCAGCAGCTGGGGACTGGACATGCCATCTGTCAGACAGCAGATACGCTCACCGATTTCGACGGCAACATACTTATACTCTGCGGCGATGTGCCCCTGCTGCGTCTGGAAACCATCAGGGCCATGACCCACCTTCACATCAACGAGAAGGCGGCCATAACGGTGTTGACGGCCCTGCTCGATGATCCCGCGGGATACGGCAGAATCGTCAAGGACGACAGCAACAACGTCATAAAGATTGTGGAAGAGCGCGACGCCACCGATAGGGAAAAGGAGATCCGTGAGATCAACACGGGCATCTATTGCGTCCGGGCCGGATTTCTCTTCGAGGCGGTACAACTCATCGATAATGACAACGCCCAGGGTGAGTATTATCTCACCGATATCTTCGGGATTGCCCGCTCACAGCATGCGATCGTCCGCTCCCTGGTCGTCGAGGACCCCGATGAAACAATGGGTATCAACACCGTCACCGATCTGGAGAAGGCCAACCGGATCATGGCACAACGGGGGCATCGATTCGTCTGAAGGGAAGTACCATTCCTGTTACGCACCGGCACTGACATCGTGATGACCCTGCAGGACCGTGATGGCAGTCGATGACTGGATGCAGGACTGCGCAACATCGAATTATGAAGTGAGAAGAGACATGTCCACAGTAATGATCAGACAATCCACCTATGATGACGAGACGCTCAGATCGCACCTCCATGGCATGCTCGACGCCCTTGGTGGCAAGGCCATACACCGGGGCAGCAGGGTAGTGATAAAACCCAATCTCCTCATGCCTGCGGCGCCGGAGACCGCCATTGTCACCCATCCGGCAATCGTCAGGATCGTTGCCGAATACGCCCTGGCCCGGGGGGCCGAGGTGCAGGTATCGGACAGTCAGGCCATGGGATCCTTCCCCCGGATCCTCAAAGTCAGCGGTCTGGGAGCGGCACTGGAAGGACTGGGGTGTGATATCAGGCCCTTCAGCACATCGGCCACCGTGGATATTGGAGAGCCCTTCGGGGCAGTCGAGATAGCCGAGGAGGCCATGACGGCCGATGTCCTCATCAATCTGGCCAAACTCAAGACACACAGCCAGATGCTCCTCACACTGGGTGTCAAAAACTGCTTCGGCTGTATCGTCGGTTACAGAAAACCGGAATGGCATATGCGGGCCGGTATCGATCGGGAGATATTCGCACGATTGCTGGTACAGATCTGCAGGGCCGTCAAACCGGCCATAACGATCGTAGACGGGATACTGGCCATGCACGGAACTGGACCGGGCAGGCGGGGAAAACCGATACCCCTGGGACTCCTCGCGGGGGGCACCGATCCGCTGCCCGTCGATGCAGCGATCTGCCGGGCCCTGGCAATGGAACCCGATAGTCTCCTGACCAACCGGATAGCGCGGGAGATGGGACTCTTCACCGAAGACAGTGCAGAAGTGGAAACCATGGCCAGCATCACGAATTTCACCCTGCCCCCCTTTGCACCCCTCGTCTATGGCCCCGCCTTTCTCCACGGCACGATACGAAAATATCTCATTCAGAGGCCCGTTGCAGAGACCGATCGATGCACCCTCTGCGGCCAGTGCCGTGACTATTGTCCCGCCGGGGCCATTACGCTGGGGGCGAAACAGCCGCACTTCGACTATAACCGCTGCATCAGGTGCTACTGCTGCATCGAAGTCTGTCCCCAGGGGGCCCTCCGAACGCATGAGGGACTTGCCGGCAGACTGATACGGAGATATATACACAGGACGCGATGATTGCATTACAGAACATCTCGAAACAATACGGCGGGCGCTATCTCTTCAGGGACATATCGCTCCATATCGGCGACGGTGACCGCCTGGCACTGGTCGGTTCCAACGGCGCCGGGAAATCGACACTGATGAAGATCATCACGGGCGACGAGGAGACCGATTCGGGCGCCATCACACGGACGAAACTGAACACGACGGGATATCTGCCGCAGGACAGTATCTACCATCGGGGACGAACACTGTACCAGGAAACGGAACGGGTCTTTCAGGATATTATCGATCTGCAGGCCAGGATCGAGACCATTGGGGAGGAGATCGCAGCCACCGGGGACGGGCCCGGCGGGGACTCGCAGAGACTGTCGAAACTGATGCAGAACCTCGACGAGGCACAGCACCTCATAGAGCACAAGCGGGGATATATGACGGACACGAAGATCAAGCAGGTCCTCTTCGGTCTCGGGTTCGGCAGTGGCGATCTACCGCGAATGACAGAGGAATTCAGCGGGGGCTGGCAGATGCGCATGGCAATGGCCAAACTCCTCCTGCGTGAACCATCGGTCCTGCTGCTGGATGAACCGACAAATCACCTCGATATCGAATCACTGGAATGGCTGGAACAGTATCTGCAGTCATACCGTGGCTCTATCGTCCTCGTCTCCCACGACAGCCGATTCCTCGACAACATCGTCGACAGGATCGTCGAGATATCCATGGGCACAGTGACGGAATACACGGGCAATCACGCCTCCTATATAGGGCAGAAGGCGCAGCACAGTGCCATTGTGCAATCCACCTACGCCAACCAGCAGAAACTGATCAGGAAGACGACCCGATTCATTGAGCGTTTCCGCTACAAGAACACCAAGGCGACGCAGGTACAGAGCAGGGTCAAGATGCTGGAAAAACTGGAACTGGTGGACATCGAAGTCGATGAACGTGAGATATCCTTTCACTTCCCCGAACCGCCCCGCGGGGGAAGAATGGCAATGGAACTGGAGGGGGTCAGCAAGGCCTACGGCAGCAAGAAGATCTTCTCCGATGTCTCGCTCCACATCGAGCGGGGGGACAAGATCGCACTCCTGGGTGTCAATGGATCGGGCAAATCCACACTGGCCCGCATCATTGCAGGCATCGAACCCTTCCAGCAGGGCAGGCGAACACCGGGGCACAACGTCGTCATCTCCTACTATTCCCAGAACAGGGCCGACGAACTGGATGACGACAGGACCGTGTTGAGCACACTGGACATCATGGCCCCTGCCGAGGCGCCGGAACGGCTGAGGACGCTGCTGGGGTGCTTTCTCTTCACCGATGACGACGTCTTCAAACCGATAAAGGTCCTGTCAGGCGGCGAGAAGAGCCGTCTGGCACTGGCCCGGATGCTCCTGCAGCCGGCCAATCTGCTCATCCTTGACGAGCCGACCAATCATCTCGACCTGCAATCAAAGGCAATCCTGCAGGAGAGCATCGCCGCATACAGCGGTTCCTGTATCATCATAGCCCACGACCGGGACTTTCTCGACCCCATTACCGACAAGGTATTCTTCCTGCAGGGGGGACACCTGGAGACCTATCCCGGTACCGTCGATGAATTCCTCGAACGGAACCGCAACAGACGAGGAGCAGAGACCGATAGGCCGGAGACAGGGGACACACCCTCAAACCAGTCACCTATGCGGGCACAAAAGCGGCGCGAGGCAGAGCTGCGACAGGAACTCTATCGACGCACCAGACCGCTGCTTCAGGCGCGGGAGCGCGTTGAAGCGGACATCGCCAGTACCGAAGAGGCAAAGGCCGTGCAGGAAGCGGCCTTTGCAGACCAGACGACCTATGAAGACGAGGGGGCGGTACAGCGGATCAACATAGCCTACGCCGACATATCGGCTCGCCTGGAACAACTCTATGATCAGTGGGAGGCCATAGAGGAGGAAATCGAGGAAATCAGGCAGTCCCTGGGGGATGCACCGTCCCTCTAGTCCCATCGGCATTGTCTCATCGACAGGATTTTTGTCTTGACTCGTTTTTCCTTTTCCTTTACTCTTTTCCCTACCTGTTTTTACAAAACACACAGAGAGGTACGATAATGCATACATCACAGATGAGAATAACAAGAGATCTGCCCTTTGCCAGCACGCGGCTCTATGCAGTGGTGGCAATCTTTGTGGCACTTGACGTGGCCGTCCCATGGCTATGCCACGTGATCCATCCCATGGCGGGCCCCACCCTGCTTCCCATGTTTTTCTTTGTCTTGCTGGCAGGACTCCTCTTCGGCTGGAGAGCGGGCGTACTGGTCGGCATCATTACCCCCCTGTTGAGTCACGCCATGACGGGCATGCCTGTCATCGCCGTCCTGCCGCGCGTACTCATTGAAGGAACCGTCTATGGCCTGGCAGCGGGACTCCTCTATCACAACGGGGGATTCCGGGCCATGTGGGCAACGGTGGGAGCCGTTGTCCTGGGGCGTCTCGCCACCATAGCGCTGCTCTTTGTCCTCTCCGCTGGATCAGTCAATGCGGCCGCAGAGGTATGGCAGGCCCTGCAGATCGGGTGGCCCGGTATCATCGCCCAGATCGTACTGATACCCTGCATTGCCCTGGTGGCAGGGCGACTCATGGACGACGCCTAACGAGCCCATGCAAGAAACTGATGCCCTGTACCGATCCTTCCTGGACAGCACAGACACGGTCTGGTTCATGCGGGAGGGTTCGCAGATATTCCGGTCTCAACTCAGGGGGATCGCACCGCTCCTCGATTACCTCGATCGCTTCGGTCCCTCTGACGGGCAGGATATCGTCATCTTCGATCGCGTCGTAGGTAATGCGGCGGCGCTGCTCATGAAACTGGCCGGGTGCGGCGAGATCCATGCCCCCCTGGGGAGCGGGCATGCCGTCGCGACGCTGGAGGAACTGGGCATAGACCACCACTTTCAGCAGGTGGTCCCGCATATCGTCAACCGCCAGGGGGCGGGCATGTGCCCCTTCGAGAAACTCTCCCTCGGCACAACGGCCGCGGAGTTTTATCCCCTGGCCCAGAGCACACTGAAACGCCTCAATGAAGGAAACGCTATTCCATAGATCCCAGGATCAGGAGA
>Ga0272441_10001914_pt1 | contig 43546 bp, 26 predicted proteins | sample SSMProp6N_FD_193582 | JGI IMG/M metagenome (GOLD analysis project Ga0272441, IMG submission 193582) | Marine sediment archaeal communities from Little Sippewissett salt marsh, Falmouth, MA, United States - SSM-Prop-6N | ecosystem: Environmental > Aquatic > Marine > Wetlands > Sediment ...
TGCGCGTCTGGCCGATACCCGATTCCCGATACCTGCCTACCGGCAGGCAGGCCCGATTCCTGAACGGGCTACCGGCTCCGGGCTACCGGCTACGTCCTTGGGTTGCGGGCGAAGCCTGCACTGTGATCTCTGAGCCTCTGTGGTCTCCGGGCCCTACAGCCGCGTGAGCTCGTTTTCCTCCTGCTGTTGCCGGTGGGTGGCCTCGTGGAGCAGTTTCTTCTCCTTGCGGGAGAGGCTGTTGATGCCGTGCTGGTGGATCTTGTCCAGGATGCGGTCCAGATCGGCCTGCTCGGCCCGTCGGCGGCGGAGCTTCCGCTCCCACGCGCCCTGGTTGGCCTTGCGGGCCACGCCCTCCACGGACCGGCGGACGCGGGGAATCACCCACAGCCACCCGGCCGCCATGACCGCCCCGCCCATATGCGCCACGTGCGACCAGAATGCGCCGCTGTACGCCCCTTGCTTCAGGGACGTCAGCAGGAACAGGCCCATCCCGCCGAAGATGATCAGCGCCGCCAGGCGGATCGGCACGGGAAAGAACACCATGATGAGCCGGAAGTGGGGGAACAGGACCGCGGCGGCCAGGACAATCCCGTAGACGCCGCCGGACGCGCCGATGATGGGGATCCAGTCCGGGCTGCCCAGGATCGCGCCGGCGGCAACGTACGACAGGGCCGCCACCGCGCCGCAGCTCAGGTAGAACGTCAGGAACCGCCGCGCCCCCCAGTGTCGTTCCAGCGGCGTGCCCAGCATGTACAGCCCCAGCATGTTCAGCCCGATGTGCCACAGGCTGTCCGGACTGTGGAGGAACTGGCACGTCAGGTATCGCCACACCTGCCACCACGCGCCGACCTTCGCGCCGAACAGGTCGGCCACCACGCCGAAGCGAGACGCCGCCCCCACCACCAACTGGAGCACGAACGCCCCGAGGTTGATCAGCAGCAGGTACTTGACCATCCGCGAGGGCTTGGGCAGACCGACAGTCAGTCCCCCCATCGTCCCCGGACCGGCTCCGCCGCCCGGAGATTCCTCTCGCCAGTATGGCCGGTCGTAGATACCCATGGTTGCTTCTCTTCGTATTCTACTATCGGCGGGTCCGATCGGTTCCTTCGCCCGTTCCCCCGAGGCCGGTTGGGCACGCCCCGACCGGACGCGCCGCAGAGGAACGCGGTGCGACGCAAATCCAATCTCTATCCGCGTTTATCCGCGTTCATCTGCGGCTGATGTCCCGAAGCCAGTACAAGCCCAGTGCGGCGATGGTTTTGGCGTCGTGGATGCGCCCGTCCAGGACCATGGCCCGGACCTCCGACCCGGCGACCACCTCCACCTCGATCCGCTCGTAGGTCTCCAGGTCCTGCTCGCCGGGCGTCAGGTCCGTCGCCACGAACGCGTGCATGATCTCGTCGCACGTGCCGGGGCCGGTAAAAAAGCGGCCGAGCTCCTCGATCCGCCCCGCCGCGTAGCCGGTCTCCTCGGCCAGCTCGCGGAGGGCGCACTGGGCGGGGTCCTCGTCGGGGCGGTCCATCATCCCGGCCGGGAGCTCGTAGAGCGTTTCGTCCACGGCGAACCGGTAGTTGCGGATCAGCACGATCGCGCCGTCGTCCAGGACGGGCACGACCACCGCCGCCCCGCGGTAATGGATCCAGTCCCGCTCGACGACCGCCCCGTCCGGCAGGCGCACGCGGACGCGGTGGGCCTTGGCGACCTTGCCATCGAAAACCAACTCTTTCTCCATGAATCGATCGGCCATGCGAGGGATTATAGCGATCCGCGCGGGGGAAAAGCGAACTGTCCCCGCGCCCGCCGAGCCGGTAAGATGGGCACCCCACTGCGTTGGACCAAGGACCCCGCGTGAAGGACAAGCGGATCGCCATTCTCGGCTCGACGGGCAGCATCGGGCGGCAGACGCTGGAGGTGATCTCCGCCCAGCCGCACCTGGCAGCCTGCGCGCTGGCGGCGGGGAACAACTGGCAACTGCTGGCCGAGCAGGCGCGGGCGTTTGCGCCGGACGTGGTGGCGGTGGCGTCCGAGCCGGCCGCCGCGTCGCTGGCCGCCGCGGGCCTGGGCGGCGTGGCGGTCCTTTCCGGCCCAGACGCCATGACCGAGCTGGTCCGCGCCGTCCGCCCGGACGTGCTGCTCAGCGGCGTGGTGGGCACGGCCGGACTCGCGCCGACGCTGGCGGCCATCGAGTGCGGCGCGACGCCCGCGATCGCGAACAAGGAGACGCTCGTGATGGCCGGGGCCGTGGTCATGCCCGCCGCCCGGGCCGCCGGCGTCCGCGTCCTGCCGGTCGACAGCGAGCACTCGGCGATCTTCCAGTGCCTCTCCGCCGGCCGGCGGAGCGAGGTCCGCCGCGTGGTCATCACCGCCTCCGGCGGGGCCCTGCGGGACTGGCCCGCCGACCGCGTCGAGCACGCCACCGTCGACGACGCCCTCCGCCACCCCACCTGGTCGATGGGGCGGAAGATCACCATCGACTCGGCCACGCTGATCAACAAGGCCCTGGAGCTGGTCGAGGCCCACTGGCTGTTCGACCTGCCCGCCGACCGGCTGGCGGTCGTCCTGCACGACGAGTCGATCATCCACTCCTACGTGGAGTTCTGCGACGGGTCGGCCATCGCCCAGATGGGCCGCCCGGACATGACCACGCCCATCGCCTACGCCCTGTGCTACCCGGACCGCGCCCGCCGCGAGACCGAGCCGCTGGACTTGGCGGCGCTCGGGCGGCTGACATTCCGCCCGCTGGAAGACCGCTTCGCGCGGGCGGTGGCGCTGGGCTACGAGGCCATTCGGCGGGGCGGGGCGGCCGGGGCGGTGCTCAACGCCGCCAACGAGGCGGCCGTCGGGGCGTTCCTCGACGGGCGGATCACTTTCGGGCGGATCGTCCCGCTGGTCGAATCGGTGGTGAACCGCACGCCCGAAGCAGTCGAAGTAACCCTGGAGAGCCTCCTTGCCGCCGACGACTGGGCGCGGCGGGAGGTGGATAGAATGATCTCGAACGCCGGTGCAAGCAAGCAGCCCGGCTGACGACGAGTACGAAGAGGCCGTGGCTAGACGGAGAAACCACAGAAGCTCAGAGAGCTCAGAGAAGGCAGAAGCCTGTCCGGTTGTCGCTTCTCTTTCCCTCTCTGTGGCCTCTGCGCCTGTGTGGCGATTCCCTCACAGCCTCCGACAGCAGACGAGGAGTTCATGGAAGTCATCGCATTCGCAGTAGCGGCAAGCGCGTGGGCCGGGTGGATCTGGCCGTTGGTTCAGTTCCTGATCGGCCTGGGGCTGGTGGTCTTCTTCCACGAGCTGGGCCATTTCCTGGTCGCCAAGGCCGTGAAGATCAAGGTCGAGAAGTTCGCCCTGGGCTTCGGCCCGAAGGTCCTGGGGGTGACGGTCGGGGAGACGGAGTATTCCCTCCGCCTGCTGCCGCTGGGCGGGTATGTCAAAATGCTCGGGCAGGAGGACGTGCCCTCCCTTCACAAGGACGAGCCCCTCGACCCCCGCAGCTACAATGCCAAGTCCGTCGGGGCGCGCCTGGCGGTGGTCTCGGCCGGCGTGGTGATGAACGTGATCTTCGCGCTGGTCGTCTTCGTCTGCCTGGCAATGGTCGGGCGGGAGTACTCCGCGCCGGTGATCGGCTCGGTCAAGAAGCACTACCCCGCGGCCACCTGCAAGATCACCTGGCAGAAGGGCCCCGCGACGCAGCCGGCCGGCTCGCAGCTCGCCACGTCGGTCGGCCTCAAGCCCGGCGACCGGCCCGTCCGGATCGATGCCGACGGCGTGATCCTCTCGATCCTCGGCAACGACGTGCCGCACTTCCAGCGGCTGGCCGTCCTGTCCACCATCGCCGACCCCGACGACAAGTTCACGTTGACCTTCGAGCGCGACGTCGACGGCAACACGTGGGTGGGCACGACCGAGTTGGGCGTACGGCCCGTCGCCGACCCGCGGTTCGGCGGGAACCGGCTGTCGTTCGGCCTGGCGCAGGCCAACAGCACGACCGTTGCCCATTCGCTCGACTTCACGACGGACGAGGCCATCGATCCGTTCCAGGACGGCGACGAGCTGCTGACCGTCGCGGGCCGGCCGCTGAAGCATGCCTGGGAGCTGTCCGGCCTGCTGGCCGACACGGCCGGGGCGACCGTGCCCGTCACCGTTCTCCGCAAGGGCAAGGAAGTCCAACGGACCGCGCCGCGGATTCTCCAGTCCAAGACGAACGTCGTCTACCTTGCCGACGGAACGAAGCTCAATGCGGACGACTACCAGATCGGTCAGGATGACAAGGAGCGGATCACCTTCCGGCCGTGGGCGGGAGGCAGCGGCGTCCAGGAGCATATGGATGCCAATTGGCCCCGCGAGGAGGTCACGTTCGCCCAGGCCGACGAGATTCTCGACCTGCTGGGCATGGTGCCGCGTCTGCGCGTGACCGGGATCGTCGAGGGCGGGGCGGCGGTCGACGCCAAACTACAGGCTGGGGACGTGATCGTGCACTACGGCGACAAGCCCGCGCCCACGATTCGCCAGCTCCGAGAGGTCAGCGACAAGGTCGGGGAGGCGGCTAAGGCCACGCAGATCGCCGTCCTGCGGGGCGGCCGGCGCGTGGACGGGATCGCCATCAAGCCCGCGTGGGATCGGAAGCAGAAGGGGGCCTTTATCGGCGTCTGCCGGCACGTGGACCTGGGGCGCCCCGTCGTGGCCCACGTTCGTGTGGGCTCGCCGGTGGACCGCGCCAACCGGGACGCCAACACGCCGAACCCCATCGCGACCGGGTGCGTCATAGAGAAGGTCAACGACCGCGCGGTCGCTTCCTGGCTGGACGTGTACGACGCCCTCAAGGCCCTCCAGGGCCGGGACGTCACGCTGACCTTCCGGCTGAACGAGAAGGACCCCACCACGCACACGTTGGCCCTCGGCGCGCTGGACACCAACGCGTTCGACCCCGACGACTACGAGCTGAGTGTTTTCCCCGGCCCCCACGTGGGCCTGCACGCGCCCGCGCAGGTTACGCTCAGGCAGGACACCTTCGGCGGGGCCGTAAGCTGGGCGCTTCGCGAGACGTGCGGGCATATCGTCACGACCTACGCGTCGCTGCGGAGCCTCATCAAGGGAACGGTCTCGACCAAGGGCGTCATGGGGCCCGTCGGCCTCGGGGCGATCGCCGTCGACGCCGCCCGGACCGACATCAAGCACCTCGTCTGGCTGATGGGCTACCTCTCCGCCATCCTGGCGGTGATGAACTTCCTGCCCCTGCCCGTCGTCGACGGCGGGCACGCGGTCTTCCTGATCCTCGAGAAGATCCGCGGCAAGCCCTTGTCCGTCCGGGTGATGAACGCGATTCAGATCTCCGGCCTCGTCTTGATCCTCCTGCTGTTCGTGGCGATTACCTTCCAGGACATCATGCGGTTCTTCTGATGGTTGACCGGTTCACCGGCTGACTGTTTCACCGGCCGGATGCTGTCGGCGCGCGCGAGGTTCCGACTTGGGCCACAGGTCGCGTTGCGCAAAGGGCTTGGGTGGAGGCAGAGCCGAATCACGGAGACACCGGCCGGATCGTCCTCTTTCCGGCCAGTTAGCCCGTCAACCGATCAACCGGTTTACCAGCGATTCACTCCCCTGCCCCCTCGGCCATGGCCTCCACGTACCAGCGCCGGCTGGGCAGTTCCACTTGGTCGTGGCAGAAGGCCGAGGCGCCGTCCCGGGCGGGCTCTTGGGGGCCCTTCCCGCCGGAGGTAAACCACTTGACGTGATCACCGGGCTGATCGGCACGCTGCGCGCGAGCCATCTGGTCGAGTATTCCACTGGACATCGTTCTGTTCCTGCCATCGTACGCCCCGGCCGCTTGCCTCCCAGCAGAGCCGCCCGCCGGAGCTTTACTGCAACGTACGATCCATCTTGATAAACGCACAGCCGGGCTTCTTGTTCCCGGAAACCGACCTCCCCGGCCGCCTTCGTGGTTTGGTCGTTCCTCCGCGGTTGCGATTGCATGCGATCTCCGGCCCGGATCGGGCTTGTCCGCAGAGGCTGTCCTGGTTGGCCAGAGAGGAGAGAGGAACAGAGAAACCGCAGAGGACGCTGAGGGCGCAGAGCGGGGAAGACGGATCAACAGCCAGCAGCGAACATCCAACAGAGAACGACCAAGTGCCGAGGCTGCCGCCGTCTCACCGGGCCGTGGGATGTTGGCTGTTACGTGTTGGCTGCTGAATCTGGGTCTATCTTCCCTCTTCTGCGTCCTTGGCGTCCTCTGCGGTTTCTCTTCTTCTCTTCAGAGCGCGTTCTGCCCGCCCCCGGAAAAAACTACGGCGCCCGGACCTCCTTGTCCGGGCGCCCATCCCTGATGTACGACTCCAGCCGGCTCCTTCCAGCCTTTGACTCGGCTGCGGAGCATCAGGATATCTGTTCGTCGAGCAATTCCAGCAGTTGGGCCGCGCCCATTTGCTTGCGGCCCGCGGGGGTCTGCCACGTGAGCGTCTTGCCTTCGGCCAGGGCCCGTTCCATGCGCTGGACGGCCAAGACGACCGACGAGTGGTTCTTGCCCATGAACCGCCCGATCTCGGGGTAGCTCATCGGCGTGTGGCGGCGGGCGAGAAACATCGCCACCGTCCGCCCCAGCGAGACGGTCCGCGTCTTGCGAGAGGAGTGCAGGTCGGCCGGGGTCACGCCGAAAAACGCCGCCACGGAGGCCTCGATGTCCCCCAGTGTGATCGCGCTGTCCGTCCGGGCGAGGTGATCGGCCAGCGCGTCGGAGGCCAACTGCAGCGTGATCCGCCCGTCCTCCAGCGCCGACAGGGCCGCCAGCTTGATCAGCGTGCCCTCCAGTTCCCGCACCGAGCCGCGAATGTGCATCGCGACGTACTCCAGCACGTCGTCCTCCACGCGGAGTTTCATTTTCTCGGCCCGCCGGCGGAGGATCTCCAGCCGCGTCGTGCGGTCCGGCGTCTCGATCTTCACCACCATGCCCGCCACGAAGCGGCTGACCAGCGCCTCCTGCAGCTCGCCCACCATGTGCGGGTGGGCGTCGGACGCCAGCACGACCTGCTTGCCGGCTGCGTCGATCGCGTTGAACGTGTGCAGGAACTCTTCCTGCGTGGCCTTCTTGGCGGCGAGAAAATGCACGTCGTCAATGGCCAGCAGGTCCAGCCGGCGGAACCGGGCGCGGAAGTCGTTGAGTCTCCGGCCCCGCAGGCAGGTGAGGAAATCGTTGGTGAACTGCTCGGCCGTCACGTACCGCCAGGCGACCGGCCCGGCCTTGCCGTTCCGCCCCGCCGCGGCGTTGCAGATGCCCTGGAGAAGGTGGGTTTTGCCCACGCCGCACGGGCCGTGAACGAACAGCGGGTTGAACGGCGCGGTCCGGTCCGGCGAGACGGTCGCCAAGGCGGCCGAATACGCCAGCCGGTTGCTCTCTCCGACGACGAAATCCGTCAACTTGTACCGCAGGGCCCCCTGGTGTGCGGCCGGATGCCGACGTCCCCGGCCGGTCGTGGCCTTCTGCACCATCTCGGCCTGCTGGTCGAGCTGTCGCTTGCCGACCGTGCCGTTGAGCATCGGGTCGATGCTGACGACGACGGGCAGGCGCCGCCCGACCTGGGCGGCGACGGCCTGAGCGATCTCCCCCTGGTAGTGCGCCTCGATCCAGTTGCCGACGAAGAGGTTGGGCACGGCGACCGTCACGTGCCCGTCTTCCAGGCGCACGGCCGTGCCGTGCTTGAACCAGGCGTTGTACTTCTGCGGGCCGATGCGCTCTTGGAGATCGCCCAGAATGCCACGAACCGCCGGGTCGTCTGCGCGCACCGGTTCCGTTGTCGTAGCCATAGTCGATACCTCGTGCCGCACCCAACCGATGACATCGCGGCCGCAAAAGGCCGAAACGACGTGAAGCCCTTACCGAAACAACGTGCCTCAAGTACACGGCCGAATGTACGCCCGGCCTCGTTTCCGGTCAAACACAAAGGCCCCCCGTTTGTTATCCACACCGCCCAACGTGCGCCGCGCCGGTTGGTTGGGGCGGAAAAAAAACTTCTATCCACACGTTGTCAACAGCCCCTAAAACCGGCCCTGGCGGCCGCCTCTTGCGACGCGGCACGCGGCAGGTACCACGCCTGCCGGCGGTCGGTCTCGAGGAAGCCCTCGGCCTCGTAGACCCGCCGGGCGTAGGTGTTCTCGCCGTCCACCACCACCGTCAACACGTCCTTCCGGCGACGGCGCGCCCACCGCGCCGCGCGGCGAACCATCGTCCGCGCCAATCCCCGCCCGCGAAAGGCCCGCAGCACGCCCATGTACACGATCTCCACTCCCCCTGGCTCGCGGGCGGAGTCGTTGACCAGCAGGCACCCGGCCGGGCGGGCGGCCCGTTCGGCGATCCACCACGAGCGCGGGCTGTAGATGCCGGTAGCCCTGTGACTAACGAGCACGTCGTCCAGGTCGCGGAGACCGCAGAGCCCGGGGCAATCCAGCGATTCCTCGTACGTCCCGCGAATGACCTCCGCCAACTCCCCCCCCCGGAACGTGCGGGCGTTGCGCCACGTCCAGCCCACATCCGGCTCGACGGGCCTCGCCGACCGCAGGTTCAGCCGCATGTAGATCAATTCCGCCAGGCGGCGGAAGCCCGCGCCGTGCAGGGCGGCCAGGTCCGCGCCCCGGCCGGGCGGAACGAGCGCCTGCACGAAGGACAGCCCCGCGCCCAGCGCCGCGTCGGCGGCGGAACGGATCGCCACAGGCAGGTCCCGCACATCCACGCCCGGGGCCGTCGGCGGCGCGTAGAACAGCATGCCCACGCGCCCGGGGCTGGTCACCACCAGTGCCGCGGCCGTGACGCGACCGACCCGGCGGGCCGTGCGGAACCAACACCCGCCGTCGCACCGGGCGATCATTCGCTCGTACGCCTCGGCTCGCAGCGCGACGGTCATGTCGCTCCGTGCCCCGGCGATCAGGAACCGAAGCAGGGCGCCTCGCTCTCTCGCGCCGACCGCCTCGATGTGAATGCCTGGCTGCATGGTCCCCTATCCTACCCGACGGCGTGCCGGCGAACAGCCCCTCAAGCCGCGAGGCCCCGTCCCGTTCGCGCGTCAGGAGCGGGAACGCGGGCCGACTTTTCCGGCCGTGACCTGTTGACTTGCGCGGCCGAAACCCGTACCGTTCCCGGTTGGTCGGACACGCGATCGGCCCGGCCTTCGAGCCCAGGAGCATTACCATGAGACGAAGCGTAGCGGTGACCTCAACGGCGGCAGCGGGCCTTTGCGCGGCGCTGCTGGGCCTGACGGCGTTCGTTTCCGCCGCGGCCGGGCCCGACACCGATCCGAATGTCGGCAAGCCGCCCAAGCCCTTGACCGTTCCGCTCCAGTGGGAGTTGAAGATCGACATCGAACGGCTGCGCTGCCTGCCCATGCGCCTGCCCGGCGAGAAGCGGGACCAGTTGTTCTGGTATCTCCGTTACACCGTGACGAACCTGACCGACGAGGACCACGTCTTCGTCCCCGAGTTCATCCTCTACACCGAGACGGGCCAGGTCAGCCGCGCCGGCAAGAGCGTGCCCACCGCCGTCTTCTACAAGATCAAGAAGCTGCACGAGGACCCGCTGCTCAAGACCCAGACGTCCGTGACGCGGAAGATCCTCCGCGGACGGGACAACGCCAAGAGCGGGGCGGCCATCTGGCCGGACTTCGACCCGAACTGCGGCGTGATCGACATCTTCATCGGCGGACTCAGCGGCGAGACCAAGACCATCCCCTTGCCCAAACCCGTCAAGGTCGTCGAGACCGATTACCTCGGCAACAAGAAGACGGTCACGAAGAACTCGCTGATCCTCACCAAGACGCTGCAGCTGCGCTACCTCATCGCGGGCGAGAAGGCCGCCCGCCGCCGCACCGTGCCCAAGCTGCTCAAGAAGCAGTGGGTCATGCGATAGCGCCACGGCGTCCGGCCGCCCCCGGCAAAACCCAAGACGCTCAGGACCCCGCGTGCTGCCCGTGCGCGCCTACAGCGGCGCCCGCCAGACGATGACGTCGGGACCGTTCTCCTCGGCGTAGATCAGGTCGCGGGCGAGGAGCTGCTGGGCGAAGGCCTCGGCGACCAGGACGACGGGCTCGGCCTGCTTCGACAGGTCGAAGAGAACGATCTCGTTGCGTTTCGGGCGCGGGTCCGTGCCGGGCGGCGGGGCCCAACTGCTGGCGAGCTGCATCATGGGAATGCACCCCGGGCCGCGGTTGGCCAGGAGGTAGCCGTCCACCGCGCCGATGGCCTTGGCGTCGCGGGCGATCAGGCGCGTCTTGCCGTCGGCAAGGTCCAGCGCGTGGATCTCGAGGCGGTAGATGCGGTCTTTGCTGACGATGTCGGCGTAGCAGAGCATCTTGCCCCCGGCCGCCCATACCATCGGGTCTTGGCAGTGGCGGTTCAACTCGACGCGGTGGACGACTTTCCGCGACGCCCGGTCGAACACGACGACGGCGGACTTCTCCCGCAACGGGACGGTGACGCCCTTGATGCGCTTGCGCGCGGCGGCCTCCCTGGCCGCGGCGGTGACGTCCGCGTGCCGCCGGCGCCCCGTCGGTGGCTGCTCAATCCACGCGAGGTGTCGGCCGTCCGGGGAGGGCACGAGGTGATAGAGGGCGACCCCCGCGGCCTTGTAGATCACGCCGCGGGGGCCGACGATGCGGCAGGAGGCGTACTTTTCCACGTCGCTCTCGGCCCGCCAGAGGTCCTTGCCCGTCGGCGCGAACGTCACGGCGGTGGCGGTCCGCGGGCTGCTGGGCCCGGCGCCCCCGCCGGACTGCTGGGGGACGGGCAGGGACCAGTCGAACACGGCCACCCCGAGGCGACGATCGGCCGGCATGTCCGTTCGCTCGTCCTTGGAGTCGGCGATGAGATAGGCCACCTGCTGCCCGTCGGCCCGCCAGCACCGCCCGGAGAATCCCATCAGCCAGCAGCGCGGCGTGGCGGGCGTGGCGGCCAGGGCGGCCTGCTCGGCGACGGGCGGGCCGAACGTGCGGATCTGGAGCATCGTCTTGTAGGGCGCACCCGTGCGGCGGATGTAGACGCAGCGGTCGGCCTTGGGCGAGACGCGGACGAACGCAAACGCCCAGGTGATGACCGGGACCTTGTCCTTGGGCAGCTTCATCAGCTCGACGCGGTCGCCGAGGGCGAGGGATTTGGGCGCGGCGGCCCCGCAGGTCGTCGCGAGAAAGCCGGTCCACAGCAAGAGCATTTGGATTCGCATGTTCGCTCCTTTCGCAACATGTCCAGGCCATCAGACGCTCCAGCCCCCGGGGAAGTTCACGCGAGGCCGGATGTTACACACTGGTTACATCCGCGCGGCCGGCGGCGGCGTCAGAATGTCAGGCGCGTCGTGACTGCATCCCTTCATCGAGGAAAGGACAAGACATGATCGAGCGACAGCGCGCGAGGCGGAGTTGGCTACTGGGGACGTTGACGGCGGGGCTGTTGATCGCCGCGGCGGGAGGCGCGGCGGCGGACGGCGACCTGGCCAAGCTGCCGGTCAAGGAGGTGACGATCTTCAAGGACGGCCACGCCTTCGTGCTGCGGGAGGGGGCCGTGGCGACCGACAAGGCGGGCGACGTGATCCTCGGCGACTTGCCGACGCCGGTGATGGGGACATTCTGGCCGCATTCGCGGGACAAGCGGGCGAAGCTGAAGACGGTCGTGTCCGGCTCGCAGAAGCACAAGACCGAGACGGCCGCCAGGTCGCTGGCCGATCTGCTGAAGGCCAACGCCGGCCAGGAGGCGACGATCACCGACGCGGACAACCGCGAGATCAAGGGCGTGATCGTCCAGTGCGAATCCGGCATGGTGCTGGTGCGGAACGACCGCGGCGTGCGGGCGATGAGCGTTTCCCGTGTCCGCGACGTGACGCTGCCGAACAAGTTCAAGGGCAAGGTCGAGAGGGAGGGCACGCGGCACGTGCTGACCTACGACCTGGAATGGGCCAAGGGCAAGCCCGCCAAGACGGCTGACGTGGGCATGGTGTACCTCCAGAAGGGCATCCGCTGGATCCCGAACTACCGCATTGACGTCGACGGCGAGGGCAAGGCGAAGGTCCGCCTCCAGGCGACGCTGGTCAACGACATGGTCGACCTCGACGGCGTGACCCTGCACCTGGTCATCGGCGTGCCGACGATCCTCTTCGCCGACAAGATCGACCCGATCTCGTTCCAGAAGAACGTGGCCAGCCTCTCGCGCAGCCTCCGCCCGGACGTGGCGACGGCGCAGTACTTCTCCAACGCCATCCGCACGCAGGTGCCGGTCAGCAACGCCGTTCGCCGCCAGCCGACCGGGGGCGCGGGGGCCGTCGGCGACGCGGTCACCGGCTCGGCCGGACGCGAGGACCTGTACGTCTTCACGCTGGAGGACATGACACTGGCCAAGGGCAAGCGGATGGTGGTGCAGGTGGCCGAGTTCGAGCTGCCCTACGAGGACGTCTACACGCTGGACATCGCCATCAGCCCCCCGCCCGACGTGTGGCGGCACTTCAGCTCCAGCCAGCGGCAGAGCTACATGCGACAGTTCCACGTGCCCAAGGCGATCCATAAGGTGAGGCTGACCAACCGCAGCAAGGTGCCCATTACGACGGCCCCGGCGCTGATCCTCAGCGGGGGGCGGCTGATCGCCCAGGGCATGACGCGGTATACGCCGTCCGGCGGGCAGTGCGACGTGTCGCTCACCACGGCCGTCAACGTCGGCGTCCGCAAGACCGACAAGGAGGCCAAGCGGACAGCCAACGCGAAGGTCTGGAACGGCAACCAGTACAGCCGCAGCGACCTGGCGGGCGAGATCGAGCTGGTCAACCACACCGACGAGCCGATCGTGCTGGAGGTGACGCGCTCGGCGTTGGGGATGATCGACTCGGCCGGCCAGGGCGGAACGGCGGTCCAGATCAACACCATGGAAGACCCCACGTTCGTACCCTCCGGCGGCGTGGGCCGGCCTGCATGGTCGAACGTGTATTGGTGGCACTGGTATAGCTGGCCGAGTTGGTGGACTCACCTCAACGGCGCGGGGCGGGTTACCTGGAATCTGACGCTCAAGCCCGGCGAGAAAACGAAGCTGACGTACACGTGGCACTACTTCTGGCGATGAGCCGGCGTTGAGACCGCCCGGTCGGCGGCCAGGTTGCTCCGCGCGGCGCTATCCCGGATAGTGCAAAGCAACCGCAGAGGCCGCAGAGGTCACAGAGGCAAGACGATTATGCATAGGAACTTCGATCAGACTCTCTCTTCTGGATCGCTCCCGCGCAGGAACACACTGATCGCGATCAGAAGGGGTAGTTCCTAATGTAAGTCTTTGCTATGAAATTACCTCTGCGCCCTCTGCGTTCTCTGCGGTGCATAATCCGGGCTATGGCTTTTCCGCGATGACCTCGATTCCGCAGAGGATGGGCGGGTGTCTGGTTGCAGCCGTGGGCGCCAGGGTGACGGTAAGCTCGTCCCGTACGGAGACGTGCGGGAAGGTCCTGACCAACGGCGTCAGCGGCGCGCCGGCCTCGGCGGCGACATCCAGGGCCTTCAGGACCGTCTTGCCCTGAAGGGTCACCTGGAAGACGCGCTCGCCCTTCGTGACGGGGCCGGGCTCGGCGAAGTGCAGCGAAACGGTGTACGCGCGCGGCGGGTCCTTGCTGCCGGCGAGCTTCAGCGTGATCTGCCCGGCGGCCTCGATGCCCGAGGCGGCCACCCACGCCAGCCCCTCGCCGCGGATGCGCGAGCTGTGGCGGCGGAAGGTGAGCTTGTCCAGCGCCTTGGTGTCGAGGGGCTTGCCGCCGGCCTCGGAACGGACGGCCACCTCGACCTTCGGTGTCGGCCCACCGACGTAGGGGTACTCCAGCCACAGCGTTCCGCCGTCGGCCTTCCGGTCGCCCGGCGCGCCGAAGTTGATGCCCGCCCGCCGGATCGGCCCCTTGCCTCGCCCGAAGTCCTGGAACGTCCACATCTCCACCTCGGGCATGTGAATCAGCGCCAGCGAGGACTGGTTCTGGTAGCTGCACGTGCACGTGCGGGTGTAGTCCGGGGCGTTCAGCACGCCGTCGGCCACCACGAGGTTGCTCGTGCAACTGCTCTTGAACCCGCCGAGGTTGCCCGTGCCGCCGTCGCGCTGGAGGTCGAAGAACCCCGCCGCCGCCGAGCGGAACGTCAGCAGGTGGCGGCTGGCGACCACGGTATTGCACCCGTAGTTGCGCTGGAATTCCCACCGCATCGTCTCGCCGGTCAGCGGGTTGCGGCGCGTGCGGGCCTCGCCGGTCAGCAGGTCCATCGCGGCGCCCTGCGTGATGATGGTCCGGCCGTGGAGCATGACGGGGCCGCCGAAGCGGAACTTCGTGTCCTTGCGGTCCCACAGGACCTTCCCGGTGCGCCCGCGGTAGGCGATCATCCGTGTGGCCGGCTCGTCGGCGAGCATGTCCCGCGACGGCCGGGCCGCCTGGAGCAGCACGTCGTGGTCGCCCGAGTAGCTCACCCACGTGCCGAAGATCGCCCCCGTGGCCCGCCACCGCTCCTTGCCCGTGCGGAGGTCCAGGGCCAGCAGCGTATCTGCCGCCCCGGGGCGAATGCCGCGGCGGAGCATCCGCCGCGTGACGTCGGTCGGCATGCGGTCGATGCAGAAGAGCATTTCGCCGCCGAGGCAGATGGCGTTGTGGCGGAACGACGCGGCCGCGGGGCGGCGCCAAAGCACCTTCCCCGTCCGCCGGTCCATCACGACGATCTCCCGGCTGGCGGTCCGGTCGAGCGTGAACGACCCGGCCGGCCGGCGCTCGGCCCGGGGCAGCGCGGGGTAGCACCGCTCCAGGACCTGGCGGCGGAGCATGAGGGCGGATCGGCCGTCGGGCAGCTCGGCCCGGCCGGCGGCCTCCAGCTCGGCGGCCAGGGCGGTGAGGTCGTCGATCGTCTCGGGCTTGGGCTGGGCGAAGTAGTCGTCGAGCCTGCGGGCCCGGTCCCACGCGGCGACGACCTTTGCCTCGCGCAGCCGGGCCGTGGTGAGGACGTCGTCGGGCAGCGTGGCCAGCAGGTCCGTCCGGCGGATCATCTTGTTGAGGTTGGCGACGAGGGAGTCCAGCTCTCCGGGCGCCTCGGCGGCGGGGGGCTTGGCGCCGATCTCGCGCGGCGGCGGCAGCACGAGGGCCGCCTTGGGCAGTTCGGCGGGCTCGAAGTCTCGCCATGCCCGGACCGCGGCGGTCAGGGCGGCAAGGTCTTTCGGATCGATCTTCTGTTTGCGGGTCTTGCGATCGAGCTTGCCGAACTGCTCGCGGGCGAACCGGGGCGTCCAGAACCGCATCGGCGACGAGCCCGCCACAAGCAGGTCCTCCCAGACGCCGAGGTAGCCCCAGTCCGGCGCGGAGTTCGCGCTGTTGCCGCCGCCCGGCAGCCGCAGCTCGCGCCGCGTCTTGCCGGTGGCGGGGTCGAGAACGAGGCACTGCCTGTCGTGGATCACGTAGACCGCGTCGGGCGCCGCGACGAAGTTCGTCCCCAGGGCGTTCGCGCCGGGCTCGTGCGAGGTGTTGTTGTAGGACTCGCCCACGCCTGGCAGGTACCGCTCCCACAGAGTTCGCCCGGTGTAGACGTCCAGCGCGCGGAGCAAGTCCGGGCCCTCGATGAACAGCCGCCCGCCGATGACCTGCTCCGGGGGCCCGTGCCCGTGACGCGGCAGGATGCCCGCGTTGCTCACCCCGCCGAACCACAACAGGCCCAGCGGGGCCTTGACGCGCTCGTCCGGGGAAACGCACGTGTTCGACGGGTTGCCGTACTGGTGCGTCCAGGACCCCGCGCCTGGCAGCGGGCCCCGGCGGACCACGAGCTCCCAACGCCCGGTGCGCCGCCGCTCGCAGCCGGCAAGCCCGTCCAGGTCCGCCCCGGGCGCCGCCGAGCGCGGCAGGCAGATCGCCCCGCCGTAGGGCCGCAGCATGCCGAACAGCTCCCGGATCGGCAGCCCCGCCCCGCGCTCCGAGACGATCAGGCTCGCCAGGTACGGCGGCAGGGACGCGGCCGCGGGGTCGGCGACGATCGCCGCCAGGCGTCGGCCCGGAAGGCGCGCCCGGTCAATCCGCCGCCGGAGGGCGTTGACCTTGTCCGCGTCGGCATCGATGGCGATCACGCGAAGCCGCGAGCGCCGCGCGAGGGCCTCGGCCAGCCGCCCGTCGGCCAGGCCGAGGACCAGGCAGTAGCCCTCGGAAGCGCCAGCCGCGCGGAGGAGGTCCGCGGCGACGGCATCACCGGCCCGTTCGGCGGGGTTCGGGTCGGCGGCGTGGGGGTCGCGCAGGTTCCGATCGGGCGGTTCGGCGGCCGGCGAGCCGCCGTAGCAGAGCAGGCCCCCTTCGGCCGTCACCACGATCAGCCGCCCGGCGGCGGCGATCATCGCCGCGGGCGTCTCGTCCGTCGCCGCGCTCCACGAGACGTTTGGCGGGGGCATCCGCTCGGCGCTCGTCGGCCCGGTCCGCTTGACGGGCTCGCGGACCGCCTCGCGGGCGGGCAGGTCGAGCGCGACGACCTCCCGCCGCCCGGCCGCGTACAGCCGCTCCCCCGCGCGCAGCATCGGCCGGGCCCGCGTGGCCAACTCCCACAGACGGCGGAACCCCTTGCGCTGTTGCTTGCGGCCGCGGGAGTCCACCCACGTCTGCTTGACCGGGGCGGAGAGGTCCTCGGCGTAGAGGATGTCGCCGGCGGACTGGTAGTACGTCGCGCCGTGCAGCACGCCGATCTTGCCCACCGGGGCGATCTCCTCCTCGGCCACCGTGTCGTAGTACACCGTCGCGCTGCGGGAGTATCGGGTGATGACATTCTCCCCCGCCGGGCCGACCAGGGCAGAGCCCAGGCCGTCGGACAGCTTGCGCAGCTTGCCGCTGTTGAGGAAGTGCTCGCCCGTGACGGCGGCCTCGCAGTGGCCGGTGCTCTTCGTCGCGGCATGGTGGAAGTAGGCGAAGCGCCCGGTGGCGCGGTCGAACCCCGCGGCCGCGGCCCGGCCGTTCGGCACGAGCAGGCGGTCGCCCGCGGCGGCGAGGTACCCCTGCGGGGCGATCCCGGCGAAGGCGGAGCTGTTGTGCGGCTGGGAGAGATACATCGCCCCCGCGCCGTCGTTGCACCACTCGACGCGGCCGGTCTCGGCGTCGAGGGCGTAGAGGAACACGCCCATGAACGGCCAGATCCCCGCCGCGAAGTAGACCGTCCCGTCTCGGACGACGGGTCCCCCGCGGACCGGCCACATCGAGATCAGCCGCTCGTTGCCCAGCACGCGGCGGTCGCTGGGTCCGCCGCGCACCTGCCAGCGGACCCGCCCCGTCTCGGCGTCCAGGCAGTAGAGGCGCCCGTCGTCACTGGCGACGAAGAGCCGGTCCTTCCACGCGACGGGGGCGAACCGCACGGGACCGTTCGCGTAGAAGCGCCACCGCTCCCCGCCGTTCCGCACGTCGAGGGCGCGGACGCAGTCGTCGTGGCTGGAGCCCACGAACAGCGTCTGCCCCGCCACGACGGGCTGGTACACGCGGTCGAAGCGCATCCGCGGCTCGTCCGGCCAGGCCGGCTCCAGCGCCGGCAGCCGCAGCGACCACTGAAGGTGCAGGCGCGCGGGAAGCCGCTCCGCGGTCGAGCCCGAGCGGTTCGGGTCGCACCGCCACGTGGGCCAGTCCGCGGCGGTCGCGACGGCACACGCGCAAGCGAGAAACGTGGCGGCAAGGTGCGGGGCACGGCACGGCGGCAAACGTCGGCACATCGTTCTGGCCTCCCTGGGACAAAAGGGCCGGCGCTGCAACATGCCGCCGGCCGGGCATTTCGCCGGGCAGTATACCACGCACGGATGGGATTTCATCAAGGCCAGCGCGCGGGGTGAATCGCATCTGACAAATCCCGCGCGCCAAGAGAGGTTTGACGTTGTGCCTCCGACGGAGGGAGGACCGGCCGGGGCGTGTGAACGCGATGCCGCACCGCGCTCTATGTTCCGCGGCGGCGGGGGGTATAATCGGGCGGAAGGCCATGGCCGCGACCGGAGAGACAACCCGCCGGCGGGGGACGTTCCTCGCCGAGGTGCTCGCCAACGACAAGCTCTGCGAGGAGCACTACCTGCTGCGGCTGGGGCTGGAGCGGTTTGGCCCCAGCGTGCCGGGGCAGTTCGTCCAGGTGCAGTGCCGCCGTCCCGTCCCGCACGCCCCGTCCCGCGCGATCGCCTGGCCGGAGGGGCGGCTGCCCGCGCCCACGCAGCCGGACCTCGTCCGCCCCGAGGCCCTGCTGCGCCGGCCGTTCAGCCTCGCCGGGCGGCGCGACCGGGCGGACGGGCGGGTGGAGATCGAGATCCTCCACCGCGTCGTCGGCAGTGGGACGACGTGGCTGGAGGGCCTGGCCCCCGGCGAGCGCGTCAGCGTGCTGGGGCCCCTGGGCAACGGGTTCACGATCCGGGGCGACCGCCCGGCGGCGGCGCTGGTCGGCGGGGGGGTGGGCATCCCGCCGATGATCTACCTGGGCGAGGCCCTCTCGGCCCGGGGCAAGGACGTCAAGGCCTTCTGCGGCACGCGGAGCGAGCACCTTCTGCCCTTGCGGCTGAGCGGGCCGGCGGAGGCCTCCGCGCTGGGCACGCCGGCGCTGTGCGCGGCGGAGTTTGCGGCCCACGGCATCGAGACGGCGATCGCCACCGACGACGGCTCGCTCGGCTGGAAGGGCTTCGTGCCGGGCGCGCTGGAGCGCTGGCTGGGCGAGCGGCCCCGCGCCGCCGAGGAACTGGTGGTCTACGCCTGCGGCCCGGAGGCGATGATGCGGTCGGTCGGGCGGATGTGCATCGAGCGCGGCATCGACTGCCAGCTCGCCCTGGAGCGCCACATGGGGTGCGGCATGGGCACGTGCCAGTCGTGCGTCTTCAAGATGCGCGCGGACAACGAGCAGGGCTGGGTCTACCGCCTCGTCTGCGCCGACGGCCCCGTCTTCGACGCCCGCGACGTGATCTGGGACTGAGCGGCCGGGCCGTCACGCCCTACCGGGGCGCCATGGCGACGACGTCCTTCCTGCGCGATTCGGGAGCGACTTTCACGTCAACGAGCTTCCCGTTCCGCACGCGGCCCTCGACCGTGGTCTTGCGCGGGGCGTGCAGTTTGAAATCCACGTCCCATTCCTTCGGCCAGGCCGGCAGGAGGCGGATCTCGTCCCCGGCGGTCTGCATCAGCATTTCCTGCAGCCCGAGCATGCCCGTGCCGCCCCAGTTGTGGTCGGGCACCCAGTCGTGGCCCGGCCCCCAGAACGTGGGGAAGCGGCGCGGGCTGTCATCCAGCTTGCGGGCGTTGTAGTCGGCGGCCTCTTCGGTCATGCCCATGCGGGCGAAGAAAATGCCGTCCTGGTGCCAACTGATGATATTGCCCTTCCGGAACGTGCCCAGCCTGTACGTGTCCCGGAAGACCTGCATGTCGTCGCGACCGAGGGCAAAGCGATTGAACGGGAAGAGGGGATAGAGCTGGGGAATCTCGGCATTGCGGTAGACTTTCCAACTGGCGGCCGGCTGCATCACACGGCTGCCCTTGGTGTCCGCGTACGTGTAAGGCGGAAGGGTCTTGAGAAACGCCCGGTAGTACGCCTTGTCCCGCAGTTTCAACGCGTCGTCGTCGAGTGTGAGGATCCCCTCCAGGCAGGCCTGCAATCCCGCGATGAGATCGGCGGGATTGGTCGCGCCGCGGTAGGTCTCGCACGCCTTCGCGGGGTAGATCACCAGTCGGCCGTGGGCGTCCAGCTCGCGCCCGGAGCGCATCTTCTGCCGCTTGCGGTAGTGCTCGTCGAAGAAGACGACGGCGTTCTCAATGAAGGGAACGTACTTCGCGATGTCGGCCTGGGTGAACCGGCGGTACTCCAGCATCATGTAGGCGTGCTCGAGCTGGGATTCCCAGTGGTAGCCGATCGCGCTGTTGGCCATCACGCCCTTCTCGACGAGGTCGTTGTAGCCGCGGGTGGCGTCCGCGCGCGGATCGCCGAAGGGGATCTCCTTGCCTCGCCCGCGGACGCCGTCGGCCCAGCCGTACCCGGCCCCGAGGGCCACCCCCGGGGCGCTGATGTACTCGCTGTAGACCGCGCCGTCGTGGCCGAAGTGAACGCGGACCCGCGCCCGCGCGCCGGGCAGGGCCTTACGGTACAGCTCGAACTGCGGCAGGATCGCGTCCCCGTCGCCGGCCTTGAGCATGGGCCAGTGGAGGAGGCGCTGATTCTGCGCGGTGAACACCCCGCCGCCCCAGTTGCGCCAGTCGGGGCCGAAGCCCCGGCCCGCGCCGCCCACCAGGTTGGCGTCGAACGTGAAGTTGCCTCCGTTGAACTTCGACGGGTACTCTCCGTACGCGTTGCAGCCGAACTGGTAACGGAAGAGATTGTAGTTGCGGGCAATGCGCCACGCCCTGTCGGCCGGGTCGGGATGCCCCGGGCGGATGACGATCCAACTGCGATCCCAGAACCCGGCCCACCAGCCGGCCGTCCGCTTGCGGGCCTCCTCCAGATCGTCCGCTGAGGCGTCTACCGCGGCCTGCAATCCCCGCCGCCAGGCGTCCAGCGTCTCGGTCTGGGCGATGTGCGTGACGATCCGCAGATGGTGGCGGCGGGCGGGCTTCTCCGAGGTGAGCGCCCAGGCCTTGTAGCGTGCGGCCTGGTACGTGCCCTCCGATTCCCCGGCCGCCTCGAACCCTGGGCCCACCATCAGCCCTCCGAAGGTGCGATCGCGCAGATCGTTGACGATCTCGTCTTTGAACTCGCCGAGCCCCTGCTGCCGGATCAACTGGTCGACGACCGTGTCGTCGCGCGGGTTGCGGTGGTAGAAGAGAACGCCCCCCGCATCGTGCGCGACGTGGTCCCGGCCCAGCTTGACCTCGCCGGGGTAGTTGTTCAGGGTGAAGAAGGACCGCCGCCGATTGTCGTGCGGGATCATCTCGTCGGCCAGACGCCAGTTCTCGTAGGCCGCCTCGGCGCGGATCGGCCGGTTGGACTCAATCTCCAAGTGCACGATCGGGCGCCGCACCTCGGCCCAGATGCGCACAGTGGCGTCCAGCCGCTCGCCGTCATCGCCGGGAGCGCTGGCCCGGATCTCAACGTGCCCCTTGCGCAGCTTCAGTTCCTGCCGAAAAGCACTCGCCGGTGAGGCGAACGGATTCGGGTCGAGACGCAGGCGGACCCGCCCGAGCTTGAGATACTCGTTGGTCTCCGCGAGGCTGCCGCTGCGCTGCATGTAGAACAGCACATCGCCCTTCTCCACCCACACGTTCAGCCCCACGTCGCCGCCGCCGCAAGGCATCGACTCCGCGGAGTTCTTGCTCTGCGTCGTCCAGATGACGTTATACGGTTCCAGCCAATCCATGCCGCCTTCCTTCTGCCCGGCACGAAGCGCCGTTCCCGGCCCCATCGCCGCGCACAACACGATGATTCCTGATCTCTTCATCAGTCTCCCTGTTCGTTCGTTCCACTCGGCCGGGAGCCGGATGCCGTTCAGCGAGTCCGCCACTTGCTGTTCCTGCCGTCATGCCTTGCCCCGAGCAGGCGCATCCGAGCGGGTCTTCCGATGCTATCGCCGGTCCGGACATCCGCAAGTACCTTCTCGTGCTGGATGGCGGGGGGATCGGGCCGTTTGCGGGCCAGGATGTCGCCCGATCCGCCGTGATCGCCGCCCATGCCGCGAACTTCGCAGATTCTCCCTTGACAGAACCCGTTCAGACACCTAACATGTGATGCGACGACAGGGAGGTCGTCGCCGGGGCCATGGATTTGCCCGTCAACAACCGTTTGCCTTTGTGCAGGTAGAGACACCGCGTCGCTTCCCGCCCGTCGGCGGCGCGCCAACGGTTGCCTGCGGGAGATGTCACATGCCGATTCCCGCCCCCCAGGGCCGTGCGGTGCGAACCGTCACGGCGGAACCCACTCGCCGGCAGGCCCGGATTCTGGCGTTCATCGAGAGCTTCCGCGGCGCCCACGGCTACTCGCCGACGCTCCAGGAGATCGGCGACCATTTCGGGCGCAGCAAGGTGACCGTGCTCGGGCACGTCCGCGCGCTGCGGCGGAAAGGCCTGCTGATCGTGTGCGGGCGATACAGGCACCGCAGCCTGCGGCCGACGGGCCTCTGGTCCCCGCCGGCTGGCCCCCACCGGCCCGGCGACCCCGTTGTCCTGCAGCGGCAGCTCGACGGACTGCTCGACGTGTGCCGTGAAGTGCTGGCTGCCGAACGCCTTCCACGACGGTTGAAGAAGAAGCTGGAGAACGCCGTGCAGCTCGCGGCGGCCCAGCTGCCGGACCCGTCGCTTCCTGCGCTTGCGTAGTCCACGCACCGTAGATGCCGTTCCACGCCGTCGGATGCCTCGACGCCCTATCGAATGCGCAAGAGCGGCGTGGGCAGACCGCCGGGGAGCGACAGCACGAGTTCGCCAGGACGGACGGCTCGGTCTTGTGCCATGCCCGTCGCGCCTCCGGCAACCGCGTCCCCGGAACCTCCCCCGTCGGAGGGCTTCCCGAAGTGTCTCGGATCCACTTGTCCCGGCAGGCGGAACCTCCGACATGCTTGCCCGGTTGGACGCTATGGAAAGCCCGGGAACTGCCCGGCAGTCCGTGAGGCGGTCGCCGGTCGGCGCCCGGGCACGTCGACAGGAGCAACCGATGAGACAGACCCTCGTCACCCTGCTCGCGATATTGTCCATGGGTCGGGCCGGCGCATCGGGGCAGCCGTCGTCATCGGCCGCGGACAACCCGTTCGACGCGCCCGTCCTCGACGTCCGGCCGCGGGTCTTCCTGCGAGCCGGCGCGTTTGACGGCCTGACCGTCGCCAAGCTGCGGCAGGCGGCGCAGACCGCCGAGTTCCAAGGCCTCCGGGCCCAGTGGGCGCGCCGGCCGGCGGGCAGGGCCATCCTGTGGCTGCTGGACGGAAAGGAGTCCGACCTGGCCGCAGCGGTCGCGGGCTTGCGGCGGATGGACGCGACCCGCGGCACGTGGAGCGACCGCGGTTTGAGGCTAATCGATCTGGCCACGCTTTTCGACTGGCTCTACCCGCAACTGGACGAGCCGACCCGGGCGATGGTGGTCCGTCGGATCGAGAAGGCCGCGGACGCCGGCCTGGCGCACATCCGACGGGGGGCCGCGCCGTTCTACTACTCGCGGACCCCCGGGGCATTGGCGGGCGTGACCCTCGCGGGGCTGGCGCTGAAGGGCGTCAGCCCCAAGGCGGACGAGTACCTTGCGGTCTGCCGCACCTGGGGCGTGGGCGACTACTTCAAGGCGTACGAATGGGTGGACGGCGCGGCGACGGGGTCCCTCTACACGATGTACTACACCTACGTGGACCTGCCGGCGCTCTGTGCGGCGTGGTGGTCCGCCACCGGGCGGAACCCCACGGACTGGATTCGACGCAACCAGGGCAACTGGCTCGACGAGATCGTCCAGTTCTACCTGTGGTACATGCGCCCCGGCTTCGCCTTTACGGATATCAACGACCAGTACCGCAACCTGTGGAGCTCCCACGACCAGTACTGCCGCGGCCTCGACATCGCCAGCTACGTCACCCGCAACGGCCACGGCCGGGCGTGGTCGCAGCGATGGCGGGCCCAGGCCGGAGCGTCGCTGTATCACACCGTCTACGCCCATCACTACCTCTTCCGCGACCCGGCGCTTCGGTCCCGGCCGCTGACGGACCTGCCCCGGGCGCGGCTCTTCGGCCGGGAGAGCTGCGGCTACGGGTTCTTCCGCAGCCACTGGCCTGCCGAAGGCCAACCCGATGACGCCGCCCACGTCTTCTTCCGCTGCGGCGATCCGATGAACGTGCACGGCGGGGTCGCCGCGGGGGAGTTCCAGGTGTTCAAGTATGCCCCGCTGGCCGCGCGCAGCGGCAGGTATCGCTCCTACGATTCCCCCCCCGACCAGTATCACCGCAACGCCGTCTCGGCAAATGTCGTCCTGTTCCTCGATCCGAACGCCCCGGCGGACAGGGGCGATCAGCGCTCTCGGCGCGGCCTCAAGAGCGACCATCGCACGTGGGACCAGTGGCTGGAGATCCGCCGGCGCAACCGGCTGGACGTCGCCGACATCACCGAGTGGAAGGTGGGCGAGGACGAGGCACGTTGTCGGGCGGACTTGACGCGGACGAACCCGCCCGCGAAGTGCAAGCGGTGGGTTCGCGAGCTTGTCTGGCTGAAGTACAAGCACCTGATCGTCTTGGACACCGTGGAGACCGCCCGCCCGGACATCCGGCGGGTCTGGCAGCTTCACGCCGAGGCTCCACCCCAGTTCGCGGATCACATGATAGCGATCTCCGCCGAACCGCCACGGAGGACCTGGGCGGACGAATCGCTTCGGCCGCAATTTGAAAAGGCGAAGCTCTCTTGCCAAACGTTGCTGCCGAAGGACTACACCCTCGTGCACCACGCCAACGGACAAGCGGAGGCCTTCGACGCCAAGGGGCGATGCAAGGGACGAGCCGAGGGCAACCCGTATCATCTGAAGTACGGCCGCAACGTGATCCAGATCGAGCCGGTCGCCCGATCGAGCCGCACGACGTTTCTGCACGTCCTTACGCCCTTAAAGGCCGACGAGGAAGCCCCGAGGAGCACGTGGCGGCTGCGGGGTCCCGGCCGGCTGGAGGTTACGGTGGGCGCCGCCTCGACGGAACTGTCGGCACCGGGGCCCTGAGGGTGCGGTGCCCGGGGAGGCGCGATTCCGGTGCCGGCAGGCATGCAGGCAGGACCGTGCAGCGCTTCTCCCCTCCGACCCGCCCAATGGGAGGTCATCCAGATGCGGTCTCCCGCGTCCGGGGCGGGGGTGCAACCGCCGCGTCCCGGCTTTGCGCCGCCCGCGCCGCTTCGCGGCCCCATAGGAACATCACGGTGAAGATGGCCGTCAGCACGCCTGCCATGGCGGCGACATAGCGGAACGTCGTGCCCGAGGCCGTCCGCCGGGCCTGTTGGACGGCGGTCTTGTCGGCCTCGGAGGCCAGGGCGTCCACGCGGGCCTGTTCGATCCGACCGTCGACGACGACGAGGCTCGCGACGGCTGGAGGCAGCGCCTTCAGCGTGTACTTGTCGTGCGTGCGGCCCATTCCCGGGACGGTGACGTAGGCCACGAACAGCCCGGCTGCGGCGCCCTGGACGGCCAACAGGAACGCCCCGCCCTTCGGGAAGCGTTCGGCCGTCGCGGCCAGCATGGTCGGCCAGAAATAGCAGACGCCGATGCCGAAGAGGGTTGCGGCCATGAACAGCGTGACCGCCCCGGTCGCGTAGCTCAACCACAGCAGGCCGAGCCCCGAAAGCACGCTGGAGCCGATCAGCATTCCCAGCGACGGGATCTTGCTGGCCACCGGCCCGCCGAAGATGCGGACGAGGAACATCAGCCCCGACGTGTAGACCAGCATCAGGACGCCGCGAATGCCGACGATGTCCTTGATGAACACGCCCACCCAGCGGTTCGGGCCCAACTCGACCGAGGCCGTCAGCAGCATGCAGAAAACGAGCAGGAGGAACATCGGGCGCAGGGCCTCCCGGAACATCGCGCCCATCGAGACGCCCGCCTTGACCCGCTCGGTCTGCGGGAACCTCTGCCCGAGAATGAGCAACCCGCACAGGGCCGTAGGCACGAGGGGAACGGTCATCTTGATCTGCCAGCCGTGGTTCCGGATCGCCTCGGGCATGCTCTCCAGGCCGAACGCGGCCCCCAGGCCGTAGACGATCAGACCGCCGAGGACGAGTCCTCCCGGCCACCATGCGTGCAGCATGGTGAACACCTGCGTCTTCTTCTCCGGGTAGAGCGTCGCCGCCAGGGGGTTGATCACCGCATGTGTGAGTCCCCCGGACACGGCCAGGAACAACCACCCGACCGCCAGCGACCAGAAGCCCTGCGCGAAGATCACCATCCCGAGGCCCACGACGTGCGCGGTCAACGCCAGCCAGAAGACCCGCGCCATCCCGACGAGGTCCAGCAGCGCCCCGCCGACGAACAGGACGATCGTCCCTCCGATGGCCCCCCACGAGACGGCTTGACCGGCCTCGGCCTTCGTGAGGCTGAACGCGCGCTCGAAATCCCCCATGATGTCCGTGCAGACCGAGAACACCATCGCGCTGGCGACCAGGGCGGCGCAACTGGCGACGAACAGCCTTCGGCGATTGCCCATGCCCACGTCTTCCCGACTGCCCGGGGAAACCCGGAGGAATTGACCGGCCCGCGGAGCCGCGGGCACTGTGCGGGATTCTACGCCAATCCCCGCTTGACGCAAGACCTCGAACGGCGGGATGACGTCGTGGGAAGCGCGCGACAGCTTCCGGCCGGGCTTCCGGGAAGCGTTGAGGTCGCGGGGGACTTCCCGCGTTGTGGGTCCTCTCGGGAACCGGGTCGGCACCGCGTCGGGGCTTTGTGACGGTTCCCGCTATCGGCGGCATCGAGAGGCCCGTCTGCCCGTGCGGTCGCACAACACGGCAGGAGGCGGGAATCGGGGTCTTCACCCCGGAGGCCGGGGTTCAGATAGAGGAGGCCCTTGCGGCCCGCGCCCGTTGGGCGTACCGTCGGCAAGAGAAACCAACGCGAGCCCGTGCGCCCCGTCGGATTGCTTCTCAAAGAGGACCGCGGGACAGCAGGCGTCAGACTGAGGAGAACTCTGATGAGCAACAGGATCAGTCGTCGGGACATGATGAAGGCCACGGCGGTCGGCGGGGCGGCGCTGGCGGCGCACCTGGCTGCCGTGTCCGCGGCGGAGGCCCAGGGCGAGGCGGAGGAGCCCTGGCCCGAGTTGCCGCCGGTGCGCATCCACAAGGTGTACGTTGGGCGGACCGGCGGGTACATGGCCCGCCCGACCGCGGAAAAGGCCAAGCTGGACAAGCACCTGGAGGAGTTGGCCAAGAAGCTGGGCGACGTCGAGTTCGTCGGCGGGGAGACGATCCCGCCCGACGGCACGGCCGAGGTCGCCGCCAAGGCCGCCAAGGCCGACGCGATGCTGGTGATCTACCTGTCCGGGCACGGCGGGGCGGCGCCCGTGCTGGGCAAGCTGTTCGAGACGGGCAAGCCGGCCGTGCTGTTCTTCCAGCCCTTCGGCGGGCACGGATGGATGTACTTCCAGCGATGGCGGAAGGAGGGCCGGAAGGTCGTCCTCCTGTCCACCAGCGACTGGTCGGACCTCGACAGGGCCGTGGGCCTGCTGCGCGTGCCCACGCGGATGGCCCAGACGCGGATCCTCGCCGTCGGCCCCCTGCGCGGCACGAAGGCCGCGTGTACGGCGGAGGAGGTCAAGAAGAAGCTCGGCGCGGAGATCCTGCCCGTGCCCAACAGCCGCATTCTGGAAGTCGCGCGCGGCATCGACATCAAGCTCGCCGAGGCGGAGGCCCAGCGGTACTGGATCGGCCAGGCGCAGAAGATCGTCGAGCCGAAGATCCCGGAGATCATCGAGTCCGTCCGCTACTCCCTCGCGGTCCGGAAGGTGATGATCCAGGAGAAGGCTTGGGCCATTGCCAGCAGCCGCTGCATGGGCAACCCCCGCGGGTGCCTGACGTTCAGCAAGCTCAACGACGACGGGCTGGTCGGGGCGTGCGAGGGCGACATCGACTCCACGCTCACGATGCTCCTGTTCGGATACGCCTTCGGCGTGCCGGGCTTCATCACGGACCCGGTGATCGACACGGCCAAGAACGCGATGATCCACTTCCACTGCACGTGTGCGACGAAGATGGACGGCCGGCGGGGCAAGCGGCTGCCGTTCGTCATTCGCAACCAGACGGACACGGGCGGCGGCGTGGCGCTGCAGGTGGCCAACCGCATCGGCCAGGCCGTCACCTGCGCGAAGCTCGTCAACCTCGACACGATGCTCGTCTGCCCGGGCAAGATCATCGAGACCAGCACCAGCCCGCTGGCCTGCCGGACCCAGTTCACGCAGTCGGTGGCTGACGCCCGGCGGCTGTTCCTCCATTGGGGCACGGACGTCATCCAGGGCGGCGTGATGACGCTGCTGCACCGCGTGGTCTTCTACGGCGACTACGCCCGGCGGGCCGAGGACCTCGGCGCGCTGATGGGATTCAAGGTGCTGGAGGAGGGCTGCCCGCCGCGGACCACGTGACGCCAGGTCCGGCCCGTTCACCGCGCAGACGCGGAGTGTTGGCCCACCCCGTTATTCGTCGAGTAGACGCAACGGAAGCAGCGGGTTCGGGGCGAGCGGCTCCCGGTCCCATCGCCCGAGGTTCCGCGCGCGGTTGCTCCCCGCCTGCTCAGTTACCGTCGACCGCGGAGTGGGTCTCTCGGCGTTGGACGGGTCCGGCGGGGCGGGCCTGTCGGGGATCGCAAGCCGTATCTCCAAAGCAGGCCCGCTGCCTCCCGGGAGTTGTCGGCCGATCGCCGCGGACGCCGAGAGCAGATCGACCCCTTGCTGCCGGGCAGGAACCCCGCGCGGGTCCGCCGACATCGGCTCGGGGATAGGCATCGGCTCGGCCGTGCGTTCCTGCACGGGCGCGGGGAGCGCCTCGTCGTCCGGAACGGAAGCGGCCTGGACCGCCGGTTCGGTGGCCCCAGCCGATGCAAAGGCGGGCATTTCGAGGGAGGACCCGAACGCGGCCTCCAACACGGACAGGTCGCCGCCGTCGACCGAGCCGTTCCGGTCGAGGTCCGCCCGTTCGTCGAGGCCGGCCGGGGCCGTACCCAGGCGCGCCTTGACCGCGAGGAAGTCCCAGAAGTCCACGGCCGCGTCCGCGCCCGTCTCGCCGGGCAGGTTGCCGAAGCGGAACACGTCATCCTCGGCCAGGCCGAGCGCCCCGCCGTGGGCGTTCGAGAGGACGGTCACCTCCAGCCAGCAGCCCGCGACGGCCCCGTCGGCCCAGAGGATCGTGACGCGATCGCTCCCGTCGATACCCGCGCCGTAGCGGACGTCGGCCGCAATGTCGTTGATCGGTGCGGGGGCCTGAGTCCAGGTTCCGGCTGCGCCGGTGTCGCTGACCTTGAATACGAAGTCGCTCTCCGCGGGCGAGCCGGCGAGGCCGTCCACGTCAATCAGGATCCCATTGAGGCCCCGGGAGTAGCTGGTGGAGTTGGCGAACGAGGCCGGCTCGCCCGGGAGCAGCGCGTGCTTGTCCGGCGCGAGGGCCTCGTCGTCCTGCTCGTCGGCAGCCGGGTTGAACCCGTCGAAGGCCGAGGCGTTGTAGAACACGTGCCGCCCGACCACGGAGGCGTCGGGCAGATCGAAGCCCACGCCGTCCAGCCAGAGCGTGAACCCGCCCCCCCACGTGTCGGCGTGGAACTCGACCGAGGCGATATGGGCCAGGTCCGGCGCGCCGGACTCCGTGCGCCGCCAGCCGGTCGGCTCGACCGGGGGACCCGACGGCTCCAACGGGACGACGAACTCGACCCAGCGACCGATCGCGTCGTTCAGGGGCGTCGCGGGATGGCCGCCCTCGTAATAGCGGTACTCGAAGAAACTGCCGTCCACGCCGTTCAACCGCACCCACGGGCCCTCCTGGAAGGCGATATTCGGGTTCTCTGCGTAGACGTGGAAGTGGAGTTCGGTGGCGGCGGTGACGTCCCAGTCGGCGTCGCCGGCCGGGGGAACCGTCCCGCTCGTGTCGAACCCGCCGTCCGTCTCGAAGCGGACGGACGCGCCGCCCGCGACGGTTCGCGAGGCGTCGTCGTGGGTGGACGCCGAGCCCCCGTCGGCCCAGGCGATCCAGTCGGCGGCGTTGTCCTCGGCCAGGTCGGCCGGGGGGCGAAGCTGCGGCGCGGGGATCGACACGGCCAGTTCGCCCAACAGTTGTGGGGCCCCGTTGGCGTTGTACAGCACGTCGCGGACCGCCCCCGCCGTCAACTCGATGCGGTACGTGCCGTTGTCCAGGTAGTCCCACGCGCCGCCGGGCGGAATGAACCAGAACGTCGCCGTGCGAACCGTCCCGTCGGTGTGCTCGTCGATGTCGTAGAACGTCGGCGTGATCGTCGCGCCGTCGGGGCCGGTGATCACTAGGTCCCCGTTGGCGATCGAGGGCACGTCCACGGCGGTCGCGTCCGTGAAGGTCACGTCGAGGAAGTGGGCGGTCCCGCCGCGCTCGGCCACGCCGGCCGAGGTCAGCTCGGCGGTCGGCGCGTCCGCCTCGGCCTGGCCCGTGCCGAGGAGACTCCACTCGTTGACGTGCACGTAGTTGTCGCCGGTCAGCCGCGTGGCGGTCAGGCGGAACAGGCGGGCCGTGTGGGCCGTGTCCAGCGTCACGGTCGAGTAGGCGTCGCTCGGCGTGCCGGTGGCGGGCACGAGCAGGCGGTAGCTGCCGGTTCGCCCGTCGAGGTCGGCAAGGCTGTCGGCGGCCTCGACCTCGTACTGGTAGGCGGGGTCGCCCCCTGCATGCGAGAAGAAGGCGCGGAAGCCCGTGACCGTCTCGGGCTCGTCGAACTCGAGCGTCACCACCGCCGGGTCGATCGACGGCGTGCGGGCAAGTGTCGACGTATTGCCGTCAAACAGGTTCCCCACCTGCCCATGATCGAACGGGGTGTGCGTGGCGCTCGCCGTGCCGGCGGCCAGCATGGCCGCGATGTTGATCGTGGCCGGGTCGTATAACGCCACGCGGAAACTGCCCACCTGCCCGCCGGGGAAGGCGTTCGCCTCGGTATCGAGCACCTCGCCGCCCAGCAGCTCGATGCGGTACGTGCCGTTGTCCTGCGGGTCCCACGCGCCGCCGGGCGGCTCGATGGTATACGTGACCGTTCGCGCCGTGCCGGCCGTCGTGTGTACCTCCGGCCCGACGGCAACGGCCACCGGCGCCAGCAGGAACCCGCCGGGCGCGACGACGCGGACGTCGCCCGCATCGAGGCTGGCCCCGTCCACGGCGGTCCCGTCGTAGTAGCGGACGGTCAGGTCGTACGTCGTTCCGCCCGCCCGGCGGACGACGGGCCCGGCGGCGAAGGCGTCCTCCTCCCGGCCCAGGCCGGTGGTGCTCTCGTAGCTGTTGAAGTCCCAGATGTACTTCAGCCAATTGGCAGCCCGGCCGTCGGCATCGGTGCCGTCGGCGCGGGGGATCATCGAGAAGTACCAGTTCATAAAGTCGCGATGGTAGTCCGGCTCGGGCCCCATGGCCCACGTCTCGCGGCTCACCGGCTGGGTGGCGTACGTCATCGACGGGTAGTTGGCGAAGTCCGCCGCGAACGAGTCCACGGTGCGCGGGTCGCCGTAGTCGTAATGGCCGTCCGCGTTGGCGGGGACGTGGCACGTGCCCACGCCGTACGGTCCCGAGCCCGTGTCGAGGTAGTTCGAGCTGAACCGATCGAAGGCGGTCACCGGGTCGTGGAGGTTCCACGACCCGAACGCCCGCTGCCCGTGGTTCTCGGTGCGGTGGCAGAGGTTGTGGATCATCTCGGCGACGCCGCGTTCCCAACTGAACCCGTAGCCGGCGATCGCGCGGTCGAACCCGGCGTCCGGGAACGAGGGGCCGTTGATGAAGAAGGAGTTCGGCCCGCCCATCCACGCCTCGCCGAGAAGGCTGAAGTAGTGATCGCCGAAAGTCCAGATCTCGTCGACCGCGCCGGCGTTGATCAGCGGCAGCAGCTCCTGCGACTCGATCAACTCGTAGAAGTCCGTCCCCGTATCGTGCCACCCCTGGTTCTCGCGGCGGAACTGCATGTACTCGTCGGGGTTGTAGCGGAACCCGTCGGTGAAGGTGGGGAACGCGTCGAGGTCGCGCCATTCGACGATCTGGAAATCGATCGCGCCGCCGGTGGCCCATTCCATGTCGGCCTCGAACTGCCCGGCCAACTCGTGCGGATCGTTCCATCCGAACGCCTCGTGCAGGAGCCGGTTGCCCTCGCCGGGCACGCGCGGGTCGAAGCTCAGCACGATCACGCGCACGGTCTGCACGGGGTTGTCGGCCGTCGGAACGAAGGCGTTCGGCACGTAGGGCGCGGAGGCCAGCGAGAACCGGTTGGACCCGCCGCCCTCGTAGTACTGGATGCGGACGGCGTACACGCCGGCCGGGACGGCCCCCGTGCGGTCGCCCATGCGCTCGGCCTGGATGCCCCCCCAGTGGTTGTCCGTCCGCTCGGAGGGCTCGAACAGGCCGTCGCGGTCGAGATCGATCCAGATTCGGCTGGCGTCGTCGCTGACGGTGGCGAAACGCTGGGCGGCGGCGGAGACGTGAAGGTAGCCGTCCCACTGCACGGAGAACGCATCCCAATCGGCGTCGGTCCCGCCGGTCAGGCCGACCTCCTCGCGGGCGCCCCAGCCGTCGGAAAGAAACTCCACCACGGCGTCCAGGCGCGTGCCGGCGATCGCCTGCGTCAGGCGCCAGTCATTGTCCTCGGCGACGCCGCTGAGCGTCTCATCGACGTAGCTGCCCGTCAGCCCGGGAACGGTCAACTCCGCGTCGGCGTACAGCGCCGCGCCGACCAGACCCGACGCGCCGGCCTCGCCGCTGAGCAGCAGGCGGGGCGCGAGGGCGTCTCAGGTCGGCCGGGCCAAGCCGACCGCCTCGCGAGTCCACCAGCCCGTGCCGCCGCCGGGCCCCGGCCGGACGCCGCCGGGCCGCCGCAACCGCAACCCCCACGCCACCTCGAGCCACCACGACATGATCGTTCCTCCGTTCTTGCGTGACACGGCATTGCAGCGTCGTCGGCCCGTGTGCGGACCCCGGCGTGTCGGCCCAGACTTCGGCACGGCGGTCCGCGCATCTGCTTGCCGATTCTACCACGGGACCCGGCGATGACCATACGCTCGATCGGATCAGGGATGGTCATACGGGAGGGTGCTTTCACCCGAGCGCACCGTGTTCGGGTTCACTGCCCGATTGCATTGCCCGCCGGGGCCGGATAGGATGCACAAACCGGTGCGGCGGGGTGGAGTGGCGCCGCCTTCGCGCCCCGGTGCGGATCGCCCGTCATGCTCACCGCCTCGCACAACTCGCATCGCGCCCTGGAGCCGGCGAGCCCCACCGCCCGGCCGCCGCGAGCCCGAACGCGCCCGCGCCGGGGTCGGGAGGCCGAGGGATGAGCCCCCTGGCCGAGCCCGCCTTGGCGCCCGCCGCCGAAGCGCTCGTGCCCGTCGAGCGGCTCGAGGACGGCGAGGTCGTCCTCCTGGCCGTCAAGCCGAGCCGCTGCTTCGTGCTGCTGGTCTCCTGGCCCTGGATGGCCGTGGCGGCGGCCGTGGCCGCCGGGGCCGCGCTGGCCGACTGGGGCATCGGCGCGCCGGTAAACCTGCGGCTGGTGGGACTGTTCTGTACGGCGGTGGCGTGCACCCGGCTGACGCTGGCGTGCTTCCAGTGGCAGGGGCGCCTGTACGTGTTGACCAACCGCCGCGTGATGCGGTTCCGCGGCGCGTTCCATGAAGACTTCCACCAGTGCCCCCTGAAGCGAATCGCCGAGGTCCATCTCACCGCGACACTGCCCGAGCGCATGGGCGGGGTCGGTACGCTGTGGTTCGAGCGCGCAGATGCCGACGGCCGGCGGCCGGACTGCTGCTGGCTGCACCTCCCCGAGCCGCAAGAGGCGCAAGAGGCGGTCGAGAAGGCCCTTCGTCGGATTCGCTGACCGGCGGGGACGGAACGGGGGATTCTACCGGCCGCAATGCGGAGGGACCCGGTTAAGATGAAATGCGTGAATTCCCCGTCTCGGACACGGGGGCGCGCCGAGAGCCATGGTTACGTTGATCCGGGCATTCCGAACCCCCTCCTGCGAGAAGGCGCTTCTCGCCGCGTGGTTTCTGTCCGTCGCGGTCGCGGGGGCGGCGGAGGTCCCACGCGGCTCGCCGGACCGCGATCCCCTGCCGCGTGGCGCGGTGGCGCGCTTTGGCTGGGCGAGGCTGCACCACGGTGCGTGGTTGAAGTGCCTGGCCTTCTCGCCGGACGGTACGATGCTCGCCTCGTGCGGCGGGCAGTACGGCCAGCGGGGGGACATCCTGCTGTGGGACGTGGTCACGGGGCGGTTGCTCCGTTCGTTGTCCGGCGGGCAGCGCGGCGGGGCGATGGTGACGTTCAGCCCGGACGGCAAGACGCTTGTCGCCGCGGGGCAGGACCGCACGATCACCGTGTTCGACGTCGCGACGGGTGCGTCGACCAGCCGGGTGAAGCCCGGATCGCACCGCGGCAATTGGGCGCAGTTCTCGCCGGACGGCAGCATCCTGGCGGTGGCCGATACGAGCAATCTCTACCTCGTGGACGCCCGGACCGGCAAGGCCGTCGCCACGGTCAGCCGGGGGTCGTACTGCACCTTCTCGCGGGACGGGAAGCTCGCGGCCGTCACGAGCACGCGGGACACGAAAGTCGGCGCCCAGCTCTGGGACGTCGCCCGGCGGCGGATGATTCGGCAGATGGAGGGCAAGGACCGGCGGCTGAACATCCCGGCCCTCTCGCCCGACGGCTCGCTCCTGGCGGCCGGGTGCATGTACGGGACGGATCGCGGCTCGGTCCTGCTCTGGAATACGCAGACCGGCAAGGTGGTCAAGCGACTTGCGGGGCAAGGCAGCTACGCGTACTGGACGGCGTTCAGTCCGGACGGCAGGCTCCTGGCCGCCACCGCGCGAACCGGCGTGGTGCGGGTCTGGGATGTTGCCACGGGCAAGGTGACCAAGGACCTGCCCGTCGGCGACGACCGCATCGAGGCCGTGGCGTTCAGTCCCAACGGCCGGCTCCTCGTGGCGGGAGGGTACACGGGGCAGATTCGCGTATGGAACGTCGCCGATTTCTCCGAGCGGTACAGCGAGTGGGGGCACCGCGGGCCGATCGTTACGGCGGCGGCCTCGGCCGACGGGCGGGTGATCGTCACCGCCGGACAGGACGGCACGGCGCGCGTCTGGGACGGGGGGAGCGGGCGGCAGGTGCATAAGCTGACCCCGCCCCAGGGCCGGGTCCTCTCGGCGGCCGTTGCGCCCGACGGGGAGGCCCTTGCCACGCATAGCGGCGGGGAGACGGTGACGTTCTGGAACGCGCGAACGGGGCGGAGCGAACGGTCGGCGAACGTCGGCAGCCAGGCGGGGGCCTTCCTCGCCTTCACGCGCGACGGCGGGACGTTGTTGGCCCTGGGCACGAACGGGTCCGTCCGCGAGATCGACCGGGCGACGGGCACGGTAGGAGTCGTCCAGGCGGGGGGGCGGCAGAGCTACACGCGCCTGGCCGTCTCGGACGACCTGGAGGTCGCCGCGTCGTTCGACCGCAGCGTGATCTACGCCTGGGAGCTTCGCACGGGGCGGGCCATCGGGGCGTTCGGCGTCGAGGGTGTCTCCTACCTGTACGCCATCGACGTGGGCCCCGCCGGGCGGTTGATCGCCGGCGACGCGGGGCAGAAGATCGCCCTGATCGAGCTGGATTCCGGCAAGGCCGCACGCCAGATCATCGTCCCCAACCGCCGGCCGGGCCGGGGACAGACGGCCTTCTCTCCCGACGGCACGATCCTGGCCGTCGGCGGCATGGACGGGACCGTCTCGTTCTGGAGCGTCCGCAGTGGCGAGAAGCTGGGCGAACGCCCCGGGCATCGCGGCTACATCACGGTGATCCGATACCTGCCCGACGGCAAGCGGTTGCTGACGGCCAGCAGCGACAGCACGGCGATCCTGTGGGACCTTGCCGGCCTCAAGAAGCCCGACGGCACGGCCGCGACCGGCCCCGACCGCAAACGCCTGGAGGCCGCGTGGGGCGACCTGGCCTCCGACAACGCGACGAAGGCGAACGAGGCGGTTTTCGCCCTGGCCGCCGCCGGCCCCGCGGCCGTGGACGTCCTCGCCGGGCGGCTTCAGTCGGTCGAGGTGACCGAGGAAGACCGTGTCCGGGAGTTGATCGAGGACCTCGGGGATGAACGGTACGCCGTCCGGGAGCGAGCGACGCGGGAGTTATCCAAGCTCGGGCCGATGGCCGAACCGGCCCTCCGCAAGGCGGCGGGGGACTCGGCCGGTGAGGAGGTCCGCGCCCGGGCCCAGATGCTCCTCGAGGCCGTCGACGACCCCCGCCAACGCAGCGGTCAGGCCCTCCGCCAGCTCCGCGCCGTCTACGTCCTGGAACGGATCGGCTCGGCCGAGGCGCGGGCCTTGTTGGCGGCCCTTGCCCAAGGCGCCCCCGCCGCTACACTGACCCGCCGCGCCGCCGCCACCCTCCGCCGCCTGGACAGCACGCGCCCGTGACGAGTGAGCCGGGTGTGGAACGGCGAGGTTCAGGGTCGGCCGGCGGTGTAGTCTTTCCCCCAACGGAGCGAGAATCCCCTTCGAGCCGCGCCGCCTACGCCTCGGCGAAGCGGACGCCGACGGCGAGGTCGCCCTCGTCAATCAGGGCCTTGCGGTCCACGCGGACGATGGTGGCGTCCAGCGGGCCTCTGCCGAGGCGGCTGAATTCCGGACGGCCCACCGAGCCGAGGGACAGGCGGATCGGTTGGCCCGGTTGAACGGGCGTGGCAGCGGGTACGTACATCTTCATGCCGCTGATGGAGATATTCGCGCACCGGCCCGGGAAGTCGCGCTGGGACGGGCCGTGGTAGAACTGAACGCTGGTGGCCAGGGGGTACCTCGGGTGCCTGCGTCGGTCGTCTGCGGATAAACGCGCGCTCATCTGCGGCTCCTTCCAGTTTCCGCCCCCCGTTTCCTAATCGGAGATGTGCACGGCCCATTGTACTTATTTCTCTGTCGATCCGCCAGCAATTCGCAGTATCCTAATCAGCCGCATTGCGGCATCCTTCAGGCCCTTCAGAGGACGGCAATGGCAAGCGAGTTGCGTAGAATCGGCGTGCTCACGGGGGGCGGGGACTGCCCCGGGCTCAACGCCGTTATCCGGGCCATCGCGAAGGCGGCCATTCGCGGCGGGCTGGAGGTCGTCGGCATCGAGGACGGCTACCTCGGGCTGATCGAGGACCGCCTCCGCGTGCTCAGCTACCAGGACGTCAGCGGCATTCTCACGATCGGCGGGACGATCCTCGGCTCGTGCAACAGGGCCAACCCCGCGGCGTATCACGTCCGCGAGGGCGGCCAATGGGTCGTGCGGGACATCCGCGACCAGGTCGTCGAGACGTGCCGCCAGCGCGGGCTCGATGCGATCGTCGTCATCGGCGGCGACGGCACGATGAGCGGAGCGGCCGAGCTGATCGACAAGGGCCTGCGGATCGTCGGCGTGCCCAAGACCATCGATAACGACCTGTGGGCCACGGAGGTTACGTTCGGGCACGACACGGCCGTCACGACGGCCGCCGAGGCGCTCGACAAGGTCCACACCACCGCGTCCAGCCATCACCGCGTGATGGTCGTGGAGCTGATGGGCCGGTACGCGGGATGGCTGGCGCTCCACGCGGGCGTCGCGGCGGGGGCTGACGTGGTGCTGATGCCCGAGATCCCCTTTTCCCTGGACAAAGTGGCCGGTCGGTGCGTCGAGCGGAGCCGCGGGGGCAAGGGCTTCACGATCGTCGTCGCCGGAGAGGGCGCGGTTCCCGTAGGCATGGAGCAGTTCGTCGACAAGGTCGATGAGACCTCGCCGGACCCGATCCGCCTCGGCGGGATCGCGCGGTACGTGGCCGAGGAGGTCGAAAAGCGCACGGGCCTCGAGAGCCGGGCCATCGTGCTGGGGCACGTGCAGCGCGGCGGGACCCCCACCCCGTACGACCGCCTGCTGGCCACGCAGTTCGGCTACCACGCCTACGAGCTGCTGGCCGCGGGGCGGCTCGGGCGGCTGGTCGTTCAGCAGGCCGGGCGGATCGATTCCGTGCCGATCGCGGAAGTGGCCCGAAAAGTGCGGACCGTGCCGCTGGATCATTCGCTGATCCGCGCGGCCCGGGCGGTGGGCACGTGTTTTGGGGACTAGCAGGCGGCGGCGCGGGTTGGCGGTGAGGTACTCGGCGGCATTTCTTGGGCTCGTCGTCGCGGGGGGGGCGGCCAGCGCGCAGTCTCGTCCGGCGGTGGGTCGGCGCGTCGAAACGCTCGTCGCGGCGTTCGAGGCCCGCCAACGGGGCACGGCGGGGGTCTCGGCGCTAGATATCCGGACGGGGCAGGCGATCGCGGCCGTGCGCGCCGACGACGCGATGATGCCGGCCAGCAACCAGAAGCTGCTGACCTCCGCGTTCGCGCTGGTCCGGCTCGGGCCGCACTTCCGCTTCGTGACGGGCGTGTTCCGGTTGGGGGAAGACCTGGTCGTGGCGGGCGAGGGCGACCCGACGCTGGGCGACACGCGAATTGCCGCCGAGCGCGGCCGATCGGTCTACGCCGATCTGGACGAATGGGCCGCCGCCGTGCGGGCAAAGGCCGGCGGGGAGGTCCGCGACGTGATCGTCTGCGAGCCCCCCACCTGGCCCGGGCGGCACCCGGATTGGGAGGCGAGGCACGGCCAACGGTGGTACGCCGTGCCGGTCGGCACGCTGAATTTCCACGACAACTGCTTCGACGTGACGTTCGCGCGGGCAGGCGGCGTCGTCGTTCCGGTGGTCCACCCGCAGAGCCGGTTTCTCCGCATCGTCAACCGGTTGCAGCACGGCAAGCCGCACTTGTGGGGCCTGCGAACCGCCGACGAGGACGCCACCGTCGTGCTGACCGGCAAGGCGTGCAACGCATCGGACAGCCCGCAGAGCGTTTCCGTCGAGCGTCCGGCCCTGCTGCTGGGGCGAACGTTCGCCGACCGCTTGGTTCGGGCGGGCGTGGCGGTCGGCGGGCGCGTGCGGCAAGTGAGTCACCGGCAGGTCGAGTGGTCCCGAGCCGAGCCCGTCGCTCGGACGGAAACCCCCCTGTTCGCCGTGATGCGGCGGGCGTGCAAGAAGAGCCTCAACCTCGCCGCCGAGGCGATGTTCCTCCGCGCGGGCGACGGCACGTGGGCCGGCTCGGCCGAGATGATGCGGCGCGTGCTGACGCGGCGGTTCGCGCTGCGGCCCGGCAGCGTTCGCCCGGCCGACGGGGGAGGGCTCAGCCGCGGCAACCGCGTCCGCCCGTCCGCGTTGGCGAAGCTGCTTGCGGCGGTCGCCGTCCGACCAGACGGCATCCTGCTGCTGCACAGCCTGCCCGTGGCGGGCGTGGACGGGACGCTGGAACGGCGATTCCGCGGCTCGGCCTGCCGCGGGCGCGTGATCGCCAAAACGGGGTACATCGCCGGTGTCTCCACGCTCAGCGGCTACATCCTGGATGAGGACCGCCGCCCCCGCGTGGCGTTCTCGATCCTCGTCAACGGGCGGCCGGGCATCCTCTCCCCGGCAAAGCGGCTCCAGGAGGACCTCTGCGAAGTCCTGCTGGCCGGCCTGCCCCGGCGGGAAGCACCGGCCCCGCCGCCGCGGTAGGGCGCTGCCCGGCTCGAAGGGCCATCGGCGGATTCTGGCATCGATGGCGTCGCGGACCATGCGGAGCTTCGCCGTGGCCTCCGGGAGGACTCCCAGGCAATCTCGGGCCGCGCCCGCTTGGCGTGATGGCAAGACGGCGTTTCTGTCTCAGACAGAAGGCAAAAAGAAGACCCCTGATTTGTCAGGGGTCCAAGGTAGTGGGCCGTGCTGGACTTGAACCAGCGACCTCCTGCGTGTCGAGCAGGCGCTCTAGCCAACTGAGCTAACGGCCCAAGGTGCGCTTACTGTAAGAGGATGGGGGGACGTTGTCAAGCGGAAGATTCCCGTCGCGGGGAAGAGGTCACCCCAGCCATGCCCGTCGAGGCAAACGGCGGGCACGGCCGGGGGCTCTGTCAAGGGGACAGCCCGGTGGTGTCAGGCCATGGCGTAGACGCCGCGGCTGAGCTTCTTGAACCGCTTGTCGTCTCGCAACGTGGCGGCGACGATGCCGTAGAAGTCCTTGCTGCTGGAGGTGTAGCCGGCCTTGGCGATGGCGGTCATCACGTCCTTGACGCGCATGCCCTTCGGCTCGCCCTTGAGCACGTCGGCGGCGTACTCGGCGAGGGTCCTGCCGGTGGCGCGTCGGCCGGCGCGGCGGGGACGGGGGGTCTTGGCCCGGGAGGAAGGACCCGCCGGGGCCTCGCCGCCCATCGCGTCGATCTCGGCGTCGATCTTGTCGAGGCCGGCCTGGAGCTTCTCGCGTTGCGCCAGCAGCCGCTCCAGTTTGCGCTCCTGTGCGGCGAGCATGCTTCGCAGCTCCTTGATACTGACGACCTTCGGTTTCCGGGGCATCTGGGTCTCCTGTTGGGGTTCGTACCTGGGCCCGAATTGGCGTGGGTCTCTAACTTTCTGTGATTATAGGAGTAGATGGACTCGGTTCCACAGTTCTTTTTGCCTGGGCGACAACAATATGCCCGCACTGCTCCTGGGAGGGGCAACACAGGCACGCCGGGAAGTGGAATGCAGTCAGGACAGAACGGACGCCGCTGGACCTCCGGGCCACACCTCGCCGAACGACGTGCAGGACGGGCGGCTGCCGTCTGGTTGACGCCGTTCCCGGCCGGGAGACCAGCGCGTTGGCCGCGCAGCGCCATAGAGGGGCAGGGCGAAGACGTGCCGAGAAACGGCGTGTCCATCGAGCCGTCCATTCCGCGAGCGGCGGCTTGTAGCGGCGCCCCCCGGTGCGCTACAATACGGATTCGTCGTGACGGCCGCGATTCGGCGGTCGCCTTCGGTTTCGCCAAGGAATTATCTGTATGCCGAATTCCACAACACGGTTCAAGGAATCGCCCATCGCCTTCGTAAGCGACTACGTGCCGCGGCGGTGCGGGATCGCGACGTTCACGCACGACCTGTGCGAGGCGGTCGCCTCGCAGGCGGGCGCCGGCCAGGAGGTCTCCGTCCTGGCGATGAACGACGTGCCCGAGGGCTACCCGTACCCGGACCGCGTCCGGTTTGAGGTGCGGCAGTCGGTGCAGGCGGACTACCGCATGGCGGCGGAGTTTCTCAACATCAGCCAGGTCTCGGTGGTCTGCCTTCAGCACGAGTACGGGATCTTCGGCGGGACGTGCGGCTCGCACATCCTGGCGTTGCTGCGTCGGCTGCGTCGGCCGCTGGTGACCACGCTGCACACGGTGCTGAAGTCCCCCAACCCGCAGCAGCACGTGGTGCTTCGGGAGATCGGGCGGCTGTCGGACCGGCTGGTGGTGATGACGGACCTGGCCCACACGATGCTGCACGACGTGTACGACGTGCCGACCGAGAAGATCGTCACCATACCGCACGGCATTCCGGACATGCCGTTCATCGACCCGAGCTTCTACAAGGACCACTTCGGCGTGGAAGGCCGGAAGGTCATGCTGACGTTCGGCCTGCTGAGCCCGAACAAGGGAATCGAGTTCGCCATCGAGGCCCTGGCGAAGGTGGTTCGCCAGCGTCCGGACGTGGTGTACATCGTTCTGGGCGCGACGCACCCGCACGTGCGCCGCGACAGCGGGGAAGAGTACCGCAACGGGCTGATCCGGCGGGTCAACGAGTTGGGCCTCCGGGACCACGTGATCTTCCACGACCGGTTTGTGGATTTGGAGGAGTTGTGCGAGTTCATCGGCGCGGCGGACCTCTACATCACCCCGTACCTGAACGAGGCCCAGATCACGTCGGGCACGCTGGCCTACGCGCTGGGCGCGGGGAAGGCAACGGTTTCCACCCCGTACTGGTACGCCACGGAGATGCTCGCCGAGGACCGAGGCCGGCTCGTGCCGTTCCAAGACCCCGACGCGATCGCGGACCAGGTCCTCGACCTGCTGGACAACGCCCCGGAGCGCCACGCGATGCGCAAGCGGGCGTATACGTACTGCCGGAAGATGGTCTGGAAGCGGGTAGGGCAGGACTACCTGGACCTGTTCGCCGTGGCGACCGAGGCGTGGGTGGAGCGTCAGCGGACGGTGGTGACCCCGGCGGCGCCGCAGCGTCCGGCCAAGGGCGACGAGCTGCCGGAGATCGACCTGCGGCACCTGCGGATCATGACCGACGACACGGGGGTCTTCCAGCACGCGGTGTACGCCACCCCGAACCGCGATCACGGCTACTGCACGGACGACAACGCCCGGGCGCTGATGGTCACGGCGATGCACTGGGACCAGACGCACGACGAGGCCACCTTGCCGCTGATCCAGCGGTACCTGGCGTTTCTGGCCCACGCGATGGACGCGAAGACCGGGCGGTTCCGCAACTTCATGGACTACAACCGCGCGTGGGGGGAGATGCACGGCAGCGAGGACAGCCACGCCCGCGCGCTGTGGGCGCTGGGGATCGGCGTGGCGTTCTGCCCGTACGAGTCGATGATCGCCCTGGCCAGCCGGCTGTTCCACGAGGGCCTGGCGTGCGTGGAGAGCTTCTCGTCGCCTCGGGCGTGGGCGTTTACGATCTCGGGGATCCAGGCGTACCTGCGGCGGTTCGGGGGCGATTCGGAAGTCCGCCGCCGCCGCGCGCAGCTCAGCGAGCGCCTGCTGACGCACTTCACCAGCACGATGACGGAGGACTGGCCCTGGTGCGAGGACGTGGTCACCTACGCCAATGCCAAGCTGCCCCACGCCCTGCTGATGAGCGGCAAGTGGATGAACCGCCCGGACATGATCGAGGTGGGCAAGAAGGCCCTGCGGTGGCTGCTGGAGGTCCAGACCGGCGAGGGCGGGATCCTGTCGATCATCGGGACGGACGGGTGGTTCCCCCGGTCGGGGCGGCGGGCGCAGTTCGACCAGCAGCCCATCGAGGCGCATGCCTTGATCGACGCCTGCATCGAGGCCTACCATGTCACTCGGGAAGATGACTGGATTGGCCAGGCGCAGCGGGCCTTCAACTGGTTCCTGGGCGACAACGACCTCCGCAAGCCGTTGTACGACTTCACGACCGGCGGCTGCCGGGACGGCCTGCACGCCGACCGCGTCAACGAGAACCAAGGCGCCGAGAGCACCCTGGCGTGGCTGATGAGCCTCTTGCTGATGCACGACCTGCAAATGGAGCAAACGTTGAACGAGCGACCTGCCGATAAGGCAACAAAGCCCAGGTCCACGTCAAAGGAGGCCCCGAGCCGGAGGCCGACGGCTGGAGTGAAGGTGCCCAAGTATGCCAAGTCCGATCGTGATGGTAAGTAGTTACCCGCCTCGTCTCTGTGGGATCGCGACGTTCTGCGAGGAAGCGCGGGAATTCGTTCAGAAAGCCCACCCCGACCGCGAGGTCTTGGTCATCAGTCACACCGACGGCGAAGGCGACGGGGTGATCCCCCTGATCGACATCGCCGACCGCCGGTGGTGGCGGCCCGTGGCGGACAAGATCCACGAGCTGAAGCCCTACGCCGTGCACATCGAGCACGAGTACGGGCTGTACGAGTACTACGACGAGCGGGGGCACGGCGACGGCAACGAGGGGTTCCTCGACCTGCTCGACGCCATCAGCGACGTGCCCACCGTCGTCGAGCCCCACACCGTCCACGGGCGGCTGACGGAGTTCGAGGCGGACTTCGTCTTCAAGCTCTGCCAGCGCGCCAACGTCGTCCTGTTCAAGTGCCACTACCAGAAATGGCGCCTGGACTGGAACTTCGCGGGCAAAGGCTGGCCGACGCCGCGCAACGTGATGGTCATCCCCCACGGGGCGCGGGCCGACAAGCGCTACTCGCTGGCGGAGGTCGTCGAGCTGCGCGAGGAGCTCGGCCTGGAGAAGGTCCCCTATCTCTCCAAGCACCTCGTCGGGCTGATCGGCTGGATCCAGTCCAACAAGCGGTGGGACATCCTCACGAGCATGTGGGAGGAGATCGCCGGGGCCATCCGCGAGCGGACCGGCGAGGACTGGGACCTCCTGGCCGCCGGGGCGATGCGCGACCCCAACCACAAGCAGGA
>Ga0272441_10001915_pt1 | contig 43546 bp, 33 predicted proteins | sample SSMProp6N_FD_193582 | JGI IMG/M metagenome (GOLD analysis project Ga0272441, IMG submission 193582) | Marine sediment archaeal communities from Little Sippewissett salt marsh, Falmouth, MA, United States - SSM-Prop-6N | ecosystem: Environmental > Aquatic > Marine > Wetlands > Sediment ...
TATCGGCTTTAACCTCATTTTATTTCCACAGTATTTGCTGATATCTGTTCGATCGTTTTACAGTTCTAAATACATTCATATTGATTTTTTGAAAATTGTCATTTCCAATATTTTTCAGGCAATTAACGGGGTGTGCTTTCTGTTAATGTGTTTTCCGGCGCAAGAAATTTAACCAGGGCGCCCCAGCGTTTATCAACCTTAAATCCGAGTTTAAGATAGAAGTGCCTGAGAAAAAAATGGGCAATAATCACCTGAACCGACTGACTTTCCATCCGGTTACAGAAATCTTCAATGAGGGCCGTTCCAATACCCCGTTCCTTGAGCTGATCCACCACAACAGTGCCTTCGAGCTGCACCACATCATTGCTTCGGAACTGATAGCATATCCCGCCGACAATGATTTCATTGGAATCCGTTACGATCAAATGTTTGTCGTATTCAGAGATGGTTTTCGGAAAATTCTCATTCAGGAACAATCGGTATAGTTGACCGATTTCAGCCGGTTCAACAGGTTCCCTGACTGTATAGGATGCGCCATACCTGTCTGTAAAATAGGAATAAACAATGACCTGTTTTTCTTCCTGTTCACCGATTTTGAGCACATCCAGTCGCTTGCGGCTCTGAAAGCGGGGGAAAACCATGTGGCTGAAAATTTCACGGTCATGCGGTTTTTTGAGGGAAGATTGCAGATCGGATAATTCGAGAAGCTGAATGGCGGGTTTTTCTATATCAAGTGCCATTTTATCCAGCAATTTGTTAAAGGTCGAACCGGTTTCTTTGCCTGCTTTTAAAAAGTAGGTTCCTCTGTACAGATGATACCGGCATATCTCCGGGTAGCGGTCCAGTCGATAGAGCTTAAAAAGATCAAGAATGGTTTGTTCTCTGGCTGCCGGTGTTGCTGAAGGGTTGACGCTTTCCCAGTTATTATATCTGTCGATTGCTTTAAGAAGAGCCAGAGGTTTATAATAATCTGATCGCAGATTGGTCCTATATGTATCCAGCAGATCAATCAGCGGAGAGCCGTCCAGGCAGAGCAGGGATTTGGATTTAAGTTTTGTTCTGAGCTTTTTCAAAAATAACAGACCTTTGTCCTTTCCCAGTGCTTCAATACAGGCATCAAAAATCCATGTCTCATCGAGCTGATCCTTGCACCAGGGATAATGCGCGACGGTTTTAAAATAAAAGTTTTTAAGCAGGGGTTCTACCAGTGACAGGGGATTCTTGTATTTTGTCCATCCTATAAGTGATAATATCATGGCGCTTTCACGGAAATCGAGTTCAGGAACGACGATATTATGGGGGAAAACGACACCCGGTATAATGAGCTCACCGCTGTTCAACCATCCTCTGTAAAAAACAGCCATGGCCTCAATGAAAAGCTTCAGCCATGCTTTCGGATTAGGAAAAGGACCGCCTGTAAAATGAACACTGGATATCTGCCTGATTTTGCCCCATACGGATGTTTCATTCAGGTAAACCATGGAACGGGCACCCAATTCAGGTCTGTAACAGCCGAGCCTGGGAAGAACCGGAGGTCCGTATGGATAACCCGCAACGGCTTCCAGCCAGTGGACCGACTCCAGTACAGAAGGCGTTTGAAGCGTTTCCCGTAAAACAAGCTGGAGATCAAAATGTTTTCCATTGTTTAAATTAATGCTCATCCGGTAGAGCAAGTAATGATGAGAGACCAACAGACGGGATATCCAGATACCGCCATCAGGAACCTGCATCAGATCAAAATCAATTTCATCAAAGGCCAGCATAACAGACTGTTTCAGGAAAGTTGTATTGATCAGAACCTTTTTAATTCGGGAGATTTCATTTGAGGAGAGTCCGTCCTCAAAGATAATTCGTTTAAGCCATTCTTTTTCATGGTATTTCGGTGTTTCAGATTCCAGCCTGGCTTCAAAATTTTTATATAACTTTTTAAATTGCTTTTCTGCTTTTAGTGAAAGTTCAGGATCTGATTTATGCAGAATCCAGCTTGCCAGTTCAGCCCTGATAGAATTATAAAATTCAGGATGATAATTGATAAAACTGACCAGCAGTTCAAATATTTTTTCAAATTGCTGCTGCATGGTTTTGTCGGAGGGCCAGTTAAGGGTTAACCGGTAGTTCAGCAGTCGCCGTCTTAGTGCTTCAAGCCTGCGGGTTTCCATTTTCGAAAAAGCGATGGATTCAATGGATTCCTGATTCAGGAAAGACAATCCGGATTCAATAAAAACAGGATAGCTTTTAAAATGCGAAGGTCTGGGATCGTCCATCAGCAGAATTTGATAGGCAAAGACGCGAACGGATTCTTCCGGATGACGAGCCAGGCATTCCAGGCGCTGTCTGATGATGTCTGCCAACCTGACTTCAGCAGAACCCATAATAATGCGAAGCTGCTTCATCGCTGCCAGGGTTGTGTCCGTATCCGAGAAAAGCATTATAGAGATCAGATTGTTGGCTTTGATCAGGAGCGGATTTCTTACAGCATCAAGCCTTGGCAGCTGATCCGTGGTATATTCTGTATCGTTGCCAAGCGGCCTGTGCACCAGTTTGTCAAAACCATTGAAGGGTGTATCCCAACCTTCCTTGATTGGACAAAACGCGATAAGCTGGGGATTACCGACCCATAATGCGGGTTGTCTGATTAATAGTCCCAGATCGACAATATCGCCGTCCATTTTATAGATTAAATCACCGATACGAACCGTGTTGTCCTTTTTCTTTCGATTTATATTTAATATCTGATTGTTTGAACCATCAATAAGGCCTTTTTGCTGAAGTTTGATGTCGCCTTCAATCAGGCCTCTGTCCCTGTAGAACCAGCGGGGAATCCGGATTGTCATCCGGTATCTACTCAATTCCACGTAATTACGATGATATAATTCATCAATCCGGTCCGATAAGTTTTGTTGAATAATTTTTCTGTTAAATGATCCTTTCGGTGTTAATTCTCCCTTTTCTAAACTGAAATCGCGGTCCAGAATGGTGAAATTAATTACCCGTTCATAGGGGGCCAGGTCATGATTGGCAGCTGTCACGATTTGATGAAAATATTCCCATTCATTGTCCTCATTCAACGGTGTTTTAAGGATAGGATCATCACGATCCGGAATAATGAAAAGGACATTATAGGGCCTTGCATCTCCGACGAGAAAGGTTCTTTTAATTCCCGGGACATTCATGAATTTATCTTCCACCTTTCTTGGTGCAACGGTTTGACCCTTGTTGTTTTTGTAGATATCCTTGATACGGTCAATAATGGAATAATAGCCTTCTTTGTTGACCTGGAACAGATCACCTGTGTGAAGCCAGTAATCGGATTTTGCATGCCTGGGAAAAGGGATGATATCACCCGGTTTTTTTTCTTCAAGATATCTGGCAATGTAGTGACCGCGAATATGGAGTTCATTTTTTTTGCCAAACCTTAATTCAACACCGGGAAGAGGCAGCCCGTGTGTATTGGCTATATATTTGCCGGGCGGTGTCATTGTTACGCCCCCGGTTGCTTCGGTCAGACCAAATCCGCTGCAAAGTTCAACCCCGTTGGTCTGAAAAAATTGAAATATACCGGGGTCCAGATACCCGGCTGCCGACAATCCCCAGCGAAGCCTGCTGCCGATCACAGACCGAAGGGCAACTTCTTTCATTTCCGGATCCGGAATGCGGCTCATCTTTTCGAGGCATTGTTCGTGCAATTGCACCCAGCGGAGCGGGATGCTGATAAAACCTGTGGGATTGATTTTAGGAAAGAGCGATAAAAGCGTTTCTGCCGAGGTGTTGCCTGCAAATACATATGTGCCTCCCCAGAAAATAGTGCCCATGAGTTCAAGGAAGCGACCGAAAGTATGATATAACGGCAGATAGCATAAAAAGACCTCATTACGTCCGATTCTGGGAAGAGCAGCAGCCCGCGCGAACCTTTTCGTTATCAAGTTATAATTTGAAAAAGAGACACCTTTGGGCATACCGGTGCTGCCGGATGTAAACATGACAGTGGATACCTGATTGATCGGATTCGGCTTTCTGTCTAATATGCTTCTTATTTCTTTCTGACTGAAGCGTTTACAGTATTCGTATAAAAAGTACGTGTTTTTATCGTCTGTGCTGAGATCCTGATCGAGTGCAAGGCATATGAATGGCTGCCTTGTTTTGTCCCTCAGGCTGTCCAGCTGATTCAGTCTGTACTGCGTATCGGTCACTATGATATTGATATGCAGCAGATCAATAATATACTGAAGTGTCTGTGGATCAAAATGGATATTCAAGGGTGTAACGAGAACATCATAGCAAAGACAGGCCAGATCGCAGCAGGCAGCTTCCACATTGTTTTCGGACCAGATTGCAACTTTTGGTTTATTCTTGCCGAGTGTATAAAAAACGGATGCGATTTCTTTTATATGCTGGTCAATATGCTCATAGCTCCACTGGGATGACGTGTTCCCGGAAATTTCCCGAAACAGTAATTTACGGGGATGTTCACGAACGCGCAGTTCCATCAAATCTTTTATTGAAAATTGTGTATGCTGAATCAGGGTAAATGCCAGTTCGGCCCATCGGTACAAATCTTCGTTCCGGAGACTGGAAAGAAACCGGGTTTTGCCTGTTACATTCAGCCAGTCTTTCCAGAACGAATTGTTCAAACTGGTAAAAGAATTGGATTTCATAACCTTGTTTGTCAAATCCATAATTCGATTGGATAACTGCTTGCCGGATCCTGATTTTGGCGATGCTTTTTGCCATTCATTCAGGGCTTGTTTCAGGTAATCAGTGTTGCTCATGATCCAATCCTTTTGATTGTTCAGTTATGAAAAGATACAATCTTTTACAAATGTTTTCAATAAAATTTGTTGAAAAAATATGAAATGAATTTATTTCTTATTGACAAATTTATTTGAATGTCCTATATTTTAATCAAATCCTTTTCAATCGGTCCATATTGAACTAATTTATTGACTCGAATAGCGCATATGAAATTACACGCATCTATTGATTTCGTCCTGATTTGTCTTCTCAATATGAATGAACGACATTCTTGAATTTAAACAACCGGTTTGTTTTAAACCGGTTTTATTTTGCCTTATTAATATTAATAAAAATAGACATTGATTCCAATACTCTTTAGAAAGGAGGATGGGAATGGCATCTTTGCAGGATAAACTGGCGAAAATCTTGCCTGGAATTCAAAATGAAATTAAAGAGCTTATTACCGAGAACGGGGACAAGGTTATATCTGAAGTGACTGCGGCACAGGCATACGGCGGGATGCGCGGTGTGAAAGCCCTTATCTGTGATACATCTCTCGTTGAACCGGACAAAGGTCTTATTGTTCGCGGAACCCCTATTCTTGATCTTGTCGACAAGCTTCCTGAAGAAATTTTTTATTTACTGGTAACCGGCACCCTGCCTGACGCGGAAGCATTGAAGTCTCTCCAGAATGATTTTAAGAAAAATCAGACGGTGCCCAAGTATGTCTGGGATGTTCTGGATGCCATGAGCTCGGACGCTCATCCAATGACTATGTTCAGTACAGCTGTTCTGGTTCAGCATCGGGATTCTGTTTTTGCAAAAAAATACCGCGAAGGTATTTCAAAAAAAGAATACTGGAGACCTATACTGGATGATGCCGTCACTTTACTGGCCAGGCTGCCGGCTATAGCAGCTTATATATACAGGAGGCGTTTTAATAAGGGTGCCCGTATTGAACCGGATCCGGATCTCGATTGGGCCGGCAATTTTGCCAGGATGCTTGGGGTGGAAGATCCCACCGGTGAATTCGCCAATTTGATACGCCTGTATATGGTGCTTCATTGCGACCATGAAGGTGGTAATGTCAGTGCGCATACATGCCATTGTGTCGGATCCGCGCTTTCTGATCCGTTTTATGCTGTTTCTGCCGGCTTAAACGGGCTGTCAGGTCCGCTCCATGGTCTGGCGAATCAGGAATGCCTCCGTTTTGTGCTGAGTGTTCGGGAGAAGTTTAAGGGTGTGCCTTCTAATAAACAATTGACTGATTTTGCATGGGAAACCCTGAATTCCGGAAAAGTTATACCCGGATACGGTCATGCGGTACTGCGTGTCACTGATCCAAGATTTACGGCATTCAGGAATTTTGGATTAAAGGTCTGTCCTGATGATGAAGTTTTTAAAATTGTTGACCTGCTGTTCGGGATCATTCCGGATGTACTCCAGGAACACGGACATGCCAAGAATCCCTGGCCCAATGTGGATGCCGGCTCCGGTTCTCTTCTCTATCATTTCGGAATCAAGGAGTTTGATTATTATACGGTATTATTCGGTGTGTCCAGATCCATGGGAATGCTTTCCCAGCTTGTCCTCAGCAGGGGAATCGGGGAGCCCATTGAACGCCCGAAATCGGTTCGAACCAGATGGGTGAAGGAACAGGTTGGTAAATAGAGAAACGAAAGTCCTGTGGACGGGTGTAATGACATATTATGTATATAGACATGCAAGGTGAAGGCTGTGATAATTCAATGAATACCCTACAGGGGTCTTTTTTAAAGGCCCCTTTTTCTCTATTAAAATCAGTCTAAAAACAGGAAAGCATATTATGATGGAATTGGCCATTCCCTTTGGTCGGGAAAAAGTTACGATTCGCATTCCGGATAAACAATTTGCGGGCCTGATTTATCCGAACAAGGTAAAACAGGTTGATGAACAGGCCGTATTAACAGAGGCTCTGAATCATCCGCTTCATTCAAAATCGTTTGACGCATTTCTCGAAAATGCAAAAGATATTCTCTTTATTGTCAATGACGGTACCCGGCCCACACCAACAGCCAAGGTGCTGGATATCCTTTCCAGCCGGATTTCCGGGCACGAAATACGTTTTATTATTGCTACCGGTGTGCACCGGGCTCCAACCGAAGACGAGCTTCAACATATTTTTGGAAAACATCTGGATGATTTCAGATCTGTAATTCATATTCATGATTCAACCAAAGATGAAGAAATGGTCCGTTTGGGTGTTTCCAAGAACGGCACTGAAATGATTGTCAACCGTCTCGGGGTTGAGGCTGATAAAATTGTCATTATCGGATCCGTGGAACCGCACTATTTTGCGGGATATACAGGGGGTCGAAAAGCATTTCTTCCCGGCATCGCGTCCTATAAAACAATTGAACAAAATCACTGTCTGGCTTTGAAGCCCAGCGCACGCGCCCTGGTCCTTAAGGGTAATCCGGTTCATGAAGATATGGAAGATGCCATCCAGGCGATCAAAGAAAAGGAAATATTTTCAATTATGACGGTTCTGGACAGAGATGATCGTATTTTTGCCGCAACAACCGGGGATTTGTCAGAATCGTTTCATGCTGCTGTTGAAAAGTCGCATCAGGTTTTTTCTGTGGAGATTGAAGAAAAGGCCGATATCGTTGTTGGCGTCGCTCCGTATCCCATGGATGTGGATTTATATCAGGCGCAAAAAGCCATTGAGAACGCAAAACTGGCGCTGAATCCAGGTGGTATTTTGCTGCTGATTGCGAAATGTCCGGGGGGTGTGGGACATACCACTTTTGCTGATCTGCTGTCCAGTGCCGTCGATCCACAGGATGCTTTAAAACAAATCGAGAAGAAATATGTACTTGGGTATCATAAGGCAGCAAAAATAGCGGAAGTGGCCCAATGGGCCAGTATTTGGGGTGTGACATCTCTGAGCCCGGAATTATTACAATCCATTTTTATACGTCCTTTTTCGTCCATTCAGGAGGCGCTGGATGAGGCCATTAAAGTCAAACCGGAAGCGAAAATCCTGTTTTTAATGGCGGCCAGTATTACAGTGCCCAGAATCCGTATTTAACGGTTGAAATTTGAAGTTGCACGTTCTGTGCTTCGATTGCTATGGAATATAGTCTTTTAAATCCGGATTGAGTATGTAAAGGAAATTTTTGGCCCATGATGTCAGATGTTTTCCTTTGCGCCTTACCATGCCATACAGCATTTTACCGAAATAACGGTTTACATTGATCACTTTGAGCCGGTGTATCTGAGTTGGAAAAAGCGCTATTTTGGGTATAATTGCCACACCGATACCCATCTCTACATATCGTTTAATGGTTTCAGCGTTGGTTGCCTCGAGAACCGTATCCACTTCAAGCCCCGCTTCATTAAACACTTTATCAATTTCACCTCTTGTGACCAATCCTTTCTCGTAGACCACCATTGGATAGGAGGATATGTCTTTTAAAGTGACATTCTTTTTGCCGGCAAGCGGATGGTCAAGACTGGTTATCAGCACACGTTCAAAAGAATCCAGTTCCACATATTCAAGATTGGAAACCTGATGAAGAATAGGGGCCAGACCAAAATCAATCTCTCCGGAAAGCGCCAGTGATACCACTTCGTTCCATCTTCGTTCCAGAATGATCAGGTTGACATTCGGATATTGTTCTCTGAAGTTCTTTACGATAAATGGGAGGACATCCATAATCATCAGGGTGGTCGCAGCAATGGTCAGGAGACCTTTCTGCTCCCCTTTGCGATCCTGAAAAGTCAGTTTCAGTGTATCCATTTCCTGGACAACCCCGGAAATTAACTCAAGAAAGATTTCTCCATCCGTTGTCAGTTCTTTTCTGGGGCCATAACGGTTGAACAGATGAACCCCTAGCTCATTTTCGAGCGTTTTGATTTGCTGGCTGACGGCAGATTGTGTAACGGACAATTTTTCCGCAGCCTGGCTCAGACTGCCCATTCTGGCACTATAGTAAAAACCCCTTAATTGCTGGATTTCCATTAAAAATCCTCAAAATTAGAATTATTAATAGTTATATTAAAATCTATAGTAATTCTTATAATATAATCAAATTAATTTTTATATCAACAATAAAATCAACATCAAGAAATCATTAGAATATCTTATAATGAATATTAAATAGTTTTACTTGACTTATCATGCGTAAATGATTAGGTTACACAAGGCCGGGAGGGAGATCGGGTTTTTGGTCATATTTATATGATTAATGATGCAGAAATATCGCCACTGCCCTTGATATATGTCTGGTTTGTTGATAATCAGCAGAAGAGGGTATCATGTCAATTTTTAAGCGAATTCTCAAAATCAATGTCATTGTTTTACTTATCGGCCAATTCAACAATAACTGCTGAATTGGCCGATTTTTATTGCAGCTCTATTATAATGAAGGAGAATGAAAATGAGCAAGCCGAAATTTGCGATTTACTGGGCAGGCAGCTGTGGTGGCTGTGAAATCGCTTTTCTCGATATCCGTGAAAAAATACTGGATGTAGATAAAGCGGTTGATCTCGTATTCTGCCCCTGTATTATGGATACAAAATATGATGATATCGAAAAAATGCAGGATGGAGAGATCGATGTCTGTCTTTTTAACGGTGTGATACGCAATGAGGAAAATCTTCATCTGGCTGAGCTGCTCAGGAAAAAATCAAAAGTAATGGTTGCCTATGGCTCATGCGCCTCTGAAGGGTGTATTCCGGGGCTTGGCAATCTGACCAACAAGGATGAAATATGTCAATATGTATATGAGAAGTCTCCGTCAGTCGGATCTGATAAAAACGTAATGCCCAAGACTGCATATAAAACAAAATCCGGACAACTGACACTTCCTGCGATGTTTGATTATGTGCGGACCCTGGATCAGGTCATTGATGTGGATTATAAAATGCCGGGATGTCCGCCTGTTGCAGAGCAGATATGGGCTGTTATTGAAACGATTTTATCAGGTCAACTACCCGAAAAAGGCGCCCATATCGGCGTCAATCCGAAAACTGTCTGCGATGAGTGTAACAGAACCAAGGAAGAGAAAAGGATTAAGGCATTTGTCCGGCCGCATCTGGTTAAGGAAATTGATCCGGAGAAGTGCCTTCTTGAACAGGGTTTGATATGCAACGGGCCTGCAACTCAGGCCGGATGCGGTGCCTTGTGCCCACAGGTCAATCTTGGCTGCAGGGGCTGCTATGGACCTGCGGAAGGGATCACGGATATGGGTGGAAAATTGGCCGGTGCAATTGCCTCCATTATTGACAGTGATGATCCTGAGGAGATCGAGAAAATCACCGATCAGATTGTTGATCCTGTCGGTACATTTTACCGTTTTAATCTGCCAAGTTCATTATTGGGGAGAAGAGTAAAATGAAGACAATTACAATCGATCCGATTACAAGGCTGGAAGGACATGGAAAGATTTCCATTTTTCTGAATGAGAAAGGCAACGTGGCAGATGCGTATCTTCAGGTTCCTGAACTACGGGGTTTTGAAAAATTTTGTCAGGGACGACCGGTTGAGGAAATGCCGCGTATTACGTCCCGCATCTGCGGTGTTTGTCCGGAAGCCCATTTGATGGCTTCAGCCAAAGCCTGTGATGCGGTTTATCACATGGATATTCCCCCGACCGCTAAAAAACTGCGTGAACTCCTCTATGCTATTTTTTATGTGACAGATCACACAACCCATTTTTATGCCCTGGCCGGTCCTGATTTTGTTATCGGCCCGGATGCCCCCAAAGCACAGCGGAATATACTGGGCATCATACATAAGGTAGGCGTAGAAATAGGTGGAAAAGTTGTGGCCCTTCGCGGTATGTGCCATGAATTGATAAAAAATATGGGAGGCAAAGCGGTACATCCTGTTGGTGCCCTGCCCGGGGGGATGAGCAAGGGGATGACAAAAGAGGAACAAAAAGAATTTATCGCAAAGGGGAAAGAAGCTGTTGAATTTGCCCAGTTTACGATACAGCTTTTTAATGATATTGTTCTGAAGAATAAAGAATATGTGGATCTTATTCTCAGTGACACCTTTACACACCGGACCTATAACATGGGATTGGTGGATAAAAACAACCATGTGAATTTTTATGATGGGGATATTCGTGTGGTCGGACCCGATGGTAAGGAATTTGTAAAATTTAAACCTGATAAATATCTGAACCATATTGAGGAACATATTGAACCCTGGTCCTATCTCAAATTTCCGTTTTTAAAAAAGGTGGGATGGAAAGGTTTCGTAGATGGACCTGACAGCGGTATTTACAAGGCAACACCGCTTTCGCGTCTGAATGCCTCTGATGGTATGGCGACACCACTTGCCGACGCGGAGCATGACCGGATGTATGAAACCCTGGGAGGGAAACCTGTACAGCAAACACTCGCAACCCACTGGGCAAGGATTATTGAACTGCTGTATGCGGCTGAGCGATGGGTTGAACTTGCCGGTGATTCTGATATTACAGGGCCTGATTATCGTATGGTCCCTACGGAAACACCGGATGAGGGTGTCGGGGTCGTTGAAGCGCCAAGAGGGACACTTTATCACCATTATAAAACAGATGAGAATGGCATTCTCAGGGAAGCCAATTTGATTGTGGGAACAACCAATAACAATGCACCAATAAATATGTCGGTTAAGAAGGCTGCCAAATCTCTGATAAAAAACGGAAAAGTAAATGACGGACTTTTGAATATGGTTGAGATGGCTTTCCGTGCCTATGATCCCTGTTTTGGCTGTGCCACACATACTTTGCCGGGCCAGATGCCTTTGATCATCAGAATTATGGATAAGGACAGGCGTCTGCTGGAAGAGATCCGAAGGGATTAAGTGAATAAAGGTATCGCCGGGAATAAAAAGTAAGCAAACACAGTATTTCAATGAGTCATGTATCAACGAGACCCTGCAAATTGAACCGGATGTATTGTATCGGAACCAGACCAGATTATTCTTTAGGAGACGAAAATTAATATGAAAATTCTTGTTTTAAATTGCGGAAGTTCTTCCGTCAAATTTCAGCTTATTAATATGGATGATGAGTCTGTTTGCGCAAAAGGCGTTGTTGAAAAAATCGGATCAAGCGATGCCATTTTACAGTACCAGGCTGTCCGGAAAAATAAAATGCGCGAAGTCAGAGAAGTACAGAATCATGAAACCGCTATAGAGATCGTTCTGTCCATGCTGCTTCATCCACAGCACGGGGTTATTAAAGATAAACGAGAAATTCACGGTATTGGCCATCGTGTGGTTCATGGTGGAGAGGCCTTCTCGGATTCCGTTCTTATAACCGAAAATGTCAAGTCAGCGATTCGAAAATGCATTCAGTTTGCTCCGCTGCATAATCCACATAATTTGAGCGGTATTGAAGCCTGTGAAGCCCTTCTATCCGGTATTGCACAGGTGGCTGTTTTTGATACGGCTTTCCATCACACTATTCCACAAAAAGCATTTATTTATGGATTGCCTTACGCACTGTATGAAAAACTGGGTATTCGAAAATACGGTTTTCACGGGACATCCCACAGATATGTCGCCATGAAGGCAGCCGAAGCGCTAAAGCAACCCATTGAAAAATTAAAGATGATTACCTGTCATCTCGGGAACGGTGCCAGTATCACAGCGGTTGATGGTGGCCGGTCCGTGGACACATCCATGGGATTTACACCGCTTGAGGGCCTTATCATGGGAACGCGCAGCGGCAGTATTGATCCTGCACTGGTACCTTATATCATGGAGCATGAGAAACTGACGGCCAAACAAATAGATACCATATTAAATAAAAACAGCGGATTGCTTGGATTAACAGAAACCACAAACGATATGCGGGAGATCATTTCCGAAGCCAGGCGCGGAAACGAACGTCATAAGCTGGCTCTGGATATTTACTGCTATGCGATTAAAAAGTACATAGGATCTTATAGCGCTACACTGGGCGGACTTCATGCCATTGTCTTTACAGGCGGTATTGGAGAGAACTCTCATTATATCAGGGCCCTGTCCCTGGAAAATCTTGAAGCGTTTGGTGTTCAGATCGATCATGCAAAAAACAAAGCCAACAAGCTTGATATCAGTGCCGGTAAAGTCAAAATACTGGTTGTCCCGACCAATGAGGAACTGGCCATTGCCCGGGATACATGCCGTGTGTTTGAGTCGGGCGTGCATACCGATGAAACCACAGAACAGGAGGAAATTGTAACAAAAGAGCTTTCTCTTCTTACAGAAGAAGACAAGGCCGAACTGATTTTACTCTGGGCTGAAGATCCAAAAATCAAGATCGGCGATTTGACCTATAAATTGAATATGAAAATTGGAAAAAATATACAGATTCAAACCGTTCAGAGAGAACTTGAAATTCTTGGACTGATTAAGGCATCGGATAACAGGAAAGCTCATATTGTGAAGGAAAAGAAGAATGGCAAAAATTGATAAAAGCGAAGCGGGCTGGGTCATAGGACTGGTCTGGCTCAGTGCACTGGAAGAAACTGCAAGAGATTTTCACGGCACCAGGCCGAAAGTATTCTGTGAACGGGCTTATGAGCATGCAGTGCAGCATTATCTCCGCCTGCTGGGTGATGAATACGGGATACAAATCGAAGAAGGGGATTCAATTCGTGATTCTGTTGAAAAATATATTCAAATCGGTGTGATTGGACGTCTTTTTCAGGATGCCAGCGATTTTGAACTTATTGAAATCAATCCTTATCACATTGAAATCACCGTTCATAATTGTAAATATTTAAAAAGCTGCCAGGCCCTGATTGATGAAGGGTTCAGCATAAGAGATTTAACCTGTGCCCGCATAGGCTGCTTCCGGGCCGCAGTGAAAGCGCTGGCCAATATTGATTGCGATTATCAGGTACGGTCCTTCAATATTGACGGCGATTGTCAGGGATTTATTGAAAGATTATAATGATATGGTTATCGGCGAATCCATACCAGAGCTTATAAAAATTGTTCAGAAAAGCGACGACGGCAGTCTGAGGCGCGAAGCAATTATTGAGCTTGGTTATAAAGAAAACAAAGCAATTTATCCCGTTCTTCTGGAATGCCTCAATGACAGTTCCAACAGCATCAGACATGCGGCTGTCATTTCACTGGGAAGGTATGGACAGGCAGAAGCGATTGAAGAGCTGGTGAAATCCAAAATATTTCAATCACCGGTCGTGAATATCCGTTGGGCTGTGGTCAGCGCAATTGCCAAGCTTGGCGATTATCATGTCATAGAACATTTATTAAAGGCTGTGGCCGATCCGGAATGGATTGTAAGGAATCAGGCAGTTACTGAATTAAAAGGCAAAATCAAAGAATTGATAAAAACTCCGGATGTGCGTAATATCCGGATATTGGTCAGACTGCTTGCGCTCGATGATGAGGAAATCGTTGATCTGGCAACAGGCGGGCTCGTTGAATGCGGAGGAGAGAGTATCGAACGTATTCTTGAAGCAATGAAAAGTCCCTCCATATCCATGCGTGCCAATGCGGTTTATGTGCTGGGTCAAATGCGGGCCGTTCAGGTTCTGGATATCCTTATTGACAAGCTTCAGGATCCGGAATGGCGGGTTCGGAGAAGGGCTGTGGAAGCCCTGGGCCTGATCAGGAACAAAAAAGCAGTGGAGCCTCTTGTCAGAAGCCTCGCGGATAATGTGGAAAGGGTTCAGAGAGAGGCCATTAAGGCACTTTTCGGATACGGGAAATTGAGTACGGATCCTATACTGAATGCTCTTTCACATGAAAAGAACAAGTTCATCCTGCGTGCGATGCTGATTACACTGGGAAAGGTAGGGGATCCCAGAGCCATTCCGGATCTGGTAATCCATTTAAGAAGCAGTTATTTTGTGGTTCGTATCGCAGCGGTTCGAGCGCTGATCAGATACGGATCCCAGGTGGTTGAATCACTGCTTCCCACTCTTTCCTATAATGAATCGGATATTACGGGTCTTTTAAAGGATACTGAAAAAGTCAAGGATACACAGATCCAGCTGCGTGCAATCAAGGCGCTCGGGGGACTTGAGGATCACCGGGCTGTTTCCAGGCTAAAGGACCTGGTCGATAAAGGCAACGAAGAAGTCAAGGATGCTGCAGCAAATGCCCTGTATCACATCGGATGCGCAGCCTGGGGACGGTGCAGTGCACTGATTGTGTTAAGAAAAGTGGGGGACAGATCCCTGATTCGTCATATTGTCCATTCATTAGGGGATGATTCGGATAATGTCAGGCTCGAGGCTGTTAAGGCCCTTGCAGAGATCAATGGATCAAAAAGCATCAATCCATTGATCGAAATGGCAAAATCGGACCGCGATCCCTATATCCGTTTCGAAGTTTTAAGACAATTAAGAAGAGTGGGTGTAGGGTACAATCAGGTGCTGGATCTGGGGCTGTTTGCACTTAAGGATTCCTCCCGTGATGTTCGGTCACAGGCAGCATGGCTTCTTGGAAATTTTCAGGATAAGCGTTCCATACTTCCGTTGCTTAAGGCAACTGCAGATCCGCACTGGAGTGTCAGGGAAAGTGCAGAGAATGCCTTGCTGAACTTTGGAAATAAATCTGTTCCATATCTGCTGGATGCATTACGCAGCCGGTCATGGACAACCCGATTTCGTGTATCCCGCTTATTGGGTGAAATCGGCGATGTCAGAGCCATGGAACCTCTTGAAAAAATTCTCAGAAAAAAATCAGAGCATAAAGAAGTCATTGAGGTGGTTAAACAGGCGTTGGATAAATTGAAAATGAAAAAACAACTGCTTTAAATTCTGGAAAGAGACATGTTCATAAAGTCCATTTCTTTGTTACAATGCTTAATTCATCGTAGATGGAGCAAATCATGCGTATCAAATTAAAACTTGGTGATGATGAAAAAGGATTCATACAGCGGGTCATTGAACTGTCAGGTCAGAATATATATAAATGCTATCAATGTGGACGTTGTTCAGCTGGATGTCCGTTTGCCTTTGAGATGGATATCCTGCCAAATCAGATGATACGGCTCGTTCAAATGGGTCAGGAGGAAGAATTGATCGGGACAAAGGCTCTTTTCCTTTGTGCTTCATGTTTTACCTGTCAGTCTCGTTGTCCCGTGGGGATCAATATTGCAAATGTAGCAGAGGCAGTACGGCATCTGATTGAACCCAAAGGTAAAGATCATTTTGGTCCGAATGAGGTCCCCAGTGAGCTTGCCGATGAACTTCCACAACAGGGACTGGTCGCCGTTTATAGAAAATTCAGTAAATAAAAATTGAAAATGTTAAATAAGGAATCATTTATTAAGGATATATTGAAGAAACGGATCTAGGAATTAAATGATCTTAGTGAGGATGATTTATGAATAAAGTTCACTACTATCCTGGATGTACATTAAAGGAGAAAACGACCAATCTGGATAATTCGACTTATGCGGCGATGAAAATTTTAGGATATGAATTGGTAGAACCGGAAAACTGGTCATGCTGCGGAGCGGAATTTCCTTTGACGGAGGAGAAAATTATTGGTCTGGCAGCCCCGGCTCGTATTCTCCGACAGGTTGAGATAGAGGGAGGAGACACCATTTTTACAGTCTGTTCTTTCTGTTTCAATGTACTGAAGCGGACCAATCAGGCGATTTTAAGCGATCCGCTTAAATATAAACGAATTAATGCTTATTTGAAGGATGATATTAAAATTGATCATAAAACCAAGAATAAGACCACCAATTTTCAAGAATACAGCGGTCATGTCCGGGTGCGTCATTTGCTTGAGTTTATTCGCGATGAGGTTGGCTATGAAAAAGTCCAATCTCTCTTGAAACGGGATTTAAGCCGTTTGAAAGTGGCGCCCTATTACGGATGCCGTCTTCTTCGTCCAAAGGGTGAAGTTGGAATTGATGAACCGGATGATCCGCACATTTTTGAGGATTTTCTGGGTCATTTAGGTTGTGAAGTCGTGGATTTCCCATTCAAGCAAGAATGCTGCGGTTCATATATTTCTGTGTCACTGCCTGGAGCAGCATCGGAGGCGTCATACCAGGTGCTTCGGTCTGCAGCACTTAATGGCGCTGACGTGTTGGTATTGAGTTGTCCCCTCTGTTATTATAATCTGGATCGAAGGCAGGATCGAATTCGCGAGAAATTCCTTGACTTTTCAGGATTTCCAGTGTTGTTTTTCACCCAGATTCTCGCCTGGGCACTGGGTGTGGAAGAAGGTGCCCTGGGTTTGGATCAGCATTTTTATGATCCGCGGACTGTTTTGGGGATTACCGATCAAGCTGAGGTTGTATCATGAATGGAAATGGCAAGAAAAAGAGAATCGGCATTTTTGTCTGCCATTGTGGAGTCAATATCGCCGGTGTGGTCGATGTTGAACGGGTGGCCGAGGTATTGGCAGACTATCCTGGTGTTACCTTTTCAACGAACTATATCTATATGTGTTCTGAACCGGGTCAGCAAATGATTCTGGATACAATCAAGGAACAGAAGCTCCATTCCATTATTATAGCTGCCTGTTCACCGACACTTCATGAGAAGACCTTTCAGAGTGTTGCTGAACTGGCCAAATTGAATCCGTACCAGGTTGAGATTGCCAATATTCGTGAGCAAAACAGCTGGGTGCATGCCGACAAGGAAAAAGCCACGGAAAAAGCCATCAAGATTATTAAATCAATGGTGGAAAAGGTACTGCGGAATGAAAATCTGGAGCCGATTCGGGTGGGTGTAACCCGCAGGGCGATGGTTATTGGTGGCGGCATTAGTGGCATTCAGACAGCACTGGACATTGCGGATCATGGTTACGAAGTTCTATTGGTTGAAAAAGGTCCTTCTATCGGTGGTCATATGATCCAGCTTTCTGAAACCTTTCCAACCCTGGACTGTTCTCAATGTATTATGACTCCCAAAATGGTAGAAGCCTCACGACATCCAAATATCAGGATCATGACCTATCATGAAGTGGAATCCATCTCCGGATATGTGGGGAATTTCAAAGTAAAAATTAAGAAAAAACCACGATTTGTGAATCCTGATACCTGCACAATATGCGGCGATTGTGAAAAAGTGTGCCCACAGATTGTTCCGGATGAATTCAACATGGGCCTGTCTTTCCGAAAGGCGATTTATCTTCCATTTCCCCAGGCTGTTCCTGGAACCTATACACTGGATATTGATGCATGTCTGGGATTGCTTCCAATTCGATGTGGAAAATGCAGAGAAGTCTGTGAACCCAATGCCATCAATTATGATGATGTAGAGGAAATCATCGAGGAAGACGTTGGTGCTATTGTCGTTGCCACTGGATATGATTTGTATACAATGCAGGAATTGGGTGAATATGGAGGAGAAAAGTATGAAGATGTGATTAACGGTCTGGAATTCGAACGGATACTTTCGGCTTCCGGTCCAACAGGGGGAGAGGTCCGACGACCCTCTGATGGAAAGGTGCCCAAGAATATTGTCTTTATTCAATGCTGCGGATCCCGTGATCCGGAAAATCACAATGCCTACTGTTCAAAAATTTGCTGCATGTATACTGCCAAACATGCCATGCTGTATAAACATCGGGTGCCAGAGGGGAATGCTACGGTGTTTTATATTGATGTGCGGACGGTTGGTAAGGCGTTTGATGAATTCTATCAGCGTGCGATTGATGAAGACCATGTACTCTACATTCGCGGTAAGGTATCTAAAGTATTTCAGGAAAAAGACAAGATTGTGGTATGGGGGGTAGATACCTTAACCGGTAAAAAGGTTGAAATTGAGGCTGATATGGTGGTGCTGGCCATGGCCATGGTTAAAACAGAAGGATTGGAAGATCTTCTGAAAAAAATGAAAATTTCCACGGATATCAATGGCTGGTTGTCCGAAGCCCACCCAAAACTCCGTCCTGTAGAGAGTTTAAATGCAGGATTTTATCTGGCAGGATGTGCGCATGGTCCAAAAGATATTCCGGAGACAGTATCACAGGCTTCGGCGGCTGCGGCCAAGGTAGGTGATCTGTTCGCACAAAAAGAACTTCTTCATGAACCTACGATTGTACCGGTTAATGAGGATCTTTGCAGTGGCTGTGGGATCTGTGTGCCGGTGTGTCCTTATGGTGCCCGGGAATTGGATCCCATCAGGAAAGTTGTAAAAGTCAATGAAATTCTGTGTGAGGGATGCGGGGCCTGCGCCGCAGCCTGTCCTTCCGGAGCAGCGCAACAGCGAAACCAGACCGATGATCAAATATTTTCAATGGTCAAAGCAATTTTGAAGGGATAGCCATGTTTGAACCCCGGATTATGTGTTTTTTATGTAAGTGGTGTACCTATGCCGGTGCTGATCTGGCAGGGACATCACGAATGCAATATGCTTCTACATCCATTAACATACGGGTGATGTGTTCAAGTCGTATTGATCTTCAGCATATTCTCTATGCATTTAAGCAGGGTGCAGATGGTGTATTCATCGGAGGATGTCATCCGGGAGATTGTCACTACGTTGAAGGTAATTACAAAACCCTTCGAAGAACGATTCTATTTAGTCGAATGCTGGAGGATTTTGGAATCGATAAAAATCGTCTGCGGTTGGAATGGATCTCCGCAGCCGAAGGGAAAAAATTTGTCCAGATCATGAACGAATTTTCCGATCAGATTCAAGTACTGGGGCCGGCCAATCTGGATGAAGTTGCGTTAATAAACGAGGACGTCAGCTATGAATAAAATTGACAGTAAAGAGACTAAAACGAAGGGACGCATAAAAGCTCCATTAAAGCAGAAAAAAAGAGTGAAGGAGCCATCTGAAGAATTGATACCCATATTTCTCATGGGGAAGAAGTACGAAGTGCCCGCATCGCTAACCATTCAAAAAGCCCTGGAATATGCAGGATATCAGCTTGTTCGGGGATGCGGTTGTCGTGGAGGTATCTGCGGCGCCTGTGGCACTGTGTACCGTTTTCCCGATTCGTATCGTATTGAAGTGGGGCTGGCCTGTCAGACCGTGGTTCAACCCAACATGTATATTACTCAGATTCCCTTTTTCCCGGCCAATAAGGCGGTGTATGATCTCGATAAACTGGAGCCAACCGGCTCGACAGTAGCTGCTTTGTATCCTGAAATTTTTAAATGTGTGGGGTGCGGTACCTGCACGCGAAGTTGCCCGATGGACATCGATGTGATGGAATATATGTCCAGGGCCATCCGTGGTGACATTGCCGGAGCTGCAGAACTTTCATTCGACTGCGTGATGTGCGGACTCTGCTCAGCCCGATGTCCGGCAGAGGAGGCTCAGTATAATGTGGGTATTTTGACTCGCCGGCTTTATAGTCGACACATTGTTCCCCGTGCCAAACATGTTGAAGAATCTGTTAAACATGTTGAGAATAAAAAGTATGATAAGGGTTTAAAGGGTTTGAAAAAGATGGATCTGAAATCGCTTCAAAAGGCCTATAACGAACGGGAGATGGAGCCGGATATGGCTGAAGAATTCTGGGAACCGAAAGATAAAAGATATATCGAAATCAAATAGAAAATATTGGATTGCCTGGTACAAATTTAAAAGCAACCTGTATAATAACAGATTTAAAATGAATAGTGATTTAAAATATTTAGTGCTTTGATGATGGAGAAAAAGCTATGCCATATACACCGGAATTGAAAAAGCTGATTGGCATCGTGGAAAGAACACGGCCGGCACGTGTGGAAAAGAAAAAACGGGGAGAAGAATTTCCAGCCATGTCTCTCAGGGAACGGGAAGAGATTCTTAAGTATCATCCCGATTTTAAAGAGGAAGGACGATCAGAAATAAAGGTAGGACCGAGTAAAGGATATCGGATATCCAATGAAATTGTAAAGCTCCTTCACTCAAAGAGCCGTGTTGATCCTGATTTGATTGATTTGTCTCGGCCGGATTTTGAAACCGATGTGCTTGTGGTTGGGGGAGGAGGAGCCGGAACAGCAGCAGCGCTGATGGCTCGGAAGGCGGGTGTCAGGGTGCTCATTGCCACCAAACTGAGACATGGTGATGCCAATACCATGATGGCTGAGGGGGGCATTCAGGCTGCGACTAAAAATCAAAAAGATTCGCCTTATTATCATTATTTAGATGCCCTGGGTGGCGGTCATTTCAAAAATGATCCGGACTTGGTGGAAACACTGGTCACAGAAGCCCCCAAAGTCATGTCCTGGCTTGAAGAATTGGGTGCCATGTTCTCCAAATTCGATGATGGACGGATGAAATCGCTTCATGGCGGCGGTACCTCTCGAAAAAGAATGCATTATGCCGGCGATATTACCGGTGCGGAAATCATGAGAACGATCCGGGATGAAGCACGTAACTATCCAGGTGATATCAAAGTTCTGGAGTTCAGTCCGGCCGTAGAACTCATTTTGGATGATAAGGGTGCCTGTGCCGGAGCCGTTTTATTTAATTTAGAGACTGAAGAGTATATCATTGTCAAATCCAAAGCCCTGGTGTTGGCCACGGGAGGATCCGGACGTCTTCATATCCAGGATTTTATGACTACCAACCATTACGGTGCCACGGGGGATGGATTAATTATTGGATACCGGGCAGGTATTCCTTTGAAATTCCTCCATACGGTTCAGTATCATCCAACCGGCGCGGTTTTCCCGGAACAGGCCGAGGGATTACTGATTACTGAAAAATTTCGCGGTGCAGGAGCCAATGTGCTCAATATTGATGGTGAGCAGTTCGTATATGAGAGAGAACCAAGGGATGTGGAAGCTGCGGCTTTTATACGGGAATGTACTGAAAAGGGAAAAGGTGTTCCGACACCTACAGGTAAATTCGGTGTTTGGCTGGATTCCCCCATGATCGATGTACTGAAAGGCGAGGGTACCGTGCATCATGAATTTCCGGGTAAATGGATCCTGTTCCATCGATATGGTATTGACATTACCAGGGAGCCGATGCTGGTTTATCCGACACTTCATTATCAGAATGGTGGTCTGGATATTAATAATAAGGGAGAAACAGTTTTACCCGGATTAATAGTGGGTGGCGAGGTGAGCGGGGGTGTCCATGGTGAGAATCGACTTATGGGGAATTCACTTCTTGATGTTATGGTTTTCGGCCGGATTGCAGGAATAACTGCGGCGAAATATGCGAAACGAAAGTATAGGGCCGGCAAGCTGACCCTGGAGCATGTTCGCAAATATCATAAGGCTTTAAAAAATTCAGGGATTGATACCAATGGCCGTGTGGCACCCATGATTCTTCCTGATTATAGTAATCCCGATGTACGAAAAAAACAATTAACAACCGAATATATCGGTACGCTGAGGTAAAAACCCATGCATTTGCGGAAAAGAGAAAAACCTTTTGGAATTGAAAAACCGGTACCAGCCAAAGGAGAACTTATCATAATAGAAGACCGGTGCAAAGGATGCGGTTTCTGTGTTGAGTACTGTCCAAATGCTGTACTAAAAATTTCGGAAAGTTTTAATTCAAAGGGATATCATCCCCCGGAAGTTGTCGATGAGGATGATTGTCGTTACTGCGGTTTTTGCCAGTTGGTCTGTCCCGATTTTGCCATTTTTACCGTTGAAAAAGAAAGTGAAGTCGTTGAGGGATAATGAGTATTCAAAGTTGAAGAAAGAGACTGTTTTCAATTAATTGTCTCGACAGGAAGAGATCTTTTTTTTTGATGCTTACGAATAGGCGATGACTCTATGAATGAAATCGATAAGGCTTTTTTAACAGGAACCCATCATCTGACCGGCAGTCAAGCCTGTGCCGAAGGTGCCCTGTCGGCCGGGTGCCGTTTTTTGGGATATTATCCGGTATTTCCCTCTTTTGATATTGTTGTGCGATTTGCAGAACGAATCCGGGAGGTTCAAGGCGTTCTCATACAGATGGAAGATGAAATCTCGGCAATGGCCGCTGTACTGGGTGCTTCATGGACAGGGAAAAGAGCCATGACAGTAACCACAGGGACCGGTTTTGCCCAAATGGCAGAACATATTGGTCTGGGCGTCATGTTGGAAACACCATGCGTTATTGTCGATGTTCAGAGGGAAGGGGCCTCGGAAGGAAATCCCTGTTCACCTGGTGCAGGGGATATGATGCAGGCGAGATGGGGTTCTCATGGAGATTATGAAATTATCGCCTTATCTCCCAATTCTCCGCAAGAAATGTATGATATGACAATCAAGGCATTCAGTCTGTCTGAAAAATACCGTACGCCCGTGGCCTTGATGACTGATACAGCTGTCAGCAACATGAAGGAACAGGTAAAAATTCCGGATTTAAAAGACATCAAAATTGACACAAGAAAATATTATAAAGGAAAGAAGGAAAAATATTTGCCCTTTAAATATGATCTGAATGACCTGGTCCCACCAATGGTTGATATCGGTAAAGGTTATCGATTTCATGTAACCGGATTAACCCATGATGAGCGGGGATATCCGGTGATGGATGATGCATGTCAGGAGCTAAATGTTCATAGACTGATTCAAAAAATCCGACTTTTTGCTGATGAGATTGTTGATTTTGAAGAGGAGAAGACTGGGGATGCTGATGTGGTCGTCGTTTCTTATGGAGCCACATCAAATGATGCTATCAAGGCAGTTCATCAATGCCGGAAAGAAGGAATCAAAGCAGGGAGTTTCCGGTTAAAAACGGTCTGGCCATTTCCAGAAAAGAAAATTGCAAAACTGGCAAAAAAAATTAAAAGATTTGTTATTCCTGAAATGAATTATGGACAGATCTGTTTGGAAGTGGAGCGATGCGCCAGAGGAGATGCAGAAACACAATTTGTTTTTCATGCACCTTCAAAGGTCGGCGAGTCAGATCATATTACAAAACTGATTCAAAAAGCAATGAAAAAGTAGGTGGCAATGGAATCCGTTCAGATTCAACAGAAAGAAAAAAGACATCCGATGGAAAATCTTCTGCGGATGGACAGAATGCCGCATATATGGTGCACAGGTTGTGGTATTGGCAATGCTGTTAGTGCATTTGCCGATGCTTTGGCAATCCTGGATTTTGATTTGGATAAAGTATGTGTGGTTTCAGGAATAGGTTGTACCGGAAGGGTGGCCGGATATATTAAGGTGGATTCCTTTCATACCACACATGGCCGGGCTATTCCTTATGCAACAGGTATTAAGCTTGGGAATCCGGACCTGAAAGTTATTGTCATATCAGGAGATGGCGATCTTGTTTCTATTGGTGGTAATCATTTTGTCCATGCAGCCAGAAGAAATATTGACCTGACTGTCATCCTGGTCAATAATTTTATCTATGCAATGACCGGTGGACAGGTTGCACCCACCACTCCAATTCCAGCCTATACCACGACATCTCCTTTTGGAAATTTTGAGACACCCTCTAATGTACCTCAATTGGCGGAAGCAGCCGGAGCCGTATATGTTGCCCGATGGACAGCACTTCATATGCGAAGACTGACCTATTCTATTGTTGATGCCTGTAAAAAACCCGGCTTTTCTGTTGTTGAAGTGATTTCGCCCTGTGCGATGTACTATTCGAGAATAAACAAATTGGGCGACGGTTTGGACATGATGAGATTTTACTATGATCATTCAATGATCAAACATGGAGAGCCAACGGATCATCTCGAAATCGATTATCAAAAGGAGATCATCGTAGGAAAATTTGTAGATCGTGAACGGCCCACATTTTCTGAATCTATGAAAAAGTGGCTGGAAGGGTAATGGAGGTAATCTATTGAAAGCAAATCCGTCGGATGTTTTCACAGGGACCTATTATATAGATGGTGATGTCGCAGCTGCATATGGTGCTCTGGCAGCAGGGTGTAAATTTTTAGGGGGATATCCTATTACACCATCTACAGAGGCAGCAGAGGCTTTTGCAAGGAAAGCGCCCTATGTAGGCGCACAGTTTATTCAAATGGAAGATGAACTGGGTTCAATTGCTTCTGTTCTGGGGGCATCCTGGGCCGGGAAAAAATCAATGACCATTACATCGGGTCCGGGCTATTCCCTGATGATGGAAAATATCGGTTTGGGTGCAGCCATGGAAACACCTTTTGTCATTATCAATATTCAGCGCAGTGGGCCATCAACAGGCGTTCCGACAAGTACAGGCCAGGCAGATATCATGCAGTCAAGGTGGGGAGCCAATGGAGATTATGAAATTATTGCACTGGCACCGGATTCTCCTCAGGAAAGTTTTGATTTTACAATAAAAGCTTTTAATCTGGCAGAACGGTATCGTGTCCCGGTCATGTTTATGGCGGATGAATGTGTAGGACATATGACTGAGAAAGTTGTTGTTCCGGATGCCTCAGAGATTGAGATTGAACCGAGAAGATTTTATAAAGGAAAAAAAGAGGAATACATACCCTATAAGAGGGATAAAGATCTTGTATCTCCCATCGTAAAAGCCGGTGATGGTTACCATTTATATGTAACTGGATTAACCCATGATGAGAGGGGTTATCCCATACTGGATAACCTATCACCTTTCAATATTGATCAGGCAAAGGTAAGGAATAAAAAATCAACCAATCAATATCTGGTTGACAAGATAAGAAAAAACAAAGATAAAATTATCGAATTGCAGGAAAATCAATTGGATGATGCAGAAGTGGTTATTGTTTCCTATGGGATTACTTCAAGAGTTTCCTACAGAGCACTTGAACAGGCAAGAAAAGAAGGAATCAAAGCAGGTATGCTTCGATTAATTACTGTCTGGCCTTTCCCTGATGATAGAATCACTGAACTGGCCAAAAAGGTGAAGGGTTTCGTGGTTCCGGAGATTAATTATGGCCAGATTGTATTCGAGGTGGATAGATGCAGCCATGGAGAAGCAAATACGATTTTAGTTCCTCACGGGGGAGCTTCGGTTCATAAACCCGATGATATCCTTGGTGCGATAAAGAAAATTATGGCAGATGACAAGAAATATGATAATATCGTGGAATATACAACCAGTTTGGAAAAACAAGTTTTTAAAGGGTGTCTGGCAGAAAAGATAAGAAAAAGACAGAGATAAAATGGATAAAATAATAGAAGTATTTAAAAAGACCATTGAAAGTTCAAAAATAGAGCAACAGAAACTATGTATGGTGACTGATATTACATACGATCCTGAAGTCGTCAATTATCTTGGGATTGATTTGTTTCATACTTCAAGAGGCCGGGCGATTCCTTTTGCAACGGGAATGAAACTGGCTAATCCAGGTTTGAAATTGGTCGTTTTTATCGGTGATCTTGCTACCTTGGGCGGAAATCATTTTGTTCATGCTGGAAGAAGAAATATGGATATCAGTGTTATTTGTGTGAATCATTATCAATACAGGAAAATTGCAGGCAACGATGCACCCGGATCATTTCCGCGTATTTCTTTATCTCCCTATGCATCATTTGATGAACCTTTAAATATTCCTCATCTGGCAAGATCCAGCGGTGCTGTCTATGTGGCCCGATGGACCTTATTGCATGAAAATGATTTAAGTCTTTCCATGATCGAGGCTTTGGGAAAGACCGGTTTTTCTGTGATTGATGTTATTTCAAACGAGCCGGAGCGTCTTGATTTCTATTTTAAAAATTCTGAGATAAGAAACGGAGAAGATACAGTCAATGTAAAGATCGAACCTGATGAAAAGATATGTTTGGGCAAATTTATCGATAGAGAACGTTCGACTTATGTTGATGCTTACAATGAACAGCTTACCAGAGTATTGGGGGATAAATTTATAAAAATAGATTAATGGGTGTTTTAAATCAAATGAAAAGAGATATGATCAATGATTGAAATGAGATTCGCCGGATTCGGAGGTCAGGGAATTATTCGGTCAGGCATTATTTTGGGGACAGCTATTTCGATTTATGATAAACGTTTTGCAACAATGAATCAGGTCTTCGGACCGGAGGCGAGGGGAGGTGCATGCAGCTCCCAAATGGTGATATCAGATACAAAGGTCCTCTATCCCTATGTCGCGAAAACAGACTTTCTGGTAGCTATGTCACAGGAGGGGTATGCCAAGTTTATTCATGAACTGAAAGATGATGGTGTCCTGATCATGGACTCTGATCTGGTGAAAGCCGATACGGATAAAACGATTTTTGATATTCCTTCAACGCGCATTGCGGAGGAGATAGGTAATCGGATTATTGCCAATGTGGTCATGCTCGGATTTTTTACAGCTGTGACGAATGTTGTATCCGTAGAAGCTATGAAAAAGGCCATTCCTGAATCGGTCCCTCAGCGCTTCGTAGAACTCAATCTTATGGCTTTTGACAAGGGGTATCATTATAAAAAGAGATAGTCGGTGCTCCTCCTTTTGTGGGGGAAGAGCAGAATTCAGAGTTGATATTTTCTTTGAAATGAATAAAGGGGCAGAATGGTGACTTGAAAATTGAATGCTTTTTGACTAAAATGCCTGCAGACTATCAATGTAAACAGCTTAAACAGGTCCTTTAACTATTTATTCTATATAAGATCGGCAGGATTATTAATGAAAATACATGAATATCAGGCCAAAGCATTGTTCCGGAAATATGGTATTCCTATACCACAGGGGAAGGTTACAGATAAACCGGATGAGGCACAGAAAATTGCCAAAGAAATGGGTAAAGTGGTTGTTGTGAAAGCTCAAATTCATGCGGGAGGACGCGGGAAGGGTGGCGGTATAAAACTGGCAGATACGCCAAAAGATGCGGAACGCAGAAGCAAAGAAATCATCGGCATGACCCTGGTTACGCCGCAAACGGGTCCCTCCGGCAAACTGGTTCGGAGGGTTCTGATTGAAGAAGCCCTTGGCGTTCACAAGGAACTATATCTTGGCATGGCTCTGGATCGAGAGAAAGCTTGTATTACTGTGATTGCTTCAGAGGCCGGCGGAATGGATATTGAGGTTCTGGCGGCAAAAATGCCTCATAAAATCATTAAAATACCTGTTGATCCGAAAATTGGTATACAGCCTTTTCAGAGCCGGCAAGTCGCATTTGCATTAAAATTACCAAAGGAATTAGTGCGAAACTGTCGAGAAATTGTCGGTTCCCTTTATAGGTTGTTTACGGAGAATGATGCTTCACTTGCCGAGATCAATCCTCTGGTTGTCACCAAGGACGGCAGGCTTCTGGCCGCTGATGCAAAGATTAATTTTGATGACAATGCGCTGTGCCGGCATCCTCACATTGAATCGCTCAAGGATACACACGAGGAGGACCCGACAGAGGTGAAAGCCGCAAAGCACAGGCTCAGCTATGTCAAACTGGATGGTGATGTAGGCTGCATGGTAAACGGTGCAGGTCTTGCCATGGCGACCATGGATATCATTAAATTGCATGGATCCATGCCTGCCAATTTTCTTGATGTAGGGGGAACCGCTTCATCCGAACGGGTGGAACAGGCCTTTCGGATTTTGCTGTCTGATAAAAATGTTAAATCAGTACTTATTAATATTTTTGGAGGGATTGTCCGGTGTGACCGGGTTGCAAAAGGTGTTGTGGAAGCTGCTTCAAGGTTAAACATACAGGTTCCTATTGTTATTCGACTGGCGGGAACCAACGCAAATCTGGCAGCAGACATACTGAAAGCGTCCGATTTAAAATTTACCGTGGCAAACGATCTGGCCGACGCCGCACAAAAAGCCGTGCAAAGTGCAGCCGGATAAAGGTTGTTCTACAAGCAGTGTGATGAAACGATCCGGATGAACAAATAAAAACTGATAAAAAGCATTGAGGCACTTATGGGGATTCTGGCAGACCAATCTACAAAACTGGTTGTTCAGGGTATTACCGGGAGCGAGGGCTCATTTCATACTCAGAAAATGGTGGAATACGGTACTCAGATTGTGGCAGGCGTAACACCCGGTAAAGGAGGGGTGAAGCATGCGGGAATACCGGTGTTTAATACCATGCAGCAGGCTGTTGCTGATACCGGAGCAGACACATCCATTATTTTTGTTCCTCCCGCTTTTGCTGCGGATGCGGTTATTGAAGCTGCCGATGCAGGAATTAAACTGGTTATTTGTATCAGTGAAGGCATCCCTACGCTGGATATGGTTAAGGTGATGACTTATATGGAAGGAAAAGATGCCAGGCTGATCGGACCGAATTGCCCCGGCATTATTACACCAGGGGAATGTAAAATCGGTATTATGCCTGGATTTATTCATAAGCCCGGCAAGATCGGTGTTCTATCCAGAAGTGGTACATTAACCTATGAAGTGGTTGATCAGCTTACAAAATTGGGATTGGGCCAGTCAACCTGTATCGGTCTCGGCGGAGATCCGATTATCGGAACCCGTTTTATTGACGGGTTGAAACTTTTTAAAGAGGATAAAAAAACAGCCGGTGTTGTATTAATCGGTGAAATCGGCGGAACAGATGAAGAAATTGCCGCTGAATATATTCAAGAGGAATTTGAGAAACCGGTTGTAGCATTCATTGCGGGTCGAACCGCGCCGCCGGGAAAGAGAATGGGGCACGCGGGTGCCATCATTGCCGGTGGAAGGGGAACAGCGGGGGAGAAAATTGAAATTCTGAAAAAAAGCGGCGTCGTGATTGCTGAATCACCCGCTGATATCGGTGCAACCATGAAGAAGGTGTTAGGGGACAAGAAATAGGATTTTAAAAAAATTTTGGAGTCATTATGAATAAAAAAGACATTGCTGTACTCAAAGAAATAGTCGGTGAGATGAATGTCAAAGATAATCCGGCTGACCTTTATGTATACGGTTCCGATTCATCGGTACATGAGTCTCCGGCATGGATTGTGGTACGACCAACCGATGTGCCGCAGATTCAGGCCCTGGTCAGGTACGCCAATGAAAAGAAAATTCCCATTGTTCCGAGGGGCTCTGGATCGGGGATGTCCGGTCAGGCTGTTCCTGTTCACGGCGGAATTTCTCTCGACATGAAAAGAATGAACAAAATCCTGGAAATCAACCTTAAAGACGCCTACTGCCAGGTTGAAGCGGGAGTGATTGATGATGATTTAAATCGCGCGCTTAAACCATACGGGGTCATGTATCCTGTGGCTCCGGCCTCCAGCCGGGTGGCAACCATTGGCGGAGAAATTGCGAACAATGCCAGCGGTGTCCGGTCCGTTAAATACGGTGCGGTTCGTGATTCTGTTCTCGGTATGTCCGTTGTATTGGCAAATGGCGAACTGATCCGTCTGGGATGCAAAACACGGGTTCATGCTTCAGGCTATCAATTGGACCGGTTGATGGTTGGTTCAGAAGGGACGCTCGGCATTATTGTCGATTGTATTCTTAAATTTGTCCCTATCCCTAAATACCGGTGTCTGGGTGTGGCAAATTTCAAGGAACTGGAAAAAGCGGGTGAAGCCATTGCCGATATTATGAGTTGCGGGGCACAACCTTCTCTGCTGGAACTGATGGACAATGTAGCCATTACAGCAGTTAATAAAACCATGAATCTTGGACTTCCTGATGTGGAGGCCATCCTGATGTTTGAAGCCGACGGCATGGTCAAAGAGGCTGTTGATTATGAAATAGAAAAGATGATTGGTATTTGTAAGGATCATGGTGGGGAGAATATCCGAAAGAGTTATGATGCCAAGGAACGGACCGCGCTTTTTGCAGGCAGAAAAAAACTGTTTCCTGCGCTGTCCAAATACATGGAATTAAAATCATGTACATCCCTGGCTGATGATATGGCTGTCCCATATTCAAAAATGGCTGAAACAGCACGAAAGATCCATGATATTGCTGACAAAAATCATGTGATTATGACAGCTTATGGCCATTGCGGTTCGGGATGCATGCATACAAAGATTCTCATGGATACAACCAAGAAAGAGTCTTGGAATAATGCCAAACAGGCTGTTTCTGAAATTTATGAATATGTAATTTCGATTGGCGGTTCAACGTCGGCTGAACATGGTATCGGCCTGTCCAAGGCACATGCTTTTAAGAAAGAAAAATTCGATTCCCTTAACGTGATGATGGCAATAAAAAATGCCATGGATCCCAACAATATTTTAAATCCGGGAAAACTGATGTCTGCGCCGGACGACTGGCTGACAGCGACAGAATTGAGATACGGAATGGGCTGAGCCGGCAGGAAGAACACGATTTTATGATATCAGGAGAATATTTATGGAATACAAAAATCTGGAGAAGTGGCACGACATTCTAAACAAGTGCATTCGATGCGGCTACTGTTTTGAAAACTGCCATATCTATAAAATAACCGGCTGGGAGACGGATACACCTCGTGGAAAACTGACCATGCTGCACGGTGTTCTGCAGAATGATATTGAACCGACAGACTATCTGGTGGAAAAAATATTTGAATGCTATAACTGTAAAAGATGCAATTCAGCCTGTTCTGCGAAAGTTGATGTGACCGGATTGTTTCAGGATGCAAAGATGGATTTTATTGAAGCGGGATTTGATGTGGAGGGAACCGTATCCGGAACGAATCCGGATATCTGCAGCCGATGCAAAATCTGTATATCCGTCTGCAAGCATGAAGCAAGATCCTATGATGAGAAAAATGATTGTATCGTGGTTGACAAGGCAAAATGTCAGAGTTGCGGCTGTTGTGTCGCTGCATGTCCGTCCGGTGCTGCTTACAGCCGAATTGGTTTTGGATTGAGTCAACAGGAGCTTTTAGAACAGCTTGAACAATATCTCGAGGGTGTGTCATGAATCAAAAAACCATAATTTTTTGCTGCAACTGGTCCAGTTTTCCGGGAATGAAGCTGTCTAAAATGACTTTCGAAGGACTGGATACAAGCTACCGAATTATAGTGAACATGTGTTCAGGACGCGTCTCCCCCGAGCTGATTCTTGAAGCTTTTAAAAATGGCGCCTGGGGTGTGATGATTACTGCCTGTCCGGAAGATCAATGTGAACATGGCGGTAATATGAAAACTTGCGGCAGAATATCCCTGTTAAAAAATATGCTTCCCAATTTGGGGGTTGAAGCAGAACGTTTACGGCTTGAATGGATCGATAAGGAGGAAGTAGTCAAATTTAAGCAGGCAGTCGATACATTTATAGGGGATATAAAAGCACTTGGTCCCACACATGCAATGACATGATATCCTTCATAACCGCATATTATAAAAAATCTCACCTGACACTATGATGTAAAGATTTAAAAATTTACATTATCTGGAAAGATTTTTGCAATTCATTTATAGATAAAAATTTATCTATAAAACATTGAATTTGTTGAATAAATTTAATATAAATCGATTAGTAAATTAATTATAAGTGTAGTATATACAAATATATATAAGATTTTTACTCAAAATTGTCTGTTCATTCAATTCTGAATGATTTTTGCAGGTCAGTTTGAATGTGCTTGTATTTTAGGCAGTGTATGATTTTAATCCAACAGGTAAAGGTTGCATTATGAAAAAGAATTTTGTAGCAGGTCCCATTCTGATTGTCTGGATCGCGGTTCTGTTTTCCGGTATATCCTGTATGAAACAGATGACCAATCCGGAATTATCAGATGGTGATGTACAGGTTCCGACAGGCACCCTTGCAGGTAAGGTTCAAGATGCATCGTCCCATCAGGGAATCAATAATGCTTTGGTTGAAGTGATAAAGAACAGCACTGTTGTAAACAAAGATTCCACAGATGCCAACGGTGATTTTTCTCTGGAAGTAGAAGTGGACAGTATTTATGTGCTTCAATTTTCTCATCCCGATTATATAACCACTTTTTCTGAAAATGTCAGTGTCAATTCGGAAACAATCATCGAATATATTGATAATATTCTCCTTGTTCCAAAAAGCACCGCCACTGGTGCAGATACCGGGTCTATATCAGGAATCATCCTGGATGCGACCAATTCGAATCCTGTGGACAGTCTCCTGTTGAAAATACGCTCCGGAATCAACACAGAGGCTGGCATTGTTATCCAGGATGTTAATACGGATTCACTGGGAAGATATAAATTCAGCGGTCTGGAGGCTGGAAATTATACGATTGAAGTTACCGGTGAAGGTTACATTACAATGTTCTTTACTGTTATTTGTATTGGCGGACAGGAAAATCCCAACCAGAATGAATCCATTACACCGGTATTAAATGATAATGAAATTCGCATCATCCTGACCTGGACCGAAGATCCAAAAGATCTTGACGCTCATCTCACAGGTCCGAGACCTGACGGCGGACGTTTTCATGTCTGGTACAGAGAGAAAGTGTATATCGATACCAATGCTTCCAATCAGGTATTAACATTTGCAGAGCTTGATCTGGATGATCTCTCCTCATATGGACCGGAAACAGTCACCATTTACAATCAAATTGACGGTACTTATCGTTTCAGTGTACATAATTATACGAACCGTTCCGATTCATCAAGCACTGCATTATCCAATTCAGAAGCTCAGGTCAGAATATATAAAGGTAGCGGACTGCTTGAAACTTTTAATGTGCCGACCAATAAGGGCGGTACGCTATGGACAGTATTTGAAATGAATGGAACAACCATTACCCAAAAACAGATACTGTCCTATCAGTCTTCCGGATCCCTGATCAACGGCTCGGATGATCAGACAGACCAAAATCTGTTCAGTAATTTGCCGCGGAAGAAATAAACCGGTTTCGGTAAAAAAAATTAAATGAACTTGCATTTAATTTAAAAAGGAAACAAAAATGTCGAGAAATATACGAAATATGATAAAATATGGATTGTTTTTACTGTTCTTTTCTTCTGCTGTATTTGCGTCCAATTATCATGCTGTGATTGCGGTAAGAGGAGATCGTGTAGCCATCCGGCTCCCTGAAGGAAGACTGAAAAAGGGCGACCGCTATGATATTATCCGTCTCGGGCATGGAACAAAAATGATTGTGGCGGAAGCAGTAGTCGATAAAATAACAATCCGGCACTGCCGTCTGCTTGTGGTTGATACAAGGCCCGGATTTTTTGTACAGCGGGGCGACTATGCCATTCTGCAGTCACTGAACAATACATTGAAAGTACCCCAAGCTGAACAGAAAAGGGTGTCTGGAACAACAGGATCACGCGGGATCGGTTCAAAATACAAGTGGGGATTCAGGGTAGGACTGAATCTGGATGCTACTGTGGATTATATGCCCGGTAATGATTTCCAATGGAACATTATTGATCCGGATATTACTCAGGGCCTGTCTCTTGGCGGACAGTTTGATATCAGGCTGAGTGACTATTTTTCACTCAGTACGTCACCCACATACAGTGAAGCAGGCAGTCAATGGATGGTCACCACCCATACAGCAAATGATACCTTTAAAACCGCCATCAGGCGGGATATTACCTATATCGGAGTCCCGGTTAATCTCAAACTGCATTTTGGTATTTTTTATATTCTGGGAGGTGTAGAGCTTCTCAGTATACAGGATGTGAAAGGAAATGTTCAGGTTAATCCTGGAACCGGCGATAATCCGTTTTCCGATTCGGAAACAGATATTTCAGGTCATTATAAATCTTCCGCAATTGCCTACAATCTGGGCGCCGGTATTCAGGTACAGGTGGGACAGAATTCGTATTTTGTCCTTGAGAGCCGGCTCATAACCAGTCAGGATAATATTATCAACTCAACGGATGAACAATTCGGCGAGCTGATGCCAGGCGGCGGCCAGGTTATGGCAGGGTTTATATTTAATTTGTAATTGATACATTATTTTCAATTATATTGATTGCCCGGGATATCCATCCAGGGCGTTTTGTTGTCTGCAGAAACCATCCCTACCTGAGTTAAACAGAATTTTATATTCCAGATAGCAATTTATCGGAGTAATCCATATAAACCACTGCCTCAGGTGGTCGTTGATTTGCGTAATCTGGTTAGAAAAAGGACGAAAGTGGCTTTTTTCCAAATCTTAAAATCACTAATATTAAAAAATATCTCAACAAGCCGGGCTGTTTATTTATCGAATTATAAACAGTTAATTGAATGAAATACTCAATTACCTGATTCAAAAAAAAAACGAAAGGTAATAATGATGAAGAGTAAAATTTTATTATTGTTTTACCTGATTTTAACCTATCATGCATTCGCCGATTACCCAATCGTATCTCACAGATACCTGGCAGATCCGGGTGCGCTGGTGTTCAATGGCCGTGTGTATCTCTATTGCTCCAACGACGATGAAAATCCGGCGACAGCCGATGGCGGATATCAGATGACATCGATCGTATGCGTATCCAGCAGTGATTTAAAAAACTGGACAGATCATGGTATTGTTTTCCAGGTCCCCGAGGGGGCATCATGGGCAAATTTGAGCTGGGCGCCATCACCCGCCGAGCGCGATGGTCAGTTTTATCTTTACTTTGGAAACGGTGCCAATGGGATTGGCGTGGCTACAGCAGACAGCCCAACAGGTCCCTTTACAGATCCCATTGGTCAAAGACTGGTGACCTCAAGCACGCCGGGTGTTTTACCAGCCACTGCCATGTGGTTATTTGATCCCATGACATTTATCGATGACGATGGACAGGCCTATATGTACTTTGGCGGTAATGGTGAAGATAATTTGAGGATTATTCAATTAAACGAAGATATGGTTAGCGTGGATGGGGCAGCAACTCAATTTCATGTTCCCTATTATTTTGAGGCACCCTGGATGCATAAGCACAACGGAACTTACTATTTATCTTATTCTACCAATCCAAGTAACGGGATGCGAATTGATTATATGACCAGCGACAATCCGTTAACAGGATTTACTTACGGCGGTATATTATCTCCGCAACCGCCCAACAACAGCAATAATAACCATCAGGCAATTTTTAAATTCAATGGAGAATGGTATGAGGCTTATCATAATCGGATTGTGGCCCAGCGAGCAGGCATCCCGACTACCTACAGACGAAACCTGTGTCTGGATCAGTTCACCCATAATGAGGATGGTACCATTGAAACCATGGTAAATACCATTGATGGCGTTGTGCAAATTGGTTATGTAAATCCATTTGCACGTATTGAAGCTGAGACCATGAATGAGCAGAAAGGGATTGAAACCGAAGTGTGCAGTGAAGAAGGGATGAATGTAACAAACATAGAAGATGGTGACTGGATAAAGGTTCGGGGCGTTGACTTCGGATCAGCCGGAGCTGCGGCCTTTACAGCAAGCATAGCCGGTGAAATGAAAGTTGAAACTTCGAAAGGCGGATCCATTGAAATTCGGCTGAATGATGTAGAAGGCATATTGATTGGAACCGTTCCGGTTTCATACACAGGCGGGTTGGATGTGTGGAAATCAGAAACCGCGTCTGTTGATGAAGTAACCGGTATAAATGATGTATATTTTGTATTTACAGGAGAAGAAGTTGAAAACCTTTTTAATTTTGACAGCTGGCTTTTTATTCAAAAAACAGGTAATCACGATCTTCTGGCAATCAATGCTGTTATTGATGATTCTAAAATTGATACAGTTGCCGGGCACAACAATACCTATATTGCAGTAACTGCCATTTATTCAGATGGTACCAGTGAAGATGTCACTTCAGAAACTGTTTTCACCTTGGATCAGGAAAATATTGTTTCTATTACAGATGGCCTTGTTACAGGATTAGGCTATGGCACTGTTACAATAAATGCCGGTTACAATGATAGTACGGATTATGTGAAAGTTGTCGTGAAAAACCGGGAAAGTGAGCTGTCTGTTTCCAGACTTTATACTGATGACGATGATGTTGTATTGTATACAGGTAGTTCAATACCTATTAAAATTTATGCAGAATTTAATGATGGACATGTTGAAGATGTAAGCGAAAAAGCTGACTATGATAATCCAGATCCTCAAATAGCAACCATATCAAGCGGAGTCCTCACAGGAGTGAGTGAAGGTGATGTAGATATTACGGCGAGTTATCAGGGTGAATTTGGTGAAGCAAAATCAACAACGATTCATGTTTCAGTCAGTGAAGGTAAAAGCATCTGGCTGGAAGCGGAATGTGGTACAGTGGGCAGTAATTGGGACATATTGGCTGATGCCGGCGCTTCAAATGGTAATTACGTGATGGTTAAATCCGGTGTTGAGAGTACTGATAATGCACCTTCAGGCAGTGAGAATATCATTGTACTTCCATTTACAGCGGATTTTTCCAGTATGTATTCAATATTTTGCCGTATCAATTGCCCGGGTTATGACGATGATTCATTCTGGGTAAAAGTTGATGATGGTAATTTCACGCAGCACAATGGTCTGGTTACCAGTGGATGGGCATGGGTTAAATTTAATGATTATTCACTGGCTGAAGGTGCACACACACTGACTATCGGCTATCGTGAAGACGGTGCGAAAATGGATAAAATTTGTATTTCGAGTTATCTTGAAGCTCCGGAAGGAATGGGTGAAGAAGCAGAAAATCTCTGCGATCCGACTGGGGTGTCAAATACCATTAAAATTCCTGAAGATTTTTCACTGGAACAGAATTATCCGAATCCATTCAATCCAACGACACGGTTTACTTATTCGCTTCCAACAAAATCAAATGTTCATATTTCGATATTTAATATCAGGGGAGAAATTGTAGACGTATTATATTCCGGAAAAAGAGATGCAGGGAAATACCCTGTCATCTGGGATGCGTCGGACTATTCATCAGGATCTTACTTAATTCGTTTTGAAGCCGGTAACCATATCCAGATCAATAAATGTGTGCTCCTGAAATAATGGGTATCTGACATTTAACCTTGTACTTGATACAAATTTTTGTTACACTTAAAATGTAACTTAAAATATCATTGTCTAAACAAGAGTTCGCCATGTTTTTGAAAATCAAACAATTTGTAATGAGTCAGTTCACTGTGTGTCCCGGTACCGGTAAAGCAAACGGACTTAAGATGGCAGAAAGAAAAACTTTATGGCTTTGGATTCTTCTTGGTCTGGCCTCTGTGATTTGGGTTCTCATCCGGGTTGTACCCAAACCCAGCCGTGCGACCTATCCCTGCCAGAAGGTGGCTCAACCGCTGGCTGCCGGTTTTATTGCCTGGTTTCTGGGACTTGCGGGATCCACTTTGGTTATACGCCGGGCCCGCAGTCTCTTTCAAAGGCAGCGGTATGTGGTAGGGGCGATCTGTTTTGCAGCCGGGGCCCTGCTTTACTCTGTCACCTTTTTTGTAAATAGTCATCAGGCTTCGGCATCATCCGCGTACTTTGTACCTGTCGATCCTGCCAACAGTCCTGTAGGTACTGCCAGAGGGATTTATCCCGGACGCGTCGTGTGGGTCTACGACCGCCTACTCTGTGATCAGGGCAGCACAAGCGGCTGGTGGTGGACAGATCAGCGGACCGATCCGGAAGTGGCTCAGAATATGATGATGCAGGCGATTATCAACATCACCGGTATTGACGATCCTGTTGGATCCTGGGATGCCCTTTTCAAGTCCTTCAACCAAACACGTTACGGGCAAAATGACGTGGGCTACCAAGCTGGTGACAAAATCGCCATTAAGGTCAATAACATTTTCTCTCGATCATACAGGTGGACCGACAGCCAGGATAACAGGCCCTGTCCGCAAATGATTCATGCGCTGCTCTGGCAGCTCGTCAACAAGGCCGGTGTCCCGGAAGAAGACATTACCATATATGACTGCATCTTTTATCATGGCGACCCGGTCTATCAATACTGCCATGCAGATTTCCCCGGTGTTCGCTGGGCAGAAGGGGATTGTACGGATCGCACAAGTCCTGATTATACAGGAGGCCCCGGTAACAATCCCGGTACCCGGGAAAAGGTGGTGCCTGATACCGACTGTTTGATTTATTATGGCGATCCTGACCTTGTTCCGGGCAGCGGCACAGTTTGTTTGCCCACGGTGGTCTCAGAGGCGAAGTATCTCGTCAATATCGCACTGCCGCGCCCCCATGAACTGGCAGGTGTTACCTGCTGTGCCAAGAACTTCTTCGGCTCGGTCTGGCATCCCGATCCGCCCCCGGGAAATGCCTATTATTACCATGGATGGTGCCCGTTTTTTATGCATAAGGCCGTAGCCGCACTCAATTTCGCTCCAGACATTCCCATGTTGCCCATGGGATCATACAATGTCCTGGTTGATCTTCTTGGACATAAAGACCTGGGCGATAAGACCCTGTTGTTTATAGGAGAATGTATTCGCTCCAGGTTATGGTCTGCCCAGCCCTTCAATGGCGGGCCCGCCTCGAGTTTGTTTATGAGCCAGGATGGTGTTGCCATTGAGTCTGTCCTGCTGGATTTTTTAAGGTCCGAAGGAGACGTGGTTTCAGGTACACCGGATAATTATCTGCACGAAGCGGCCCAGGCGGACAATCCGCCTTCGGGTACGGTTTACGATCCGGAAAACGACGGCATTCCCCTGGGAAGTCTGGGGGTACATGAGCACTGGAACAATTCTACAGACAAACAGTACACCCGGAACCTGGGTACCGGTGAAGGTATTGAGCTGATTAAAATAATCAATAATACCAACACGGTTGTTCAGCATGAAAATGGTGATGTCCCGGAAACCTTTACTCTTTTTTCAAATTATCCCAATCCATTTAATCCATCAACCACAATTTGTTTCTCATTACCCGTCTCTGCAGATATCAGGTTGAACATTTACAATCTGAGGGGTGAAAGGGTGCGTACGCTCATCAATCAGTATCAGTCTGCAGGTATTTTTGATACAAGCTGGAACGGGCGTAACGATAAAAATAATCGTGTTGCTTCAGGAATTTATATATACAGAATGGAAATAAATACAGGCAAAGAAATATTCAGCCAATCACGTCAAATGCTGATGCTTGAGTAACCAATGGTGTGAGAAGATTAGAAAATAAACGAACAAGGCCCGTGCAGGGCCCTGTTCGTTGAAGCAGAAAATGGCGTAAAACCAGATTTTTTATGGTATAATTATCTAACCAAGAGTATCCTGTTTTGAAAAATCAAATTATCTACATTTTTGCATTTTTAATGTGTTTCTCTTTGGGTGTGACTTCTCAAGCGAAAAATGTACTCGATTCAGATTGGGACGACGTCGTGAATGGTGATTGCGATGATCAAAACAGTAAATGGTGGAGCTCGGCAGAAGCCATCCGTATTGCAGAAAATGTTTTGCTCTACCAAAAAGATATTGGTGGATGGCCAAAAAACACACCCATGCATCATATCTTAACTCAAGCCCAAAAGGATGCTTTGATTGCAGCCAAACCCTTCAACCGGGATTGTACGATTGATAATAGTGCAGTTAAATTAGAATTAACATATCTTTCAAAAGTACATGGTGCAATTCCGGAAGGCAATTTCAAAACAGAGATTAAAACAGGTTTTATCAAGGGGATTCAATATTTACTTGAAGCACAATATGAAAATGGTGGATGGCCTCAGTATTATCCTTTAAGAGGCGGTTATTCAAATCATATCACCTATAATGATAATGCCATGATAAATGTTATGACGATTCTTAAGCATATATACGAGAAAGATAATGAGTTCTCGATTGTTCCTGAAGATAGTATTGTTGACGCTGCCGGAAGCGCTTTTGATAAAGGCGTTGAGTGTATTCTGAATACCCAGTTTATGCAAAACGGGCTATTAACAGTATGGTGCGCTCAGCATCATTATGAAACACTTGTACCGGAAATGGCAAGATCTTATGAGTTGGCTTCATTAAGTGGGGGTGAGTCGGCAGGGATTATTGAATTTTTAACATCTATTGACAACCCGTCCTATGAAATTAGAAGAGCCATTTACTATTCTGTAAATTGGTATGATGATACAAGAATTATCGGATATAAGGTTGAAGACTTTGTTAATGAAGATGGATTGGATGATATACGGGTGGTAGAAGCTTCAAACGCGCCCCACATGTGGGCAAGGTTTTATACATTGGAAGACAATACACCGTTTTTCTGCAGCAGAGATGGCATTAAAAGATACTCCCTTGCCGAAATTAGCTATGAAAGACGAAATAATTATGTATGGTATGGTGATGCCGGGTTTGATGCTTTTAGAGCCTACACCAGATGGTATCCCAAATGGGGCTCGAATACCGAGCAAGAAACAGTTATTTTGTTACCTGTACAGGATGCCACTTATTTACCTGCTGATACAATTCCTGTTAAAGCAAATGCCAATGAATATGCTTTTGGCTGCATAGAAAAATTCGAACTTTTTGTTGACAATGAGCTTGTCAATGATTTTGGTTCAGAAAAGATCGATACGTTTTTGACTGATATTTCTATTGGTAATCATTCAATAGTCGTTAAGTCTACAGACGATCAGGGATACATGACAAGTGATTCAAGCAGTATTTTTGTTGTATCATCTTCATCGATTCCAATGAAAAATCCTGTCGGAGAGGGTGTTGCCCAATCTTTTTATTTATTGCAGAATTACCCCAATCCTTTTAATCCATCAACCAAAATTTCATTTTCTTTATCCGTTTCTGCTGATGTCAGGTTGAACATATACAATTTGAAGGGAGAAAGGGTGCGTACACTCATCGATCAGTATCGATCTGCAGGCATTTATGAAACCAGCTGGAACGGGTGCAATGATAAAAATGATCGTGTCGCTTCAGGTATTTATATATACAGAATAGAAATAAATACGGGTAAAGAAATATTTAGCCAGGTACGTCAAATGTTGAAGCTTGAGTAAGGAATGGTGTCTACCAGACAGGATGTCTGGCAATATAATAGAGCATGTATGCATCACTTTTTAATAAATTATCAATATTTAATATTTCTTATATATTTGTTCGTAATTGTTAAATTCAATTGCAGCAAATTTTTATCAATACAGCGAACCATCCGATGATCATTAAAATCAAACATCTTCTTTGCTTTTCTGTTATGTAGGCATACCCATTCTGGATGTAAGATAACTGTAATGTATGCCCTTGACGATTTTTATCAATTCATTGGATGTTCTATAACCAAAAGATCTGTAAAAAAATCCGGAGATGCCTTATGAATGATTCAAAAAAAAATGAATATACGTGTCTTTTAAAGCAAGTCATCTGGACACTGGCTCTTGTCGGCATTTTTGAGATCATCAGCAATATCCCTGTACCCTTTGTTAATCCGTGGGCGTATGCATCAACCATTCCAAATATGCTAAACCGTTTCAATACGTACAGTGTTTTGAATCTACTGTCCGGTGATAATTTGAGACACATTTCCATTTTCAGTATTGGTATTATTCCATGTTTTATTGTGATGATCATTTCGCTGCTGCCGCCGGTAATCGCCCGTTTGAAAAAAGGCAGTTTACAAAAACAGTCTGAACGTTATTCTATATCGCACAACATTCAGTTATTGGCCATCGTGGCTCTTGCTGTATTTCTTTCATACTGGTTGGTACATACTCTTGAACAGATGATACATTATGATTATGGACGTTATTTTACAGTTGCTCAATTTTCTGGATGGTACAATCGTCTGATCGCTGTAATGACACTGACTGCCGGATCTATGCTGGCGATTTGGTTGGTTAACCGGATCACCAAACTGGGCATCGCTAACGGTGTACTGCTGATTGTTTACTCAGGGATTTTTAATTTGGGATCATTATTTGAATTGGTACAATATGCTCGGGCTGGTGTACTGAGTTTTGGATATTTCTTCCGTTCTGCGTTTATGGCACAATGGACCTTGTCTATTCTCCTTATGGTAACTGCTGTTATGTGGTTGATTATCAGTGAAAAGCGGTTTCATCAAGGGAAAGTATCTGCTCAACGGATCGTGGCGTTGGTTATAACTATGGTCATACTTCCTCAATGGCGATGGATTATTGCCTATCTATACAATTTATTATTGAGATTTATTTAATAAATTACTATTTATCTGTTTTATGTGAAGCATACGAGAGCCGGAAATCATTTAAAAATTAGAAATCCGTTTGGATGGTAGTGAAGCCCGACGGTTAATAGCCCTGGACACTGAAGTCCAGGGCTATTATTATATTGAGAAATAGTTAATATCACTTGACTTTAAATATCTATTTAGATATATTTCAAATTAGAAAAACATCTAAATAGGTAAAAGGACAATGAGCGAACAAGACATTCAAACCCTTCTCTCTTTTTTCAAGACACTGGCCAATGAAAACCGTCTGAAAATAATAGGCCTTGTGACCGGTCAGGAACGCAGTGTAGAGGAAATATCCTCGCTGCTCAATCTGAAGGAACCTACGGTATCCCACCATATGGCCAGACTGAAAAAAATCGGATTGGTGGATATGCGTTCTGACGGCAATACGCACCTGTACAGGTTGAACAGCAATGCTTTGCAGCGGATGAATAAAGATATTTTCACAACCAGGCAATTGTCAGTGATGACCGAGGGTATCAATTTCGATGCCTGGGAACGCAAGGTCCTTAACACTTTTATAGAGGGAGACCAGATCAAGGCTATTCCTGTCAGCCGTAAAAAGCGTCAGGTTATTTTAGAATGGCTGGTGAATAAATTTGAGAAAGGAACCAAATACCCTGAGAAAGAGGTCAATGAGGTTATTTCCCGTTATCATCCTGATTATGCTACCCTGAGACGGGAATTCATTATGAACAGGATGATGGAAAGAGAAGGGGGTGGTGGTGTATATTGGCGGATGGAAGATTAATGAAAATTGGCAAGCTATCAAACTAATATAATTTCAAAAGGTACAATTTATAATTCTTTATCGACCGGGATATCCATCCCGGGCGTTTGTTAAATGACACCCGGTGATCTCGCTTGCGCTCGAACAACCGGGGTCTGATGATGTGTGGAACCAGTAACCTCCTGCTTGTAAGGCAGGAGGTTTTATTCCTTATACCGCTTTGTGTCAATGTTGTATTTCTGAATCTTGTAACCAATAATTCGTTCCGTTGAATTTCCTCTGGTTCCCAAACTCCAGTTTGGGAACCCGCTTGTGTTCAAAACTCTGTTTTGAAGGTTATTGAATAAACATTGCGGGATGG